>Ga0209208_10000412_pt1 | contig 54606 bp, 38 predicted proteins | sample S1TSphfallax_3_FD_187694 | JGI IMG/M metagenome (GOLD analysis project Ga0209208, IMG submission 187694) | Host-associated microbial communities from peat moss isolated from Minnesota, USA - S1T2_Fd - Sphagnum fallax MG (SPAdes) (version 2) | ecosystem: Host-associated > Plants > Peat moss >... | reverse complement strand
TGGTCGGGAGTCAAAACTGGCGGACTCCCGGGAGTTCGACTCCCGGGCCTTCTTTTGGCCATAACTTGTGTTTCAGATGTCCAAATGAGCAATGCGAGCCCATTTTAGACATCTACACTTCAAGAGTTTTCCATTGATATAAAGAGCGCAACCCGCCATGGAGTTTTGACCCCTCAAAACGCGCTCTGAAGTTCCGGGAGTCCTTTTGGGACTCCAACTCTCACCAACTCCCAACATGGGAGTTCACTTGGGAGTGTGAGGGTTCATTCCCTCACACTCTCTGGACTCTTTGCACTCCCGGGAACATGTGATGTGACTCCCGGGTCTACTTCTAGGCCCGCAACCTCGCAACCTCCTTGCCTTGGTCGCAAGGCAAATGCTAGGGTTGCGACAAGGTAGATGGGGGAGAGTTTATTTTAATCTAAATATATAGGTGAATAGGTTGTGGGGGATAGTAGGGGGTAGTAGGTGGGTGTAGAAGAAAAGTTTAAAAAATTAAAAAAAAGAAATTGGGTTGGGGGTGGGGAGAATGGTAATAAAAAAGACCCATGTTGAAATAGTTGTCATCTACCACAAATTGGATAGTGATGGAGGTGCATTGGCTATGATGTGTGGAAGAAATCAGGAACCCCAACCAAGTGCAACAGCCTATTGAAAAATCGTTATGGCTTGTGCATGTTGTACGGCTATGGACACGCATTGTTGATAGTAAGAAACAAGCATCAATGGTTGATTAAAGAAGACCAATGATGATGCATGATAACGGTATGTGCACAAACAGTAAAAAATGAATTAAAACAAAAATGCAAACACCCATATGTCTCAATAGCAAAGGGAATGAAATCATTGTTTGGTGCTTGTTCAATATATGATCATGTATTCTCCTGAGCAACCATCATCACTACATGTGTTGTCATTGTTGATACTCGTTGAACCATATCTATGCAAGTTGGTTCAGCAATGATGACGTCCATCAAGGTCCAGAAACCATCTTTGGTGATAAGGATATCCAATTGCCATTGGATGTGGTGAGGGAAAAGGTGGGAAACCCCCTTCTGAACATGTGCTCCATTTTCCAAAACAATAGTTATGATAATATCCCAAAGTGTATTGTGGGTTGTTGTATGCTCATTCTTGTAGGGGCATCAAAGCAAATGGGTATCTAGATCATCAATGGTATGACCACATTAACAATGTGAAAGATGGGCCATTGTAGGATGTGGCAAACCAAGATAAGTACGTAGTGTTGTAAGGAAGTGGGTTGGGGATAGGTGAAATGCAGGCGTGGTAGGATGAATTAATAACCGAATGCTTGCCCCCAAACCTGCACATGAATGAAGATGAGTTCACATGATATTTAAAAGAACATCTATTAAAAGCTTAACAAATTCATGCTCATGTAAATGATTAGCCAAAGAAGCCTACAACTTAAAATAAGACTAAACCACTAGCCTCTCAAAGGGTGGGACTTGAAAGTGGACAACGTGGGGTAACAAGATTTAGGTATTTCATAATGCTATCTGGGATGGGAAAGTGTTAGTTTCCACATGTGTTATTGCATCAGAAAAATAATGTGATCATCCTGTTAGAAATGACTGACAAATGTAGGAGCAATCAGTGCCCAACATCCCAAAAATGCAAGAGTAGTAGTCCGAACTATAGAAGGGAAGTTGAACCCATTTGAAGAAGTAGGAATAGTGGCTTGGTGATGAGTTAAGTGATTCATAAAACCACCAAAAGATCATGCACCAAATAACTTTTCCAATGTAGTTATGGTACAAATATTGAATTCAACGTAACGTTGCAAAATATTTGGAGATGGAAACATTGTATGAAGCAAGTAGCCAAGGCAATGGGCATAACACAACGAGAACATCGTAAAAGTCACTTGAAGATTTGCAAGCATAAGGAAATTAGATATCATCTCAAGATCCTCGTGAAAAGCCTTAGCCATGAACGACTCAACGAATGATCTGGATCCCATTGGTGTGCCCAAAATACAAAAACCCAAGTTAGGAGTAAGAAAGTTAGGAGGTAGTGATATAAAATGGTCCAACCCCTTTGGAAACCAAGTTACACACTTCATCGGTTGCACTGAAAGCATTAGTGTTGAAAACTTCTTTTGCAATCATAAAAAAACAAGAATTACATCTGATGTAGGACCTATGATATGTGTATCATTTGCCAACAAATGAAAAACACAAGTAGGGTGGGATGTGATGTAAGGTGAAGAGTGCAAAGGTGAATTGAAACTAACAATGTTCTTTTTAATGGGTCCCCTTGTTGTGTACTTGACTCGGACAAAATGACTATGACATCCCCATGTCAGGAAGCTTGAGAATAATCACAATGGGGACGGGCATGCTTAAATTCGTCATGAGAAAAATTGATCTAAAAAACCAAACGAAGATTGTAACTTTTGAAAAATGGTCAACCATGACACAGAATTGAAGGCATTATGGACATCCATCTTTAGCATCACCCAATCTGAGTGCTAATCGAACATTGTTTGAATGCCATGAACCAATATCTTACACCTGCCACGAATCACTACACCAAACTAATGAGGACTAAAATGTTTTTAAAAAATATCCTTAAATTGAATAGCCAATATGTGTGCAATTAAACAATAAGTCACCTCACCAATCATGATGGGACATATGCTTCCAAACTGCTTTTCCACTCAAGATGAAACATGACCTCGAGCAATGTGCCCACATAACTAAACAAAAAGCAATAAAAAAAGTCAAGCTAGGATGGCACATGGATAGAAAAGAGAAACCCATTAGTGCACCATCATCACATTGGTGCAGTGGTGAATGCTGGTTCATTCTAGCCATGATCATCACTTTGGCTGCATATAACACAGGTTTGTGCAACAATGACTTTAATGATCATTGTTTTGAAAGGCCAACTATTCATTAAATCAGGTTGCGTTAATAATTGTCAATTTCACAACAATTAAATGTGTTTGCGCAATAATGACTTTGATGATCACTGTTTTGAAAAGGTTATCATCAAAGTCATTATTGGGTGACAACAAGTTCTACCAGCACCTGTTCCAAAACATAAGGGCTATTCCCTTATTGTTGATTAGGGTCACTGACCGACCCCTAAACATCAGGACAGTGCCAATCTACACTGAAAAGCAGTTCGTATTGGGCTTGTCTGATATTGAGGTGTTAATAGAGTTATCCATAAAGTAATGAAAACACAGCACCAGAACGCTTAGTTTGGTCATACATGGGGTGAGATTAAAGAAAAATTTGCAAAAAAAAGTACATTAGCATTCAACTGGGGTTGAGACTCAAAAAATCATCAATTTTGGTGATAAACTGAGTTTCATCCTGTCTTTCCTTTTTTCCTGAGCGCCTTCTCTGCTGCTACATATATTTTCACTGCTCCTACCTGTACAACCAGTACAATTACTCTCAAACCTTGTGATTTCAAATGTCAAGTTTCAACATTTCATACTGAGATTTAATAAAAATTTCTTACTTGGTGAATACCACTGAAAGAGAGGATAGGGGGTGAAAGGAGGCCCAAAGACAGGGTGACTTTATGGATAACTCTACTCTCATGAGACTATTTGTTGATTCATGGCATATTAGTGTTCCTAATAGATGATTGAGATTACGAGTGAGATTGGCAGAAGCAAAAGTGGCATAGTAACTTACTCAACAAATTTTGTTGAAATAATTTTTTTTTTTGAAAAAAGACAGAGGTCTTGCAACCCTTCACTGAATATTTCAAGATTTCAACAATAATCTGTATGTATGCTAAGTAGTTCAGTAATTTTCAAAGGTTATCTTCTGTTTTGAACTGGGTTTGATTATCTAGAATTTCACCAAATTGTTCTTTAATTAATTTTTTTTGACTTAGCCATCTTAGGAATTAATTAATTTCATGAGTCCTGCAAATTGTATCTTTCTTACCTAAGAAAAAAAAAAGGAAAAAACCTTAAAAGTGGCTGAATAGGGACCAGAGCAAACTAGAGAGTGGCAGAGGGGAGGGTTTAGGCTGATTCTGGCTCCTGGCAAGCCTGTGGCCAAGTCTGGAACGGGTGAAATTCAGCTCAACAGGATCCAGAATTGTGTGCCCCAAATTTGAACCCCCAAAAAATGAGAAAGTTATGCACTGATGAAGTAAGAGGGGTCAAATGAAAAAAAAAAAAGTTTTGCAATTTTTATATATATATTTTTACTGCTCCTTTGGGGTCTGCATTTCAAAAATAATTTGTAAAGCATGAGAAGGCACCTGTCATATTTTAAATCACTCAAAATGGAGAAGAATTGAAAAAGATCTGCCAAAGTGTTTGATGATAAGCTAGTATTCGATGATGAGCCAATTTACCCTAACAATATTGGCTTCCCTCATACATAAGCTAAAAAAATTCACAAAACAACAAAAACTCACTACCAGAAAAATCATGTAGTAGTTGGCTAGTTTAATTGCTTGAATTGAAGAAATGATTGTTTGAAACTAATAAATAACAATCTATTGTTTATTTTCCTTTGAACATCAACTTGGGTGATGTGTGACTCCAAATTTTTTTGAAAGGTGAAAATGTATTTAAATGGAGCTAGTTGCAAAAGTTAAACATCGGATTATATTTGTGTTGGGGATTTCCAAGAGAAAGTTGATCTGTGAAAGACTATCAATTGAAGGAAATGTAATGCATAAAATTTAAACATTACATTTTTTTTTAGAGTTTTTTTTTCAACACTATAGTCACATGTAGATTTTCAATATTTTTTGAACCAATTTTCCAACTTCAATGGAAAATTGACTAAACATATTTTAGTTTGAAACTCTCCAAACAACAACATATAGAACCTAAAGTTGTCTTGCCTAAATTAATTCCAATGAATTATTGTCAGTGTAATAACTAAATAAAATAAAATACCTGAAATCGAGAAGAATTCAAATTAATAAATAAATAAACAATTTTATTTTTTTCTTAACTCAAAGAAATGGGACTGAAAAAAATAAGAACCAAAAAGGTTTTAATTTGATAGGGCCAAGGAATGAAATGAAAGGAAACTTACTTACTTAAAATGTAGGCAATTCTTTAATCATCACTTCTTTTGCATCAAAACTTTGTTATAGCAAAAATTTGGTAAATTTTTCCCAAAAAAACTTAGCAAAATTAGTCAAATTTACACTACAAAATCTAAATTTTCCCAATTTCTTTTGTCAAAAAACTTACAAAAATTGTCCAAAAAAATAATAATTACTGGAATTTACAAGCATGAGAATCACCTATTTCAAAACAAGGACTTGGAAAACATTGATAATAAGTTGTCCTGATTGTTATGTTCTTTCGTGACATGTATTCTCATGCTTTTATTTGCCTTGTATTTGTTGTAGATGGGTTTTCTTCCTTGCCTTTTTATTTACTAGTGGGTACCCATTAATTGCTTCAATCAATTAATAACTCTTGTTGTTGTTTTGTCTGTGTATTCCAACTATAAAATATTTTAGAATCTTTTGGTGTATTCAATCTTTTGCCTTCCAACATGTTATATTTTTAATATTGAATAAAATCTCATTACTTTGCAAATTAACAATGTTTTAGAAATCGAAAAAGAGGTTGGGGTTGAAAGAAGGCTCTCCCCTCCCTAAGGGATCATTTTGACGAATATTTCTATTATATAAGCAGAATTATATAAGCAATGTTGGGTGAGTATTTGATATGTTGAATAACCTCCACGTCCGAGTATTTGTAAAATGGGAATTAAGAGAATTAAAACTTGGAGTCAAAGAATCACAAGTTCCGGGTATTTGAAAAAAATTCAGAATCAAAGAACCGCTGCCGGTTCTGATTATTTCAAAAAAACCTCACAGAACTGTCGGGTTTCACGAAAACCCGGAAAAGAGGAGCCAGGCAGGTTTTTAGGCGGTTATTTTACAATTTGGAATTTGGGTTTCAGGACCTCGATAGACGGACAGACAGGATCTGGGTTTTAAGACCTCGACAGACAAACTAACTGAAAAAATCGTCCGCTATTTCACCGGCCTCTCCCTTCCCCCACCCCCAAAACCTCCGTCACAGAGACTTAATAAATTAATATATATGATATACATGGTTTTTCTTCTATTTTACACCCAAATCATCATATAACTGACATAGCCAAAAATAAATAATTAATTAAAAATAAAAAAAGGAATTATTAATAATCAATCTTCAAACTTACGTATGTACTATAATTACATTGGAGAATTAGCTACATTTAACTCATTACACTTGTTTGGTTCCTCATCAAAGGCATTAATGCACCCATTTATTACTTTAAAGTCAAAAGGTACAATTATCAAAGGGGCATTTTGTTACTCTCCCACACACAATCAATGTGCCACAATTCTCAATAAACCAAGTTCTCATGCCCTTAATCAATATTCATTGCACTAGGTTCTTGTCAAATCACCCCATGAATGAAAATCACACCCCCTTCCCCCCACCCCCCACCCCTAGCTTTTCAATTCATCAGTGCTCCCTACTAACTAGTGCTGGGCGGGTATTTGATATTGTTGATAACCACCAATTCAGGATTCGAGAGCCATTTGTCTTGAGTTTTGATGTGGGGGAAAAAAAAAAAACCAGAATCAAAGAACCGCTGGTACCCTGAAAATATCAGATGAAAAAAGAACCAATGTGGTTAATTTTGAGAACCGTAGTTAATATATCAGAATCGGTTCTTTGATATTCTTGCAACCTATGGTTATGTACTTGGTAAACAGAACTCTTTCCGATGCCTTGTGTTAATTATGCTGCATTCACACTTGATGTTAAGTCAGTGTTAAATGAAAATCTAGGTGGCATCCTAGGTGGCACCCAATGTTAAATGGTGGACACCTTAATATTAAGTGAATGTTAACATAAAAATGTTCACGGTTAGTAAGTGTAAGTCTTAAATGACTAGTAGCATGGTGTTAAGGGACTCAACACTAGAATCCCTAACTCCAAGTGTGAATGCACCTTTAGGTCACTAATGAAATGGAGGTAAGGTTATGGGTTGCAACTCGTAACGTGACAGCCAATCAGAGCATCAAGATTCTCATTAGGGAGAGTTATGATCCAGTGTTGTGCAGGTATGTCCATATTAGTATTATATTGTAGTTTATAAAAAAAAATTATCCAGTTTAATCCTTTTTTTTTTTGGGTAATCTTTTCATTTTTTTACTTATTATTATTATTATTAAATTTCAAAACAAATTGCTAAAGCAAAAAAACAAGAACAAAAAACTTAACATGAAATTATTGAATTCTGCTATGATTTGTATTTAATGTAACTATGTTAACAACTATCCTTTGATTACTTATTTCAAAATTTGCATTCAGAAACACATCCGAGATTAAACTTTTTTTTAACATTTTTTAAAAATATGAAAAGTAATATAATTTTAATGGTGATACCCAATTCAAATGATTTAAATAATTAATTCTCATCTAATCATTTGGAGTTGTTTTGAACCCCCTAAATGAGCAATTCCATCCCTTGTAAGGGAATACTTTACTGAACATTTTATTACATACTTGCCTTATATTAATATCAGGTTTATAACTGCCTTATATAACCAAGCAAAAATCAGCCTTGAACCTAATACCAGTACCAGACTAGTATGAAACTTTTGTTTTAAAAAATAATAATTAATACCATTTATTAGGTTACCTGTATGAAAAAAAAAGGAAAAAAAAAAAAGAAGAAGGACCAGCTGGGTATATTCAAAGTGGGTACCCGCCCAACACTTGTTAATGAACTTCAGAAACAGAATCATAACCGGCGGGGGTTTGGTGCCGGTTCTAACACCCACCCAACAACCAGGAAGTAGTTAGAAAGTGATCATATGAAGAAAAGAAGAAGACGAAGAAGAAACAGACTTGATGAAGGAACTTGTGAGCAAATGGGAATTGATGAGATGAAGAGAAGGGAAGAAGGGAGTAGAGAAAGTAGTAGGCACATTGTTTGTCATGACAAAATGAGCTTGTTGCAATTTTAGTTTGCAGTAGTAGTAGGGTGCCAGTCCTAAAAGTTGAAGGAATTTTGTTGTTGGTCCAATTTAGATCTTGGCAATTTCATCTTCCAGATTGCCAAAAGTTCAAGAGAGAGATAAGTGTTGTGTGACATTTGAGCTTGCAACTCTAGCTTTGCAGGATTGCAACGTTCAACAGAGAGAGAGAGAGGGAAGTGTTGTGAGTCCATTTGAGCTTGCAATTTTAGTCCTCAGGATTGCAAAGTGAGAGAGAGAGAGAGAGAGAGAGAAGCTTTGTGACATGTGAGGTTGCAGTTTAGTCTTCAAGTTCAAGAACACTACTAAGTTGCTTTGTTTTGGGTTTTTTGGAATTCAGAGTTGTCCAGAAGCAAAAGTGGTGGAAAATTTGGTGAAATCGTGACGATGATGGGTGTGGGAAGCTGCAGAGACGAAGAAGAAGACGAAGAAGCCGATGAGAGAACAGCGCTGGAGGCGGCCGAGAAGCAAGGAAGCGTTGATGAGGATGTGTTCTTTGTCACTTCACTCGGCAAACGTGCCATCGGATCTCCTTACCAGCTTGTATGTAGACGAAGATCAGAAAACCCCCTTGTAGTAGCAGCAGCAGCAGCTTGCATGCCTGATCTATGTTTTAGGTCCGTGCTTCTGAGCATAGATTTGCAGTGCAAGAGATGATGATGATGATGATTATGATGTTGATCAGCTAAGATAGAGTTGAAATGGCCGTTGCAGCTTTAGATCATAGCAGAAGCAGTAGCAGCAGAAGGAGCTTGCAGGAATTGATGAAAATCCTGATGCATGCATGCATGATGCAGGACATACCAAGCTATTTTCTAGAGTATTGTGCGAGCAGAAAGTGGGAGCTGAAAGAGAAGATGGTGTTGGAAGGTGACGAGAGTGGGATGCTGTGGAAAGTAATGATGGTGCTGAGGAGGTACAAGGAGAAGAGAAGAGCTAATAAAGTTCGTGTACGAGCTAGTCTAGCGAGAGGTTGGAAGGATTTCGCACTGCAGAACAAGCTCAACACTGGTGATAGCCTTCTCTTCACCCTTGTGCGTCTAAACCGCTTCGTTGTCAAGTTCTTCCATCCTGATGGCAGTCAGAAGAAAGGGTGGCTATGCAGCAATCTGCAGCAGCCTCCTGCAATCCATGCCCACAAGCTGCTGCTCCCCTGCAAGAATCGTGCAGCAGAAGCAGCATACTTCAAGTACATCGAGCATATTACCTCCGATGGCCACGAGTATGTGGAGATTCTTGACAGCAGCAGTGGCAGCAGCAGCAGCAGCAGCAGCAGTAGCAGCAGCGATGAAGAGGAGATCAATGAGCAAGTGGGTGTAGCAGTAGGATTGAGGGTTGATAATGATGCTAGTAGAGATCACCTGCAGTCTCCTGCTGCTGTTCACAGGACCAATCCTTCTCGATTGGGTGCAGCAGCAGACAGGGAACTAGTGATCCGCGCTCATCAGGTGATTTACACCACCAAGAGGCCACGAGAAGTTACAGATGAAGAGAGAGCCAAAGCCATAGTTGCTGCAAGAGCATGTGCAAGGAGCCTCCCCAACATCAGTTTCATGCTCATCATGCGATGCTCTGAAGTCTACTACCATTTTCATTTGGTGGGTACTCAACCATTGCAACTGTTTCCTGAAGAAATCATACACAATTTAGAAAGGATTGAGAGAGAGAGAGAGAGCAATACAATAATATATGCCACAATAAACACCACCTACTGTCCATTGTAATGGATGAAACCACAAAGTTTACCTCACACACATGTCATGAGCCGCAGCTTTTTGCATGAGAAAAACCACATTCTCTTGTAGTGGAGAGAAAGAGAGAGAGAGAGAGAGAGATCCAGATCTCATCAAGACTCCATGGGAAAGAAGATTTCACAACAATGTTGAAGAACTTTGAATCTTCTTCTTTACAATGATTGTTACACAAACAATGGTGTTGTTTGTGAAATGGGATGGTGGTGCACAGGAGATACCAGTCCAGTTTTTGAGGGAGACTAAGCTGCACATCCCCACAAGTGGAGAAATAAGCTGGATAGCACTTGTGGACAGCAGCAACAAGTTATGGCAGGTGTTGAGCAAGCAAGTGGTGGAGTGCAACAAGCAACAACAGAACAGGCTGCAGTTGAGCCCCGAGGGATGGGCACACTTCGCTCTAGACCACATCCTGGAAGAAGGGGATGCTTGTGTGTTTGAGCTTTTATCCAAGTCACCAGAATTACCGATGTTTCGTGTTCATATCTTCCAAGCACTGCTGCCAACATTAGATGATGATGACACCGGCAAGCTGGTTATTGCAGACAGACTCTGCCAACAACAACAGAGCCTTTTGGAATGCAGGTTCTGACTGGACATCACCAATTGAAATGGGTACACAGTGAATTGCTACATCTGCATTATGAGAGCTAATTCCAGACAATTGTAGGCTGACTAGCAAAAGACCCTCCCAACAGCTTAAGCCCCAAACCCCGATCTTAGATCTCCTTTATTCAAAACCCAAAGCAATAACAATATGCAGAACATGAATTGAGGGATGATGATCAAAGCATAAGGTTTTTTCTCTGGCATCATTCTGCAAATATTTCAAAAGCAAGATAGTTGCAAATCTTCAGAAACTTACCATATGGAAAGCATACAGACACCCATCCATCACCTGCTGCAACAAAAACACACCACTACCAAATCAGAGGACAATCATCCTACCAAAAACACTACCTACAGACAGACTCACAAGCCTTGAATCTGTGAATGCAAACAAATCTTTGAGTCCAAGAAACCAAAGGCTACATAGTAGAAACCTCAAGAGTATCATCATCACTGGGAAGGTAAAGGAGTGTGGCATCCTAGATTCAATCAGCAGCAAGAGGATTTGTCTATCCGGAATTGGACACAAGTGGACTCAAGTGAGCTGCCCACATTACACAAATGAAGAACAGATGGCTCATCTGTGAAGAAGAGAGATTTTTCTTACCATCAAACTGCAGCAATATGATTCAATTATGTCCTTAAGCCTTAAGTGCTCAATAGATTTGTAGATTGTGCACATCAATCCACTACAAATGCCTTCATGGAGAGACATAGTGATTGGTAACTGCAAGCTGTCTTATTGAGCATGTTTCTCCCACTCTTCATGGAGACCTTCATGCATCTTTTCAGTATGCTGGTAAATCGCAGAAGCTCCTCTTTCTCTCGGCAAGATTGGAGCATATTTCTGGCTTCATTAGTCCAAGATGCAGGTTGCATTTACAGTGGGCATGTTCAGATTTGAAGACTTTGGCAGTATCAAACTAGTAATCACCTATCTGTAGAGAGGTGAAAGGAATGTCTGTTTGGGAACTTCGTTCTTCATGTGTGGACATTGGTATTGATGTGCTCATGAAGGAGGAAAATTGTGGGTTATGAACAGGTAGGTGTCCATGACGAATGAAGAAGCATCCCATGCATCGGAAGAAGGGTTACACTGATCTTCTGCATAAAAAACTCTTGCCTGGTTTTGGATGCTTATCTACTAGAAAGCAAGTGACAGAGGCTCTGCTCCACCAACATCTGCAATGGACCCACCAACCATCTCCATTTGCATGATTTTCAGCATCAACATTGACTTGCCTCTTGTAGGTCAGAAAGGTCATCATCAAGTAAGTCTTCTTCTCTGACTGCTTTGAATCATGTTCACCACTTTTCTAAGTCTATAACCTTCATTGCAAGTTTAGGTCATCACCCTTCCCTGCATGGATCCAGGAACATATCACTTCCCATACATATCCAGGGTGATGGGAGAAGAAAACAATTTGTGAGTATGGTGTGTCCACAACTCCAGGTCCAGATGCTTACCAAGGTTCAAGGTTTGTGGTCAAGCTTGGACCTGAACTAAGTGATTGACCCAGTTCTTGCTTTTCATAGTATTGGGATCAAATTGCTAAAAAATATTGAGGCCATTCCAAAAGAGAGAAAATTGAGAGGGTACAAATCTGTTCACCAAGGAATTCGGCATACAAGGAGCCATTTTTCATAGTTAGATGCATAATTGATATTGATCATCTTGTCCACACATTGATATTTGCTTTGTCAACATGCTCTAGATTACAGGAGAATGAACCCAATTTGCTGAACCCTGATCTATATGCTAATTACCATGCAATTCACAACTTGGTCGTTTTGCATCTGATTCAGTCCATCTTGAGCACCTACCTTCTTTGGTTAAGATTGATTTGTTTGATAAGATTAACACTGGACAAGTACAGTATAGAGTAACTCAGATGCTAACATGCATACATGGCTGAGTAAATCCCAAATGTCCATTCAACTTATTCTACACTCTTGCACAGCTTGCACTAGCAATGCTCATCCTACCTCAGTTTCAAAAAAGAATCCCTTTGGCAGCTGTAATGTCTCTAGGATGTAAGCTGAAAATAGGCTATGCAGTTGTTACAGGTGCTGGGCAGATGATGGGACTTGATTAACACTTACTTGTTTCTTGCCTTGAACAAAGAAGTCTTGTAATGCAATCATCTCTACTGGGCTGTGTTTCAAACCCCTGACAGCCTCAAGGCTGGCAAGCCCACCAGCAATTGTAGTAATAATCGGCACCTTGTATGCCAGGGCCATTCGTCGCAGTTGTCGACCATCAATTTGGTCTAATGCATCCCCTGCACTAGTGATGATCAGAAGTTGAATATGGCCATTTGCTAACACATCACCTGCATGTGGGCGTCCCTCATGAAGCTTCAGCACTCTCTCAACAGTTACTCCAGCCTTCTCTAAGAATGCTGCTGTGCCTTCTGTGCACAGTATCTTGAAACCAAGGTCATGGAATCCTTGGGCTATGGGTACAACTTTATCTTTCATCTGGTCGTTCATGCTGATGAAAACAGTGCCCTCAAGTGGTAACCTCTGATTTGCAGCAAACTGGGCCTTGGCAAACGCTTTATCAAACCCATAATCAATTCCCATGACTTCCCCAGTGCTCCGCATCTCAGGGCCTAGCAGTACATCACATCCTTGGAACTTATCAAATGGAAGTACTGCTTCTTTTACTGACACATGTTCAGTAAGAATCTCCTCCTTGAAGTTTATGTCATCCAAAGTCTTCCCTGACATCAATAGTGCAGCATAGCTAGCCAATGGATGCCCAATTGCCTTTGAGACAAAGGGAACAGTACGGGAAGCTCGAGGGTTTGCCTCAATGATATACACCTCTCCAGCTAGTGTAATTGCATACTGGCAGTTCATTAAGCCAATAACTCCAAGTCTTCGTGCAAGCTTTACTGTAGAATCTCTGATCTTCTTTAATGCCTCAGGTCCAATATTTTGGGTGGGAAGGGAGCAAGCTGAGTCACCAGAATGGACACCTGCTTGTTCAATGTGCTCCATAATGCCGCCAATAACAACATTTCCCTCCCAATCAGTCAAGGAATCAACATCAATTTCCGACGCATCTGTCAGGTACCTGTCTACCAGGACAGGACGCTCCGGATCAACCTCGACAGCAGTCTCCAGGTATGTCTTCAATTTCTCATCGTTGTATACTATTTCCATGGCACGCCCACCAAGCACATAGGAAGGTCGGACAACAACAGGATAGCCCACCCGCTTTGCTATGGCCAAAGCATCTTCTTCACTTCTGGCAATGCCACCAGCTGGCTGCTTTATGTCAAGTTCATTCAAAATAGCATCAAACCTCTTCCTGTCCTCCGCAGCATCAATGGAGTCTGGGGAGGTGCCCCAGATCTTCACTCTGCCTTCCCCACTTGCAGCAGCTGGTTGAAACTCATCCAGGTACCTCTGGATTGGGACCGCCAGCTTGAGGGGTGTCTGACCCCCAAATTGAACGATAATGCCATCTGGTCTCTCCAGGTCAATGACATTACACACATCTTCTGCTGTGAGGGGCTCAAAATAAAGACGGTCACTTGTGTCATAATCTGTAGACACCGTCTCGGGGTTTGAGTTCATCATAATAGTCTCATACCCAGCAGCCTGCAGAATGTTTGCTCATGTTAGAACATTGTGAACATGCAGATGGTAAACATGAATCCAGGAATAACATCTTGTCCTATGGCCCCAGCAGAGAAACAAAGTTTGCGATAACAGATTGATGGTCATTGGACTGCACCTCAAGAGCAAATGCCGCATGACAGCAACAGTAGTCAAACTCGATGCCCTGTCCAATTCGATTAGGGCCTCCACCAAGGATCAACACTTTCTTCAGATTATTGGGCACTGACTCACACTCATCGTCATATGAAGAATAAAGATAAGGTGTGTGTGCCTCAAATTCAGCAGCACAGGTATCTACCCGTTTGTAAGCTGGGATTACACCTAGTGCTTTTCGATGGACACGGACTTCTTTCTCTGTTGATCCTGTTGCATAAGCAATTTGCTTATCACTGTAGCCCTTTCTCTTGATCTCATACAAATCATCCTTAGTTAAGTTGGTAAGCTTCAAACTCTCCATGTACCTCTCTGTCTCCAGAAGTTCACCCAACTGGGCGAGGAACCATGGATCGATGAAACTTAGGTCATGGATTTCTGACTGTGTCATTCCCCTTTTCATTGCAGCATAGACAGAGTACATTCTCTCCGGGTTTGCAACCCTCAGGTTATACTTCAGTTTTTCCCAGTCCCAGTCCATCTCATTCACCTTTTCACAACCCCAGCCATTGTGCCCAGTCTCCAGAGAGCGCATAGCCTTCTGAAACGACTCTTGGAATGTCCGACCAATGGCCATTGCCTCTCCTACTGATTTCATCTGTGTTGTGAGAACAGGCTGTGACCCCGGGAACTTCTCAAATGCAAAACGTGGAATCTGTAGAACAGGAAAAAAAAAATAAGCCCAACGGACCCATAGTAAGGCATAGTTTCTTTATGCACTAATCCAATTCAAGAAAGAGGTAATATCCTCACACTCATATATATATTGATGAGTGTCCATTAGGAGCAATCACAAAAAGAGCAAGACAGGAAATTTCCACTTGGAACAAGTTCACAAGGGGGAAGGACAAAATAGAGATAGTGGAAAGCTGCTCAGCAACAGGACAAAGAATACATAAAAGGGATTGCAGAGGAAACTCTAAAATAACACTTTTCAAGGTACCTATCGTGTTCAGTTTGGGCAAAGACAAACAAGCAAAACAAGAATGAATGCAGTCATAACTTTGGGAGTGACACTCAAAAAGTATCAGACCGTCACCTTCATCAGAGATGGTGGCAATCAGTGACTGTTACTCAACAGCATATCATCATTTCCCAACAAAAGATTCAGATAAGTGCATAATAACAAATGTGCAAAACTATGTCCTGAGTACCTCACATTTCCATAAGCAACAGGAAGACTCAGTCATAATGTCAGCTAGCAAGAGTGCACAGATTTTAGACCTTTGTGACAACGTAGTCAATGGAGGGCTCAAAACTAGCAGGTGTCTTCTTTGTGATGTCATTGGGTATCTGATCAAGGGTGTAGCCAACTGAAAGCTTTGCTGCCATTTTGGCAATGGGAAATCCAGTTGCCTTTGATGCAAGTGCTGAGGAACGAGAAACTCGTGGGTTCATCTCAATCACCATAACTTCCCCATCCTTAGGATTGACAGCAAATTGTACATTTGAGCCTCCACACTCAACTCCAATTTCTCGCATGATTGCAATTGATTGATCCTGCACTTCAACACAACATAAAACAAGTCAAATTTTATTGTTGTAGACTTTCCTGACATACATGTACTTGAATTGTAACCGTTGGTCTCATGCATACAAGACAGGAAAGTGGAAATAAAAGCTGGCACAGTTAAGAGGAAAGCAAACACAGCAGAAGGTAATCCAATTCAATATTCTGATGAGTCTAACCAACACTACCAAGATCTGTATTTTATCATGTTGCATGTAGTACAAGGATAGACTAAAAACTTTTAATTGTACAAGTTGTGGGAGAAACAGTTGACACCCTGCTTCTTAAGACAATGATGCAATAAACTAATCCTGAACTTCAATCTAAAACTGGGAGAAGCACAAAGAAGAGGAATTCAAAGGAAAGCAGACACACTCTTAATCTCTGGTACTCTTTGTCGGTTAATGTTTGTGCAGGTGCAACAGTTATTGAGTCTCCAGTGTGGACACCCATTGGATCAATATTCTCAATGGAGCATATAATCACCACATTGTCAGCCAAATCCCGCATCACCTCCAGCTCATATTCCTTCCATCCCAGAAGGGATTTTTCTACCAACACCTGCAGTACACAATTCCAACATTTATCAGAATAAGTACTCAAATTGCCTTTGCAGCTTCACAGCTTCAAAAATCCAAGGGAAGTCTTAGATTTTGTCTTTCAAACCCCCCCCCACTCCCAACAAGAAACTGCGGGGAATTACTCACCTGTGAGTAAATACTGGCTGTAAGACCAGCTTTGCAGATTGTCTCAAACTCTTCTTTGTTATAAGCTATCCCCCCACCAGTCCCTCCCAGTGTAAATGCAGGACGGATAATCAGGGGATATTCTCCAATCTTCTCAGCAATTTCAAAGCAGTCATCAAGGGTATGAGCAATTCCAGATGGAGGAGTCTTCACGCCAATCCTTGCCATAGCTTGCTTGAAAAGGTCCCGATCCTCAGCTTTCTGGATTGCATCAAGCTTTGCACCTATAAGCTCAACCCCATATTTCTCCAGCACGCCACTTTCAGCAAGTGCACAGGCAAGGTTTAGAGCGGTCTGTCCACCCATGGTGGGCAGAATTGCATCAGGCCGTTCCTTCTCCAGCACTTTCTCCACCAGCTCTGGGGTCATGGGTGTGATGTATGTTCGGTCTGCAGTTTCCGGGTCAGTCATGATAGTTGCAGGATTGGAATTGATGAGGATGACTTCATACCCTTCTTCTTTCAGGGCTTTGCAAGCCTGTGTACCCGAGTAATCAAACTCACAAGCTTGCCCAATTACAATTGGACCTGAAAAAACAAACCAAAACCGCCCATGACACACATTCCCCATTCCAACCTCAAAAGAAAGTCCAGAAAAACTGTGGAAAATTCAAAACGCCAGACATGAGGAGGAGAAAGAAAGAATTTTGCAAGCAAATGATAAAACCTCTGAAATCAGACCAGACACATACCTGCTCCTAGAATGAGAATCTTCTTGAGGTCCATTCTTTTCCCTCCCTTAAACCCTAAATGGCTCCAATCTGCTGAAGCTTTCTGTGGTTCGATTGCAGGTTGGGCCACCTCCTTTTCGGCTCCAAGTACAGATGCGACCCTCCATTTCCTCCACTCCTGCTGCTTTGCCGCCCCCGCAGTCTCCTTTGCTGCTGAGGTCGTCCTACGCTCCAGGGGTTCAACAGTAAACACAGAGGAGGAAGATATTTCTACTGATCTGGCGACGGCGACGCCCTTGACTCCTCCACGGGAAGAGGAGGAGGAGACCCAATGAGGGAAAAAAACTGGAGCTGCTGCTGCTGCTGCTCCCAACTTCCGCCCGCTGCTGGCACCACGAGCATCACCACCAAGGAAAGACGACGACGACAGCAAATGCGGAGGCTTGACAGAAACCACCGCTTCCGGCATTTGAATTCCAAGTGCCGCACGAGCCAGCATTGTATTTACCATCTTCAAGAAAAACACTTCTCACCCCACCAGTCTCAAGCTCTGTCTTTCTCTCCAACCCCCCTCCTCTCCGATCTGCCTGGTTCTCTCTCTCTCTCTCTCTCTCTCTCTCTCTCTCTCTCTCTCTCTCTCTCTCTCTACATACAAGCTCAAAACCCCAGAACTTGATTCCCAGGAAACAAGAACAATCTGCAGCAGTGGGACCTGTTTGTTCCGCGTTTCTCTTCGGTTTCCAAAATCTAACAAACACAAAAGAACGAATCCCAGCAGAAGAAGGAGAAACTAGAACTACTTACTTGAACTTTCTTCTCTCACAGAGGAACCAGAATATATATATAAATCTCACTCTCTCTCTCTCCCAAAGCTTGTCACCAACCCAGGGGGGAAAAAAAAAAATTTCTGGCACAATCGGCGAGAATGTCGTCGAGAAGCGACGAAATCGATCCCCTTTGGCAGCTTATCTTGTTCAATTTCTATGTCAACTGCGCTTGCAATCCGCCGCATGCATGCATCTCTCGATGAAGGGGGCAGGAGGGACGACCGTCCTGGCCGCAGCAACAGCGGCGCTGTAGGGCAACAGGGACGGACGGCGGGGGCAGGTCGTTCGTGACACGTAAGCCTAACCATGTCAGCAAAAGTTGCTCAATAGCACACAAATCTAGGCACTTTTTGGAACTACTTGGCCAAACAGGACAACTGGACCCGCCTACCCGTCCATGCCACTTGGTCCCACCGTGGCACATCTAGGGTTCCCAAATTCCAACCTACATGGATGGCCACCAGGAGTCTATTACCACTTTTGTTGTGAGCTCTTGGATTGGGTTCTCTTTTACACGTGGCGTAATCGTGGCCCCCAAGTAACCTTCAGTGAGTAGGACCAAATATAGCTCCCTTTATGCCTCGTTATCGATAGGGATATGTGTACTTTGGAAGCGGTGTTCACACGGTGGGGCCATAGCAGAGCTGGCAGATAAAAGGAGTTTGGCATTTTAGGGTTAGGATGATGGGCGGTGGATTTCAGAGCTTGCGGTTGGTACGTACACAGCGTTCTCTTAAGTTCCCCCCCGCCCCACCCAAGTCTTTTTTTTTCTTTTGGGGGATGGGGGGAGGTGGGGGTATGTGACTAGAGAGTCAAGACTAATGTTCAGCACTAATTTATTCGTAAAGTCACGCAATTAGAGGGCGAGAACGACCAGTTTCGGCATAATAGGGCATCAAATGCGTAACTAGGAATGAAAATTTTACAAAGCGAAATAACTGGGACACAAACCTTGTGAAAACTCTTACAATTTGTAAGGTGCTTGCTAGGTTAAGATTTGATCCAATTCCTTACACATTAGAGTTATCCATAAAGTCACCCTGTCTTTGGGCCTGCTTTCACCCCCTCTCTCAGTGGTACCTATCTGCAAAGTAAGGAAATTTTAACACAACCAAACACATTACAAATTGTAAGGCTTGTATAATAATTGGATAAAAGTATATGGCATGTTGCATGGTTTTTTCTTTTGTTATATCCTACTGGAGACCACAACCATCTTCTTTTTAAAATTAAATATATGTTATTCTTGAAATTAATTTCACAAAACAAACATTGAAGGTGTCTAATGTAATTTGAAACAAAAAAAACATGTTGAAGAATCATCCAAAAATCACACAAATTTGTCATGATCTGTGTTGTGCAAGTATTTGGATTAGTGAGTTACCTAAGGGAGGTTTCAATTCCAGATGCTTAGAAACTAATTGGAATTGAGTCTTAGTTATGGAACTGGGTTGAGAACTGAACCCTGGTTCCGAGGTTTCAAAAAAAATGGAACCAGACTCAAGTCCAATTCCTAAGTAACTTAAGAACCAAAATCAAACTAGTATTTTAATTTTTTTAATCCAATTTCAGTTTTAGCCCTTGGTTTAAGATTGGGGGAATGAAAGTTTTTTTTTGGAGCAGTTTATTGCTTTTTTTTTACAAGATTATCTGGGAAATTTTGGGAAAATATGTTTTTCTAGTGTAATTTGGACCAATTTTGCAAATTTTTGGGCAAAATTCGCTAAAATTTTGACATCACAAATATGGAAAAAATACAATAGGGGGAATAGTTTAAAGTTTTGTGGTTTTTTTTTTTGGTTTGTTTTTTTCTTCCTCATCATTGCTGTGGTTGGCATTGTGCTCTTATTTTCATTTCAAAAACAAACAAACTTGCATTAGATTTTTTTTTTGGTGTTCTTGGTTGTGAATGGTGTTCATGGGTTTTATTTTTAACATTGGTCTATCTTTTTTCACAAGTGAGGATTTTTTTTTTTGGATTGATTACCATCACCTTCTTCTTTGTTCCTTTTGGTTGGGATTGCCTTGTTGGTCTTTTAGGTGTAATTTTTAAAGTTCACCATCATCACTTTTTTATATGTTTTTTTAGTTGTGATTGTTGTTTAAGTTTTTTGATCATGATTCTTGGCACTCATCATCATTGCCATCTTCTCTATTCCTCATAGTCATGATCACCTTATTGATCTTTTAATGGTGATTTTTTTGTTGATCACCATTTTTATTTTTTATTTTTCATAGTCATGATTGTTTTGTTGGTCTGTTGATCATGGTTCCTAACGTTCAATATTATCACCTTCTTTATCACCTTCTTTTTTATTCTTCCTGGTCATGATTGTCTTGTTGGTCTTTTAATTGTGGTTTTTGGCATTCATTATTTTCACCATTTTCTCTTTTTTTTCTGTTGCCATTGTCTTGTTGGTTTCTTAATCATGATTATTGGCGCTAAATGAGAAATAAAGTGATTTGTAATCAACCTTGTAATTGGGTTTTTGAATTATAATGACCACTTGCAACTTTTTGCATTCATTATTTTCACCATTTTATTTTTTTTCATTGTCATGATTGTTTCATTGGTCTCTTGGTCAGGGTTCTTGCTGCATTATAAGAAATAAGGCGATTTACAACCGGCCTTGCAATTGGGTTTTTATATCGTAATGTTCACTTGCAATTTTTGGCATACATGGTTTTCACCATTTTTTTTGTTTTTGTTTCGATTGCCTTATTGGTCTTTTGGTCATAGTTCTTAATGTACTATGAGAAATAAGGTGATTTGGAACTAACCTTGAATTGGGTTTTTTGGGTTGCAATGACCACTTGCAAATTCATGTAACTTAACATATTTATGCAACATGAGTGCTATCGAATAAATCGCATGAACTGCAATGTATTGGTGGGGATTACTACACAACAAATAACATATTCAATGACATAGTCATTAACAATTTAACCAAATTATACAACTTCAAATGTGCATGTTCTTTTATTCAATACTATGTTTTTCAAATAAAACCATCATATTATTATTGTTATTTAAATTCAACCACCCCAAAAAAAAAAAAAAATCTTTCAACTTCCAAAAACAAGAACAAATACCTTCAACCTCCAAAAATTTTAAATGAACAAGCAAACTTATGACAACATTTTAGTTCTACTCTTAAATTGAGATATTTTTAAAATTGTTTAGCACATGCGATGATAATTGCATCAACAAAAGATTTTTAAATGCACATAATGTTTAGAGAAAAATATCTTAATCTTTTTAATTCATCTTAAGTTTATTGACAATAGGCATAGGTCCATGATTAGCTTAAAAGAATCAACGTTTATTAATGAAACAATTAAATGTTTGGGGTACAAGACATTGATTTATTTATAGGTAGATCCATTTGCACATCCTAATTGAATTTGTAATACAATATACACATTACTTTTGATTTTAATTCAAAAACAGGTTTTCACCTTCAATGAATTATATGGTTCAACAAGTCCATAAAGCAATGTGAGTTGCAATGTAATGAAAATTTATTTATAAAATAGCTGAATAATAGTTAAAAGTGTCATATGTAATGTGTGGTGAAAATGCATACATGTGCCATGATCATATGTGTCAAGGTCATACACTAGTTGCAAAATAATCACCAATTGGACGTTACATTTACCCTAGTTGTAATGTAATTGTCACATGCTACTAAAGTGCAACTTGCCAACAAAGTCAAACATAGTTAACTACAACCATATCTATGGTGTGTGCATTCTACTATATAAATGTCTATCTTGCAACTACAATACAATTCTTTGAATTTTTGACATGGCATTTTATTTACTAATTCCATGTATTTTTATGAGACAATTGTAACATAATTTTATAGTAATCATTTCGGAACTTTAGTTGTAGGGCAATCTAATTGCTACAAACATGATTTCTCATAGTGGCGTTCATCGCCATCAACTTCTTCTTTACTCTTCAAATTGTCATGATTGCTTTGTTGGTTTCATGGTTGTGGTTTTGTATTCATTGTTGTCGTTTACTTCTATATTCATCTTAGTTGTGATTGTTTTTATTGGTCTATTGATCATCATTTTTGACATTCATCACCATCACCTTCTTGATATTGATGATTTTTACATAATGAAAATGGAACTAAGAAAAAACCTATAACCAAAAGTCACCAAAACTTGAACATTAAGTCAAAAATGGCAGAGAAATAAGGGTACCAAAAAATCAAAGTTATGAATAACCCCACAACCCATAACAAAAAGAGATCATGGAAACATGGAATGGCAAAAAATTAACTACAACATATAGCCCATTGAAAACTTTGATGTTCATAGAATATGTAAAAGTTATTCTAGATCACCTCTAAGTGGAAAATTCAAAAGTGGCCCAAAATTATATTTCAAAACAAGAACATGATGAATAATTCTTATGAATAGGATACAAATTTTAGACCATTGGTGGGAATAGAAAAGCCAATGTGCTAACTAGTGTTTAAAAAAAAGTTGATATCTTGGGGTCAAGTACGTGATGTGATGACAATATCTAAAATTGAAGCTAATTTTGTAGTTAATGTTTGATTCTTCTACAATATTTGAGTTCTTGTATTCCTTGATAACAACATCAATTTTGTAGTAAGAGGAGCTATGATATATGGGTTTTTCTCGTTTCAACAAATAATTTTCCAAATGGCATCTAGTACATGTTTGCTCTCTACTAGCCATCACATTATAATTGTCACCAATACCAACCTCCCTTCACAATACATTGAAATTAAAGCTTGGGCATTGTCATCTTTGAATCAAATGTGATCCATGCCATGTAGTTCACTACATAAAAACTATCATTTGCAAGTAATTTTTGCAACAAAAAATGTTGTTTACAATTAAAATGTAGTTGCCAATAACATCTTTTAATTGCAAAAATTGGTTACAAAAGACCAAATTTTCTTCTATTTATTCATTAGCTTCTGGAAATATTGTTATAACAAAGATTGCAAATTTGTATCCTTTAATTGCATGTCACATACAAAAATGGTTTTGACAAGGAAGGATCATATACATGTGGTAGCCAAATGTGGTCCAATATTTTCCTTCGTTTAAATGATCAAACATTATCCATGCATCTTGCAAATCTCTTCTCAATTACATCATTTTAACCAAATCAACTTTAAATCTAAGTCTGATCATTGACATTTTGAATAAGTATATTTAGACAAACCCTAACTAAGGAAAACATTTTTTTGTATGATATTATACATGGTCCTCTTCTTAAGTTCCAAAATCTTATCAATACTACCACACGTAGTTGATTGACCATGAAACAATTGGATTTGATTATGCAAACTTGGGGATAAAATAGTTTTGAGCTTTTCTATGGGTTCGTCCTTTGTTCCAAACACATGACTTGTCCATCACCAATGCAATTATAGACAAAAATTTGTGAAGGCATTTGGAAATCTTCTTTAATACAAGAATGCAAACCAAGAAAATTATTTTTTTAACAATCACTTAAGTCCATTGGGTGTTCATGTTTCTTGATGTGTAAACTTGCCCTAATCATATCATTTCTTTTGTGAGGCACATAATACATCTTTGTAAAGCAAATGCAATACAATGTTTCATATTACAATGCAAACAAACAACAAAGAAGTCCAAGGCCTCCATGAAACCCACAAAGGGAGGATTCACAACTTGCCCATTCCAATGTGTAAAATTGGGTGCCCATTGCACTTCATGTATTCACTTCCATTATTAAGACAAACCAAATTACATGCACATACGTTGCATAATGGAAAATGAAACTATGGTCATTTTTTATGTTTGATGTTCTAGTGGATGTTTTATCATGACCATTATACTTCCAATCCATGCCCCAAAATGCACTTCACTTGCCGTCCTATGAAGATATTGTGGTAACTAAAAAACAATGTTGCCATTGAATTCCATAAATAAAAATGGCACAAATTGACATGCAATCTAGTCAAAAGAGCAAAGTCACAAATTTCATTAAAACACCTTGGGACTTCTTCCAATTTTTGGAGCACATCCAACACATTGTGAAGCTCAATGACTTCAACAATAGTCTTTGCAAAATAATGTGCATTGTTTGATTTATTTATAATTTGAATATTAAGTTTTAAAATATCATTTTGGCTTGTTGATAAAATATTGGGTGAAGGCCAAAAACATTCAACTAAAGCGTTACAAAAAATGGGCACTATTTCAAGTGAAGGTGAAAAAACTCCCTTTGGAAAAGTAGAACAAAGAAAACCATAGAAGGTGATTCCATGCTAACACAAGCCACACCCACCCCCTTAGGTGAATATTTATCTTATGATATTTCCAAAATATCCCCATGTGTAAGATTTTCAAAATCATTAAAAAAAAAATCTTGTGACATAACAAAATTTTGCATTATACTATCATGTAAAAATAAGTTTTTAAAAATCTCCCCAAAATAAATTACGTTTCAAGAATCTCCCTAAAGATAAGAGTCCTTACATTGATTTTAAAACATTTGTTATAATTATTAATGAATGTTTCTGAGTATTTTATCCTCATTGAATTCATTCCAAATCATACCACATGTTTTCATAATATATTACAAACATTATCTTGTAAATACATTAAAAATTTACAACATTGATATTTTTCTAAATGTTAAAACATGAAAAAACAAGCATTGTTTACAGTTGTTGTGGTATGTGTTACCATGATTACACCTTAAACTATGTATTTACCACATAACAATAACCATACATTGTTTCCTTGTGCATTTTTATCATGTGGAGGAGTTAACAAAATCTCACATGGGTCCAACCATGTTCAAATTATTAACCCATGTGTTTGCTTGAAAATAAAATTCATATTAAAAAGGAAAATTTGAATGAATTTTTTTGCAACTTATTATTACAAATACTAATAGTTGTCCAAGTATATCACATTTTTTTGTGTTAATCATTTATATATATATATATATATAATTTTATTATTTTATTTTATTATTTATTTATTTTTTAAATGTAGATTTTGTGAGATTCTAAATTTCATTTTGAAAAAAAATGATTGAAAATTCAAATAATACTAAAATATTTTAATTATTTTAAGGCTTAAAATATTATATTATAAATAAAGTTTTTTGTATCTCATGAACATCACACTCCATTTACATGTGGTAAAAACAAATTTGAAGTTTTGATATTCAATGAAACATACTTTGAATTTTTAAAAGTTTCAAATTCCACTCTTTTAAAACATTGAGTGTTTTTTTAATGTGGGTAATTGGTTATTATCATTTCAATTTCATTACCGTAAAAAGTTCTTAACATAATCATTTACAAAAGAAAAATTATTTGACAAAGTTGTTGAAATTCAAAAGTCTTTAATTAAGGGTCCAACAATGCTAATGAAAGCCATTGATGCTTTTTAAATCACATTTTGACAATGTAAAAATAAAAAAGGTTTAAATATTATTTAGACAAATTTCTACATTATTTCACTATGATTCCTAAACATGAAAAACATTAGTTGCAAACTTTAAAATGCGTTGAAATGCATTTAATATTTATTGGATTACTTTCAAACTTATCTTAATAGTAAATTGATATATTAAAGAGGTGGGTGTACATAATTTACAACACAATTTGAACATTATCTTAGTTTATTAGCCTTGAAAGCATGTAAAAAAAAGGTTATGCCCAAAGTGGCTCCTATTAACGTCATTGGACCTTTAAATGTTTTATTATACAACACCAAAATGTGGCATTTATGACTACATTTACAACTACATGACTTTATAGTCCAAATGAACACGTTGTAAATGCCACTAGTTGTTAAGATGGTCACAGTTGTAACCATCATTGTGATTGCACTTACGATTACAAAATATTATTTATATATAATATATATTTGTGTATATAATAAATTTATTTATATTTATAATATAATATAAATATTTAAACATATTTTCGAATATTGATTTTACAAAATAATTATTCATTTAATTTAATTTCTAATTATGCATATATAATATACATATGGTTTGTACACAAATCGTATAAAATTTATATATGATATATAAAACAAGATTGTAATATATGTTATTATAGATACCATTAATCAACATAGTCAACATATGTCATTATACATACCGTTGATCAACATACATCAACATTGACTATAGTCAACATGGTGAAAACAAGTATCCTTGAACCTCCTTGAATTGGTCCAAGGCCTTTTCCATCCACCTACCACATTACATGTGACACAATGTTGTCACATAAAAAGTTTATCATGTTCCAATGTTTGAATGTATTAAAATACAAAGTTAAAAATTTATTTTCTTTTCCAATAATTACTCGGATGAAAATATGAATATGAATTATTAAACTTTGGAGCGTAATCTACATATGTGGACCAACTAAAAATTCAATAACAAATTTTGTACATTGGAAATCATTTTGGAAATTTTAAAGTTTTAACATATCTATTATGTTTCAATACATGATAAACTTTAATAAATATATGTATAATTTGAATATAAAACATTGAATATTTCTAATTTATTTTGTAATTCTGAAATATGAATACAATATGATATTATTAATATATTATATATTATCATATGTATATAATATACACGTATTAAAATATATGTATACATATATATACATGTATATTCAATATTTATACTTTATATTACAAATATTTAATTTTCATTATACGATTTATTTTAAATAATCATATATTAATTCCAATTTAATATTTATTTTCAGTATATTGTAAGTTAAATAATAGAATTGATATTTAGACAAAATATATTTACCAATTAACTTTATCATATTTATTTAAAACCAACTCCTTAACATAACATTGTAATTGTACTTGCTTTCATTATTTCAATTTTTTATAATTTTAAGTTTATTAAAATCTACACATTTAACACAATATATACACATACATGTGCAATGTTATATGTATATAAATATTTATTGAAATATGTTTCAAATACATGCATAATACAAAAAATCTATATAATTATAATATAATTCTTTTAAATTTTATTTTATCATTTTTTTGGGTAAAAGGTCATTATATATATAAATAATATGTTGTAAATTTATGAATCTTAAACCGATAAATAAAATTGGTTTAAATAGCATGAAATTGTTTGAAATGTGTTATATTTGTTCTTAAAATAAGATATTTAAATTAAACTTGGCTAGACTAAGGCTAAAGTTCATTAATTTTGTTTAATTTTGGTTTAAGTAATAAAAATGAGGCTAAAGTAAGTTATTCTGGCTAAAATAAAATAATGTTTTTAATATTTTGATAAACTTGGCTAAAACTTGGTTAAGCTTGGTTGAATTAACTTTAAGTAGGTCAAATTAAGATTGGATTAAATTAAACTAGGTTTAGATTGATTCATAATAAACTATGTTTTTATATATTAAATTATGAATGATTTAAATTATATTAAATTAAGGTAAATGAAGCTAAGTTAGGCTTTTAATACAAATTTGACCATGTTGATATGTATTTTAGTTTTTTTTTAAACTTATTGAAACAAGGTCAAGTAATTACTTTAATATGGTTACATTAGTCATGTAGTCATATTTGTAATCATAGACTGATAATTATGATTATAGTCATCAAAATGACTACGAGTCAAGTCCACTTACAACTACATGACTATTTTGGGCAATAGTCACAACATGTCCTAGTCATAGAAACCACATTTTGGTGTAGTGTTAATTGTAATATTTTAAGACTTATATAAGTGAATTAGCACAACTTCCCATGATTATCATGATTTTCACATGGCAATGCATAAAAATGCGTACAACAAAATCACATGTCATAAGGATTTAACATGGTTTTTCACGTGTTTGGACTTGTTTTCACCCACATGTTTGGCCATTTGATTGAAAAATCTATGTAGCAACAAGAATGCTATGTAATTTTAACATGAAAGAAATTTCAAAAATAAACTATTCAATGTTTGAAATTTCTTGTTGATCACAATTGTTGGAGATTTCAAAATTGTTGGGGGACAATCGGCATCCTCCTAAGTGATACCAATATGGCACTATGGAAGTTAGGCAAACATGTGACATGGTCTAATTTTTATATTCCATGAGAAAAGGTGTTAACAAAGGAGTTAAAATATTAGAATTGCAAAGCTAGAGTTTGCAAAACATTATGGACAATATTTGTAAAATGAAGACCACTTTGACAAACATTTTGCATGTACCCACACATATGTTTCCATGGGTTCAATATGGTGTGAATGTCATTAATTGAATTGTGCATGGATGAACATAGAAATATTAGTTGCAAGAAATCCTTGCATTTTGTTATATGTGTGCAAGATATTCACTGAAGACTTGGGAATTGAAACTAATCACTAAGAATCAACAACATTAATTAAAGCTTGCAAATTCAAATATAATCTAGTGGTTGAAATAATTTTGGGTTTAGTATAGTGTTAAGATATCTTAACAAGGGAAAAAATAGATTATGAAAAAAATGGTACAAATACTAATCATTAATGACTATTAATAGCTATATCCAACTTGGATCCAAATTGTTAACAATGGCACCATAAGGGATATAGATCCTTGGGTAGACAATTATAAATGGGTATCTAAAATTATTTAAACTTTCAACACTAGATCAATATACTCATTGAACTATAAATAATATATGATGAAGTGTGTACACCTAATTAGGGCTGATTTGCATTAGAATTGAGCGGCCACCAACCATGTAATACAAAATGGATGAATGTATTGAGACCCAAAGGCCTTGAAACATGAAAATCCCAAAATGAATTTTGTTCATATGTAGCATTAAGGACCAATCGCACTGCCCTAAATTGTGTGAAAGAATCACAAATTAAGGCTTTGTGGTCTCCCAACAAATTATGTGAACCAATATTCATAACTTTTAATTTCATGGTCTCCCAATGAAAAATCCATTTAGAGACTTTTAATGATTATTTTTTCATTGCCATTACCTATTGATTCTTCATCTGTTTTAAGGGTTCCTTCGTTGACCAATTGGTTGAAAGAACAACCTTTTGCATGCTTATTAAAATCAATTGGCCTTTTCTTCTAATAAATTACTTCTGAATTAGTGGACCATGGCCCCAAGGATGTTGGATAAAGAATTACATTACATGTTTCAAATCTTAATTCATGAATTGGCTGATGAAGGAAAGTTGGCCAATAATGTGGTTATTCATGAGATATTTACAATCTTTTGAATGTTGTGAATTTCCAACTAAAAACACATGTGGGGATGTAAAGGAATGAAACACAACATATCCAACACATCATTTGGGAATCATAATCACACAATAGGACCTAACGACACATAAAACTTGTGACATCATTTCTTAAAGAAGATCTCCTTAGGTTTAATATTAAAAAAATAAAGAAAAAACCTATATAATTTCAAATTTAAGATTAATCGCTTTTGTAAGTTTGGAAATATTTATGATAAATCTCACAAATTTGTTTACAATTAATAAAAATGTTAAACATTGATTATTTGATAAAGTCCTTAGAAAACTAATTCAATAATATAAGCTAGAAAGTCATCAATAGGAATACCAATTTTTAAAATGTTTGCAATTTTTTTTTAAAAAATTTATTTATTTTTAACAATTATTTTTCTTTTTTTTTATTGTAAATTTGATTAAGTGTAATAAGTTTTTGGAAAATTTTGCCAAACTTTTAATGCCACAAGTTTTTTTTAAAAAATGAATTGTGTTTGCAATGTATTTTTTCAATGATGTGTAATTTTTAGATGTTGAAAAATATGTCCAAGCATGTAATGAAATTGATGATAAAAAGACAAGTTTATAAATGAAAGAAACTAAATTGATATGATTATATGTAGTGACCAAAATTATCGGTGTGTAGAGGGGAAATAATGATTCCATGAACTATTAAAATGAATTTTCAACCTCATAAACATTGGTGATTCATGCAATTTGAAATTTCAAAAATATTGTTAAAGCTAGCCACAAGACATAATATGCCTAGGGTTTAAGGTAGGGTGAAAATAAAAACTAGTTAGCACAATGATTCTAGGCTATAGGGTAACAACCACAACATGAGGAAAAAATAACCTAAATCAAATGTGAATGTCATTTCCACACAATGCACAAGGTAATTTGTAACACTTATTTTACATGCTAAATCATTCTCCATTAATATCAAGCTCCTCATTGAGTAGGTGATGAAGCAAAAGACATAAGGATCTTTTCTACACTTCTATTGTTGTAGACACAAAGTAAGGGCTTAAGTACAAGAAAAGAGTTGTATCTTGAAGGATGTTATTACAATTTACACCATGGGCAAGAAATCACTAGAAGTTCAAAAGAAGCGGGTCCAAGAAGAGAGCACACACATTGTTGCCACAACAAACAAGTTGATCTATAAAGGAAATTTGACCTATGGAATATGTGACAATGAAAGAAATCAACAAGAAGGCAAACCTATTAAAGGAACAAGAAACAACTACAGTGTGGGTGGGGAAGCATGCAAGCACTGGAGGATCAATAAGACATTCCAACACTAATGGAAGGAAGTGAAGATCATCTAAGTGCCACTCCTTTCCTAAAAACCATGTCCACTTTGGTGAGTTTGAATAACTTTGCAAAATTTGAAAGGTTGGTAATTATGTACATTAGGATCAAGGATTATCATTTATGCAAAGCTTATTTGTTGGAGGGTGAACAAATAGAAGTGGTATTTGGAAAAAGGTTGTACAAACAATGGTATGTATTTTCCTAACCTTTTTTATATATATATGACAAATGGTCATAATATCTTAAGAAAAGATTGTCCAATATATTTCTTATATAATTCCTTATAGATGCATGATTTGTCTAAAGAATGAAATGGGTTGCAAACATAAAAACATGACCCACATCCACCTCCTTCATGATGTGGTTAAAAAACAATGTGTGAGCTAATCAAGTTGAGTAATAAGAGTGGTTATTTAAGGAAAATATTATCAAATCCATGATTTAAAAGCTTACATGAAAATTATTTTAATTCTTGTGATTTCAAATGTTGTGGCGCACTATACCATAATAAATTTGTGTAATTATTATTATTATTTATGATTATTAAAAAATTATTATGTTTTTAAAATTTTATTTTTAGGTACTTTATATTCATTTCATAATTTTCATATTTATTTCAATGTTCCCATAATAAATAAGAAACATCATTATACATCAAACATTTTCAATATTAACTTAGGTTGACATTTTAAAACATGTAGAATTAAGTATTGATTACACCTTAGGTGGGTCATGCTTTTGTGTTTTCATTCAATGTTTAAAGATGTTTTTATGAGCTTATTGATTTTTCAAGCTTCTTTTCATTATCATTTTCACATTTATTGTTATTATTATTTTGCATTATAATGAATTGCAATAGCTTAAGCTTTCTTTTTATTTAAGATGTTTATTTCATCCATTTTCAATACATTTAACTAGTTTAATTAAATTTGGACATATTGAATTGGTTTTTCAAAGTTGTGTTTTTCTGAGATGTTGTAATGGCTTTTTGGACTTTTTGGACATATGTTCAAAACTAACATTCATTCTCCTTCTTCATAGCTATGATCTATGTTAGATTTCTATTCAAAGCATGTTGTGAAAAACACATTTAATTATCCATGTTTACCATTAATTGAGGACCCTTTGCTTGTACCTTTGTTTGTCATTATCCATAGAAGATTCTTTGGGGTTATAATAATTGTCATCAATGATCTAAATGCCCAAAATGCTTTTGCTTCTAGGGTTGCTTTTATTTTTGTTTCAAACCTTTGTTTTTCACATATGATTATGTTGATTTATTGAAGAAAAATTTGTGGTTTTTGTTTCCATGTTTGAAAGCCCTTTTTGTTTCTTTATCAATAGTTGTAATTTATTAGCTAACACAATTCTTCATGTTTGTAATGGGCAAACCCAACCTTGGGTGGTACCACTAAAAATCGCCTCACCAAAATTCAAGGAAATGTGGACCTAGTTTAATTTAATAATTTTAAATTGTGATTTTTACTATTGACTTGCACCACATGGACATTGCATTCCCCACCTATGTGTACATTATGGAAAAAATTGTAAATACTTACATAGACTAAACAAGTAAGAAACTTGTGTTCTTGAAATGTTTGTTGACATGCGTTCTTGAGATTCTTAACCTCTTATCATTAAGTGTCAAGTTGCACTATTGTAATTTTTTGGGGTTTATCAAGTGCAATCATTAGGATATGGTTCAAAATGTTGATTAAAACAAAAAAAATGAAGATTATTATAAATTTGTAAACATGGGTGTAATGGTGTTTCAAAACCTCTTTGTCCTAACTTTAAAAATTTGCTCAAAAACTTATGATTGCTTTAATCCAAGTTGTCTATTAATCAAAAATTTAAAAGGGTTAATTTTTAAGAAGCCTTGAGATGGCCCTTTTAAATTTTCCTGAATTTTTTCCCTTGACCATTCATTTGAAATATTAAAACTTAATTTTTTGTACATCCAATTAAAGTTTCAAATTCTTCATGATTTGGGAAATACTTTAATATAAAATTTGAAATAAGAAACATTTAAAAAATAAATCCTATGTTATAAAAAATTGAATGGGTCTAATAAATTTGGGGTGTGATGTTCTTAATGGTATTACGCAATGCAAGGATGGGTTTGCCCCAATAATTCATCAAACTATAATATTCTAATTTTATTTTGAGATTTGTGATAAATTAGGTTGAACTTGCATTGGATATCCATATCCATATGCAAACTTGCAACTATTTTTAAAATGTGGACACATATTTTTAAGCATGTTCTAATAGCTCTTAGATTTTAATCTTATTTTGTTATCACTATTTTGTGGGTTCTTCATGCACTCAAGTAGTATGCCACCTTTGGGAGGGGGGGATAATGTTTATAAATACTTAAGCTTTGATATCTTGAACTTATGAATATTATTTATTTCAATGGTCAATAAGACTTGAAGTTCTTTGATTTTTATTGCATAATATTAAAGAACCACATGTTTTAATACAAATTTAAATATTAAAAAAGTACATGAAAATATTTGTCCCAATTTTACAAAATAGGGTTTCAAATATATGATTACAACTTTAATTGGATTTTTTATATTTTCAAATTGATAGAGCCTTAATATGCATTAATGTGTTTTTGACTTTTTCATATTATAATCATAATCTATTAAATTTAAATAAAAAAATGTGTTGGAAATCTTGAAAAACTAACCAATTTAGAACATACTTTTCATCCTTTTTTCAGATTAAATTTTTTCAAACTTTATGTGTGACTTACCATTAACTCAATGGAGGGGCCCATGGTCTCATGAAAATTAATGAGGTTTTGAATAAGTTTTTTCATGTTTATGCATAACGATGATAATGACTATTGTTGGGACATACTTATTAGCATACTTTACCATGATTGTGCCCTCTTTCCAAATTCACAAATTTAGGCGCTACCAAATTCTTGGGATTGCACTAGCCCACTATTTAAATAGTATGTTTGTTTTGGCGATGAATAAATTGGTAGATCTATGTGTTGTACATCTCAAGGCAACTTTCAAAATATAGCATGTGTTTTTATATATTATACCAAACTCATTTTGTGGATATTCTAGGTTTGCATTAGCTTATCAATTGTTGAAATTATTTTTCTATCTAAACATTTGTATATGTGAAACAAGCTTTCAAAGGTCCCTTGACTTTTGTGCTACAATGTATAATTAGTTGATAGATCTTCCATTCATTCAATATGGCATGGCAAATTTTTGAGCTTTTGCAAGCTTGTCAAACTTTTTGACTTCTACATTGCTTCACATTCATTCTATTGTCAAATTTTCAAATTTTGTTTAATGTAATCAATTCAGAAATAATTTGATCAAAGTTGATCAATCAAATGGTATATATTTTTTAGTACATCACATTTGTTTTGGTTGGATTTTAGGGAGATCCGTATGATTCTTTAGATGAGGAATGGAATGTCAGTTTTCACCTAACAAATACGTGGAATAGGCCCATAAGGGGAGGTATTCCTATTGGATTGGATGCAAATGCAAACATCAATGAACCCATCCATGATGCCTTCATTATGGTAAATATGATCCATGATGAAGGCATGCAAAGGATGTTGGAGGGGTTGGAAGATTATGTGGAATAAGACCAAGATCGATGAAAGGATTGGGGGTGTGAATTATGTGGGAAAAGCTAATGCAGGAGATGTTGGTTTAGTGAAAATTCTCCCCTTGTAGTAAAGGTAGAGAATGATGACATATTAAATGATCAAAAATACTTTGATGGGGATGTTTTGGCCTAGAAAAATTCAACCAACTTTGGAAACCTTCTATGAACGTGAAGAAGATTGAAGTGTTAAAGTAAGTGGTAGTTGCATAAAAATCATTGAAGTGCCAATGTTAAATTGCCCCAAATGCAAATGTAGGGATGTGTGGACTATGAACTTCAACCTTATGTAGGTGCAATTGATTTTTATTTTATTTTTTGGTTTTTGAAAAATCACTAGTTTGGCTATAAGGGCATGTGTGAATAGGAGATTGTGGTAACTACAAGTGGGGATTTATTAATTATAGAGGAAATAAATTCGAACCAATTTAAAAACATTTGTTATAAAATGGTGTGGTGAGCTAAATTTGTAAGCAAGATTTTATGTGATTATTTAATCATGTGACACATCAAGATTTCGGTGAACACTTCAAATTGCATTTTTTTTTTTGGCAAGATAATAAATTATTTGATTAAATTTCGACAACATGATTGATTATAAAAGCAAAAAAAACATAAGAATGATGGAAGAATTGAACCCCAATTCCTATGAAAAACTCTACCCATTGTAACACAAGTATCTTTCCTCAACCACACCCCACACAAAACCGCCCTAAGTTTTGAAATCCAACCCCGCACAATTCACAACCCAAAAAATTACAATTTACATAACCATGTTGACAATTGCTTAACACATATTCATGCCACTAATAATGAGACACAAGTGTAAACAAACACATTAAAATGGCATAACAAGCTAGACCTATAAACAACAAGCCTTAAGTCAACCTTAAGGTCAAAGTTTTAAATGATTAAATTAAATGAAATGCCCAAAGATTGCAGGGCTACCAATAATATATACATACCATCAATATATTTCTAGTATATGCTTAATATATCATAAATACCACTTTAATACACCCATAGATATATACCCCTATTATATCTTAATACACCTTTAGGGGTGTGATTAATTTTGGTTACTATTATGACTAATGGGACATTTAGACTTATTCAAGAATGAAAATAATCCTTAAAATCATTCATCCCATATGGTGAAAAAACGAATCATCATAACATAGTTGTAACACGATCACAAGAATGACCGAAAATGTTCAAATTTGACCAAATAATTGCAAAAATGACCAAAGCTAGTTGTAAAAAATATTTAGTTGCATGTAGTTACAAATAGAGTGATTAAATTTGGCAAATTTCTTGTAATAGTTTTGACATTGTAAAAGCTTCAATAATATGCCAAAATTGAATGACAAGATTCCTCACATTTTTATCCAACTCCAAAATTGTTGTAAAGTTTGTGTAACATGGTTATTTTCAACATACTGATATGTAGGTCCAAGGTTTAAGAATTCAACAAAGGAGGTACACAGACCCACTAGGTTTCACTTAATTAAAAGCACCAAAATAAAATTTTATAATAAATAAATGCCATTTTTTTTTTTTTCAAATTCTTCAAGTAGGTGCATTAGCTAGGATCCTTAACATTAATTAATAGTAAATGGCGACTGCCCTAATGGACTAGTAGATTTTTTTTTGGAATCTTGCCTAGTTTTGGCAACTTATAGGAACACATTATTTAAATATGGCGATTTCTAAGTTATTTTGGTCAAGATATGGCAAATGTTTTTTTAATCTAAAAAATCCTTTTGTTGGATTAGCCAACTTATTTTTCTTTGTTGCCAGGTTGCGAAAATTCTCCAGAAAAAAAACATTGATAGATGCATAAGAAAACTATTCTTAACATCAAGTAATACTTAATATTGGGGATATATAATCCCCAAGGTATTCACAAGATATTGATTAAGGAATTGCATTACTAACTGAATTGACAAACCTTTTACAATTTTTATGCAATTAGCCTTAGAGATTGGCATGAATGTTGTGTTTTTATATGTTTTATATTTAACCAATATTTACAACCAAAAAAGTAGTAAGCCAATAATTCATCCCTTGTTGCTTAGCGTATCCATTGTTAGAGCTAAATTTGGTCCAATATTTGGTCATGAACCTTGTTGAATGACATACATGCGTTATCCAAGTACTTCACCAAAGGATCTATGTACAAATTATAGCATTCCACTTGGGTTAATTTCACAATAACCATGAAATCACAATAAAAACTTCCTTGATTTAAACAAATTTGATTATCACATGCATGGTGTGAAAAAGTAGCACCAAACAATGTAGAGAATCAACATGATCTCAAGGTCAAGAAGGCTTTCCAAGTTTGTTTTGGTTGTAGGAGATGTTCTTGCTTCTTGAAACATGCAACCAACCAAAGCACAATATTCTTGCAATATTATATTTGTTGGTGATAACTAGTGTTGGGCGGGTATCACAATTTTATGATACCTTTCAGGTCCGGTTTTCACAAAGTAATTTACAAAGGGTCTGATTCTCCCCGAATTTTTTTTTCAAAATTTCAACATTGGGCAAGGGTATCAACATTTTAAAAAAAATTGACACTGGTTCTCACAATGCAGGTTTTCAAAAATTTAAAAACAACCGGTTATCCTTTGCCAGTTTTCACAAACCGGGTATTGTTTTTTTTTAATAATAATAAATTAATTAAGAAATATCAAATGATTTTTTATTTGATTTCTTTTCTTAATGACAATTTTGGCTTTTTGAAAAAAAATTAAAATCAAAGGACCTAGGTTCAAGGTTTTTGAAAAACTTCTACAATAAATTCTTGTTTGAGGTTTTTGGAAAATTTCAAAAAACCTGATTGGTTTAATGGAAAAAAATAGTAAAAGAACCAAAGCTTTGGGGGTCACATTTTTTTGACCAATTTTTTTGGTTTTTTGATATTTACAATTATGAGTGAAAACCAATCTTTTGATTTTATGAAAATTGTTGGTCATGGGTCCATAATACCTAGACCTTACCTGCTAGTTATTTCTTGGAAAAAGCGAGAAGATAGGACAAATGTTTGTTTTATTTTGGCAAATGTTTTGTTTTTCAAAATGGTAAATATTCAGGATTTTAAAGGTTTCAGTTGCCAAATTTAGAAAAAATATTTAAAATATTTAGGATACACCAGATTCTATCCTAAGTTCTAGTACATAATATAAAACATAATTCAAATTTTTTTTCAGTTACTTGTTTTTTTATTGTCATATCTCTAGCTAAATAGTCACTTCAGCTACATCACAAAATTGAAAAGAAAAACATTCACTTAGAAGTTGAAAGAACAACCCAATAATAATGCTAAGTCTCTAAACATCATTACCATCCAACATGGCCTACCATTAATAAGTACCTATCATAAAATATTAGCCCTTCCTTGGATCTCCCATCTCCCAAGGCAAATTAAACCTAATATGCAAATTTTGATGTGGGTTTAATGATGAAGGTGTCCTTCCTTTAACCTTAATTAAACTAGGTTGACTTAACATCATACCTCCAAGATATTGACATTTTGAAAAAAAATTAATCCATTTGTTTTTAAGGCCTTAGTAAACTTCTACAAAGTTTCAATTTTTGCCTTGGAGATTGTTGAAAATATACATATATTGTTTGTAATAAACTTTCAACCTTGGAGACCACGGGAGGGAAATGAAATAATTTAAATTACGAGATTTTCTCTACATGCAACACAATGAACACCAATCATATGAGGTGTTGCCATGTCCTTTAATTATGAAAGCACGACTTTGTGTTCGCCCTAGAACATATCCACGTAATCCACACCAAACCAAATCATTTTCTCCCCTAAGTTAGCCTATGTCATTCCTCGAAACTTCAACAATGCATAAAAAATAACCTTAAAGAAGCTATTAGCTCTTACCTTTCCTAAGGCCCCAAAGTTTATAGAATCAACATCTTTTTCCATCCTTTCACAACATACACATGCACAAATATCCAATATTGATGGTCAATAATCAAAACATCATCAACAAATAACCAAGAAATTAGAATTTTTAACAATATTTTTGGTTTTCTCCAACACCACATCATAAATGGATTTTGCAATTCCCAACCCACAATTGTCACCAGAATGTTTAGAAGGGATTTTTTTATTTTCACGAATTTGAAAAGATCTTTGATTGATTCAAGTCAATAAATGGTTTGCCTTTTGTCAAAGGATTTTTAAAAAATAAAATGGAAGCACTTTTTTTTTTTGAAATATTTATCAACACCAATTTTTAATTGTTCAACCATAGTTTTAGGGTTTAGGGTTTAATCTAAAATCCCTTTGATACAAAAAATGGGAGGAGGCACAAGGGGGGCCATAACAACCTACAAGTGCAACAAAAAAAACTCAACAACCAACAACAATATTTGTGCATTCACAAATCACAAACTTCAAATAGGTTGAAGCATGCAACACAAAGTGATTCATATGATTCTTAGCTTTCAACTTTCAAGTGTTAAAACAATCATTGACACTTTAGACCTTAATGCAACACTATGGAATCTAGTCCCTAATGCCAACACTAAGTAGCAACATCAAATTGTAGTATGAAGTTTGAACCCTAATGCAACCATTGAATTTTGAGGCTTGAACAATAACATCAAATTACAAATGAACTTTAGAGTCTTGATTTTAATGCAAACATTAAGCAACCATAAACTTACCTTTTTGTGAGTAATGGCCATTTTTACATGGTGGAAATTGTTGTTTGTGCATCTGACATCAACAATTTGAATGACTAAGAAGGTCATTACAACTTGCGTTTGCTCATGACGGTAAATTGTTGCAAATTTTCAATACTTTCTCCCATCAAGAATCTTTCATTGTTGAACAATTTTGCAACACCACCATTGCTTAATAATAGTTGTTGCAAGATTTCAAAAACAAAACATCAAAATTTTGTGAACCTTGACATCAAAATTTCAAAATCACAACATCATGTGCATGTCATCACAGGGGCCCAACTTTGGATTTTGAGTCCATGTTCACAATTTAATGGTTCATTGTTTGAACTCAAAGGACTCATGAAAGAATATGCAACGTGCACACAAGAGATAGGATTCAAGACACTACACTTGTGAGTTGAAACGAGCCTTGCAATGTGCATTATACAATTTTTACTGAAAAGTGAAAAGCCTTTGTTGATTATAACTCGTGACAACTTAACTAGATGCTGGGTGCTACAAGTTACAACCTATGACCTACTACATGGACTTAGAGTTCTAAAGGTGCATTCACACTTGGTGTTAAGGACTCTAGGATTAAATCCCCTAACACCAAGCTAGTCATTTAAAACCTAAACCTAATTTACCACGAAGGTTTTATGTTAAGTTAATATTTACTTAATATTAAATAATCACCCATTTAACATACCTAAGTGGTGAGCATAGATTTAGGTAGTTCAACCTTCAAGCTACCCCGACCATCCAATGGTGCATTAAAATTGTTTGGTGACGATATCCCTCCATCGAAGGGATATGATGATGATACCTGCCCATCTAGAGTCTACTGGCAAAGTGCCACTGGCCAAGTCTCCAAGGACAAACTACACAACTTCTTCCAAATGCAGTATTTGGCCCAAAAAATGCAAAAAAAATCTGGTTTTTTTTTTTTTTTCCATTGGATGATTGCTGCCCCAATTTTTTTGTAGCACAAGGTTGGAATTTCTCTCCCAAAAATAAAATAAAATCATTGTTTACTAGCTACTTCGTAGTTCCTCTTGGATGGTCGGATAATTCCATCCATGCTATCCATGTTGCCCCAGAAAGCTTTCATTGCTTGCTAGCCCTAGTTGAATTGATATCCACCAATGTTTCTCACATCCAAGTTTAAGTTATTTTACTTTTTTTCCAACTCTACCCATAAAACTAAAACACGGGTTGCAAACAGGTGGGGAGACTAAGGCCCCCTTTACACTAGGAGTCAAGGCCCAAAAAAATTGGGGCCAAACTTTGAGCATTTTGGGCTTGTTGTTTGGCCCCAAGTTACTAATAAATGCTAGAACATTGATGTCATGATATTAATAAATGCCGAATTATTGGCTCCAAGGGTTGTGAATTGGCCTCCTAAATTCGATGGTATCCTTTTTCCGGCCTTGGGGCCAATACAAGGCTATAAAGTTCAGCATTTATTAGTAACTTTGGGCAGATTGAAAAAGATTTTTTTCTAGTTCAGCCTTGAGCCCTAGTGTAATGCCCTCGGGGCTGATTTCAACTTTTGTACCAATAGGAATGCTTGATTTGGGTTTAAGTAAATAGTGTTGAGTGAGGGAAACACTTGAATGTCACCATATGGGCCAATCATTGTGACTAGCCAATCGAAGACAATCATCGTCCTTTGGTAGCCCTTTTGGAGAGCCCTCTATCGTGAGTAGATTTATAGCTCTCCAATCTCTTGTTCACACTATTCAAGTCATGCACTTCGTCTAAATTACTATGGACATGAATGTTGTTATGGCGCAAATGGATGAAATGCTCTTGGTCGTGCATTAAATAAACGCATTTCTAGAATGGAGGTCAATTTGTGTGAGAGAAATAGATCTCAACACGTGAAAAGATATCATGAAAAAATCCATGAACAATCATAAAACTCAAAATGATCACAAGCATCAAGTAGCTCACAACCATATACAACAATTTCATGGGCTTTTTTGCACGCCAAAACCTTTGAACAAATGGAAAGAAGAGGATAGAATGCTTGAGCCACTCGTAGGACAAAGTTGCTCACAAATAAGGCTGACATGAAAAAGGTTCATGGTTATGGGGCACCGTGACCTTGGGTTTTGTAGGTTTGTACAATTTGTGGCTATGTCAATTCTGCAACAACCTACGTCAAAACAACTAGATGTTTGAACTAGTCTAAAGTTGGGCCTCAGTGAGTATGTATGTAACCACCGTTAAAACCAAAATATGAGACAAATCAAAAGTTGAAGACTGACAAGAGAAACAAACCCATTTGTTTCGAGTGAAATTTCTGATTCCTTATTAAGCTTCAGATTCCAGAAGTTGTCAAACAATGTACGAATCGATAAATCTATGGATGCTTTTGACAAGTCTGACACCTTCTTTCCACACACACATAGAGATCATCAGTTCTGGAGTCTGGATCATGAAATGGTACATATTTGAAGCAGAAGCAAGAGCTGTCCCTTTACCCTGACAACTATGTTAGATCCAAAGACCTTGAAGCAATAAGCTCCAGGCTGATCATGAGCGTAAATGGCATGATGCATTTTGATCCTCATCATCAGTGTGGGCCTCTCACCAACTTATGCTTGCATCCTTGAAGGCAGCAGTTGCCACCATGATTCAATTCCTGAGATGCCAACAACACACCTTCTTCATCTCATCAACTGTCGTTTCCATGGAACTCTTGTTGATCTAGTTGAGTCCCTGCTTGTGCCCATAATTCAAAGGGCAACAGAGTTGTAGTGGGTATGTATGTCTTTTAGACAAGTGCATAAATCTTATTAGCGTCTGTACACAATTGTGAGTGCTGAGACATTATTAATCAACAAAATGATATTCTGTTTCCTAAAATGATTTAGGGTTCCACTATTTCTTGCTCTGTTTCCTCACATAAGTTGAGGTTGAGAACAGTTAGAATTTGTCTGCGGATTGCAATATGCAAAACAATTGGTTGATTGAACAAAATTTGGGACTAGCATCTAGACCCAAGACCTAGAATTGTCCCCCCTAGTTCCCTAACATTTGCAACCATCTTAAGACACACATGGAGGCACACACACACAGACACATTGATAATCTGCAGAGTGAGAACTCCCAAAATTCTTCTGAATTTTATCTCTTGGAGTGCCAACTCAAGAAGCCCAAAAATTCTTCTGAATTTTATCTCTTGGAGTGCCAACTCAAGAAACCCAAAATTCTTCTGAATTTTATCTCTTGGAGTGCCAACTTAAGAAACCCAAAATTCTTCTGAATTTTATCTCTTGGAGTGCCAACTTAAGAAACCCAAAATTCCTCAAGATTTTATCTCTTGGAGTACCAACTCAAGAAACCCAAAATTCTTCTGAATTTTAGTATTGGTTGTCTTGCACACTGCTCAACATACAGAATATATCTACATTTTGAAGCAATCCGACAAGCTTTGAGAGGTAACAACAACACAAGCATTTTCATCTGTTGCATACATGTTTTCTATACATCTTGTAATCATTTTGTATGCGCATCTAATGACAATCTCTTCATGTTCGTGTAGACCATTCGCAATTTCATATGAGACAAGAAAAATCAAACCCTTATTAGGTCCCAGTTTGTAAAGAAATCAATGCAATTACCACATTGTACGTACTACCAAAACTATATACATAGTGTACAACAACACACATAGAAATGTAGTACAATTTGCTTAAGAAATTGCAGTCAACAACAGTTGATACTTTTCCTTGGGTGTAGTATTTTTGACGTTGTTAGATTATGATTTGAGAACTGACATGTTAGTACAGTGCAGATCTAACTCTTGTGCCGAATCCTATGTCCATGCAGAAAGAAAGGAAATAACAACGCATTATTTTACCAAGATACGACGAGTAAGGTTTATAACTCATTGCCTAAGCCTCTTTAGTGAGCTAGCCCATCATCAAGGTATTTCAAGGTGCTAAACCCTAAACCCTAAACTCTCTAATCATCCCTATGCAAGTTCACCTAGACACAAACCCAAAACTGAATTGAATTCATAATCCCACTTGGGGAAGATGACGATGATCATCAATGTGAGTCCCATCTCCCCAGGCACCACCAGATCCTTTGGCACTGATGCTTAGAAGTTTAGTACTGACAAAAAAAACTTGTACTCATCATCCCTAACACTTCACCCATGTAACAAAATACGGAATTGAATCCACAACCACTTGCAAGACGACCATGAGCCCTCCTCCCATCCAGAGCTGCCAGACTAGATCAACAATGTATGTGCTTTGGCTCTGACAAAATATTCTTGAACAAGTTGACAATTCGGGGTATCATCATCACTCCTGGTGTCCTCGGTAAGTGCCAAAAGGGAAGTAAAGGATTGGAAACACATTGACACAAATTGTGAATTATGCCATCATACCTACCTACAACGTATGTACGTTTTGGGCACAAAATAATTTGGCAAAAGGTCTAGCCAAATTATTATTATTATTATTATTATTATTGATATTTGTTGAACTTGTTGAAAATTGAAAACCCATTTGGGTTTTTTACTATCGCAAATGCACCAACACAAGATGTATTTTGTATTACTAATTCTTCCAATTGTTGAAATTCTGGAAAATTAAAAATTTGAAACTGCTGAACCTTTCCATTTTGTAAAGTAAATAAATATTTGGCAAAGAAGTTCCAAACATTAGTTGTAGGTTGGTAATACAAACAACTCCCAAGATTATCTTAGGGGGTTAACCCATAAATTAGTGATGCTCAAGTAGCCAATTGGGATTGCTAGGCTGACAAACTAGATCACTCCTCATTCATGTCTTGGCTACCAAAAACAAATGATGGTATTCTAACTCAAAACTTCACTCCACAAATTTCCATACCCACCCAAAAATTAGATCTAATGCTTATTGATGAATGCAATTTGTATAAACTCGTTAATTTTTTCTCTTTATTAGGGCAATCACTTGCTATGTTGCAAGTGTGGAAAAGTTGTGTGTTCTTGAGTTGTTGAAAACCACATCTTGTGGAACAATTCTGCAAAACTTTCAACAGATTTTGGGTTTGCCATGTTCTACTCAGGGTTCCCTGAAATGGTCAATGCATTTTTAAAAAATTCGCAGCCCTAAAAGTAACTAATATTGTGAGCCAAAATTTGAAAAATCCAAAATTTGGTATAATTCTCAACTGTCTAGGAGTCTGTGTTTTTTCTAGGAATTTTTTTAAAATTCAGCCATAGTGGTGATCATCTATAGGAAGATGAGAAAAAGTGATGATCATCCTTAGGTTAAATCTAGCCAAATCTGGCTATAAACCAAATTAGAAATAGTAAAACCTTGTGGCCAGGGAAAAAAAGTTCAGGGATTAATTCAAAGTTATATATATATAATTATGGAATGCATTTTATTAGCTAAATTAATTTATTAAATTCTAAATTGATGATCATTTAACTTCATTATGAAAGAATTTTTTTCAAAAGGTATGTGAAAAAGAAATAAAAATTCCAATGACAATGATTTCATCAGAATTGGTTTAGGTGGGATGGGCTATAGTTGTAGGTTGTACAAAAATACAATTCCAAACTACAAATTTATTATATGTTAATTTTAAATCATAATTTTACAAAAAAACATTTTACAAGTTGTAATGTTTCAAAATGTCTTTATGGATCCTAAGATATTGAAAGAGAAACAATTTTTTTTATTTTTCGAATGTTTTTTGGAATCTTTGTCTTTTTTCAATTTTTTAAATTTAATATTTGTGTCTTTCCAATTTCATACACATGTTTACATGTACTTTCATAGAAATGTAAATATGTGTTATTTCATTTGAATATGTTGAGATTATTTCAAAAGATTAACATTTTTTTTCTCTTTGAATTTAAGCTAGTGTCCAATTTAATTAATTCTCCCTTAGATACCTAATTCAAGGATTTAATCCTCACTTGCTTAGCTGATTTAGTTTTGATCCAATTAAAAAAAGGTTAAAGTGTCTCACCCTAATGTGACACCTAATGGTAATAGACCAAAATTCCATATGTAGCTTTGGGGGAAAAGAAAAACCTCGAGGCTAAACATGTAGGTAGACTACTAGGACCAAAAAGAGAATAAGAAAACCCCATGAATTGCAAGTCACCATGCCCTTCCCAGGGTGGTGCAAGAGAACATCCATTAGACATTAGAAATTGCTATTGGGACAAATATTAAAGTTAATGGCCATGGTTTTGGTCATTAGGTTCTTTTGTGATGCAAAATTAGGGTGATGAAACCCTAATGGATGGAAACATTATCACATCAATCATTGAAAGGCGATTTATGGTTTCAATGGCATTCAACATTTGGAATTGTCTAGTTATTTTTCATTTCTAGTGTGTGTGAATGGTTTTTGCATTGTGGTTTGGAGGACATGAATTATGGAACGCATGAAGCAAACAATATATGAAAAAATTCTAGGAATATTGAAAAAACCACAACTAAGTTCCTTTTCAAGTGGTTGTTGTTTTTGGTCTTTGTAGTTTGTTTGGCACCACATGATGGTAGAAGTTGTAGTTTAAAATTTCAATATTATGTTGGTTGGGGAATAATGCCCTTCTAGCATGAATTGTCCTTTTTTTTTAAAGATATGCATTTCCATTCCACCATGAACTTAAAAAAAAGGAATATGTTGGCTTGAATGTTTATTAATGTCCTAGAATGTTGATAATTTTTATATTCAAGCAACCCATGAGATGGAAATATATGTGAAAACAAAAAGCCATTAAGTGCCCAAGGGCCCCCTGATTGGTGGGAGGAAATGACCTTAAACTAACCAAAGTTGAAAATGAAATGACACAAAATAAAAGCAAAAAATGTTTTAAGTAAGGGATAATAATTTCATGGGTGGTTTTGTGTAGGTCCGTGTGAGTGAGTGATTGTTTGTCATTCTTCTTAGTCCCATCTTGAAGCTCTAGCACACCCCTCTACCTTCAAAGTGTTGCAAGCCAAGGAACGTGCTGCAACTCTTTACTTTTCCAATGTTTGAGTCTATCAAGGAGCTTTGGAATGCGTCACAAAGTTTAGAGTAGTTGTTAAGTTATTAGTAAGTTTCATGATTTTAAAAGCTAGTCTAGTATCTTGGAGTTGCAAAATTGTGGTTTGGTCTTTAAAATACTTTTGTGTTGTAATGTGTAAGCGACAAAGGATACATTTTCAACATTGTTGCAAATTCAAAAACATACATGCTAAGGTATAATGTGTTTTCTAAAACTTTTGCAAGTTTTGATTTTGTTGGTGTTTAAGCTTTTAGTTGACTTGTGAGTGTAATTCATCAAGATTCTATAGTTGAACTGGTTTAATTATGTTTTGATGGTGCATGAATAAGGTTTTGTTTTCATTTGAATGAAATGCAAAAGTTTCGCTCTACATTTTAAAGGATTTTTTTCCAAAGGTCTATGATCTTGGAAGTGCATTATTCATTTCCCATTCTCAAAACCTTTATGGATTTATCTGTCTTCAAGTTTTCATGCTTCCATTGAAACTGTGTATGAACTTTAAGTTCATGCATTTCTTTTCAAATGGTCTTGTCTTTATCTTTGAACTTTTTGTCCTTGAGCCCTTTGGTGTTGGATCCACGACCATAGGGGCATGTGATGCTTCATCTTCTAGCACTACAAACGCTAGGGAGGAATGTGATGTACATGAAAAATGACATTTGCTTCCTACTATGGATCTAGGCCAAGTTGTTAGGTGTTTGTTACCATAAATCCTAGCCTTTGTCCTCCAAAGCCCAAGAGGCCTAAGGAACCAAAATGGGAATTGAACTATATTTTCCAAAATGTTTGGGTAGCCACCCTACCTTGGGCTAAGGTAATGTTAAGGGCAAATGGGAAGATGATAATGGTCAGGTGTAAAATTTGCATTAATGTAGAGAATTATGAGAAGCTCCTTATGCCAAAATTTGATGGCTTCTAGAACTATGTTGGCCATTGCAAAGTGACTATTGTTAAGTTGGGGGTAGTTGTGGGGGTTTACTACATGAGTTCAATGAACCAACATGTAAATAATGAAAGGCAATATGCTTTCAAACATGGTAGAGTTTATATTCTTGACCAAATGGAGGTTGGTTTGCATATTGAATGGAAATGATTTTTTTTGTAATTTGTGATAGTCTATCATCTGTTCAAACATGGGCACCCAATTATTGATTATGAAAGCATGAAGGAGTTGTTTGATTTTATCAAAATGTCCAACATTTTGTGGCATCATTAGAGTGACACAATTGCATGGGCCATGGCAGAATGCATGCATCAACTTGTGTTGAACAAAATTTGTTTTACTATTCAAACAACAAAATTCATTTCAATTAGTGTTGATGAGGTGACGATTCTTGATTGATGTTCATGTGTTTATGTGGTCCAAGGGTGGAAACGGATCCCTATATTATTGACATTGGAACAAATGGTAAATGGGGGTACTACCGACAATTTGACAAAAGTTATAGTGGCAAATGTGCTACAATTTGGGGTCTTTTTAAAACTAACCTAGCTTCCAATCTAATTGGTTTTGGTGTAGATAATGTTTCAATTCTTCAAGGTACTAAAATAACTATTACAATTCAACTTCGAAAGAAACACACCCCTTCATGCTTGGGGTGTGTTGTGTTGCCCATTATACAAATCTTGTAGTCTGGGCTCTTTCCAAATTGCCACTTATGTCCAAAATTGAAGTTTTGTTCCAATTTGTGTACACATATTATATATATTACTTCTTTTAAATGATAAGTGGACAAATGAAAGTTTGGTGAGTTTTTAAAGCGCTTAACATTGAAGATTTTTTGCAATGTGAAGAAGTGTTGGATCCCATGCTTTTTCTTGCCAAAAAAATCTTGATAGAATACAAGAATTTGGTGGTGCAAATGTTTGAAGAACATGTTGCCCATGATTTTACCAAGTCAAACTTGGAGTTGTTATGTGATATTAAGGTTTTTCTAGGCTTGGCTTGCATCATTCCCATGCTTGAATGTGTTTAAAGTCTGTCCAAGTTTACTCAGGCCATGATGTTTTTATTTGTGACTTTGTTGCTACTTTGAAAAGTTGTGCATGAGATTTATATTGCATATATTGGAATGAGTAAATTAAGTATGGATTGAAATATTTCTATCAATTCTTAGACAATGGAACACTGTAATGATGCCTTGCATCATGGGTGGGATATTGAACCCACATTTGGGATTGAATATGTTGTTTTTCATTTCTTTGGTCACACTTATATGCAATATAAATGTTGCACATTAATGGGGCTTTTGAGTTGGGTTTGAAAAGTTGATTGGCTTGTGGTTGTGGAAGTGGCGAAGAAACAATGCAGTAGTGCTACCCAAAGGTTAATTGAGGAGTTGGATCAAAGGTTCCCATCACAAGAAATCATGAATGCCATTGACATTATCTACCCCCAATTTTGGCTACAACTTGAAGTTAAACATGACTTTTTGGTTCAACTCAACATTCTCAAGTCCCATTATTGCCACATGAAACACATAGGGGTCAATTGTGTTTTCAATCTTCCCCTTCTTGATGAGGTTTTGTTAGATAAACAAACATATTTTTTCAAGATCACCATGATGTCAAATGCAAATGTAGCTATGAAGCCACCAACAAATTGTAATCTATGTTCACGGATGTGGGCATTGCTAGCCAACAACTAGTTTATCTTTCATAAGCTTTCAGAATGGTTGAAGCTTGTTGAATTGTTTATGGCCATAGTTTTGGGGAATGTTGAAGATGAACAAAATTTCTCTACCTTATCCTTCACAAAAAACAAATTGAGGAATCGACTCATAACACATTTGGATTTGGTTGTGTGCATGTGTGTGCAATTTTTTTATAGTTTAGAAAATTTCCCATTTGTTGCTGTAATCAAAACATGGAATCAGAAGAAAATTGAAGGGTAACAAAGGAATAATTTTCTTTGGGAACATAACCCCAAATTTCTAAACCCCCCTACATATTGTCCATTTTGTGATTTTCTTGTTGGATTGTAATGTGTTGAATGAATTTTCCATTCCATATATTTTCAATTCATCTCCTTGTTTGTAATGACATTGTATGCATTTTCTTTTTTTTGATATGTATTAACTAGTAACTATGTTTTTGCAAGCCCATCTTTAGTTGCAATGGGTAAGGTCCATTTGGACTTGGGGTTCAATTCCCCTTGGAAATAATTCTTGTAGCCACAATTGATTTTTGTATGTGCATGCCACATTTTCAACTTTGTTTTGCATTTTGTTGCCAATTTTTTGCTTTGTAGTGCCATTTGTTCGCCTCTTAAATTCCACATAAAAAACAAGCTTGTAGCCAAGAAGCTTATACCATAAACTACATGTAGTAGCCTAGTTTCTCCAAAAAAAATGACAAGATAAAATTAATTTTGAGCCCAAAATGAAAGAGGATGCCACTTGTTAGCCAGAGAAATGTTATTCTTCAAAAGAAATGTTGAACCAAAGAAAGAGAAAAACAAATGTGACAAATTTGAACAACGTTTTTCCTTTTCTTTTAACCCTTACATGCTTGTGTTGTTCTAAATTGAATATTTTTTTAACAATTGAAGATTCATTTGTACTCCTACAAATTCTTGAAGGTCCACCATGTGAATGGATTTGATTGCCTTAAACCTTTTTAGTAGCCAAAAGATTTGGGGATTTGGCAAACTTGTGCCCTTGAGGGATTGGCAAACACTAAACTGTAACAATGAATTAAACACAATGCATTTTGGAATGTGTCCTAACTGTTAGGGTTGCGTACCCCAATGATCTAAACCTTGATGTTTACTAAGCTTGCGCTAGTTAACCAAACTTGGTTGGAGCCCCTCCCCCCCCCTCTCCCCATCCCCCAAAGCCCACCCAACGCTCCCTCCGGCTTGTGTGCCACAACCTAGCCTCGCCCTCGCTTCCCTAACGACAATTTTTTTCCCACATGCCCACCATTCCAAATCCCTTTCCCTGGTTCCGGATGATCACCCTCTCCTTAGGGCTAGATCATCCTTTCGGGCCCACCTTTTCCACGGGGAACGTCTTTTCCAATAGAAGATGTGGGCCAAGGAGAAGAGGTTCCCCAAGGAGAAGATGTGTCCCCGAGGACATGGGGCTAGAAGGCCAAAAAAGCTTCAAGTTCCCTTCTTGCCCACACTACCCCCCACCAAGATTAACCATGTTAACTTAGCAAGAACTTGTATAATCCCTAGAATGTAAACTTTTTGGGAATGCTTTGGGTACAAAGTATAGAATGATTCATTCCACACACCTAGAAAATGTCCACTAGTTTTCAAAGCATTAGGATAAAATGAAGACCCCAATCCCTTAGGCAAACATTAAGCAAACATTAAATAGTAACAATGAATTAAATATGGCATGGTTTGTAATGCACCTTGATAGTTAAGGTTGCGGACCTTGATGATTCAAACTTCATCGTTTATTATGCTTGGCCTGGATAATTGAACCTATATTTTTTGGCCTTGCATACCAAGGCAAGGATATTGTGTTTAGATTCATTATAGAGTATAGTAGCTTAAGGGATTTTTATAGGCCCCTAAGTAATAATAATAATAATAATAGGTCTATTTTTATATGAGAATTTTTGAAAGATGATATTTTGGCTTGTGTTGAAACTTTAGATTAGTTATAAAGTTATAAAATATCTTGAAAGATTTTTGGTTTCTTTTAGAGGATTTTTGGAAGATTAGGTATATTTTTGCATGGTGAAATCTTTGAGTTTCCATAATTATTCTTTTGCCTTAAGGTACTTTTTAATGTAAGTGATGAGGTCACGGTGTGACACACCCATTGTTTTGAGGTTGTGAGGAGCAAATGGCAAACATAGTCATAGCTATGTTTTAAACCAAAAGGAAAAAAAAGATGAAACCCGCATGCATATTCTATGCCTCGACATTGGTCGCCACCATTTTTTGCCTCCATTAATACCCCTTCTACAAAAAAAACACCATACCTATTCATTTGTCGACCAAACAACATTATGATCGAAAAGAGACAAGGGGGGGGGGGGGGCTGCCATTTGATTAAACTTTATATAGAGAGATATGATATTTGGCCCATTGTTGTTTTTGTTTTCATTTTTTGGTGATGCTTTGTCAAATGGCAATTTTTATTTTTATTTTTTTAGAAGAGCTGGAAAATGTGTTCTTTGGGTTTCTACTTGCAAAATTTTGAGTTTTATTTATTTATTTAAATGTCAGGTAATATATTAAGTTCTAGTAGGTAGCCAAAAAAACTAGCTTGAATTTTGTTTTTAATCCCCAAATCTGGCTAAATTGTCTTATGGATGATTTCCACTTCAGCTACATGAAAAATTAAAAAAAACAAGGGGTGGGTCACACATTGTGGCCTTGCCATTTACTTTAAAATGTATCTTAAGGTGAAAGAAGAATTATGGAAACTCAAATATTTCACCATGCAAAAATATACCTAATCTTCAACAAAAAAATCCTCTAAAAAAAAAACCCAAATCCTTCAAGAATTTATAACTCTATAACTTAATCTCAAGTTTCAACACAAGCCAAAAAAATATCATCTTTCAAAAAATCCTCATATAAAAATAAATAGACCTATTATTATTATTACATAAGGGCCAAAATCCCTTAAGCTACTATAATACTCTATAATGAATCTAAACACAATATCCTTCTTGCCTTGGTGTTCGGCAAGCTGATAATTGCAAGTCCACTTTGGCAATTAAAATAATAATTTATGAAATTTCAGCAATAAATATATATGCAGCTTCTTTTGACAGATTTTTAAAAGAACCTCTAACAAAATGAATTTATGAGACCATTTAGAACAATTTCCATTGCTTTTTAAAATTTAATTTATTATTATTATTATTTTTTGGCAAAAATAGACAGACAGACATAATGTTCAACCAAATTATATTATATTATAGGCTGGAGAAATGTTCTCAATTATTGGATACTTGCTCAACAAATGGTGGATTTGGCCTGAAGCAAACAAAAGAAGAAGAAGAAAAAAAAAAAAAAAAAGCTCCTCGGGTTCCACCAATTTTTGAATTTCCTTTAAATTTTGACAATTTCTAAAAAACATTTCTAGAAAATTCAGTATTTCCAAAAAAATAATTTAATTATCACCAAACCTGAAAAGGTACTACGGTATTGACTTTTGTTATTCATCCATCCATCCATTCATCCATCCATCCATCCTCAGGTTTTAGAATTTTGTGTTGTTCTGCAAAAGACATTGTAGACTTTTAGGACCACCATAAAGCTTCAAATGCTTCATTGACAAGCTTAACAAACAAACAAATAAATAAATAAATAAATAAATGATTGTTTTGATTGATTGATTGATTGATTGATTGAACAAGCTACAACCCATTCTTGTCATCTCCTTTGGGTATTTTCAAATTTCCCAATTTGAAGAAGTACAACAAAGCTTCCAGGTACAAAAAAAACCTGAGCAAAGGACTGACTTCCTACTACTACAAAGTCCAGAAGCTTTTTGGCTTGTTTTCTTTCATGTCATGACATGAGAAAACAAACAAGAGAAAGAACTTCAGAAGAGAGAAACCTGAGCTTCATGCAGGCTGCTGCATGGGGGGGGGCAGAGGAGGCCCATCATCCATGCAAAAGCAAAGGGAGTTTTGTCAACACAACTTCTGACTCCACTTCTGCAAAGTGTCCCTGCTCTCTCTCTCTCTCCACAACTCATCTTGCAAGCAGATCTAGTGTTGGGGCTTTTTTTTTATTACCTCTGACCTCCAAGTAAGGTGGGATGATGTGCATGCAAAAATAAATAAATAAATAAATAAATAAATAAATTGTTAAGTATTGATGACTTAACACCCAGTCTCCCAATTTTCCTTTAAAACTTTTATTAAAACATTTTCATTGACTAATTTGTGTATTTTTTTTAATGACATAATTTTTAATGCTTCCACTAGATCCATTGAAAACTTTAAATCATGAGCTAAATTCAACCTTTTTAAAAATAATGCACGTGGATTTGTCCTTTAAAATCAACTCACAAGCTACATTCATAAGCTACATTCTTGAAGTTACAAAAGGATTTGATAATTGAATGGGATGTAATGGTCTTTCACATATATTCTAAGCATCATCCCCCCTCCCTCCCCCCTCCCCCCAAATTTGTGATGAAGCCATACTAACAATCAATTTAAGAGGGATAATTTAGGCAAATTTGGCCTTCTAGGCCAAAGAGGAAAGTAGAAAAGTAAAGAATCATACTATGTTTTGGTGATTTGTTGGTTCCTATTGTCTAAATATGGCAATTTAAAACCAAAATCTTCAAAATTTGATGACTTTGGTACATTTTTACCAAAAGAATTTTGTATTTTGTTACATTGGATTTTTTTGTACATGTTACCAAACTATGAAAGTTTTCCACACACACACACACAAAATAAAAAATAAAAAATAAAAAAACTGTAAGGGTTTACACTTAACTAATTATTTCATCATTTTGATTGTCCATTTGACAGGTTGACCATTTCTTCCAAATTGGAAAGAGAGTTTAAATATGTCAGTGACATTTGGAGTTAATCTAAATAAAGAAGACCTTTCATGTAAGGAAAAAATGAATTATTTTTAAATAATCAATATTTTTCATGGGGTGTATTTAATTCTATGAGCTTGAATTTGCATCCAGATTTTTTACTTCATTGAGCATAACATTCAATATGATTTATATCTTGTTTATGATTATTTTAAAATTAAAAGTAAAATTCAATCAATGAAGTGATTTAAATGATTTTTCATACTCAAAATGACTATACAGAAATTAAGACTTCTTATTAGAGGACCTGATTAATTTTGAGGTATCGAAAATATGCCCAATTATTTGTTGGTGGCCTTTAAAATTATATATATATGTGAAAAAATCTCACAAAAAATCTTGATTACAACATCAGTTAGAAGTTGGTCAATTAGCCTATATTATTAACATAAAGTTTCAAGTTCATTTCTATAATTTTAAATTGACATGCATGGAAATTATTCGAATTTGTAGTCAATCATTAATAATTGTGTAAGCAAAGAACTTCCAAACTATTCACTACAATCCATCACAATGTGTGAACAACCACACCCACATGCTTGTAGGTATTTGACAAAATTACCATTTGTTGCATTTGAAAAGTAAATGTGAATATGAATACAAACATCAAGGAAACCTATTATTATTTAGCACAACAATACCCACATCTACACATAAATAAAAAATTATGATAAAACTTGAATGCCAAGCATACATTTAATATCAATAGAAGTTGTTAGTAATTATAAACAAATATAACATATGTATATTTTAGACATTATTTGCATAAAACTTGTTGATTGTTGGGTGTAATTTTAAAATGTCACATAATTGTAGAATGACAAGGCAAAAGCCTAATGTGTGTTAGGTGCTATCTATATCAAATGAATTGGACATTTGTTTTATAATGCAACATGTGTGATCATCAATCAATAAATTTAACTAATTTTCATAACCCATGGCCACATTACGTTCATTCAAATGAATTTTAAAATTATTGCATACTTTAGAGAAAATAGTAATAGGATGTGCATGATTAATTAGGAAGTGGATTGATGTAGGACTTTGTTATAATATCTATCTATAATATACTTCATTTCCATTGCATGCACCTTGAATTGAATTAGAACCAAATGCAATTCAACAATTGGATTAAGATTCAATTGAAAAGAATTGAGATGCATATTGGTGGAGAAAGTATTGAAAATTTTCTTG
>Ga0209208_10000411_pt1 | contig 54634 bp, 41 predicted proteins | sample S1TSphfallax_3_FD_187694 | JGI IMG/M metagenome (GOLD analysis project Ga0209208, IMG submission 187694) | Host-associated microbial communities from peat moss isolated from Minnesota, USA - S1T2_Fd - Sphagnum fallax MG (SPAdes) (version 2) | ecosystem: Host-associated > Plants > Peat moss >... | reverse complement strand
GTCATCTTGTTTCACTAGCTTAATTGACCTGTCCTCTCGACCGGTCCCCGGTCACTAGGGGTTAACATGTTTTACCATGATTTCATACAGTGAATCTGTCCTAGTTCACTCAAAATCCTAGTGAAATACAAGGTGAACTTGGCCCGCATCTCCTAGTAGTGTATAGAAACTAATTGATTTAATGGTCTTCAGTCAATGTGATGAAGTTGCTCCAACCTATTGAGTAGGTGAAATCATTCCATCATCGAATCAGTGGGTACCAAATTGATGTTGGTGTTTGGTGGGTGGTTTTGGAAACTAGTATTTAATGCAATTCGTGTATATGCACTAATTTTAAATAAATTGTAGCCTCGGGTTGCAAATCCCCATGGTTGTCATATGAAGACAACTTCATCAAATGATTGAACATGTTCATGATTATCATCATGAAAAACACTCATTACTTGTAGTTGGGTTATTGTTCATGGTGTTTCTTGATGAATGATTGAAAGCGTTGTTGGGTTTCTTTACACAATTGATGTTGTTCATTGACTTTTCCCCTTTGTGTTCTTTTCATGTTTGGTGCATTCATAGGTTCATTTCCCATAGGTTGCATTTGCTATTCATTTTGCTCTTCTACAGGTTTTGAAATAAGTTGATGTCTAACTTGTTGTAAATGTTTTTTGAAACTACTAGTAATTACTCTTGACATTTAATGAAATGAATAGGTTTTTAAAAAACCCTTGCATTATTTTTGAACATAATTTTTAAAAAAAAAGACCCCTCCCAGTAGTCAAAAGTTTATAAAAAACTTCTTTTACAAATTGGGCACTTGTTTGACTTCAAAAAATTTACACTAACTTCATCCTATTCTGGATTTTTAAAAACCAAACCAAGAAGCACAAACTTGAATACTAAAGTTACCACAAAAACAAGCAAACATGAAACAAATCAAAATTTCAAACATGATGGCTTTTGAAACTTTATATATTAAAATTATTTAACCAAACCAAAAATTCAAAGCATGATTACTTCTAAATTTTGATCCACTACATGGTCACCAAATGTTAGTGGGGTTTTTTATTCCCATTAAGGTTATTCAATTTTTGAATTTTTCAACAAGTTTTTTTTTACAACAATAGGTATGTATAAAAAATTACAAAACTAAAACTAACTATAAATCCTAAACTAACATGTACACAAATTATTAGAAGCTTGAAGGAAGTTGGTTGAAGAGAATAATTCATGTTCCAGAAGTGAAAAAATGAAACAGAAAATAAAAAACAAAAGCAAAAGTCCCCAAAATAAGTTTGTCCTCCTAGTTTTATATTAGATATTTCAAAATACAATAGTCATAACTAACCATTATAAACAATCATTAGCTAGTGCCTAGATTAATAGTCCCCAATTTCAAAAAAACTACATCTTGTTTAACTATTTGTTCAACTATTTGTTCTACCAAATATACGTTCTACAAACTACATGCTGATTAACCTATCAAACTTTCTTCTTAACCCAATATAATATTACCTATCAAGTTCAATAACATGTTAGGTCAATATTACATGTTAGGTTAAATAATTAAGTCATTTGCTAAGTTCAACAACATGTTTACATTTTCAACCTATTAGGTCACTTGTTGTTAAATATGGGTAACAATTATGTTTATCCATTATATTTAATCATTAAATAAATCTTGGTACTAAATGTAATTATTGAATTTAGTCATTAAATAAATTTAACCATTAATTTTAATCATTGAATTCAGTCATTATAGATTTAATTATTAAATTTAATCATTAACTAAATTTAACCATTAACTTTTACCATTAGAGTTAATCATTAAATATATTTTTCCACTAAGCTTAATTATTAAAATTAATCATTAAAGAAATTTAGCCATTAAATGTAACCATTGAATTGAATCATTAAGTAAGTTTACGCATTAAACGTGGCCATTGAAAATTTTCATTAAATAGGTTTAGCCATATAGTTTAATCATTTTATTTAATCATTAAACATATTTAGCCATTAAGTTTAACCATTGGATTTTGTCATTAAATATGATTAGCCATTATATGTAGTCATTAAATATGTTTAGCCATTGGATTTAGTCATTAAATAGGTTTAACCATTAAATTTAATCATTTAATTTAATTGTTAAATAGGTTTAGCCATTGAATTTAGTCATTAAATATGTTTAGCCATTAAGTTTAGCCATTGGATTTATTCATTAAACATGTTTAGCTATTAAGTTTAACCATTGTATTTACTTGTTAAATAACTTTAGGCATTAAGTTTAGCCATTGGATTTATTCATTAAATATGTTTAGCTATTAAGTTTAACCATTGTATTTACTTGTTAAATAATTTTAGGCATTACGTTTAACCATTGGATTTAATCACTAAATAAATTTAACCATTAAATTTAGTTATTATATTTAGTCATTTAGTAGGTATAGCCATTGGATTGAGTCATAAAATAGGTGTAGCCATTAGGTTAACCATTGAATTTAATCATTAAATAAGTTTAGCCATTAAATTTAACAATTGAATTTAATCATTAATTAATAAGTTTAGCCATTAAATTTAGCCAACTACTTTCTTGCAGTTTTGTAACATGTGAAATAGAAAACTTGATAAAATTGTCATCTTTTGATGGTGTAGTCCATTGGTAAGAACTTGGTTTATTATGATGAAGGTGAGAGGCTCAATTCCTAACACTTGCAACCTACGTGTATGTCTAAAGGCTCGGGTGATAGGTAGATTAAATATATTATGTTCAATTAGGTTAAGGTGGATTAGCCTAGGGTAGGCTAGGTCATCACCTACCTATTTATATTTATATTTATTAATTGACCCATTGACTTATGATTTGACTAATCAAATGATGACATTTGGAGTGTTGAACTAACCTTACAACATGTCACATTTTACCATTAGTCAAAACTTTTAATCAAAAGCATCGCCTTGGGGTTGGTTCCAAACACCATTTTAAGGTTGGTTAAAAAAAAACCACCTTAGTTGTATTGGACTTGTTAAAACCAACTTTTCCTCGAAAACCAAAGTGGTTTTTTGAACCCTTGTTACTTTGGGGTACTTTTTGGTTTCAAAATCTAGTTTGAAAAACCTAGAATTATAGTATTAATGTTATTTAGGTTAATATGCAAATAGGTAGGTAGGTAGGTAGGTAAGTAAGGAAGCCTAGGTACCTAGGTCGGTTGGTAGGTAAATAGGTAGGTATGTTGTAAAACATGGTAGATAAGATGGCCCATTTGATGATAATAACATTGACAATCTTAACTAAGTGTTTTATTTGACTAAAAATCCATTGGCCATTTTGACTAGAATTGTCATTCATTTTTGTTCAACTTAACTATTCCATTAAACTAAATGTCGTTGGCCATTTTGACCAAGGTGGTCAATTTTTTGTTTAATTTGACTAGATGTTCAAGTGAATAAATAATCAAATAGGTCATTGTAACAAAGTTTGACTAGTCAAAAGATATAAATGTCATTTAAGCACCTAGCCTGACGCACTCCTAACTCCTTGAAGGACTCAAAAGTGAATCAAAGTACAAGACAACGGAAGGGGGAGGAGTTGGGGCGCGCTCCCTAGCTCACAACACTTTGAGGGGTAGAAGGGCGTGTTGGAGCTCCGGGATGGGACTAGGAAGAGTTGACAAGCTTCACTCACTCACGTGGGCCTACACACAACCCATACAAGGTGGTTAGTGCATAGTTGGAACACCTTCGGTGCTAGGACAAGCCATGGGCAACATAGACACACAAGACTCATCATGGCCCGAACTTGGGGGAAGCCACCACCTTCCCCCTTATAGTATACTCTACACCTCTCCACGGGGCCTACATCCAAATGACTTTTCTCTCCCGGGACTCCTGCGTGAGAGTCCCGAAATTGCGCTAGCGGGGACTCCTGCAACTTTGGAGCCCCATAACTTTGTGAGTAGAGCTCGGATCGAGGTGCAATCTCAAGCAAAGTTGTAGCTCTCGTTGAGAGCTTTTCAACAGTATGTCGCACATTTTCTGAAGCTAAGTAAATCGGGTCGATTCTTGATTTTTTCTGGTCGAGAGTCAAATTGGCAGTTTGACTCCCGGCACTTCTTCTGGCCATAACTTGTGATTCATATGTCCAAATGAGCAATGCGAGCCCAATTTAGACATCTACGTTCCAAGAGATTTCCAATGATATAAAGAACATCATAAGCCATTAAATTTTGACCCCTGAAATCGCTCTATGAAGTTTTGGAAGTCTATCAGGAGTCCATCTCCCAAAGTGGGAGTTGCTTTGGGAGTGTGAGGGTTCACTCCTTCACACTTTCTTACACTTCCGGGAGCATGTGATGTGACTCTCGGGCTTCCTCTTGGCTCGCACCCTTGTAACCCCTTTATCTTGGTTGCGAGCTTAAAGCTAAGGTTACGACATAACCTATAATCAAAATGTACATGTTCATTAATTTAAAAAGACCAATTAGTTAACTTGGACCATTTGAAAAACCAAGAATTTTAATAGTGGTTGGAAGCTATGGCAACAATGGAAGATATTTACTTTAAAGTTTTTGGAACAAACATTGTCACCAACAATGAAATTCATACATGGATTAAGTTGGCTTCATTACCTAAACAAAAGGTTATGAATTCAATTGGGCAAGGACATTGAGATCAACAAACAAACAAAAAACACATAGGGGTGGGATAAAAGTTCAATGACTATTGACAATTATGAAAGAACAACCAATAGATTCCTTGGATGGTAATGGCAGGAACATTAATAAGGCCCAAGGTGGAGGAATTCATTCAAGAGGCATTTGAAGCATATTGGCAAAATATATAATTTTATTGAATTCTCATTATTATTTATTGAGTAACCATTTTTGAATTCAAATTTAACTCATTTGAATTGGTTTTTGATGACGTTGACAAAGAAGTTAATGATACCTCAACACAAAGTGATGCAATTTGTAACATTGAAAGATAGATATTGACTTTGCAATCAATCCCATAAAAGTTTATTGAAGTTCGACATTTATTCCTCATTCAAAAAAGTTTGCTCATAGCCAAATGACTACTAAGGTGTTACCATTGCCCAAACTATAGTTGCAAAAATAATTATAAAATTAGTAATAGGGAATTTGGTAGAGGTAAACTCTCCCATTCAAAGAGGATTAATCAAATTCCTAAATAAAAATTATGAGGATGCAATTCCAAATAGAATGAAGGGTGATGGTAAAGGCCAAAAAATATTTTTAAAATTTTGAATTAATGCTTTTGGTAACCATTCGTCTACCAAATTAGCAAGTTTTTTGAAATCATTTAATATAACATTAATTACATGACATTGATATCTAAAAATGTCATTAACAAGATTGACATGGGGTATTGACCGTTTTGATCAATAATACCTCTATTGAATCCTTTCAATAACTATTTGGTAGAAGCACTAGTAGAAAAACCCCATTTTTCGACTTGTTTTAGGCGACTAAACGTGTCTTTTGCGATTATTTATTTCTTTGAGTGGCCTTATAATAATGTTGATGACTATGGAGAATTTGGTAATTGCTTATCATTTCAATACAATCCATTATGTCAATATTAGTGGGTGTGTTTATTGACCTTGAATTCATAAATTCAAGATGGGAGATTATGTGTGTAATTGTGCATCATGTCACCTTCTGCATGTTGATGGTTAAGTTGACTTGTCTTTGGTAATCATTTCAATTGGATCATGTTGCATGTTGTGTAGGGAATCCATATGGGTTTCATGATGTTGACTTGCGATTAATGTTCCAAAGGTTGCAATATGGGATGCTTTATATCACTATTGGGAAAAATATTGATCAAAAAATGGTTTTGCCTTTGGGGCACTTAATAGATTCAAGTAATTATCCACATGTTAGTAGTATAGGGAACATTTACAAAAATTCTCCATGATGATTTGGGAGATTGTAATTAGGCAACTAACAATTGGGTTCACATTTGTAGTTATTTTATTGGTCCTCCCACTTTAAAACTTGAAATGAATTTATTTGAGTGGAGTTTCCACATATAATTGACTTATTATGTGACAAAAGGTGATTTTAATCCCAAATAGGGGGGCAATTTGCTGTCATGTGCTTTGTAGGAGGGTGTGTTGTTATTTGTATTTTGTTTTGTGGACAACAATAGGTGTTGATGTGGTAATGCATGACACATTTCCTAGATAAAAGTTGACATTTCAAATTGCTTATTTTCATTGTTACATTGTGTCATGCAAATGAAGATGAAAGGTTAGATTCACAATGAAGGAAATAAGGTGGGTTTTGTTGAATTTTGTTGAGGTTACATTATGTGATGATGAACACATACTTTGAAACTTTTAAACAATTATATTGTGGAGCATGCAACTTGGTTGCTAGGTTTTCTTAGATTGCCTTTTCATTAAATAAACATAAGGCAACATGTTATTTATCTTTTCTAATAATGAAATTAAGAACATGATCCCCACTCACATAAACTATGTTTACTTTTTTTATCTTAGTTATTTTATTGATAACTATGGAATGCGAGGAAACACGTCAATGAATATCCTTGTTAATGAATGGGCCTTGAAGTGGTGGGCATTGAATTAGACCTTTGAGATTTGTAAAAAATGTTCATTAATCGAACAATACACGTAACCAAAATTGGGGCCCAAAAGTCCTACCTACAATAATACTAGTTTATCTGATACCAACAATTTGGATACATAGGTTATGCATACTAGATTATTTGTATTTAACTCTCGTACACAACTCATACACACATTTGAGAAACTTTATTTATAGTGTTTTGGAAACATATTTCCAAGGACCAATACTGAGTTTAGAAGTCAAAACACACTACATATAACGCCATGTTCTTGTAATCCTTATGGACCCTAGACTAGAGAGCATGGATTAAACCTCTATGTTCACCTCTCAAATCAAATGACAAGTATCATCCCATGTTTTAGTGTAAAAATCTAGAATGTCCACCCATGCCTCATAAACTATGGATTCCCAAACCAAATTTCCCCCAATTTTTTTATTCTCATATAATCCCACAACAAAGATGAATTCCACCTAGCCTTTTTTGCAATTGGGACTTGTTTGACTTATGAACCTAAATACTATCATCCTTTCCATGTCTCTAGTTTCAAGTTAAAGAAAACACTAAACATGGTCAATGATGCTCTATTTTATTGCTTCACAACAAACTATACCTATCCACCAAAAGATAAAAGTTGGATACAATTGTTGTTGTTAAGAAACAGAGTCAAAAAATTTGGAAGAACAACATAAAAACAATAAATGTACGTAGCTTCATTCTATCTATGCTTTTTAAGAGTATGTTTGCCTTAAATCCTTGTTCCAACTCCTTTGGTTCATCCTCTTCTTGCATTTCCTTCACACATCGCCACATAAACCTTATTAGTTAGCACACCAAGCTTACACACAAACCTAATATAGAAGAAAAGAAATAATGGCAAAGCCTTTGTTGGCTACCATCGCCTTCCTCCTTCAAGGAAAAATTGCCAAAAGGTGACAATCACATCACCACGCAACAAAGCACAAAAAGTTAAACCCTAACTACGTCCTACAACATACATGACATGCCTTTAGATCACAACACAACGCCAAACATAACAATGTTTTCCCCAATGTTGTCCATGATGCAATATTGCTACCAAACCCTTGAAGTTGTCCAAATATATATGTAAGAATAATGCACTACAAAATGACTTCAAATTCCAACTAAGTAACCCTTCTTATGTGTATTCAGAAACACGAAGTGAAAGATCAATAAATAATGTTCAAATGAGGTTGAACAAGCAAGAAAACAATGTTCCCACAATGCTCCTCGTTCTCTTTGTTATCTAGTCCATAAAGAGCACGCAAAAGTTAAAAACTTTGGTGACCAAACCCTAACAAAAGCCAGTATATAGACCAACTAAAATGTACTGGCTATGATGTGGATGTGAGAACTTTAGTCTTTTTGGGTATGTGTTTGTTTTCCTTTTTTCAGCAGACAGATATGAGATGAGAATCTGTCTTAGGTAGGCAGAAATCAAGATTCTTGATATGCGGAAGAAGTATCGGGGTAATGGGTGTGATTGACTGATTGATATTTTGCTGCTGTTGGTGATCTAGCCGAGTAATCATGGGTTTTGGAGCTTTTGAGGATGCAGAAAGTAGTACAGATTTTGTGGGGTTAAGTTGGCGTTTTGGGGTGGTGTTGACGATATTGTGAGTTTTTTTGTTGCAGGAGTGTGGGAAGTGAGTGGAGTGGAGAGAGTTTTGTGTGCAGATCTATTGGCAGTAGAGGAGGAGAGATGCAGCACGACACCCACAAATTAGCTAGGATGTGTATTTTCCATGCGATTCTAAAACGGGTCATTTTCTTCTATGAGCTTTGGTTTGGAACTTTGGGAGAGGATGGGGAAAAAGCTTTGTTGACATATACTTCAACGCTGGGGTGTGAGATTTGTGCTCTAGTTTCTTTTTCATGTGAGTATCTTGGACGCGGTTTGGTGAAGACTGTTGGAGCTTAAAATTTGCTCTTGTCGTGCAATCATTTGTTGCGAGATTTACAGCCCTAGAAGAGCAAGAGAATCATGGCACTCACGTTATGTTGTGATGTGAATGCGTGTGGATTGATATCCTGTTGTAGAGGAGACTTTGGACAATTTTGACACACAAATCATAGTGGTTTATGTTATGTTGAAGAGGTGTGGATTGTAAGGGTTTTTCTTTCAGGGTGGGTGGGAGGTGGCAAGGGCAGTATGAGAGTCTTAAGATGGGGAATGACTTTACTGTTATTGTTGCAATGCCACCGACCTAGAAGCTTTGGTGGTGGTGTTGTCACAGACTCTCTTGATGGCGCTTCTTCTAATCATAACAAGTTGGCATCCATCCCATCTGTTGGTGCTGAGGGAGTTGGGTGCTCAAGCACATCCATTGGGGATGGTTCTCCCTCTGGGCAATTTTGTGTTGCTGGCTCTATGCAAGCAGGCAATTCTGGGGCTACTGGCGCACATGTTGCGGCTAAAGGGCAATTCCGGAATGTGGAGCCTGGAGGAGCAGGTGATACGATGACAAGCCTGTCCTTAGAAACTGACTTTGAATTGAAACAATTCTGCAGTGTAGAGTCTGCGGAAGAAGAGGTAGCAGATGCCGTAATTGCAAGCTCTTGTGGTGCAACTGATTTGCCAAACGAAGAGTTTTCTCGCACACATAGTGTACAAGGAGGGGTTGAGGAGATAAAGGGAGCAAAACGAGAGTCTTCTGCAGAGGAGGAATGCAGAATAACCCAACGGGAAGTTGGCCCAGTAAGAGCTTCAGGAGAAGTAGCAGATGAGTACATTGTCAGGTTTAGGGAGTATCAGCACGCTGCCTTGCACAGACAGGCATTGGAGGAGGTTGGACAGACAGAAAAGTGGCAGTGGGTGGAAAGGAATAATCCTGCATCTGCCTTTCCCACAGATTTTGCATTGCTCCAAATAGAGAGGAGCATCAGTGCAATTTTTGTGATAGAGCTTAGAAAATTGAGTTTTGTGAAGGATGTTTCACCACAAATGCGTTTCACAAGGGCTTTGATGATGCCAAGGAGTGAAGAAGAGAGCTCTGCAGCCCAGAGTGGTGGGAGCTCAGACTCTAATTTGGAGCCACCTTGGGGCGATGACAAGTCTGCTACTGATCATGCTCAGATGAAGCCACCAGGTCGCCTTCAAACAAGCATGTCACATGAGGATGGATCCCCTCTCCCTGGCAACACTTCACTTGTTAATCATGGCCGCACCCTTCTTCTGCAGGTACTCAAACCTTTTCCCTGTGGTTTGAAGCAAGATCCTGGCAACATTGTCAGATTCAGGACAGCAAAAAATTGAGCTCCTGTACAATTTCCTGGTTGTGCTTCATTATGATTGTGATTTCAGCAATGTTGGGCACTAGGAAATGGGGAAGTACGTTAGTTGTGGGAGATGTATTTGCTGTAAGTTGATCTTGAGCAGAACATGAATCAAAATGTTCAGAAGACAACTTATTGGAACTTTTTGCTGCTGTCTAGAGATGGCCAGAGCAGAGGTTGTGGGTGGTTCTAGGGGCTGGAAAATTGAACAGTAAAGTATGTTTTGAGATCCTTGTTTCAATCCTCTGGGTTGTATGCTGTGCTAGAGCATACAAGCATTTGCACATCATAGAGTGATCCTCAGATCACACCGTTTGTGATTGCCAATGTATTACAATGTGACCACTTATCAGAAATAAGTTGCTGAGACAAAATACATCTGCTAGATGCTCTGTTATGATGTGATGAATCACAGAAATGTTCTTTTGTTTATTAAGCTGGGAGTGAGATCTGTTGACAAGATAGTGGGGTATAGGATATGAGGTATTAAAGGGACATGCATGTCATAAAAACTCAATGCAACTCCCAGTTCTTTGCACAAGTTTTGATGCATCCACATGATAAGCATTTGCTGCTAGGAGGCATGCCAAGAGATGTTGATTTTCATTGACATTTTTGAATGTTTGGGTTGTCTGACATGTGAAGCAGAGGTCACAGATCACATCCATGTTCGAAGCAGAGAAACTGTGGGCCAAGGGTTTCACAGGTGCAAAAGTAAGGATGGCAGTTTTTGACACAGGTGTACGTGCTGATCACCCACATTTCCGCAACATCAAGGTAGAAACCTAGACAAAGTTTCAATCCTTTCTTGGCACATCAGTAGCTGAGGTTGTTAAATGCAGCATGATTTAAAAGTGTACCTGAGTCAAGACACATATTGCAAACTTTGCACTTTTTTTGAACATTTATGAAGCATTCTTGTGAATTTGTTCATAGATTAGAATGGTGATTTGGCAGGTGATTTAGAAGGGTCAGGAAGATTTCTCATTAGATTGGTGTATGCTTATCATCATTTGTGAAACATCCAGGGATTGTATTTGGGTTGGTGATAGAGGGTTTGTGGGATGATTGACTGCAGGAGAGAACAAATTGGACAAATGAGGACACATTAAATGACAATCTTGGCCATGGTACATTTGTTGCAGGAGTAATTTCAAGCCAGGACTCCCAATGCTTAGGGTTTGCTCCTGATGTAGAGATATATGCTTTTCGTGTCTTCACTGATGCTCAGGTGCTTTCCTAATTTCTAGAGTTGCTAATTGTTGGGCATGGGAAATACTAGTGGTCTACACATTTGAGGGAGATCTAAGCTTAAACTTGAGCAAGGAAGAATGTGAAGAGCCAAGATCTGATGTGGTAGAGGTGGTTTGACACATTCAATTTACTTGGGGATATGAGTGGGGATGTTGAAGTAGACAGGGGGTTCTTTGGAACTCTTTGGAGAGATGTGTGTCCTGTTGATTTCCATTTTGGTGGGTCAGTTTGGAGTTGAAAAGTGGATGTTCTGTTGTGATGCAGGTATCTTACACATCCTGGTTCTTGGATGCCTTCAACTATGCAATTGCAACCAAAATGAATGTTCTCAACCTAAGCATTGGTGGACCTGACTATTTGGACTCCCCCTTTGTGGAGAAGGCAAGCTCTCTGTTCCTTGGGACCCTCAATATTTCAGTGTGACTAAGATCCAATTTTCCCATATGGTAGTGAATGTTGCACAGGTTCTTTTGACATTGCTTGTTTGCATCTCAGGTCTGGGAGATGACAGCAAACAATATCATTATGGTTTCAGCTATTGGCAATGATGGGCCACTATATGGCACCCTGAACAACCCAGCAGACCAAAGTGATGTCATTGGAGTTGGAGGCATTGACTACAGTGATCACATTGCCTCGTTTTCCTCGCGTGGAATGAGCACTTGGGAACTCCCACATGGGTAAGTTGGTTCCTTTGATTCTTTGCATGTGTGCACTTTTGAATGAACTCATCTCTCATATGGTCATCGTGTCTGTCCTTCCTGATGAGCATGCTTTGTATGGAGGTGAGATGTGCAGATATGGTCGTGTGAAGCCAGATATTGTGGCATATGGGCGAGAGGTGATTGGGTCCAAGATGACCACTGGCTGCAAGAGCCTATCTGGTACCAGTGTGGCTAGTCCAGTGGTGGCAGGGGCTGTGTGTCTACTTGCCAGTGTGGTCCCAGAGAAGGAGCGATGGCAGCTGTTAAATCCAGCTAGTATGAAACAGGCCTTGATGGAAGGAGCCTTGCGCCTTCCTGGTCCCAACATGTTTGAGCAAGGTGCTGGGCGCCTTAATTTGTATGTGTCCATTTGCTTTCATACCCTACATAGTTCTGCACTGATTCAGTGGCATGAGAGTTGCTTCTATTTGGAGTAGGATATCTAGTTGTCACTCAAATTGTCAATTGAAAACTGGAGTTTTTTATGTTGGTCTGAGTCTTTGAATTTTTGTGCAAGATCAAGTGCACAATACTAGACCAATGTCATCATTTGCATGTTGTCATGCTCAACCTTGTCAGTCTGTGATTCTTGTTCTTTGTTGAGATGGTTTCAAGCTCAAGTAAAACTTACATATGGATGTACTGCCAATGTTGTTCTGTTTTCAGGTTGAAGTCATTTGAAATACTGGCAAATTATAAACCGCGGGTAAGCATTATGCCAAATTTTCTCGATTTCACTGATTGCCCATATTCCTGGCCTTTCTGCCGACAGCCTCTTTATGCAGGTGCCATGCCTATGATTTTTAATGCAACCATCATTAATGGAATGGGTGTTGTTGGCTATATTGAAGCACCACCCACATGGGTTCCCTTTGAAGATGCAGGAAACTTGCTCCACATACAGTTCACTTATTCAGATGTTATTTGGCCTTGGACTGGATTCCTTGGACTACACCTCCGGATCAAGTCTAATGGTTCCAGTTTCCAAGGTACAATAGAAGGCAATATTGTCTTCAGAGTCTTATCTCCTCCAGTGAAGGGAGAGAATATACCTCGAAGTTGGGAGTGCATCCTTCCTTTAAAAGTAGCAGTTATTCCAACCCCAGCACGTGAGAAGCGGGTACTTTGGGATCAATTTCACAGCGTGCATTATCCACCTGGATACATCCCACGTGATTCCCTGGATGTGCGCAATGATATTTTGGATTGGCATGGAGATCACCTGCACACCAACTTTCATGGGATGTTTGACAGTCTCCGAGATGCTGGCTATTTTGTGGAAACCTTGGGCTCTCCACTAACATGCTTTGATGCTGCTCAGTATGGAACACTTCTTATGGTGGACTTGGAGGATGAGTATTATGATGAGGAGATTGAGAAACTGAAGGAGGATGTTGAAACCAGCGGTCTTGGATTGATCGTCTTTGCTGACTGGTACCATGTGGATACCATGGTGAAGATGAAGTTTTTTGATGACAACACACGAAGCTGGTGGACTCCTGCCACTGGTGGGGCCAATATCCCAGCATTGAATGACCTGCTTGCTCCTTTTGGCATTGCTTTTGGAGATACCATTTTGAATGGTGTTTACTCCATTGGTGGAGAAAGAGCACATTATGCCTCAGGCACTGACATTCAGCGTTTTCCTGCTGGAGGCTTTGTGCACCGATTTCTTTTCCAAGACCATTCTGGAGGTCATTCAGGCATAACATCTTCACGTACATCTGTACATGCACAGGTCTTCTATACGAGCCCTGGCCTATTTGCATGTGGCAGTGAGCTCTGATGGAAATGAGCCGCTGTTTATTTACACATATTGCTCATATCCTATCCTTGTTTTTGTTGATTGCTCTACTGTCTGATACACCAGGTCTTCATAATCCTTGCAATTGGCTATTACATCAGGTCAATGAAATTGCAGGTGGAGTCTCCAATTTTGGGAGCAGTGGAGGCAGGATCAGGGCGTATTGCTGTGTATGGAGACTCTAACTGTTTGGACAGTAGCCACATCATGAGCAATTGTTATTGGTTACTAAAAAAACTGTTGGATTTCACCAGCTGCAACATTCGGGATCCTGTCATATTTCCAGCCACAAATGAGCTTGGAACTGCACTTGGGATGCAAGATTCTCCACTGCCCATGCGTAGGGACGATGTGAATTTTAGTTCATACTCTCTAGTATTAGGTCAGCCATTGAGATGTGGAACAGATGCACCTCTTGCTGTTCAAGGCACAAGGGGCTATAAACAGGAGCAGAGAGAGCCCTTTCCAAATGTGGGCTCAAAGACTGCATTCTCACAACGTGAAGCTATGGATGCTACTGTCACAGAGCAGGTTGTACTGCCCACTCCTGTAGATGTCAACATGATGGCTACATCTCCTGCTGCTTCTGGCATGCATCATGGGATTGCTTCTCCCCTAGTGGATCCAATGGCATCTGCAGATGAAAAATCCCACAAAAGTGAGGATGTGGAGCATCACCAGCAGCAGCAGGGGTCAGCTTCAGTCAAGAAATCAAAGTTAGAAGGATTTCAGACTGTTCCTGTAGACAACCACAAAGACGATTGGAATCTATACAATTTGGAACAGCAGGCGAACAAGGTTAGATCACATTTGGCAGCTGGTTGGTGGATTGTGATGATGTATTGTTGACCATTGTTTGAACGGCCTCCCCTGACTATTTTAGGATTCTGACATACCTGGAAAACATGTACATGAGTAACACCTGCTGTGTGTGGCAATGGTATTTATCTTATTGTTTGAAGGATTCATCTTCTACTTTGATCGTCAGTTGAACTAAACAAAGGATTTTGGTTTGCTTACCAGCATTAGTGGGTGCTGAAACAAGCTGAAGAAGGTTCCTCTTATTGTGGTATATATATGTGTTGGGTTGCAGCTGGATCTAACAACACTGACAGCCATCCAATGGCTTATCCCTGCCCTCCTCTGTACAACAGGTACACTAGATCCCTCAAGCTCTCACGTGCTTGTTTTTTTCACCTAGCTTAACAGCACAGGTGCAAGTCAGACAAATGTTGTAATGAGAACTGGTTGATGGCAATCCTCTCTATAATGCAATTTATTCAGAAAGCACCAGTATCTCCTTGTGTTGCTTATGACTAGAAGCTTGAAATTGTACCAGAGAAATTGGCTGCAAGGAAATGTGTTGTGGTTCTGAAGTGGACATTATTGTACTTCTAGTTTTCGTTATTGGTTTTGACAAAGATGCTTCTAGGTGATGGAACTGTGTGCATTTCTTTTTGCAGGCTTTGTTCTCATTATTAGCTTGTGGCGTGTTCGCCAAAGAAAACGCAGACGAGCACGAAAGGGATCTTCACGTTCTTTATCAAATTTGTAGGATTTTTTCTCACCCATCTTTGGATGGAGTTCAAAAAACATTGGTAGTGCAGAAGCTAAAGGTAAAGCAGTGTAATGCAACAACACAAACACACTTGGTCACACTTGCCAAATTCTTTCTAAGAATTCACAGGGAATCTTTTTAGTGCCAGTCATAATTGCAAAGGATTCAAAGTGAAAAACGTTTTGCAAGTTGTGGAATTTCAATTCACAAAATTGATGTTTTGTGTGCCAAGAGCATTACAATCTCCATGAAAGCAACAATTTGCATGGGTCATGGAGAAATGCATTTTGATAAACAATATGATCACACATGCAGGGTTTTGGTAGAAAGCAAAGCTTTAGATACCTTGGGGGCAGGCGATTCTCAATCTTTGTTATGCATTCTCAATAATCATATTGTAGCTTTTATTAAGAACACTGGATTGAAGTTGTGACCCTAAACTTTATTCCATTCCCCATCTCTTAACCTGCATAGTCAATGTATGCAAATGGCAAAAATGTGTTTATATTAAAGAAAGGATATTTCTAAAAACTGAAAGCATGTTTGCAGCAATGAAAAAATGTCTGCAGTTTTGAAAGTTGCGTATTTAGAACAGCTCAACACAATTTGCACAAAAAGCCAAGAAATTTGAACCAAATTGGGATTTGATGTCCATACCAGAAGATTATTGATTCAGGACACAGCTGTTATGTACTGCACTCTACACAGAACTCAATTCAGTATTCAAGTGGTGCAATCTATATGTTACATAATGGAGAAGAAAACAAAGATTGTGCTGTTCATGGTCTACTTCAAGCAGAGAGTATTCTGATGGTCTTTGAACAAGACCTTGAATGCAAATCATGTAAAGAATTTTGCATATACCACAAGGAAGGAAAGGGATACATACCAAGATGACACTGATTGTAGTACATTCTTCACATATAAATCAATGTGATTTCTTCTTTGGTGAATCATATGAAAAGCCAACAACAACAACAGCTATGCTGTAGTACGGCATTGTTCATAGAAAGAAGAACTTTGAGACTTCTTCATTCCTCCTAAATGCACACAAATTTTCAGCAGATACCAAGCCCACCATAATCTCAATGTTGTGGTTCCAAAAAATCCACAAAAGTTTCTTTAACCAAAAGCAGTAACCACTTTCAAATTTCAATGTCTATAATTGTGTTGTGTGAGAGTGTAACAAAAAGAATGGGGGTCACAAACCATTACACATTCACATGGAAGCAACCATGAAGTCAAGACATGCAATAACTACTAAGGCAATCATCAACAATATAAACATCAATTGTGCATAATCATGATCTCGCTACTTCTAAAACTAAGGCACTATTAGGGGATCAGATGGCTTTGAGTTCCCTATCTTGAGCTATCTTTGCCTTCTCTCTTGATTTTGGCAACCAAACACAAAGCCTATACCACCTTGCATACTCATAATCAAATTTCCCAACTTTGTAGATGACAATAATTCTTGAACAAGTTACAACACAAAGACCATGCTGACTTGAACATGTCACATCAACAAATGCATGTACCCTAAACCCACACATCACTCATTCATTTCCGTGGTATCAAAAGTTGTTACATGATGCCCTTCAACACACTATGACTACCCACAACATATGCATTTGTAAAAACTGGTTAAGTACACCTCAAAGTTCTCGTCATTGCAGGTCTTGTTCCCAAAACACTTTAAATCCACAAAACCTCCAAATAGATGAAACTGACAAACATATGGAATCAACACATGCAAGCTCACAACTCCCTATGGCTTTTCATCATATCCCAATGTGCCTCTAATGCACATACCTAGCATAACTCCTAACAAGAAGTTCTAAACTCTCTATGCAATGAAAAGAAGTAACAAGGGAATTCATAAAAACAAGCCAAAGTTTCTTCCACATGTCTAATGCATAATGTGCAAAAAACATCCCGCTACATTCAAGCTCCATAGACCACAAAAAAACCTCATCTCTAAATCCAAACAACAAACAAAAGTTCGAGCTTTATCCCAAACATTTTGTTCACCATAACTAAGAGCCATTACATATAGCCACCCAACTCCTCCTTTCAATATTGAAAGACAAGAAGGTGGTAAACATTGCTACCACAACTAATATGGACATTCTACACACATAAGAAAACACCTAAACCTTAAATCCACATCATAGATGTAACATCTCCCATACAATTTCGATTGAGTGCTTTAGTCATCCACAATCCACATTGCAATTTCTTCTAGGCTTGTCCCAAAGTTGTTCCTCCTTGCCTTGTACCACACATATCCTACTTCTTTCATCTTGATCCATGTAGCCATTTCCATCAAGGTACTTTATAAAAAGAAAAAGTCCCCCCTAATTGGATGCCAAAGACTTCTTACCCAATTTTTTCATTTTCACATATGTTTCCCCTTCCTTAAATCCAAGAAACATTTGCTTTCCCTTTTGAGACACATATGCCTTCATTTGCCTTGTGTTTGATTGACATTTTTTACCACCTTTCCATGCATCTTGGCAATGAACCAAAATATATTGATCATATGTTCAATTAGAGCTATTAGTTTTCCATTGTCTTCAAAAGCTTGAACCAATGCACTTAGGAAATTTTTGGCCTTCAATCGAAGAGTTCAACCAATCAATAACATGTGAGGTGAAAACTTTTTATTAGCTTGTATCTCACACCGGTATCCAAACGATTTTTTTAGTAATTGCTTATCTTAGTCTTGAGCATGTTTTAGAATGGTAGACAAAATAGTAAGTCCATATTTTTGTGTTTTCACCAACATTTAACCATCCTATTGCACCTAGGCCATTGAGGTGCAATGTATTGATGTATAATGCCATAATTTTTGCATAATTGATCAAACTATGCTACCCACTCAGACCCATTATTACTTAAGATGTATTTTGGTACACCAAATCTACATTTGATTTCATGTTCCAAAAATCTTGTAGCAATATTTGTATCATGGTCAACCATCACTTTGGTTTTGCACCATGTAAAATAGTGGTCAATGGCCACCAAAATGTACATGTTGCCATTATAAGTTTTAGGTAGAGGCCCAATTGTATCAAAAGCGACTTGATAAAAATGGTCTCAAATAAAAATACTTTTGAGCTCTTTAGGTTTTGGTTTGATAGAATTTGCGTGTTCAACGAGGTAGGGTTCTCCTTTGACTGCTTGCATATAAATAATGTTTGAAGTTTATTTGGCTTCCAATTTTCTAGTTCAAACAATTCCCATGTGCTTGCTATGAGTTGTCACAACCTTGCAAGGTCATTTTTTGATGTAAGTTGTTGGCGTACAACTCATGGTGGCAAGAAGGTGACATGACATTCCATCTTCAAAATAACACAACACACCAACAATTAAGAGGTTGGCATTTTACTTTTCCAATGCACTATTTTTTTACTCTTGGTGTCCTACCATTTGGGTATGGACAAATTTACAATATTCTTTCTAACAATAAACAATATGATGTCACTATTGGAAACTTCCTTGGATGTTCATGTGTTTACTTTGTTGCAATGTCAGTAGCTTCTTTGGGTGGCCATGAAGCATATGTGCAATGTAAACACATGTATCACATCTTGCAGACAATTTTTTTGTGGGCTCATTGAAGAGTTCATTCATTATTACATGTGGAGTTGGGATGAAGTTTAATGTTTGTTAATGTGTTTTAAAGTCTTTGGATTCTAGTGACAATACATCACAATTGCATCTATTTCAAATCAATTGTGTTTTTCTCATTCATCAAACTTGTTGTAGTTGCCTCAACTATGTATGAAGTTTAGTTTCCAACTACATCCTAATAGTTTTTTCTCCACTATGTATTATTTCAATCATTTTTATGATATATATATAGTATTTTGTTCATGTGAACATACAATAGTGGTGCAACATCAACATATGTGGCTTGATAAAAATTCATACATTTTATTAACATAAAACCTTTCATAGTCATAATGTGTTTCCATGTATATTGTGTTTTTTTTTGTAGAATACTATAACACCTTGCCATTGCAGCACATGTTTGTCAAAAAACTAATAAATTTATTAATTTAAATTCATCAAATATTTATCATGCATGCAATTTCCCATCATTTCAATATTGTTAAAGATATTGAAGTTATTGTATAAAAACCTTAGATATTTAGAGCATTGGTTGCACCAAGAATGATAAAATGCATCTTTGTATATTTTTTTTACTTCAAACCTTCACATGATGTTATTGTCGACAATTATGTTAGCTAAATCCATGTTCATAATCAATAAATCATTTGAGCCTATTCACCTGCTCATTCGCTCACCTGTCAATGTTGTTGAAACTACCATAATGCTTTAATTAACACCCATACAAAAAAGGTGACATTTTCTTTACTCATAAAAGATGTATGATCCTATTGAAACTAGGAGAAAAATAAAACTTCAACAAGGTTTTCTTTGCAAACACATTCATTGATTTAACATTTTGAATATTCTTGGAAGATTCCAAGTTCATCAAAGACTACAAAGGAAAATTATCACAATGGAGTTTGTACCAAACACACAAATATATCAACTTGACTTGGTATGAAAGTTGAGAGGTGATATTTAAAAAAATTATTGAACACTAAACAAACAACATCCAAATTAATAGATGTTGCTCGAAAAAAATGAAAATTGCAAATCAAGATGAAAAAATAGAAAATAGAAATGCAATTGAATTTTTTTGTGAAAGCAACAAATTTGTTGATGGGACTACCATAGTTGGGGGAGACTTAGTGAAATGTTGCATCCAATATTGGAAACATTATGCTTATAAACACCATGGGTCAACCTTACAATTAGCTGTAATGAAACAACTAATCAAAGGTTGATTGATTATTAAAGACAATTATAATGTTCATAGTTCATCATATAGATTTAACTTGGATATATAATGTTATGGAAACAAAGTTAAATTAATTAGAAATTCTCATATGTTCATCTTGTGTACATTAAACTCAAGAGATATAAAGTTGTATTTTTAATCACATAATATTCATCACAATATTTCCATTCAAACCATATGAAAATAAAACATTTAATTCATGACATATATAATACTCTTAGTAACATTTAAAATTAATCTTAAGAAGAACACAAGAATGGAAAAAAGAAAAAGAAAATGTGAAGCACAAGATAAATGCCAAAAGAAGAAAACAAATGCAAGAAAACATAGAAAAAAAGGACATGAAGATGTAAAACATTTTTTTGAATATTACCATAATAGTTTCCATAGGTCTTCAAGATGAAAAAAGAAAAAAATGTGATGATGGTCATATGCAAGAACTAGATACTTTTCCACCACAAATATGCATTTAAAATAACATATCATGTTTCAAGAAATTCAACAATTTTCTTACAAATTCTACATTTGAACATTGTTGGGTTTGAAGTGAAAAAAATTTGTCTATGATCTAAAACTATGTAAAATGAGAAGTCTAAACATTAATCAAATTTCCAATAGACTTTTTATGCATTCAACTTTTCATCATGTTTATGTAGCTAACAACTCCACATGGTTTCATAATTATAATATTTGTGAAGAAATGAAAAGGCATAAATAAATTGATATTTTCTTGAACATAGCCAAAATGGTTACATATAAGGTTTGAATCACAAGCACAATGAACCAAATGACAATACCTTACAATGGATGATTTAATCAAGAAAATATATGATTTACGAACCTTGTAAGATAATTATAGTTCAATAAATAAATAAATATAAAATGCAAATAGAGAATTTATGAATTTTTGTATATCAACTATCCACATACCAATACTTCGATTTTTGTCATTAAATTGTCACTAGTAATGCATAGTAGTGAGGAGTCCCAAGTTTAATAAAGTAGAAGCACTTATAATTGATTGAATATAATGCATTCAAATTTCTCTTACATTCATTATTGCCCCAAGCTAAATGGATGTGCATGTGTAGATTTTGGGTGCACCCATCCAATTGATGTGTTCTTTTTAGTCTACCCATCTACTTGTTGGGTTTCTTCTCAAAATATGAATATTGGGTAATTTATTTAATCATGCCTCTATATCATTTTATTTTTTTGAGTTGTCACTTACCATTTTGTATCATGAGGTTTCATATCACTATAAAATGTTAAAAAAATTCATATGACTAATTTTTTAAATGAAATTTGTTTGATAAACATACAAATAATTAGCTTAAATTCTTTTCAATCTTATTAAAATGAGATTCTTAAAAAATTGATTTGAAAGATTATGCAAGGATTGACTAAAATAAAACACTTCAATTTGAAAATAAATATAAAATTTAATATAAAATTCGTTTTTGAGATGTAATTAAAAAAATTGATTTGATGTTATTTTAATAACTTCAATAAGGCTCTGATGAAAAATTTAATAACAAAAATCTAATGAAATTAAATTTTAATTGATTAATTTTTTTGTATTGTTTTTACCTTCTATGTTATAAAAATTTATTATTGCCTTAAGATAGTAGACATGAATGTATGATTTTAGGTTTTACTAAGCATGTATGGGGCAAACACAACTAGTTTTTCTTTAAACACAACAATTTGGAAGTCAACCCAAGGAAACTAACTTGGACACTTTAACAATTTTAAATTGGAATATGTTTAACTAATTTCCAAGTAAAGAGGGATGGAAAGGTGTCTTTTAATATCTATGTCTTGTCTTTTGACAGGGGTTTTTATTTCAACAACGTAGTTACAAGCAGATTTTCAATACCTTTTGTACCAATTTGATCTCATTCCTCTTCAATTGGATTTGAATTCAATTCCTGTTCAAATTCAATAAAATTTGAATTGAATTGAATTCAGGAATTTGAATTCAAGTTGCATACAACGTCATTCAATATTGTCATGTGAATAAAACTTGATCTCCACAAAATCAATTCATTTTTTTCATTAGTTGATCATCATTGGTAATGCAGAATAGCACAAAGCCCAAGTTATTTTATATAATAATAAAAATAATTACACCATTACATGGATAACTAGTCTGCTTGAAACCATACTCTGGATAAATCCAGATAACAAAAATGTATAATAAGGATCAATTAAAAGCCACCATTTACCAATCAGTCAATCATATTTTTTCAATAACCCTTTTGGGTGTGAGAAATAAACTATTCATGTGCATATTTATAGGTCCAAACTCAGTTCTGCACTAATTAAAGGAGAAACTTCATCCAAATTATAGTGTACAAGCCATCTTGCTCCTACTGATGGAGCTGCTCTGATCCATCATATGTGGTGCTTGTTTGCCTCCATGCTCCTTATTGTAGTTCTGTAGTGTGTTTTAAAATGAAGAAAGGGGAGTAAGCCCAAGGGTGCAAGAAAAAAATTGTCATTGCATTCAAAGCTCTTTGAAAAAGGGTGGATCAAAATTGTATAACATTTGCAACCAAAACACTCTGTCATAGGACAGCTTAAATCAAATATTACCATCTTGGTAGCAGCCTAAACTAAAGCACACATTCTTTTGGCACAACATGCAGTCACTTTTACTACAGTTTCACTGAACAAAGCAGAGCAAACAATCCAAGACCCAAAGGACGTTCGTCTGAACCTTAAATCCTGCAGTATGAGCTATGTCTGCAAACCAAGGAGTACAAAACCAACGAAGCCAAAACATCCGCACCTTCTTAGCTTTGTAGCACACTGGGACAAACACTAGAAAATATCTGACCATGAACTTGGAACTACGAACATTTAGTAGCTATTCTTGACAGTTAGATAATGAGTGGGTGGGGTGGAGGATTGAAACTGCAATATGCATTTGATAGATTACTCTGCTCTTCACAACCACAACCTAAAAACGTTTTCAGCTCTAGAGGTTGCTCGTAAGGCAAATCCTAGCAAAACTGAGAGGCCTTTCTGAGTCTGCAGTGTGGGAATTTACCTCACTGATCCAACCCTTAGGTCTTCTTCCTCTGATTGGCAGCCACTTGACCAACAACACGATGCCACCTCTGTATCACTATCTTCACTCCCATACCCAACAAGGCCATGCCACCTTTCTGGCTCCACAACAACCTCCACAGGCTTTTGCAATGGCTCCACAACCAATGTACTCATCTCTGGGACTTCACTAGTGCGCTCAATGAAAGTATCCAAACCTTTTTCTTTGTTGCCCATATCATGACATGGAAGCTTTGGCTTGAGTAACCTACTCTTTTCACAAATGGAACTTCCTTTCCTCTTCACTCCAAATACTTTGAGCCCAACTGATGACAATCTACTCTGCTGTTGTACACCTTCAATTGGGCTTTGCTGCCTCAATTTGAGAGCTTTAATCTCATGCCTGGTGTTCTCGTTTTGATCTTGTTCATTCTTGGAAGTGAGTCCAGTGACACCTAAACCATCCCATGGGCCAACACCTCTAGCAGGAATAGATCCAGTTTCCAGAGAACCTCCTTGTTCCCCAGATGTTGAGGTTTTAATTCCAGCTGCTCTGGCTGCAAGGAATGCCTGCTGCTGCTCTCGTCTCTCTGCATCAGCTGCCTGGAGGCACAAAAGAGGCACTTAGTGTTTGCCTAATAGTTGCATTCAGTTGATATGAATGAGATGGCTTGAAAAACTTACAAGAGTGTTGAGAAAGTGCAAGACAAAGAGACCTTTGCAAATGGGTCATCACAAAACTTGGCAATATGGCCCTTCCGTTTGCACCTGGTTCCACAAGCATCCCACCAGTGTCAATAACTCTGAAAGAAGTGCAATGAGAGTGAACAATGCTTTGCTCCCAGCAGAACTGAAATATCATATCTGAAGCTTTGAAAGTGATATGACCTCCTTGTAACATAGATGCATCGAAACAATGAACCAGTTACAGGTTGATTCAGATCCAACATCAAAATAGCATGCCTTAACCAAAGAAATGGCCCTATTCTGCCCTGTATTTCTCTTTGAAAGCTGATGATCATGGTATACCATACACATCTCTCTCCATGCAAACATATAAAACCTCAATTTGCATAGTGTCTTAGCATTTCCAATTGAAAGGAGATGAACCGTACTTGTGACAAGAGACATTTCTACAGTTGCGTTGCAGATGGCCTCTCTCTCCACATCGGCTACATGTCACACCCTCCACACACTCCCATGCCATGTGGCCCCGTCTGCAACCCCCCAACACCATCCATTCACACAATTCCTCTTGACAACTATAATCAAGCATTTCACATCTACATTCTTTAGGAATATTCATTCTGACTCCAATCATGACCTGCTTCAACTCAGAAACTCAGATTTTCACAAGCATCTTTCAGACAGTCACTAAAGCAACTGAGCCCCACTATCAGTCAAGAACTACAGCTTAAAGTTGTGTTAAGATATAGAATTTCTTCACAACATCTTTGACTGTGACAAACACTTCCAGTTGGGTTTTTGGAACTATCAGGGTTTGGGGTTTTAGGTCCCATCCAATGACAAACCTGCTCTGAGAATCCAATTATGTCTATGAGATTTCAGAGATAGGTGACCATTCTGTCATTTGTAGCAAACCTAAATCAACAGGAGAAGAATATGTATGGTTGGTCATAACCTCAAGTGTGTCACTTACAAAATTTCAGACCATCATCTTCACCATGAATAGCAGTGACTAGCTGCATTGACTCACAACTGACTTCATTAGCTCCTGACAGTGGCTGAAGGGTACACAATAGTCTGCAAAAAAGTTTGGGCAAACAATTACACAAAAATCTCCAGTCCTGAATTTCTGTTGTAGTTCTGGAAGTAATCTGGAAGACTCAGTTCTAGAGGAAGATGTTGCTAAACCCAGCTGCTATCCTAGCTAAAACACACAGAAAATGGACCCAGGTTTTATGACCAAGATCACCAGTTGGTCATGTATGAAACTTAATAGGTGATTTGCAAAGAAAACAAGAGAAGGAATCCTCATCCAACTCAAGCTTACAAAAGCAACAACAAACACTTGCCATGCAACTAGTGCTCTTCACCTCAGATCAAAACACACCAAATCACATTCATGAAACCCTAGTTCACAAACTGCGCAATATTATGAGAGAGTTGCGCAGTAATTTCCCAGCGTTTTCTTCATCAATTACTCAACAGCCTCTCAAGAAACCGAAAGATTGCCTCATGGCATGTGACATAGTGGCATGGTTGGAGACAGACACAGAGACACAGAGACACAGAGACAGAGGGAGCTCTTTACCCATTGCAGCGGAAGCAAGTGTGCAGGGAGCAATGTCGAGCAAGATGGCCTGAGCGTCCACAGCGATGGCAGGGACCTATGCTCCCCATCAATTGAGTTGCAGCAAAGAGCAGTACATTCCCACCTTTGCTGATTTTCCTGAACTCGTCAGTCTACGGCCGATCTGTCCGCATGCTAAAGATTCGTGAAGCTCCTGTTCCGCTTTTTTTACACAGAGATCTCTTGTGATCAGACTTAACATACTCGATCAGGGAAATTCTCCTTTCGATTCCAGGAGAAGGAGTCTCGTACGGAGGACAGAAACTGATGACAATCCTCGAAGAAGGTAATCAATGTCCTGAGTGCTAAAGGGGATGAAGAACTAAGTGGTGCGTAAGCTGAGGCTCTCCTCGGAAACCATCGAGCTCCTTGCTTTTGTTCTTCCGCCTTCGAATAACAGATTCTTGGGATAATATCCTTAGGGTTCACCCGGGACTCATTCAACGAACTGTGCGCTCAATTACAAAGATACCAGACGCCCTCGATGTCCAGAGGTTGCCGAATCCCTCGCACACATGACAGAAAGTCCCTTTTCTGTTCTTCTAATGTCAAAGAAACGGCAAAATCCAGAAGAGACCTTCCAGATAATGCTATACCCAACACCGAACAAATTCTGTGAATCAAATTCCAGGAGAAATTGAGAGACGTGCACACGGAGATTTCAAACTGATTGGTAAACGATCTGAATGGGGTTGAGAGAAGACTGGAAATTCATGGCGATCTCCACTGTCTCACGGCAGATGCGTCATCACATCAAATCCTAAATAAAAAAAGCTCCAAGAATAAATGCTACTGCTGCCTCCAGATGCTCCGGATGCACAACCGCACATAAGTATTGGTTTTGCACAACCACAAATTCTGATCCAGAATTACGGTTGAGGTGAGAATGCCTATTTTCTTTTCCCGCAGGAAGAATTGGACTTCTGTCAGATCTCCTCTGTTCACAAACTTTTCTTCTACCTGTTTCTCCAACTTTTCACTCTACTCAGTCCTCTTTTCTGACATTACACATCTATTATAGATCATGGGCTAGTAAGAGATCAATTGAAATCAGAGAACTAAAATAATGCTACATGTTTTTGTGCAGTGACATTGTGATCTGTTTGAAGTGAATTCTCTGATGTATATTCTGTATTCAGCTTGTACAGGGCAAAATTTAATGGCAAACAGCAGAAAGACATTATGATCCCAACAACAAGAGCATTGATCATTGGCACCAATCCTCACTATTGCCTTCATTTCACTCTTCATCAACCGCTCAAAAATGTTCTTTGCAGTTGTTTTACAGTCTTCAATACATAAAAAAGGTATCTCCCTTGTTTTAGCTATTCTGACATGAACTGTCATTACTTTTGTGATCATACTTTGTGTCTACACCTAGTTTTTTTGAAATGGTGGAAATTTGTAGTATTTGTTTGTTGTGCATCCAAATGTAGGTGTTCAACCTCTTGTTTCTTGTGATTTTTGACTGTATCAGGTCATTGCAAGCAGTTTTTGGAATTTGGGAAAACTTCCAAAGCCTTCCAGCGCCCTTGCATTCGCTTTGCACAATCTTGTATCAAGAACAAGATTCAATCCACAAGCAACTTGTTGATACATGCATTATTGTTTTGTATCTAAATTGAAATTTGTATTCTCATGGAAAAGAAGGAAAAAATATGATTTTTTAAGCTTCCAAATTTCTTGTATCACTTGGATCTCCCAATGAAGGCCTAATGCTCAAGCTCCCTTTGATTCCTCTACTAAACCTTCCAGCACACTTTAATGATGTTTGTACAAATCAGATTCCTCAATGCATCATCTATAAGCAAGACCAACCACGCAATCTTATTTTATCATTCCAACAGATCCATGTTGGTTTAGCAGAAGGGAAACTGATTAGCACAAATCCACTTGTCAATAAATCAGCATTATTCTTTGTTTTTATATTTTGTGAGTAGTTATTTGAGCCCCAAGTGCCATGACATTGCTTCACATAGATGAAACATGGTTCTATTGGACATAAGATCTGGTCCCTGAGAAAATTTTGAAAGCTAGAAATGCATTGGAGAAAAGCTTGGGTTCAAATGCCCATTTGTTGATCACCCATGTTAGCTAGGAGGTGTAATTATGCCCATACATGTGCAAGAGTCAATGAAAATTTTGAAAGCTAAAAAGATGCATTAAAAAGAGCTTTGGTTGATCAAAAAGTCAATCACCCAGTTAGCTAGATGTTATAATTGTAAGAGAATTTCCAATAGCAGTACTACAATAATATGTACACAATAAAAAGGATGAAATACATGCCTTAAGTAGCATAACAAGCTCTGGGGGGATATAGTTATACACAAACAAGAATGCCCTATACACAATACTTGGATAAGTGTGGCAAAAATTTGGAGCAATGCAGATCTAACTACACTACCACACCATTACATTGACAGATTGCATATTCACAGAGCTTGATTAGTCTATTACTGGGTTGTGTAAGTAGCAATCAGACATAAACGTTCAATGTGGCACAACTGGTTTAGATTCTTTCAGAAACGAATGTTTTAAAATATTGCATTATTGTCACAGCCATTGCTTTGGATCCTGCTTCTTTGTAACTCTCTTGACACCATATTCAGGTTGTGTTATTTCAAATATTTTTGAAATAGTGGAATGCATACATTAATAATTTATGATGACCTGAATAAACAATCAATGACATATTGTCAAATGTCACTATTGTCATGTCAATCACCAAGTCATGAGGCATTCCCAAAAGATGTGTTCTATTTATATTCTTGTTTATTAGAAAAAGCTCGGAATGTTAGACCAGATTAGTGGAAGTAGGTTGACTGCATTACCCAATTCTTGCCCCACACTATTACAATGATAATGTTATTTGATAGGATAATGCAAGATAAAATATTCAATTAAGGTTAATCTGTGAATCTATTGGCATCAGATCACTGTGAAACTTCTCTTGCTGAACTCTTAGGTTATCAGAAACCGCATTTGACTTAAGATCTCTCCACCTAATACGTTTTCCCAAACTTCTCATACAGAAACTTCTGCTACAGCTTCTTCTTTCATCCACAGTAACAAATGAAAATACCCAAATTCCAATTCAATGCCCCTGATCCTAGAAACGACACTCAACCAGACAGACGTTTGCCATCCACCTCCCTAGGTCTATATTGCTTCATGATACATTGCACTTGAGACTCAAAACTTTACCTCATCTACTACAACTGTCGCTTCTCAACCACACAAAAGCACGAAAATACTGAGCTCCTGAATTTTCTGATCTCCACAACACCTCCGCTTCCCGCCATCACCTCCTCAGCCGGAAATCCAAGGCATTCAAGAAGAAACGACAAACAAAGATAAGCAACATCTTCAATTCTGTAGCACACCGCCATACTAATAATACCTAGAAACCACATAACATACAAGACACGAAACAACTTCGATTCAAGCACCCATCCAAAAAACAAACCGCCGCCTTCTCCCGGTTCACAAGGCTGCCAACTATTCATGATGATCCAAAGTTCTAGCCGAAAGCTGATGTATCCATAATGTAACCGTGACCAGAAATGAGCTCCGGGGTTGATTTTTTTTTTGCGAACACCTAACCTGTGATTGCTGTAGGGTTTTTGAGAAGTGCTCAGTGAACAAGATGATGTCCTGCAAAAGAGAAAAGCACTACCGAATGCTTTTTGGCTGATTGTGAGTGATGAAGGATAAGGCGAGCTAATTCCAGACGTGAAGCGGGTGGCAGTCTGTCTCTTGGTTGTGAGTTGAGTTTGGTGTGGATTTTGTGTTTTGTGTAGTATTGTGCACGTATGACGGCCACCTGACGGCGAGCGATGCTCTGTGATCTTCAATGTGTTTTTGGAGCGGCTCTAGTGATGGGTATCTAAGCTTCCGGATTGTGGCTTTTTGGCTGTTGGAGGGGGTGTGTTTCTACATTGGATGTTCATCTCCGAATTTTGATGGAGATGAAGCGCATTTGTGGCTGTCAATGATGTTTTCTTGTGCGTTATGGCGTTCGGGGCTTGGCTAGAGGATCTGGAGAGACGAGGGTACAAATGCAGGATTTCCGACGGGTGGATGCAGGCAATCTTGGTGAAGCAGCTAAGTATTCGAGTGGAATTAAGTTTTGGAGCTAGTTTCTAAAGATAGAAGATACTAGTTGTTGATTATGCATGATGTTGGACACATTGTTGATAGGAGCAGGACTTGAGACTTCGGGTGCGTAGTTTTGCATACTCTACAACGTACCCAACGATAAAGATGGAACATGGACGAGGAGTGATGACAAATCTAGGTATGCCAATGTTTAGGTGAGGATCGGGATTGTGAGGAGCTTCAGGGAATTGGGTTGTTGAGTGGAGTGGCATATTGCATAAGTAGTGTTTTTGGATGTCTTCTGTCTCAAGTCAGATGGAGCTTGGTGTTTGGTGAAATTTGCCCTTAAGCTTGTGGGTTGCAGACTGTCTGTAATGAGTCACAGAGGTGTTGAATGAGATGATCAACACGAAGTGAGTGAGCAATGAGTACTGTGGGACATCTGGATCATGCTGCTGAAGACCTGGAGGCATCATAGGGTGCATGAAATGAGTTTCTTGAGTGGTGTTAATCAGAACACCAGATCTTCTGGAGGAGTTGGGAATGATAATTATAAATGTGTAGATTGTCAATGAGTTGGAGTTTAAATCTGAGTAATGTGATGTCTGGTGCAAGGTTCAATCAAGTGGCAGAACAACTGTAGTCGTAGGGAACAAGATTCATTGCTGTGAGATTTTAAATTCTGTGGTATCTTCTGTGTTTTGTGATGTCTGGCACTGATGTAAGTAGTATATCTAGTGTGTGTGAGTGTTGATTGAATTTCTTGGATGTGAGGAGGAAGAATGAATGTTGGCTTAAACATTGCATTGAGTGGCATTTCCAAGATAGTGGACTTGGGCAGAGAGGCACAAAACCACATTGGTGCAAAATAGAATCAAACCTCTTCCATCTTCCAATATGTTACTGGTGTTACTGAAAGGAAGCGGATTAGTACATTGTGATGTTAATGTTTTTTGAATAAATCTGCTGCAATGTCAAAATGGAGATGTGATTAGTATCCTTGAAGCTCTGTAAGGATTGTATGTTTGTTTTGGTGTAATACATCAACATTGACACCTGGACGTGGAGCAGCCTCATCATGCAAACATTCAAGCAAGTTGGGTAGTTTGTTAATATACTGTTGCTAATGATTGCCTTTGTACCTTAGCACCCTTACAGCCAGCTCAATGAATCTTGCTCTTTTTTTTTTCTTTAGCCTGGTGGTACTAGGTTAGCTTTCAAGTAAGAATCCACCATGCATGGCACTGCATTGGATATGCAATGCTGGGATTTTGTACACTATTCATGAAATTAACAAGCTATCGTTAGCATAATCTGCCTCTATTTTTTGTTGTCAGTCTTGAAAAGTTATACACTAAAGGTTATGTACCCACAAAGCTTCCTGATAAGCTGTGTTTATTGATAGGTCTAGTCATTGGTCTGAAAATAATATTGTTGTCAGGTGTTAGTCATGGCAGACTTAGGTAACAAAGAATTAGGTAATATAGAATGTTTTAATTGAGAGAATTTTCATTTGTGGAAATTTCAAATGTGTGCAGTATTCACGAGAAACAGAAGAATTCAGAGTGCCACAAGTGTGGAAGAAGGGGGCACTGGGCTCGAAATGCCCATATGAGGACATGGACAAAAGTGACGAAAAGAAGAGTGATGGGTTGGGCGGCAAGAAGTCAAAAGGGCCTTATAAAGCTTTCATGGTGAGCTCATTGAAACTTTCCAGGTGGCATTGGTATATTGATAGTGGTTGCACAACACATGACATATCAGAGGTCATGGTTCACAACTTATCAACCCAAAATTCAAAATTTCACAAGTTATCAGCTGAATATGCTCATAAAAGTGTTGTGCATGCCAAATCTTGGCAGAAGCTTATTCTTGTGCTATAGACCAGTGCAAAAGAATATCTGGGTGATTGCACACTAAGGAGGACTAAAAAATGGCAGATGCGGTGTCCTTATAAAGTTTTTTAAAATCCTGATTTTGGGGCAGTAATAAATTTGAATTTTGATTTCTTGCTCAATCACATGTCTTGTTTGCATGCATTACCTTGTTCAGCCAGTTGTACCACCTTGGTGCTCTAAGCACGGTTGGACATTACAATGTCAAGTGGTTTGGCACCTTCTTCAAGTGCTCCTTGCAATGATTGGAGTAGGAAAGTAAAGAATGAAGGCAGGAGCTCAGGTTTTCGTCTTAGTGAAAGGGCTATTACTGCGCCATTATACACTGAGGTCCTGAAGTTGTTGGTTAATGATGGGAGTTGTAGCTTTACAAGAAAGGATTTTGCAGACAAATATGGCTTGTGCTACATAAGCATCAGCCCCAAGCAGATTTGGCTATCTAAAGATTGCATGGAAGAGGAGGTTCATAAGTTTTTTGGCCTTGTTGTCAACAAAAATGGGCACTGTTATATTGAGTGTTTGGGTGCAATGTTCATCACAAAGCTTTGGATGACTATCCATCAGAAACCCTATGTTTTGGTGTCCAGATTGATAACACTAGGTATGGCTAGAGGAATCATTTGTGAGCAGAAGGGGAAAGAGATGAACTAGGCAGCATATGGCAAATCGACAAGTGTAGAACAATTCTGACATATGAGGGCAAGGGTGCAGTTGGTGTCTGTGTCAATGCCAAATTTTCAGGGCCTATCTGAAGAAGAAGAAGGTGAGCAGTTTGATGAGGAGGAAGGGTATATGGCAATCAAGCATGGCTAAATTTCAATGGCTTTGCAGGCACATTTTGAGTTTTGCAAGAAGTTGTTTACCAGTGCCAAAGAACTTTTGAGCATGAAAAAAATTCATGGCTGTTGTGCAAGCTTCTTCCAAGTTGGAGGACAGGAGGTAGCAACTGCTTCTTAATGAAGGAAAGCTTCAATCTTTTTGTTTGGATTTAGAGAGAGAAGAGTCTATTGCAAGCACTGATTGTTCTTCCACTGAACCTACGAGCACTGCCATTCAAAAAGCTTTAGTAGCATATTTGAAATCGCAGGCTGAAGAAGATAATGCTGAGTTTGAGAAAGTGCACAAAGATGTTGCAAACATGGTTACTAACATGAGTGCATTTGGAAGACCAGGTTGTGGTTTGTAAGCAACATGACAATGTTGTTCAGGGTCTAATAAGTAATTCTCAAAGAGGAGGAGATCTTTGTAAAGGTTTGCAGCCACAACCTTTCCTCCCTTCTGAGATTGTTGATCTGATTCCAAGAACATGGGTAACATTAGACAAATGCTCACTTTGCAGGTTGGGCCTTGCTCATGTTTGGACTGCTTGCTTTGCTTCTTGCCAACATGTTTATCATGAATGGTGTACAATGTATCACTTTGGAAATTCCAGTAATTGAATACAGAATGGATGCAAGGAGGAAATGCATGAAGCATGGTGGATTTCAATGGGCTTAAAGAAGTTAGATCCTACAAATTCTTTAGCACACATTGGAGATGGAGGAAGATCCAAACAAAGTCACAATGATTGGAGTACTTCATAGAGGTGGACCTTTGAGCATGTTTTCATTTTCTAAAGATTTCAGATGGACTGTTGTTGTACATAGCTTAACATCTTTATGGATATTAGGTTTACTGTTCTCAGACACATAGTATGCATGCTGAAATGTTGTTCATTTTGACTCACAAAATTTAGCTATGTTGTCCATAAAAGTCTTTGAGAAGTAGTTGGTTGTAATCGGAGTCTTTAGAAATAGGTAGAAACTTTTTACTAAAAGAAAATTGTAGTTTGAAAGTCCATAGATGAAGTGGAGATTCTTGATAATGTGTTAGTACTCCATCCTATTTCCATACTTGTTCCACCAAGACATAGCAAAAGTAAAAACCATTCCATAGTAGTTGTGATCCCTATCAACTAATTTTCCCTTAGACCTCTAGAAGTAGTGACCAAAGTAACTTGACTGCACAAGTTCAAGGTGAATGTTCCTCTTACCTTACTCAGGAGTCCACCGGTTTCCAACTTGAGTCCACATGTTGAACTGAATACTTCTGTGACATTTGTTTAGTGATGGATTCATGCAAGTCTTGGCAGACTTTGAGAATTGTTTATTGGACTGATGTTGTAGGTCTTATGCCTATGCAGTCATCAGTTTCAATTTCAGCCAATCTCCCTAGCCCTTGATGTGTGCCTCCTCCAAATTGCAAGAATGATATTCCAAGCCAAGTGTGAGCAACTTTCATGTCAAGGATCAACTGAAGCAGTGTGTTGTTGATTTTGAAGTTACAAGTCCTATTCGGAAATTCAAGGACTTGTAACTTCAAAATCAAGGACCAGCTATATGTTGCAGCAAAACTGACCAGCTAGTTGTGAAGACATTAGGAAAGAAATTTTGATGCTCCTGGAAAGAAGACCGAGAAGGTAGCATTCAGTGCATGTGTGTCTGCTGCAAAGGCAATGCATGAAACAATTGCTCAAGCTTCTACTCATTCGAAAAAACACAAGTAATAGATCTATCATTATAGATAAGGAGATTATAGCACAATTCATGGTCCTAGATGCAGACAATATTTGTAAATGTTTTGTTGTTTGAATTCATTGGAATTCAATTCCTATTTCTTTTGGGTAAGCAATGTTCATCTTTATGCATTTTGATCACGATCCAAAGTTGCACTTCTCCAAATAGGGAACATGATTTGATTCTTGTTCATAACTTGTTCTTCCAGGTTTGGTTCTTGGAGGTCTGTGGGTAGTGGTTTTGCCTTTGATGTTCTGGCAGCACTTTTCCAAACCTTGGCTGCTTGACTTGAATGGATATGTGGAAGTGTCTGCATAGGTTCACTCTTGCCCCTATTATTCTTTTCTCTTTCCTGTGTTGACTTATGTGTCGTGGTTTTGAGTGTTCACTACTCAGCTGGGGTCTTTGAAAGCTTTCCAAACATCAAAGGCTTTCATGTTTTTTGCTAATCACATTCCTACATGGTGAAATGTACAATGTGTGATGCAAATTTGACTAGCAGAGATGTACTTCTAGAGGAACAAGTACAACATGCAAGTCTATCACAACTCTTGATGTAATCTATTTTCAGGTTGTATGCTCAACTTTTGTGCCACCTGCAAATCATTTGACTAAGTTCCATTACTTTATGCGATATAGAACTATCAACCCCAAATCTTCACAAAGTTTTAGCATACTTTTACAGCCTTGTTTTGTAATGTTTCTAGTGTGCAAATACTCTCAAGTAAGGTTATTTTGTTCCCAATATGTACAGGGCATTACTGAAATGGCCATGACAACACAGGGGACTTAACATGTGGAATTTAGTGCATTGAGCATTTCATTAATCAGCTACGAACCTTCACCATTTTAAATGAGATCTTTTATAAGTGACCACATTAAGCCCAAGAAGTGTCAGATTTAGACTCAGAGACCTTGATATGGTTTTTTACCATACATGCTACTAGTGTAGGTGTTCACACAAGGATTCGTCAGTTTGTATATAACTTGTTGCTTGGTTGCTTTGTATGTTGAACCAATTTTGAGTAGACATTGTGGGTAGAAAGTATAGTGTGCCAAGAAGTTGGGCCATAAACTAGAAGGCCTACATCATTGTTTCTATTGGTTTCTTTGGATTTGCCTCATAGACGAAGATATGTGTTCCCTCATGTCAAACATTGCATATTGTAAAATTTGCACTTTGAAGTAATTTTTTTGAAAATATTGTTTTAAAAAACACCTTTTGCAATTCAAAATAGGATACATATGATTAAATCTTCTAATTATTAAGATATTATTCCAGATGAAGGTTTTGCAAACTCTTCTAGACATTGCATATTATACATATGCACTTTGCAATAAGAATCTTGAAAAGATAATTGAAAAAAGACCTTGTCCAATTTGAAACATGATACAGGTGATAATCTTGCCAGTTTTTTATACTAATCTGAACTTTGAAAGCTTTCCAAACCTGAATATATATATCATTCAAATGCTACAAATAACTTTCAATTTTCCATATATAATTAGTATAGTCAAATTTGTAGATGTAGTTAGTTATATAAATGTTAATTTCTTTTATTACATAAACACATGAGAGGTAAGAACAATGTAAACAAAAAGCTTTATTCAATTTATTCATGGTCAATTACCATAACTGAATTCAAGTGTTGGAGGTCTATTAATAAGGATCTTTTGGTGCTAGAAACTACTTGAAGTCACAATTGAATCCACAACTAAATCCTAGTGTGGTCCCAACTATCTTAGTTGAAAAACTTAGAATTGAATAGCTATAATCAAACAAGGACTCCCAAAAAAAAAATAGTCTAGACATAGTCAATAGGAACAACATGGTTTGAATGTGGGAATGATCGATAAGTCTTGCCCTTCATTATTTCTTTCTTTTGGATTAACAACAATACTATCACCTACTTTTAAGCTTGTAGTAAGCTCTTCACCATCCCAAACACCAAATTCATAGATTCCTTTACAATTATTGTGTTAGTAGGTTGAAGGTGCTTGCAAATCCAATCTCCAATCCAAATTTGACATTTAAAGTCAAAGCAAACTATAATGACCCTTATGGATTGTCACAATCCATTTTTTCTAGGTTAAAGTTATATTAAGATTGTATGCAATTCAAGTGCACAATGATAATTATAAAAAATGGACTCAAAAGAATGAAATTAACATTTTTATCTTCCAAACTCAAAGTTATTATAACAAAATCCTCAATATTCAACCAAAGATGGACTTTACAATATAGGCAAAATAATTATTACAGTGGACATAACAAAATGGTTATGGACTTAATGCTTATATTGAATATGGTTCAATGTACTCATAACTTTGAGAAATGAGACTTTAAAGGTTTTTAACATTTAAGGTAAAAAAATCAAAGAAGAACAAAATTATTTTGATGTTATTCCATGTTAGGGACCTCAAACATTACAATAGTTTACAAAGTCCATATATATATATATGTATATTCAAGACTTACCTTTTATATAGGCATTTAACAAAATTCATAGTAGGGTCAATTAGAATTAGACAAATAAAATGTCTTAAATTCTATCAGTAATTTCATTATAAGCAAAAAAAATTAGAAATCAATTATATTTTTGACTATTTATGAATTTAAAAGTTTGCATTTTCCAATCCACCAAGTGTGCTTTTGTGCTACAACGCATTTGTTGTCAACATGCACCACACAAAAACATGCAAGTGGCTTTGCTAAAAGCTAGGTTTAAATATGCTTATTTGCACAAATACTATGTATTTCCCTAGTGCCTTCAATAGTATCACATTCAAATGAAGCAAAATTGTGATTGACATCACCATATTTAGTATGAAAAAACACTTCATAGAGGGGTTTCTTTTTCCTTGTTTAGGAGGATTTTGGACATTTGTTTGTGTTTGTAGATAGAGGTGGACTTGTAACATGCTAGAGTTTCTGAAATAGTGTGGTTCTGCTTGGTGGGCAGGTCATTTTGAGTGTGCTCTGTATAACAAGAATGACATACATTTCATGTGAGGGAGTATGATGTTCACAAGCTTATGCAAGTGAAGGGAGCAATTGATATTTTGTTTCTCATGATTGGCCTCATGGTATTATTTAGTATGGCAATGTTCAGCAATTGCTCTGCCGTAAGCCAGACTTCCAAGAAGATGTGCTGATTCCAAATCTTGTTAGTATGCTTCACTTTCAATTTGATGATCTACTGTTTGCTGTTTCTCCATTGAAAAATGTGCAATTTCGACCATAGGGCTATCTGAGAGTACAATCAATTTCTGGTTTACAGAGAATTAAATGTGCTCTTCATATTCTGGAAACTTACAAATGCATTGTGACAGATTGAGACAAATCAATTGGGAAGCAAGGCTGGTGAGCAGCTGCTGCATGCATTGAAGCCTTTGTACATCTTCATACCAAGTTCAGTGCCCTTGTTCCACATGCTGGTGGTGACCATCCCACAAATTCTTGGCTCTGGATAGATACCTTCCAAGGCACAATTTTTCAAGGTCATATTCTTTCCTTACAGTAATGGGAACAGATATGGAGCATAAGTGTCATATCACTTTCTTTGTGTGGTTATCAGGCACAAGATTGAGAGAAAGAACATTGAAAAAGCTAGGTATGTTCCTTAGCTCATGGTAGTTGACACCTCACTGAATGGTCATTGCAGCGATTGTTTGTGATACTGGTTCAGGTGATACCTGGAGGTACTTGACCACTGGAATTCAGATCTGATGAGGAATGGCTGCCCACCACTTTCTGCCATTGCATGACATACCTGCACAGATTGGGTATTCTCACAGTTTTCTTCATCCTCCCTCTCTTGCTGTGCAGTAGCTCTGAACTTTTGATTTAGAACCTTTTGTGTTGTCATTCAGAGCAGGATGCAGGGAGTGGAATTGATGGCACATCAACAGTGGGTTGAGAAACAGCTTGCAGAAAAAGGATATGCTATTCCAACAGAATTTGACATGATGCCACCTTCCTATTCCCCAAATAGTGCAAGGTGCAGATGAGGTCTACCCCCAGGTGCTGTAGTATTTTGTTTCTGCTGGCATTTGTACTTGTGATAGAGCTGCAAAGTGTGACTGACATTAACTAGACATTTTCTGACCTCGTTTACTATTAGTTTGATTTTTTGAAGTGTCTTTTGATGTCCAACACCTGCCTTGTTGTGTGCTTCAGAGACTATCTCTAGTTCGTGGGTTTGTGGATGATCTTTTGCTCCCAAACTTTCCAAACTTCAGGAGTTTTATTTACCTGGACAAAAACTCTTATGATGGGAACATATACCCTGAAATGTGTTGTGGGTTGATTTGTACTTGTAACTTCTTGGCTTTAGCCATTCACCAAAGTTCTGGGGGTCCTTGTGTGATGTCTTTGAAAAATGTACTCTGCCAGAGTATGTAGGTATTGACATGGTCCATATGCCTATGTTCACTCTAATATCTGTCTCACTGCTAAGTTAGGTAGATCAATAGTCAGTTCCACAGGTTCTTGAGACTTTTCAGTTCTAATGTTTTCTTTGTTTCCTAGATGGCCCCTTTCAGTGTCCTTCTGAAGAATAAAGACTAGCATCTGAAGATTCCCTTAAAGAGGTTTGCTCAAATAAAGAGAAATTTCATTTAGGAGTATCAGCATTTAGAGTTTTCCAAACAAGTCTGTATTGAGACTTTAACTGGGTAGCTTTTTTCAAAGCCCAATTGATCTTCATTCTTCTTTGTCTTATATATTCTTTTTTTGAAAGTTTTGAACCTTGTTCTGGCTTTCTAAATTGTGAGTATGGAGATTTCTCAATTCTCATGAGAGTTATTTGTCTGCTATATTCTGTGTTTTTTCTTCCTTATGTGTCTCCTTTTTTGTTTCTTGTTTCTCCCTTTCTGTTTTCCCTTCTTTGGTGTAAGGTGCTAGTATCATGGCTGAGTTCATTGCTTCCAGACTTGCAACAAACTCAGTATGATGGCTAGTGGTTACAATGGCCTATGCCCTTTGTTGGAGTTGATGTCCCAGCTGATGAAGTCAGGGGTGAGTTGTGATAACAAGTCCCTATCATAATACATGTTACTGTTGATGGCCAAACATGTGAGAGAGAGTCACTGGTGTTTATACTGCTGGTTTTATCATTCATTTTGAACTAGATCCTCCCTTCCTTGTGTTTCTTCTTCCTTGTTCTTTAGTCCTTATCTGGAGTTTTTCTTTGACTAAAGAAAAAGATTTTTGCCTGGTTCTGGCTATCTTTAACTGTGAGTGTGGAGATTTCTCAATACTTGTGAGGGTTATAATTGTCTTGCTATTGTCCTATTTTGGGCTCCAACAGAGGTGGTGGCAAGTTGAGGGTTGATACTGGAAAATATGAGAATGAAGATTAGGTGTTACCTGGAACAGGACATATGTGGGATCCACAAACTGAGGCATTTTTACAGCTCCTAGAACTACCTTTCCCACTAGATGACACAACACCCCATCCCACATCATCAGGTATGGACATGATCTGCTCTTATCTCTTTGCATCTTGTGTATCTTACATTCACAACCAGTAGGTCTAGTGTGCACAACTGACACATCACACTGGGTTATTTTTTAAAACCATAAAAAGATTTGTCCTTCCGTTTGGCAAGTTGAGGGTTGAGATTGGAACATATGTGAATGATTAGGTGTTGCTTGGAACAGATCCTGCATTAGGTGGGTGGCCTGCTCACATATATGATATTGTCTGCCCAATCAGCTTGCACTTTCTTTCCCAACTATCACCACCAGTTATGGCCATAATCCCTTCTCATCTCTTTGAATCTTGTACATGTGAACATTCACAACCAGTAGGGTCTACTTTGCACATCACACTGGGCTATTTCTGAAAGCCAGATAAGACCTAGTTTGTGCTTCCATTTTTTGTTTCTTTATAAATGTTAGAATGGGTTGCAAATGTTTTGTTGAACAATTTGGAGTATCTAGTATGAGATAATATATGCAGTATCCACAGATACCATGTTTTGGATTCCTGGTATACTTAGCAGGATTATGGTTTCCATTTTAGGGCCAGTGATGGGACCCAAATGAGATCCTGTGGAGGATGACAATTATGATTCACAAGACATGCTTGATAATGTTGGTGGGCTTGAAGAATCTGGTGAACTGGAATTTAATGATCCTAATGAGATTTTGTTGGAGGATGAGGACAATGAGTATCATCATAGTACATAAGAACTTGGTGAAAGTCAGGTTTCTGATGGCTCTGTGAGTCAGGACTTTGGTGTAGTTGTCTAGCTCTGACTGGATGTAGTCAACAGATTTTCAACTGCTGAAAAAGGATGTCAGGATAACTCGGGTAGTGTGGTGCTCAAGGACTGCAATCATGTCATGTATGAGACTACATTTGTGTAGAAGAATTGACACCAGACTTGGTCTTGTTTTTCTGCTGATCAATTAATGCAGGATGGTTTATTTAATCATAAGATCAAATCTGGATCCAGAATTCTGCAGCAAATGTAGTGCTTCCATCACGTGGGTCAACAGGTTTTGGGTGTTTAGGATAACATGCTCACTCCAGCCAGTGAGAGCAATTGTCCTTGATCTGATATATTCAACGCTATGTTGCTGACATGATGAAAGAGAAGGTCACTGTTCAAACCTGTGTGACAGCAGCAGAAAAGATGAGTACTTATAATGACTAAACTGAGGAGGATTATGTGTCAAGCTGATTCAAAATGACAAACAAGCAAGGACTTTGCACCTTTTAGCTTCTCCTGCAATCACAATTTTTTGTATTTTGTGAAGGATTGAGTTCAACCAAGTTTAAAACCCTAGACCATTAGCCATTCAGTCTCATCAACAAGACATTCAAGACCTCATGTGCACAAATAGGTTTAGGGATGTTGGAAATGGGTCATCCTCAAGTTACAGCCGTAGTAAACATTTGTCAATTTTGGGGCCCCTTTCACACATAGGGTTTGGAGACTTTGGTCTGAAATGGAGAGCTTAGTACAAAGTGATTGGAAGAAAAGAAAAAGAAAAAAATCATTTGAATGTGTAATTGAACATTGAATAAACTACCAAAATTTAATCAAAATTATTTCAATTTTGCAAGAAATGTTTTTGTTAAAAACCAATTTTTTAATGATATTTACAATTTTGCTGCAAGTTCTTATTCATGGATTTTGAATGAAAGCTCACAAAGGGTGCATAACAATATGCAAGTGAATCCATAGCATAGGAGTTACACTTCATTCCAAACTCAGTCAAAAGCAGTTTCCACCATGATCAATTTTCACAATCATTAAAATGAAAACCTTAAATTTTATTTTATTTTAAATCCTACATTTGACTTTTTTTTACATAAACAATTTATGATAATGACTAAATTAAACAACTTATTTCTAATATCTTTCACAGAATATACATGTTTCAACCTTGAGATAAAGGTTTTATGAACATGCATAAGATTTTTGCAAAGACTACCCTTTCATCTCAACTTGTTCCTGTCCAAATCCAAGTTTTCTTGACTTGATGTTAAGGCTTGTGATCTGCCTTTCTGAAGAAAAAATAAATGGAAAACAAAAAAATAACAAATACTGAAGCTTTATATTTTCAGAAAGTTGTGATCATCAGTGTAATTTGTGACCAACAATCCAGTTCATCACATTTTGTACAATGTTATAGATTCTCAGAAGTTTTGTTGACAATATCGTTAGTGGGTATATCGCAGCTAATTTAAACATAATAACCAGAAGGACCTAGTGAATCAGACAGTGTCTACAAATTCTTTTTAGTGATCTGTTAGAAAGATCACTTTTGTGCTGCTCCCTCTGAAAGTTTGCAATAAGACCCACTAGAGAATCATGACTGGCAGGGAAAATCTGGTTTTCAAATATTTTGATGCTTAGCACTGTTGGTTCTGTTTCTTCAGTGCACCTAGCTTGTTGTAATTGGTATCTTATTCCACATTGACATTGCCCTCAAGAGGCTTCAATTGGCTTAGATGATTACAGTAGAACACAGAACACCCATACTTACCTGCCCAAATCTAATCCTCAAATTAACAGTCCCACAGAATATCTCCATCTGCAACTGCATATAGATGCTCACTGAATACCGGCTGCTGTGATGAGCACTCCACTGCTGATACTGTAATTGTCAATGATGCATCTTGTGTTTTCAATGTCTACTGAATTTCAACCCCACAACAAACCATAGTTGTGGTTAACACACCCAATTCTCCAGACAAGCACTTGATGCATTGATTGAGTTATTAAGCACATCATTGCCTAAATTCAGCTCCTGCCCCTTAATTTCTGAAAGAAGGCAAAACCAATTTCCGATGTACTGAAAGAAAGGACACATCTTGATATTAAAATGTGCAGAAATTCAGTTGAAAAGGCAATCCAGATAAAATGGTTTGGGACATCTAAGGGTGCCACATTCTTCATAACAACACCCTTTTGGACTGAACATCACTGGAAAAGCAATTAGTGCAGCAAAAAGTGAGATGAGTCCCTCAACTGATCAACAAAATTCCAAGAAATGGATGGAGTCATTACCCACCTCAATATCTAGTGCACAAAGTGGGCTCTGCTCATCAATAATGTGGCAAATAAATAAGCTCTACTGAAAGTCGCGAGAACTCAGGACACATGAGCTGCAAGAGCACAGTTGTGATGAACAGAGACAGCTGGCCTGGTGATGTCAAAAAGTGCCAAAACACCAACTCAAATTTGCACTCTATGAGTACCATATCTTGTGGGTCTGCCAAATTTAGACGAGTAATAAATGAGCTGCAAACTCAAAGTGGACATGATAGTTTTTGTGAAAGGATTTGCATGATTTGCTTCCAGATGAGGGGAATGAGCCTTCCTCAGATCAGAATTGGTGGCAGAGGGAAAAAGGAAGGCGGTGGTTGTTGTCCAGGAAGACAATTGTGTGTACAATTACAAGACTCTTGCAAAGAAAACAAACCCTCCACCAAATGAAGTTGCAAGTTATTTCACAAGCTTTGAAGCCACTTTGAGGCAACAACAGTCTGAAGGGGACAACAGGGAGCTCAAGAGACGTACTTCAGAGGCATCTGATCAGGATGCAATGTCCTGTGCTCAGAGAATTTGTCTTTAGTGATGAGTGCTACTTGAGACCAGTGGATAGGCTCACAATGCTGTGATAACCTGTGAAATACTGCATATTCCATAATTCAAAAACCTGTAAGTCATTCTGTAAAACTTGCAAATCTACACAAACAGGTGTAGATTGAAGTGTAGCAGGGGGGCTGGTACATAGCTTGAAGAGAGCTCAGAATTCCCTGCACCACTGATGAACAACAAAGATGAGTTGAACCAGTAAAGTATTCAAGTTTGCCACAAGAAGGTTGTAAGATGATCTCACATCAACCCTAGTGAAACCAAGCAAGGTTGACAACAAGAGACTGAAGATGAAGATCTTGAATTGATCTTTACCAGCCAACCCAAAGAGACTGTCCACTAAGGAGGAGTTTTGTTGTGACGCCTGATCCTTGGGAATATATAACCTGTCCATGTCCAGCAAATAAAGACCCATAAATAAAATACCTAAAACAATCGGGCTTGAGAACATAATGAGGAATAAGAGATGGAAAGGTAGCAGCAACACATATATCTGCATTGTATAGTCAACTCACAATGATTTCATCCTGCTGCACCTGTACAAAAAACAGTAAGGCCAATTCAGTCCTGAAATTAGATGATTTTAAGAGAATAATCTCCATGAGATCTCCAAGAGAAAAGAGAACAAAATGCTGGTGAATTCATGTTGTTGTCAAGTGCCAACAAATGATGTCTGTAAACACTCTCCTTCCACATCATCATCATCACATGACAAAATTCCTTATATGCAGAAACTTGATACAATCATACCTTTGATACCAAATGAGAGAAAAATTGTCATCCATTCTATGGTGATTGTTCTCTCCACAGAGTAACAATCCCCTGAGAACTCATGTCTAGAATTCTAGGTTTAAGAAATGATCGGGGAGTTAGTCCTCAAGAAAGATGGGTATATATGAATTGCAACTGAGAGCAAGACCTCATAAAAGATCGACTCACCTTCACAATCCACAGAGCTGCCTTTACTCTGAGCAAAACCACAGGCTTTGGATCTGCAGCTGCTTCCTTCTCTATCCACATTTTTGCACTATATACAAAACTTCCCAAAATCTAATTCTTCTTCTTTTGTTCCCCAATTCCACATCTTGCCACTTCTGGCCACTCAAATTTTTCCAGTTATCATCCTTGACAACCCCAGCAAGAGTTACATGTCAGGATGTCAGGATCAGACAGATGGTAATTGCAAAAAACAGAACCAATGTACAGAACCAAGAAAGTTCTTCTCCATGTTTGCAACTTCGTTCAAGTTTCCAAGTCAAATACTGTTTAGACACTTGACAAACTCAAAATCCTTTCCCCAACAACCGAAAGCCTCAGTGAGCTTTCCGAGAACAGATTTAAGCAAAAGGGATTTATAATCCTTTAGAGTTTTGCAGTACAGCACAAACACAATTTCGGTTTGGAGGAAACCAAGGAAAATGTCACCAACCAGTGACTTCTGTCGTACCTCTTGTTGTCTGTCTGCTGCTTAACTCTTGGCAGTGATTTTCAAAATCGCATAGATTTTCTGTGGCGAAAGTCTGCAGAGAAACTGAAAGGATGGTCGCCCGGGGGAAAAAAACCCACACAACAATTTCATTGGGAATCGAATGACATTGCAAGACGAAAAAGTTCAAAAGCCAAAACCAAAAACGCAAGTCCGTGTTGTTGACATCATTCTTCTTCTTTTTTTCACGAAGCCATACAACCAAAGCTCATCACCATCACCAGAGTCGAAAGAAAACCATGCAACTATTGCTACAGCTATTATACACGACCAAAAAAAAAGACCTATCAAAAGACCAAAAACAGACGCATCCAAAAACAAACAAGGGTCAAGAAGAATAATTGAAGCCTGCTGTTGCTGTTGCTCTGCGCTGCTCAGGACTACAAATAGAAAAACCTAACAACAATTTCTCGAAGCTTTTCCAAAAACAACGGCGACAATCAGAAACAAAACGCGGACAAAATAAAAATCTAAGTTTTTCACAGAGAACTGAAAAGGGGGTGTAGCAAAAAAAAGGAAGCAGTCGAAAAAATCCAAGTACTGTGCTCTTACAGATATACAATACACAGTGAAAACAAGTACAGAATCCTTATGCTCAAAGAGATCAGAATACAACCAAAATTAAAGTTTCAGCCTTTCCTCAACATGTAGCCTAAATAAATCAGGCGATTAAGTGGCGATGGATCAGATCCCTCGGGGAGTTCTCTCTTTGAAAATCATGGATAATCAGGCGTGGGGTTTAGACAAGCTCTACCCATGCTGCCCGATTGCTCAAACACCCACCCCAGAAACTTAATCGCATGTACTTACACAACCATCCTTTCTTTGAAAACCCAAGTGATATGGTGCTAGATGCCTCTGTCCCCAATTTCCCAATCCAGTCTACTCAAGCACAACACTCAATCGCAACGTTGTTTACTCGGAAAGGATGAGACGCAAATTCTCACACCACACACTGCTTCAACCTCAACCATTATAGATCCTTGACAAATTGCTAGCACATTCACAAACACTCAAACAACTAGCCAATGCCCTAGTCCATTTAAGATTCATTAGTGTTCTTGTCACCTCCTCATACCCATGACTTTATTACCAACATTGTCTATAAATCTATAGGTTCTAGTGACTTAGCTAAAATTAAATTGAAGAACCTAACAAGTTTTGGATTGTGTTCTACTTTGCCTTAGAGACACATCCTTTGCTTGTAATTCTCAAAACAAAATGCCAAAAAAGGATCACATGAAACTTAGCTTTGCTCTCCAAAAACCTACCCTCCTTAGCAGCATGGTGGTCTTCTTAACTTCATCATTATAAAATCCTTCTCACCATTGCCACTTATGTTTCACAAATCATCGACTTTCCATTACCTTTTTCCTACAAGAGCAAAATTCCACATTGAATATAACCCAACATCACAAACCACACACCAAAATTTGACAATGGAATAAGTGAAAATGTTTCCCCCAATTAAAGTTTCTACATCAATGTATGGACAAATTTACAACTTGATCTTTAACGACTAAGAAACTCACAAGCAATACTATGTAACAATTGGGAATTACCCAAATTCGTGCATATGCTTTGTCGCAATGATGACAACTTCTTCAAGCATGCAAGCTAACTAGGTGTAGTGCAAGCATCTATAGTATGTCCTACAATATGTAATGTTTTGTGGGTACACAAAAAAAGTTCGTTCATTATTCCACATAGAGTTGGGACGAGATTCAACAACTATTGATGCATGAGAAGGCCATTGAAGGGCACGACATGCACCAAGCATATCAATGTGTTTGTGAACAATTTAAACTAAGATTTTGCTAGTGGTTTTTTTGTTGTAATAAAGATCATAATTTGTGACAACATATCTACAATTTTAATAGAACAATATGGAAACCCAAAAGCCAACTCCAACAAATGATGAATGTTTACATGGTCAGTTTCCATGATAACATGTTAGATTTGTTCAAGTTGCTTTCAATGCATAAATATTTGATAGTGATGAAAATGCCTATCACATAGAACAATATGAAAACCAAAAAACTAATTCCAACAAATGATGTTATGTGTATTATTTACCTAGGCAATTTTCATGATAACATGTTGGTGCTACTCAAATGATCACTATCAATGTACAAATACTTGATAGTGAGAAAATGCCTATTGCATTTAGAACAGTATGGAAACCCAAAAACTAATTCCAACAAATGTTGCATGTCCAATGTTTACATGGTTAATTTACACGATAACATGTTAGTTTATGGTTGTTTCCAAGATCACATTTTAACAAAATAACATGTTTGAATCTTGTTTAGGCTCTTGAAAATAGGTTTTGAAAACGTTGACCTTAATTATGGTTACATGACAAAATATTTTTGCCATTTAGTGGAATATTTCCCCATGTGCCATGAGAATATATTTTGGATTTTCCATCTAGTTGGATGGAATATTTTTTAAATATTTTATTATGTTCACATGTTCACATGTTCACCATTCATTCACTAACTATGTTGTTATTAGTGGGTTGCTTTTGGTTTTTGAAGGATGTGAACATGATCAACAAGGGGTTTAAGGAACAATGTTTTTTTTCTGTGGAATAGGCATGTTTTGTTTCTTATGTTTATGTTCTCTAGGTTTTCAACAACAATGGTGTTGTTGAATTGTGTGGTTGAACTTGAAGAAAACAATTGGCCTCTAAGTCATTGGTGTGCTACATTGTCCTTTTGAATGTTGTAGGCTACTTAACACTCTCATTGTTGTGTCCTAAAGCACATGCTAAATTTGTTGACCTTGTGGTATTGCCATGGTGGAATAAAAATGTGTTTGTGTTAACAAGGGGGCTTGATTGTAGTAAAACCCTCACCCCCAAATAGATTCCAAATGTTACTCTTCATAAGCAATTAGAAAAAAAACTAGATTCTTCAAGACATGTTACTTCATTATACATAAAGTTAATGCCTTGTTGCACAAGCCATATATTCAAAACTTGGGGCCTATCAATGACATACTTCCATTTGGTCCCACTTACACAATGACTCAAGTTGTTGGGACAAAACTAATGCTTGTATTGTTTTAAACATTTTCTTTGAAAAGGAACCCTACAACCCAAATAACATGGTGCAAGAATGCTACAAACTATTTTCAAGGTATTGATTCATGCCTTGCAATGAAATCATGTTTTTTTTAATAGTGTAAAGCATTGAACCATGGATGTGGGCAGACACCATTCAATACGCCGTTGACCATCCCTACAAAGGGTCTCCGCCACTTCTAGGTTACTTTGAGAAAGTACTAGGAACTCAAAACCCGAACTACAAAATAATCAATTAACATGCAAACCCGCAACACTATTCACTTGTTTTAATGTAATGTCAACCCACAATCGAGAGAAATTGACATGGTTAGGTCTATGGGAATCACCTTTTGGCATCAAAAGCATATATATCAACCCATGTTTGGTTGATCCAAAAACCTATTCCCTTTCAAGGTGCAATACTCATGTTTTGAAAAAGGAGCTTGAGATGTATTTAGCCATGGCAATAATAATTTTGTGAAGGTTGAGAAAGAACAATTCATTTTGATCAGGGCAATGGCCGTTGCTAAAGGCAAACATGTGTTGTCATCTTAAGGCAAATTGAAGCTAGTTGATTAGGATTGAATAAAGGATAGTTTGAATTTATTTTCATAGCAAAAAAAATTGGAATGACATTGGAGGAGTTTTTAATTTTTGAACATTGCTTGTTTTTGTGGTTTTGTTGTTGATGAAATTAATGTTAGATTTTTTTTTTTAAATTGATGGAAAAGAACAATTTGGATAACATTGTAAATGTTTTATTTTATTTTTTCAATTCGATATTGTTCTTAATTTTGTTTTAAAAGCATTGTAAATATGATTATGTTTCACAAATGCATTTTGGAACATTTGACTTGTTTGATTTTCTATATTTTATAATTTGTTGTTATTCCAAACTTTGATAATTTGAATAATGAAATGTTAAGTACCAAATTAAATATTAAAATAGTAGAATAATATTAACATTTACCATTTGGTGACCATCCCTAGGAATGAATTTGGGGTAGAAAATTCAAGATTTCATGGATTTATGTTTTGGTTGTCTTTTGTTATATGCACATAAATGTTATTGTGTGAGATTTTTTTATGGCTCACATATTCAAAATTGGTTGAGAAGTGTTAGTATTGAAATATAAGCAAAAACATTATTGTAAGCATTTAAATTTGTAACTTTTTTTTACAAATAATAACAATGGAACGGGGATGAACATGAATCACACGATGATTCAAAATCTACAAAGACAACTAGATCAAGTTCCAATTTGACATAATGAATAAGAAGATGTTATAGAAATGAAACCACAAGTGTTGGATGAAGCAACATGCAATTTTACATATATTCCAAAAATTATATTATCTAAAAAATACCCAAGACAAAGGAATGACATGTATGGTACATGATGTTGTTTACAACAATTATGGAACCTTGAGAAACATTTATTAGTAGAACAATGGGGAAACCCGATATCCAAGACATGCTATTGTTGAAGGAAATATTTGGGTGAATGCATGCTATGGTCTACACAAAAAAAATTATATCATAATTTGATAATTTTCTGTACCTATCTTAATTTCATGCATCATGGTGGAAATTTGGAAAATAGTTTTCACTAAAATTTTGTAATAGATGATGGTTTATGTCCCAATTTCACATTATGTTGTGAAATCAATGCACATATAAATGATATAATAGTCCAATAAAAATTTATTTTGATTTGCAACGCCCTATCGCATTTTTTGCAATTCCAACAAAAGGACTAAGACTTATATTACATTTAATGATTTTTTTATGAAGTTTTACACATACATACAAGAAACCATAAAAAAAAAAATCTTTCCCATCAAAGTTTTCAATTTTTCTTAAGGTTGTGGAGTTTAAGTCAAACAATTTAAAATATTCATTAGTATAATATGGTATGACAATGTGTTGATGATTATATTTTTTAGGTTAGAAAATGTTTTTCCATTGAAAATTTACTTGGGTTAAGTGTTTTTTTAATCATTTGACAAAAGTAAGATGAAGTTTTGAATTTTAAAAATGGAAAAATGTTGTCAAATAAAGGTTTTGAAAATATATATTAAATTATTGGTGTACATTTACTCAAATGCAAAATTATGTCTCTTCATATTCATAATTCTTAGGATTTCCTTTAATTTTGAAGACAATTTATTTATATGGATCTTTAAAATAATTCAAAGTGAATGAAATTTTAAAAGTGTTGTTACTTTGAATATTATATGTAGTGCCAAGTTTCCCTAAAATTGTGTACATTGTAGTGTGCATTTCCAAAAGTTGAACCAAAAGGATGGGGAGATAATGCATTCAATATTACCCTTGCATATTTACATTGAAAGGTACAAAAAAAATAGATATGACTTTGTCATTTCAAAAATATGGTAATTTGTATAGATGCAAGGAGGTATTACATGTCCATGAAGAGGTACATGAAAGGTTGGATATAAAATCAACAAACAATTGTTCTACTTGGCAATTTGTTTCATTTATGTACCATCAACCCCCTAATGAATGGGAAGAAGACTCGGATAATGATGAAGTTGAGTATGTAATATCATAATATGTGAAAGTTGTATTATATAAGTGTCTACAGTAACATGCTTTTACAACTAAAGTTGTGTACCAATCAAGGATGGAGATAAGAACTAAACGTAATATTACACCAACAACAATACCCAATATAGGAATGAACACAAAAACTAATGTTAATGTGTTGCAAAACAATGAGTTCATGGTTAAACAAAATCGACAAAACATATTTCCTACTTGGAAAAAGGGTATGGAATAGATCTATCCAAGGTACAAATTAAAAACCCAGAATCACACCCAACCATTATAGTTTTACAAACATGATGGTCATGTTTTTACTAAATGTTCTTTCATTGAGGAAGATGTATGGGATGCTATGATGCATCATTTCCAAATTGAAGTACAAACTAAATTGGATATGGAAAAAATAATTCATTGTTTCATGCCTTAAAACAATGCAAACCAATATTGTTCTGATGCCAATGCCATGGAATTCATTCATTTAAATGTTCATCCATAAACCTAACTTGTAATTTAGTTTCAATTCACTATTAGTTAACTTCTAGTTAAATTTTTAATCACTTTAACTTAATTCATAATTCACTTCTAGTTGATACTTAGTTCATTATAATTATGTCTTGGTTAAGTTCTAGTTAAATCTGAGTTAACTCAAAGTTATTTCTTAACTAACTTTCAGTTAAGTTTCGATTAAGTTATAATTAAGTCATAGTTAACTTTTAGTTAAGTCTTAATTAACTATAATTCATTCCTAGTTGATTCCTAATTAAATCTTAGTTAATTTTTAACTAAGTTTTAGTTATTCATAGTTGAATTTCAATTAGGAAGGTTTTCAAGAAGCTTATTTACTTAATACACACATAAGAAGCCTCTTTGGAAGCTTATTTGATCTAGGTCCCTAAAAGAATATAAACAAAAGTAAGAAAATTCACTTCTTTTAGTATGTTCAACATTAGTTTTAGGCACAATCTTACACCATAGCCTTGTCATGTTCTTTTCATATTTGTGTTTACATATGTTAGCATAATAAAGATCCATTTTCACGTTTATCTTGCACGTCTCGTGTTCTTGTTTTTAGTTTTTTTATTTTTGTTTTTTAATCGCATAATCTTGTTTTGTTTTTTATTTGAAAATAAGACTTTGACCTTTCCTTTAACCTTTGTTCTTGTGGATCTTTGTGTTTTTGATAGTTTAAACAAATTCCATCAGGTTTACATCTATTTTTGCATGTATAAATCATTTAGGAGGTAGATTCCTTTTAGCATTGAATGTGGATTACCCTTTTTTTTCAAAGGATTTTTTTTCAAAAAGTTATGGATTACCCATTTCTCATTGACTAAGGTTGTGGATTACCCACCTCTTATTGGTGTCATATTTCACGATGTTTGTAATCATGTTTACATCCATGGAAGAAATCCTTATTGTCCTTAAAAAAATTTGAATTGGAAAATTGAGCACTTTGGGAATCTATTGTTCATTTGTAAATCAATCAAGTTTTGATATCTTAAGGATGTATTTTGCAAACAGAACCCTAACCCAAAAAACCACAAATTAGCCTACCTGACAAGTTTGATGGCACATGTTCAAAGTTTCAAGGTTTTGTCAACCAAATGTGTTTGGTCATCCAATTTCATCCTCATTGGTATTCAACTAGCCCAGCTCAAGTTGGACTCATTGCACTACAACAAAAAATGTCTCTATATGCCAAGTGATTTCATTAGATTTTGAATGAACTCATTGGTCTTTGTAAATGGGGACTAGTTGGAAAGTAGTGAATTCATTAGTCTAATGAAAGATTAATGAACTAGACCCACATTTTGTAATAATGTTGGCACCTTTTGTCAGACACGACCTTTGTTTAGTTTGCACCCTTGTTGGAACATTAATCACCCTTGTTCAACAACTTTGAAGCATTCCTTGAATAATTCAATGCCACCTTTGGATATTCAAACAAAGATTACACATCCAGTATTAAAATATTATTTTTTTCTCAAGGATCACATTTAATTGTAATATATGCATCAAAATTTAGATAGTTGGTTTGTGATATTTCATAAGGTGAGGTAGCATTCATAAATCAGTTTAAGTTTGGGTCATGAGGTGATGTGAGGGACTTGTTATGCACCTTGCCAAACCTTTCAAAATTAAGTCAAGCCATTGCACAAGTTGTTTAATGTGATAATAAGTTCTTTAATGCTAACAAGAAGGGCACCATGAACTCACATTGATAGCACAAGGGAATTTTGCACCATCAACAACACAAAAGAGCTTTCCACCTACGACGCCAACCCAATTTTCGACAACCTTGCCAAAGGACAATCCCACGCAGATTGATAAGACAAGATTCAAGCCCCTCACGGAATAAAAGAAGTAATGATGACGTACAAATAATCTTTGTTTGTATTGTGGAAAACCATGTCATGTTGTTCGTGAATGTCCAAAAATTTGTGGACCACACGCAACACACGCCATCTATGTTACCAATCCACAACTAGAGGAATCGAAAAATGAACATGTCCAATTTTGATAGGGATCGTGAAGCTATACCTTGATGCATCATGTAATGATAATGGTTTCAGCCTATTTTTAACTTAACATCATGTTTATTGGTACCAATCATTATGAAATGTAGTAAGCTTGTGACGATGGAAACCCAAACACTTCTTGATTCTAACGCATCAACATGTTTTATCGACAATGAGTTAATGTGACAATACATGTTGGTTATAGTAAAAAAAAACACACTAGTGCTGATTGAGGTCATTGATGGTCGAAACCTTTCATCAAGACCACTCACTCATGAAACCAAGCCATTAAATGTTACCATCGGTTCCCACACCAGTAAGGTTGTCTTTAATGTCATTTCATCTTTAAAAAATCTTGTCATCATTATATTGTTTTAGCTTGTTCCACATAATCTGCAAATGGATTGGCATACAAAGAGTCTTCATTTTGAAACACCATAGCATGAAGCCTTCGAATGTGAAACCCTTGTCAAAAGCATGCAAAATTTGAAGCAAAAGGAAAACCTAGATGATATAAGAATGCATAGGTAACCCAAGCCTTTGTTTGTTGGAGCAAAAACCTTCATGAATCTTGCCACAAAAGGAGATACATTTTTAATTTATGTTTTCCCCTCATCAAATTTTGAACCATGTCCATATGAAATTCCTTCCCAGTACTAGGAATTCAAAGATGTGTTTGAAAAGAAAAATGTGAACACCTTGCCCAACATCAACCATACTACACCATTGATCTTGTGGAAGGAGCGCAACCTCCATTCAAACCCATTTGTAATTTGTCACAAGATGAATTTGTAGCACTTCATGAATATTTCGATGAGAACCTTAATAAGAGGTTCATTTGACATTCAAAGTCTTTAGTTGGTGCCCCTATTCTCTTTATAAAAAAGAAATATGGTTTTTTACAAATGTGTGTGAATTATTATGGACTACATCGACTCACCATAAAAAATCAATACCCTTTGCCCTTGATCTCAGGGTTATTGGATTGGTTTAATCATGCCAAGGTGTACACCAAAATTAATCTACGTGGAGCATATAGTTTGGTGCACATTCACATGGATTTTTGTGAAGTTTAGACCATTGTTGATTGGGTTACACTAGCTTTGGTTCGAAATGTTTAATGTTTTCTTAGATTTATTAACTTTTATCAACATTTCATTGCCCATTGTTCATCAATAATGGTCCCTTTTACTTTGTTGACTAGGAAAAATCAACCTTTTTTTGGGGGGAATTCAAGCTAAAAATGTCTTTCAATCTTTGAAGGTTTTTTTCGCAATTGCCCCATTCATGATTCATGTAGGCACTTACAAAGATGGATGTTTTTGACTTTGCAATAGGTGTTGTACTCTCATAGGGTAAAAACACATTGTGTTGTACCAAAATGGATGTCACAAACACAATTTTTTCAAGTGATGAAATGTAATTGAAAACTACATGATAATTATAACAAAAATTATATGGTTTGGACTCAAATATGTGTGATACATTATATATATAATGTATTTCATAGAATACTTATGCAATTAAAATTATTTACATAGTAAACTTGAACTTTAAAAGTTGTATATATATGTTCAATAACAAAGAATAATTATGAGTTGGGACTATGTTTTCAATGAAAAAAATTTACTTTTTGATTTTCAGTAACATAATTTGATGAAATATATTATACTAGTGTGAACCCAGTGCATAATGCACCCCGTTGATCCCCCCCACTCGATCCTTTGCATTTCCCACTCCGGTTCACTTCCACCTATTAAGACCCCTAGAACCCCACCCCACCCCCTGCCCCCCCCCACGAAAAAAATAAAAATCATGACCCTCCTAAACCCTTAGCCCAAAAAAAGCGCACCCA
>Ga0209208_10000410_pt1 | contig 54649 bp, 50 predicted proteins | sample S1TSphfallax_3_FD_187694 | JGI IMG/M metagenome (GOLD analysis project Ga0209208, IMG submission 187694) | Host-associated microbial communities from peat moss isolated from Minnesota, USA - S1T2_Fd - Sphagnum fallax MG (SPAdes) (version 2) | ecosystem: Host-associated > Plants > Peat moss >... | reverse complement strand
CATCTGGCGTAGAGGTCCGCGATGAAGGCGGCGTTTCCGCCATTGAGGGCGGTAGCAAGTATGTCCACGCCGGCCATCGGTCGTGCTCTCCTTAAGTCTTACGCCCCGATCGTCGTCCCGGGGTGTGGCCAAAATAGGTTCACCGTCTGTCGGTTGCTGGGCTTTTCACGCATACCTAACAGTCAAAAGTTTTTTGCTTCTTTTTTTCAAAAAAGAAGGCCTTACCCTTTCAGTGCCTTCACCATCGTACTCCCCAGCGCGGACGGGCTCTCCGATATATGGATCCCCGCGATTCGCATGGCTTCGAACTTGGCCGCGGCCGTATCGCGCCCGCCGCTGATCACGGCACCGGCATGGCCCATGCGGCGGCCGGGGGGGGCGGTGCTGCCGGCGATGAAGCCGACGACGGGCTTTTTGGATTTCTCGCGGGCGAGGAATTCGGCGGCGTCGATTTCGCTGGCGCCGCCGATTTCACCGATCATGATGATGCTTTCGGTTTCCGGGTCGGCGAGGAACATTTCCAGCACTTCGATGAAATCCAGGCCCTTCACCGGATCGCCGCCGATGCCCACGCAGGTGGATTGGCCCAGGCCGGCGGCGGTGGTTTGCGCGACGGCTTCGTATGTCAGTGTGCCTGACCGGCTGACGATGCCGACCTTGCCGCGGCGGTGGATGTGGCCGGGCATGATGCCGATCTTGCAGGCATCCGGCGTGATGACGCCGGGGCAGTTGGGGCCGACCAGGATGGATGACGAGCCGATCAAAGCGCGCTTCACGCGCACCATGTCCAGCACCGGGATGCCTTCAGTGATGGTCACGATCAGGGGCATGCCGGCGTCGATGGCTTCCAGGATCGCATCCGCCGCGAAGGGGGGCGGCACGTAGATGGCGGTGGCGGTGGCGCCGGTTTTTTCGCGCGCTTCGGCCACCGTGTCGAAGACGGGCAGATCGAGATGGGTGGTGCCGCCTTTGCCGGGGGTGACGCCGCCGACCACTTTGGTGCCGTAAGCGATGGCCTGTTCGGAATGGAAGGTGCCCTGGGCGCCGGTAAAGCCCTGGGTAATCACGGTGGTGGATTTATCGACCAGGACCGACATGTCAGTTGGCCTCCTGAACGGCGCGGACAATTTTCTGGGCCGCGTCCGCCAGATTGTCGGCGGAGATGATGGGCAGGCCGGATTTGGCCAGGATGTCCTTGCCCAGGGCGACGTTGGTGCCTTCGAGGCGGACGACGAGCGGGACGTTGAGCGAGACCTCGCGGGCGGCGGCGACCACGCCCTCGGCGATCACATCGCAGCGCATGATGCCGCCGAAGATGTTGACGAGGATGCCTTCCACGTTGGGGTCGGAAAGGATGATCTTGAAGGCGGCGGTGACTTTCTCGCGCGTGGCGCCGCCGCCGACATCGAGGAAGTTGGCGGGGGATGAGCCGTAGAGCTTGATGATGTCCATCGTCGCCATGGCCAGGCCGGCGCCGTTGACCATGCAGCCGATGACGCCATCGAGTGCCACGTAGTTGAGATCGAAGCGCGCGGCTTCGAGCTCTTTGGGATCTTCCTCGGCTTCGTCGCGGAGCTTGGCGAGCTCGGGGTGGCGGTAGAGGGCGTTGTCGTCGAAGCTGACCTTGGCATCGAGGGCGACGACTTCGCCGGCGCCGGTGACGACGAGGGGGTTGATCTCCACGATGGCGCAATCGAGCGCGATGAACGCCTTGTACATTGCATCCACGAACTTGCCGAAGGCGCCGATCTGCTTGCCGGCGAGGCCGAGGCCGAAGGCCAGTTTGCGGGCATGGAAGGGGGAAATGCCAGCGGCGGGATCCACGGCCACCTTGAGGATTTTTTCAGGGTGGTTGGTGGCGACTTCCTCCACCTCCATGCCGCCCTCGGTGCTGGCCATGACGACGACGCGGGAGGAGCCGCGATCAACCAGGAGGGAGAGGTAGAGCTCGCGGGCAATGTCACATCCCGCTTCCACATACACGCGGCGCACATCGCGGCCGGCGGGGCCGGTCTGCTTGGTGATGAGGGTGTTGCCGATCATGGCCTCGGCGGCGGCCCGCACATCCTCGGGCGAGCGGGCGAGGCGAACGCCGCCTTTGCCCTCAGGGTCGTTCTTGAAGTGGCCGGCGCCGCGGCCGCCGGCGTGGATCTGGGATTTGACGACATAGACGGGGCCGGGGAGTTTGGCGGCGGCTTCGACGGCTTCCTCGGGGGTCCAGGCGGCGAAACCCTTCAGAACATTCACGCCGTATCCGCGCAGGAGGTCCTTGGCCTGGTATTCGTGGATGTTCATGGGGGCTCCAGCGAAAAGACAGAAAGTTCTTCTTTTTTGAAAAAAAGAAGCAAAAAACTTTTATTACTTGGTGCGAGGGTCGCCGGCAGCGTACGCCATAGGCAAAAGTTTTTTGCTTCTTTTTTTCAAAAAAGAAGATTCTTTCTTTCTTAAATCGGCAACTTCTTAAAGTCCTCGATCAACTTCCTGACCGCATCAGACGATTTATCAAACGCCGCCTGCTCGGCCTCATTCAGCTTCACCTCCACGATGCGTTCCACACCGCCGGCGCCGATCACCACGGGCACGCCGATATACAGGCCATCGAGGCCGTATTGGCCGGAGAGCAGCGCGGCGCAGGGCAGAACGCGCTTCTTGTCGCGCAGGTAGCTTTCGGCCATGGCGATGGCGGAGGCGGCCGGCGCGTAGAAGGCGCTGCCTTTTTCCAGGAGCTTGACGATCTCGCCGCCGCCATTGGCGGTACGGGCGCAGATGGCGTCGATCTTGTCCTGGGTGGTCCAGCCCATGGCGATCAGGTCTGGGATGGGGATGCCGGCGACGGTGGAGTAGCGGGTGAGGGGGACCATGGTGTCGCCATGGCCGCCGAGGACGAAGGCGGTGACATCCTCCACCGAGACGTTGAATTCCTGGGCGAGGAAGAGCTTGAAGCGGGCGCTATCGAGCACGCCGGCCATGCCGACGACTTTCGTGGCCGGCAGGCCGGAGCGCTGTTGCAACTGCCAGACCATGACATCGAGCGGGTTGGTGATGACGATCACGAAGGCATCGGGGCAGTGGGCCTTGATGCCGTCGGCCACCTGGTTGATGACGCCGGCGTTCTTGGCGAGCAGATCGTCGCGGGACATACCAGGCATGCGCGGGAAGCCGGCGGTGACGATGACCACATCGGCGCCGGCGATGGCGGCGTAGTCGGATCCGCCGGTCATGGCTGAGTCGAACAGGTCGACGGCGCCGGATTGCATCAGGTCCAGCGCCTTGCCGGCGGCGACGCCGCCGAAGACGTCGAACATGACGACGTCGCCCAATTCCTTGAGGCCGACGAGATGGGCGAGCGTGCCGCCGATATTGCCGGCGCCGATGAGCGCGATCTTGTTGCGGGCCATGAGCGGGTGCGCCCCCCTTTGTGCGGTGCAATGGAGGTTTTGGTGCTAGACCAAAGGAGGGGGGGCTTCAAGCGGGGGCGTGGGGTCCGGGTTTGTTCTACGGATACTGCTGGCGCGCGTGCAGGACGTTGATGATCTCGATGGTATCATCGGTGACCCGGTAGACCACGATGTCGTTCGGATGGGCCACCAGTTCCCTTGTGCCGCAGACGCGTCCGGCACGGAACAGAAACGGAAGCCCTGGGAGCGGCAGCACCGCATGCTCGATCAGGTGTCTCATCCGCCTGGCGGCACTGGGGTTGCGTTCCGCGATGAAGCGAATGATCTGGGCGACGTCGTCGAGCGCTGTTTGGCGCCACACGAGAGACCGTTCGGACAAAGCCTGTTAGCTTGTCTTGGGCTTGCGTTCGGCCTGATCGATAATGTGGTCGAGTTCCGCCATCGCGGTGGTGTGAGGGATCGCCGGACGCTGATCCGCCAGGCTCGCCTCGACCTTGCCGAGAAACCAGCGCTCGTAGGCATTTGCGTCCTCGGTGCTGTCGAACTCGGATTCGATCGGTGAGAGCTTACTCATACGGCTCGTTATAGCAGCTTTCGTGGGCTTGTGTTAGCGCGGTCTGTGCTTGGCGGGTGGGATACCCATACCTGTCATCCGCTCGAAAGGGTACTTCGCAAGCCGTTGCGTTTCACCGGGAGGCCAGGCGTGGCGCCAGGGTGAGGGCGAGGGGGAAGGTGGCGAGCGCGGTGATGGCGGTGGCGGCAGTGGCCCAGTTGGCGCCGACAGCATCCCCCAGCACGCCGTAGAGCACGGGGGCGATGGCGCCTGACCCGATGGTGCCTGTGTAGAACAGGGCGAAAGCGTGCTCCGTGCGGTTCTGGCAGACCAGTTCCGGCACCGTCCCGTAGAGCACCGAAGATGTGCCGTTCAGCAGGATGCCGAGCAACGGCAACAGGAAAAGCGTAGGCGCCAGCGGCAGCACCAGGACGGTGAGGATGGCGGCCGCGGTGCCGCCTTCGGTGAACAGCACGGTTGCGAGAACACCAACGCGGGCGCCGAGCCAGCCGCAGGTGAACTTGCCCGCCGCCCCGCCGATGAACACCAGGGAGAGGGCAAGGCCGACCGTGGGCAGGGTTGCGCCCTTTGCCTTGAGCAGGAAGGGCAGGAAGGTGAGCAGGCCCATGCGCACGCCGGTATCCAGCACGCCGATCGCGAAGAGCAGGGGAAATCCGCCGCGCTTGCCGCCGGTGGCGGATTTGGCCGCTGGTTCAGGCGCGGCCGGCCGCGTGCTCGGCAGCTTGAAGGCAATGAACGCGGCGACCAGTAGGCCGAAGGCGGCCAGCAGCCAGAGCGATGTGCGCCATGGCATGAGCGTGAGGAGCAGCCCCAGGCAGGCGGGGATGGCGGCTTTGCCGAGGTCGCCGCTGAAATTGTAGGTGCCTAACGGTCCTCGTGACTGACGCCCATAGGCCCGCGACACCGCGGCCGAGGCGATGGGGTGCTGCGTGCTGGAGCCGGCGCCGGAGAGGGCGAGCGCCGCGAAGAGGGCCAGCAATCCGCCGGAAAACCCGGCCAGACCGTAGCCGATGGCGGCCAGCGCGGTGCCGGCGGCCAGCAGCGTGCGGCCGCCGATGCGCTGGGCCATGCGGCCGGCCGGGATCTGCAGGCCGGCCATGGAGCCGGCATAGACGCCGCGCAGCAGGGCCACCATGCCGTAGCCGAGGCCGAACTCCGCCTGCCACACGGGCAGCAGCACGTAGATCAGATCGGTGTAGCCATCGTGCAGGGCGTGGGCGAGGCACGCGACGATAAGCGTTCGCCGGGCGTGCGGGCGGGGCCGTATGGGCGCCTGGTTCGAGAGTTGTGCAACCGCAGCCGTCATTTTGTTGACCACCGACATCGTTGGGTCACACGGTGTTCCTCTGCGCATGCCGCCGCAACCGAGTTATTTTGACCCCACGCGTCAGGAAAGCTCACACGAATGCATCGCCGTCTGCCACCGCTGAATGCGCTTCGGGCTTTTGAGGCCGCGGCAAGGCATGCGAGTTTTTCCAGGGCGGGTGATGAGCTGCATGTGACGCATGGCGCGGTCAGCCGGCAGGTGCAGGCGCTGGAAGCCTGGCTGGATCAGGTGCTGTTCGAGCGGCACAACAGGCGTGTGGTGCTGACCGAAGCGGGGGCCGCGTATCTGGCGGAGATTGGCGCGGCGCTGGACCGGATTGCGCTGGCCACGGCGCGCCAGGTTGAGCGGCGGCAGACGCGGCTGCTGCGGGTAAACGCGCTGGCCACCTTTACCATGCGCTGGCTGATCCCGCGGCTTTCGGCTTTCCAGTTGGCGCACCCGGCCACGGAGGTGCGGGTGACGACATCCAACGCGCCCTTGCCGGAGGTTCTTGATCCGTTTGATGTGGCGATACGGGGCGGGCCGGATCAGGTGGCGGGCTATATGGCGCAGCCTTTCCTGAGCGAGGCGCGCCTGCCGGTGTGCAGCCCGGCGCTGCTGGCGCGTTTGCCGTTGGCGCGGCCGGAGGATTTGCGGCAGCACACCTTGCTGCATGCGGCGACGTTGCCGGAGGTTTGGCCGCAATGGTTGACGGTGGCGGGTGTGCCGGATTTGCAGCCGCTTGGGTCCGTGACGCTGGAGCATTTTTATTTGACGTTGCAGGCGGCGCTGGATGGCCTGGGCGTGGCGATCGGGCCGGAGCGGCTGGTGGCGGACGATGTGGCCGAGGGGCGGTTGACCAGGCCTTTCGCGGGGCCGCTGCTGCCGGCGCGGAGTTATTGCACGTATGTGGCGGAGGCGCGCGTGCATGATCCGGCTGTGGTGGCGTTTTGCGAGTGGCTGAAGGGGATGGCGGGGGAAGCGGGGTTAACCTTTGGGAGGGCTAATAAGCCAATCAGGCCTTGAAGTGCATGCCTCGAGGAAGAGGGTATTCGCGACGATGTGAGGACCGAAGCGCCAGACCGCGTTGTGGCTTGGCGGGATGGGGTTACCCACGTTCATCGGCGTTCATCTGCGGTTCCAACTCACGGCGGGGCTTTGCCTTGCCCTCGTTCCCCAGCATCCCATGCACGCGCAGATGATGCCGGAACTGGTAATATGTCAGCCCAAGCTGGCGGGCAGCCTCGGCCTGGTTGAAGCGGCAGGATTCCAACGCGGATTGAAGCAGGCGCGTCTCGAACGCGCTGGTCGCCGCGGCAAAGTCACCCGCCGGGATCGGATCGATGGCAGGCGCCGTGGGCTGTTGAGCGGGCTGCGGCGCCGAGATGGGCGCGGCGGTGCGGGCGGGCGCGGGGAGCGAAGCGGGCGGGGTGTGGGGGGAGGCGAAGGGGTCGAGGATGAGATTGGCAAGCTTCTTGTCGGGCGTGGGCATGCGGTAGACGCTGCGCTCCACGGCGTTGCGCAGCTCGCGCACGTTGCCGGGCCAATCATGCCGCATCAACGTCTCCATCGCGCGATCGGCAAACCCAGGGAAAAACGGCCGCCCCAATTCGCTCGTCATGCGGGTGGCGAAATGGTCGGCCAGGCGCGGAATATCATCCCGGCGCGCCCGCAAGGGCGGCACGGTGATCACATCGAACGCCAGCCGGTCCAGCAGATCGGCGCGGAACTTTCCCGCCGCCGCCAGCTCCGGCAAATGCACGTTGGTGGCCGCAATGACCCGCACATCCACCTGCAACGTCTCGCCCCCGCCCACACGCTCGAAACTGCCGTATTCGATCACGCGAAGAAGCTTCTCCTGCACGGAGGCCGACGCGGTGGCGATTTCGTCCAGAAAAATGGTGCCGCGGTCGGCGAGCTCGAACCGGCCGGGGCGGCGGCGCTGGGCGCCGGTAAAACTGCCGGCCTCATGCCCGAACAACTCGGAATCCAGCAGCGCATCCGGCAGGGCGGCGCAGTTCAGTTTTATGAAGGGCGCGGACCAGCGGGGGGAAAGCAGCGCCAGGCGGCCGGCTACCAGCTCCTTGCCGGTGCCGCGCTCGCCAATCACCAGAACCGGCCGGTTCAAAGGCGCCGCCTGGGAAACATGGGCCAGCATGTCCAGAAAGGCAGGGGCCTGGCCGATCGGGGTAGGGAGTTCAGCCGGGTTAGCGAGGCGCGCCATAGGGTGGTCCTGATCGCCATGTATTGGCGAAGGCGAGCGTAGCGGGGAGGGGCGCGCCGATGCAAGCGGAGATAAAAGCGTTATGTGTCAGATGTTTACGGCGTTGGCACGGGGGGTGCAATCAGGCTGGCAGGCCCAGACCGGCCGAACCATCAACCGGAGACACCATCATGACGACCCTGACCTTCAACGATATCGCCTTCGGCACCAACACCGTGCTGCGGGCGCCCAAAATCTCGTTTGCCGCGCGTCTGGCCGCGTTGCAGGCCAAGCAAGGCGCGGCACCGGCGGCCGGCCACGTGCTTGCCGCGGTGGTGTGCGCCGTTGCGGCCGCCGTGCCGGCCACCCTGCTCGCATGGGCGTTCGTGACGATCTGACGACGCCACGCTAATAGTGTCGACATCCAAGGAATCCAGGCCATGGGCATCTTCTCCCGCCTCGCCGACATCGTGAACTCCAACCTCAACGCGCTGCTCGCCACCGCTGAGGACCCGGAGAAAATCATCCGCCTGATCATTCAGGAAATGGAGGATACGCTGGTGGAAGTGCGCTCCTCCGCCGTGCGCAGCATCGCCGAACGGCGCGAACTTGAACGCCGCCTGGAGTCGCTGAAGCGGGAGGAGGAGGATTGGCAGAGCAAAGCCGAGCTGGCGCTGACCCGCGGGCGTGAGGACCTGGCCCGCGGCGCGCTGCTGGCCAAGCAGCACCGCAGCCAGGCCCGCGCATCGGTGGAGCAGCAGGTGGCGCAACTGGTGGCGGGGCTGGCGCAGCAGAACGAGGATATCGCCAAGCTGCAAGCCAAGCTGGCCGATGCCAAGGCGCGCGAGCAAAGCTTCGCGCAGCGCCGCACCACCGCCGGCAACCGGCTGAAAGTGCGCGAGAAGCTGCACGATGAGCGGATCAACGACGCCTTCTTTCGCTTCGAGCAGGTGGAGCGGCAACTGGACCAGATGGAGGGCCGCGTGGAAGCCTATGATCTGGGGCGCTCGCCCGGCCGGGTGCCGAGTTTGGAGGATGAACTGGCTCAGCTCGCCGCCGATGCCGGGGTGAATGATGAGCTGGAGAAGCTGAAGGAACGGCTTGGCAACCGGATGCCGCAAAAGGATCCCCTGCCGCGAAACGGCTAGGGAAATCATTGCAGGGGCGGTGTAAGATGAAGGGCGGCAGGGGGCGCGGATGAAGAGCGAGGATTTGGCCCAGGTGGCGCTGGCGGGCATACAGCACAGCGAAGGCCTGGACTATACGGCGATCATCATCTGCGTCTCCTTCATGCTGATCTGCGTGGCGCTGCCGGTGTACCTGGCCTTTCGCACCAAATGGCGCGAGGCGGCTGCGAAACCCGCGGATCAGCAGGAAGTACAGAAGCTGTGGGATACCGCGCGGCGGATGGAAGCGCGGATTGGCTATCTGGAAACGGTGCTGGACACAGAAGTGCCCGGCTGGCGCAACAGGAGTGAGATGCGATGAGTGCGTCGATGCAGCGTGAGTGGGCACGGGATGGCATGATCAGCGGCGTGTGCGCACAGATAGCGTATCAGGCCGGCGTGCCGGTGTGGATGCCACGCGTGGCGTTCGTGATTTTCTTTGTTCTGCACTGGTTTTTTGCCGTGGTGACGTACGTGGTGCTGGCCAAGCTGTTCTGCGGCCGGGCGCCGGGGTGGCGGGCTTGCACTGCGCCGCCGGCGCCGCCGATGGGCGGCTTGCGCGGCACGTTCAGCGCGCTGGATGAGCGGCTGGCCAATCTGGAGGCGGCGACGTTGCAGCAGGAGGCGGCGTTGCGGCGGGCGTTTCGGGAGATGGAGAGGAGGTAAGGAAGGTCTTCTTTTTTGAAAAAAAGAAGCAAAAAACTTTTATCTGTTGGTGCGCGTCTCGCCGGCAGCGCACGCAAAGGAACAAGAGTTTTTTGGTTCTTTTTTTCAAAAAAGAACAGCTTTCCTTTCTTCCTCTTGATTGGTTGTCGATGCCCAATCCCCGCGTATCGCCCATCGATGTCGCGGCCCCCGGTGTTTCCTATCATGAACTGGCAGGCCCGTGCGTATCGCCCCCGCAGCCGCCGTGCTTTGTGTTCGGTGGCATGCCCGCCTATCTGGCCGCACAGGTTTTCGCCGAGTACGAGGTGGGCGGCGTTGGCTGCTACCGGGTGGATGGTGGGAAAGTCACGTCGGATGGGGTGGTGCTGCGGGGGAGCGAGGCGTTCTGGTCGCTGGCGCTGAACCATCCGGAGCATCTGGTGCAGCGGATCGTGGCGCCTGGGGGGATGAACCGGCTGGCCCTGCCGGTGCGGCGTAGGCCGGGGCAGGGGGCGGTGATCACGGGGCCTGGCTACGGCGTGTATGGGCATTGGCTGACGGATTTTCTGCCGCGGCTGTTCGTGCTGGCACAGGCGGGAGTCGATATCGGCAGCATCTCGTTCGTATTGCCCGCGGATATGCCGAGCTTCGCGTTGGGGGTATTGCGCATGATCGGGATTGCCGAGGCGCAGGTGGTGCGGCACGATCACGCGGCGGAGCTTTTGCAGTTCGATGAGTTGCTGGTACCGACGGTGCTGCGGCTGAGAAGCCGGTTGAGCCCCTGGTTTGCGCAGGCGCGGGATTTCTGGGTGGATCGCGTGGCGGCACAGATGGGCCGGGTTGATGTGGGCGGGGGCGGGCGCCGGCTGTTCATCTCGCGCGGGCTGCGGGCCGGGCAGCGGCGCGTGACGAACCGGGCGCAGATCGAGGCGATGGCAGCGGAAGCTGGCTACGAGATTGTGCGGCCGGAGACGTTGAAGCTGCCCCAGCAGATTGCGATGTTTGCCGGTGCCAGCAGGATGGTGGGCGAATATGGCTCCGGGTTGCATGGCGCGATGTTTGCGCCGCCGGGGGCGGTGGTGTGCGCGTTGCGCGGCTGCTCGCGGCATCCGGGTTTCTTGCAATCGGGGATTGCCCAGGTGTGCGGGCAGCAGGTTGGATACGTGCTCGGGCCGTCGCCGGAAGCCGCGATCCGGCAGGAGATCCAGATTGATCCGGCCAGCTTTGCGATGGGTCTGCGCGCTATGGAGGTGTGGGGCGACGCAGGTATGGGGAAGAAGAGTGTTCTTTTTTGAAAAAAAGAACCAAAAGACTTTTGTTCGCTCAGGCGCGCTGCCGGCCCGCGTCTTGCTGTTTGCCTTAACGTTCTGATACGCGTGTGTCGCCTGAAAACGGCATTACACACGCGCTTTCCCAGGGGCCTCCTCGATACCACCACAAGGCTAAACCTGTGGCCGTCGCGGCGAATGGCGTAAAACTCTCTGACACGTGCATCAGCAGGCCGCGCGCCTCGGCCGGTGAAACTTTGTTCTGCACCGTCACATGAGGCCGCCAGGCCTGGCGGTCCTGCGCCGTCAGCACATCGCGCCAGTGCGATGCAAGCCGCATCCTCAGCAATTCCACCTCCGGGGCACGCAAACCGTAGGCAACACCTCGCCCGAGCGATCGCACCGCGTTGACAGTCACCGGGCAAGGCGCCTGTGCGGCGCATACTGTTGCCAAAAGCTGCTGTATGGCAGCCACTTGCTCCCCTGGCAGATGATGAAACATCGTCACATGCGCGCCGATGAAATTGAGCCTCTCGGGAAACCACTGCTGCCGAGCCCGGTTGAAGAACGCCTGCGACACATCATCCAGCACCAGTGTCAGGATGAGCGGTGCACTCGCCATGCAAAACCCCAAAAAGCAAAAGTTCTTTGCTTCTTTCTTTCAAGAAAGAAGGCCTTACGTCGGCTGCCCCAGCTCGGCTCTGAGTTTCTTCACGAGATTGCCCAGGTCGGTAATCACGCGGCGCTGCTCGCTCACGCTGGTGCGCAGAATCTCCATGTCGATCAGCAGAGGCTGAACCAGATCGGCAAAATCCGAAACGTGGGTTGCATATTTGCGCACCTCCAGATCGAGCGTGGTGCGCGGGCTGTTCAGTTCCAGCAGATGGTGCAGGCGCGCGGCCAAGGCGGCGGCGGGGGCGATCTGGGTATCGTCGTGGCGCAGATCGGCTGTGATCACACTGTGCAGCGCGTCAAGCGAGGCCGGGGGCAGACCGGTGTGGGCGGCAAGGCGGGCGCCCAAGCCGGCGGCGTCGGTGAACCAATGCTCGTAGGGAACGATGCAGATGGGGTCGCCGCCGATGCCCTTGATCGCCTCGATGTTGTAGTGCAGCCAGCGGTATTCGGCCTGGCCGCGGGCCATGTTGTCCCGCATCGCGAGTGAGCGCACCACCTGGGCGGGGTTGCGGATACACAACACATAGCGCGGCTCGGCGCCGATATCGGCGAACACCTGGTTCCAGAACGGCAGCAGCAGCGTGGTGCGCGGGTCCTTGAAGCCGAACAGGCGGCCGGTGGCCAGGCGGGGACGCAAATTGTTGGCGGCGGCGCGGCGGAGTTCCTGCACGCGGGCGTGGGCGAGCCAGCCTTCGGGCAGGCTGAGGATGTGCGAAGGCAGCGCCCATTGGCGGCGGAACGTGACAAAAACATTGTCGTTGGTGCCCACAAGGTCGGGGCGTTCCCAATGGCCGCGGGCGTTGGCGGGGGATACGTTGAAATTCTCGTCGCCCATGTCGGCGCCCATCACGTGCAGCAGGTTGGCGCACATGCTGGTGCCGCTGCGGTGCATGCCGATCACGACGGGGACGGGTATGGGCATGAGGGGCCTCGCAAGAAGGAGAGAAAGAATGTTCTTTTTTGAAAAAAAGAACCAAAAAACTTTTACCTATTGCGTACGCTGCCGGCGACTCCGCGACAGAAATTCAAAAGTTTTTTGCTTCTTTTTTCAAAAAAGAAGAACTTTCTTTCGCAACCTGCCATGGATGCTTCGGAACGTGTCGGCAACGTTAAGCAGGCCAAGCACCGCCGCGGCAAGCCCATAGGTGGCCAGGCCGATCGCGATCAGCAGACCAAGCGCGAGAATCGAAACGTGCACACCCGGATGCGGCACGAGATGGGTGTGGGCGAGATAGAGGCTGGCGCTCATGGCGGCCGTGGCGAGGCACATGCGGGCCAGTCGTGACCAGAGCGGGCGGTCGGGGATCCAATACCGGCGCCGCAGCAGGATCGCCCCCAGGATGCCGACATTCACGCTCATGGCGAGCGTGGTGGCCAAGGGCGGGCCGACATGGCGGAGGGGCTGCATCAGGGCCAGGCTGAGCGCGACATTGAGTGCCAGGATGCCTATGCCGATGCGCACGGGGGTTGCCATGTCGCCGCGCGCGAAAAAGCCGGGGCCGAGCACTTTGATCAGCACGAAGGCGGGCAGGCCGGCGGCGTAGGCGGAGAGGGATTGGGCGCTCAGCGTCGCGTCCGCATGGCTGAATTTGCCGCCGACGAACAGCACTTGCAGGATCGGGTCGGCGATCAGGCAAAGGGCGGCGGCGGCGGGCAGGGTGAGCAGCATGGCGTATTCGATGGCGCGGTTCAGAGAGGCGACGGCATCCTTTTCAGCGCCGGCGCTGATCTGGCGGGACATCAGGGGCAGCAAAGCGGTGCTGACGGCGGTGCCCAGAACGCCCAGCGGAAGCTGGTTGATGCGGTCGGCGTAATACATGAAGGAGACGGATTTTTCCGGCAAATAGGTGCCGATGATGGTGTCCACGGCCAGGCTGAGTTGCGTCACGCCCGCGCCGACCAGGCCGGGGGCCATACGGCGCAGCAGCAGGCGCATCCTGGGCGTCATGCGCGGGCGGGGCAGATGCAGGCGCATCCCGGAGCGGCGGACGGCCCAGTAGAGCAGGGCCAGTTGGGCGACGCCGCTGAGCGAGACGCCGATGGCGAGCGCATGGCCGACGGTGGGCACGAACGGCACCAACGCGAACATCGAGGCGATCGCGAAGGCGTTGTAGAGCAGGGGGGCGGCCGCGGCGGCGACGAAGCGGTTCAGCGCGTTCAGCACGCCGGAGAGCAGGGCGGCGAGGCAGATGAGCAGCAGGTAGGGGAAGGTGAGGCGGGCGAGGACCACGGTCAGCTCGAACTTGCTGGGGTCGTCCGAGAAGCCGGCGGCGAGCACATGCAGGAAGGGGCGCATGAAGATCTCGCCGAGGATGGTGAGGATGAGCAGCCAGAAGGCCAGCGCGGCGGCCGCTTCCTCGGTGAAGCCGCGGGCGACGTCCTCGCCTTCGGTGACGAGAAGGCCGGAGAAGACGGGGACGAAGGCGGCGTTGAAGGCGCCTTCGCCGAACAGGCGGCGGAAGAGGTTCGGCAGCCGGTTGGCGACGAAATACGCGTCCGAGATGGCGCCCGCGCCGAGGAAGCGCGCGATCAGCAGATCCCGGATCAAGCCCATGACCCGGCTGCCCATCGTCCAGGCCCCGACAGTCATGATGCCCTTCAGCAAGAAGCGAAGCTCCAAAAAATAAAAGTTCTTTACTTCTTTCTTTCAAGAAAGAAGGGTCTTTCTTCTGCCACCGCAGCGATTCCGGCTAGGAAAAAAAGATGAACCACGACGCCACCAAGCCACGAAGCAGGCACGAAGAAAAAATTATGAATTCTTCTTCGTGCCATCCTTCGTGGCTTTGCGCCTTCGTGGTTCATCTTTTTTTCACGGCGTTCATCTTTTTCTTCATGGCGTTTCATCGCGCAATTTGCGTGTCAGCAGGCGGGCAATGGCGTCGGGCAGGGTGATGGCGCCGGCGATCAGGTCGGCAACCGCGGTGCAGATCGGTAGATCAACGCCCGTGGCCCGCGCAATCAGGGCGGCGGCCGTTGGGATGCCCTCCACGACCGGGGCGCCGGGGCCGGGCGGCGATGCGCCATGGGCAAGGCTGAGCCCATACGCAAAATTGCGGCTGGCGGGGCCGGTGCAGGTGAGCAGCAGGTCGCCGAGGCCGGAGAGGCCGGCGGCGGTCTCGGCGCGGCCGCCTTGTGCGGTGATCAGGCGGGAAAGCTCGGCCAGGCCGCGGGTGATGAGGGCGGCGCGGGCGTTCTCGCCGGTGCCGGCGCCGGTGATGGCGCCGGCGGCGATGGCGATCACGTTCTTGGCGGCGCCGCCGAGTTGCACGCCGATGGCGTCGGCGTTGCCGTAGAGGCGGAATGTGGGCGTGGCGAGCAGCTGTATCAGGGTAGCGCGCAGGCCGGCATCTTGCGCGGCGATGACGGAGGCGGCGGGGAGGCCGGCGGCGATCTCGGCGGCGAAATTGGGGCCGCTGAGGATGGCGGCCGGGGTGGTGGGGTGAAGGGCGGCGGCGATTTCGAGGGGTAGCAGACGCGTGCCGGTTTCGAGGCCCTTGCAGCAGAGGAGCAGGGGGGCGCGGGGGGTCATCCGGGCGAGGGTGGCGCGTAGGTGCTGGGTAGGGACGGCGAGGAGGATGGCGTCGGCGGTGGTGGGCAGGTTTGGGGTGAGCGCGATGGTGGCGGGGAGCGGATGGGTGGGCAGGCGCGGGGATATCCGGCCGGCGAAAGGGGTGTGGGCCCAGAGGCTGACGTGATGGCCGGCGCGGGCGGCGTGCAGGGCAAGCGCGGTGCCCCAGGCGCCGGCGCCGACGATGGCCAGCTCACTCATCGGCCAGCCGGATCAGTGCCGTCGCCTGCCCGGGTTCGCCGGTGCCAAGCCGGTCGAGCAGTGCGGCGAGGATTGCCGGCAAATCGGTCTCGAACCTGAAAGGCGGGTTCATCAGGAGGAGGCCGCTGCCGTTGAGGCGGGTGGGGTCCAGCGGTTCGCGGAGGTGCAGCTCGGCGGCGACGATGTCGGGGATGCCGGCGCCGCGCAGGGCGTCGTGCAGGGCGCGGACGGGCGCGCGGTGCTTGATGGGGTACCAGGCGGCAATGACGGCGGAGGGGAGCCGGCGGTGGGCGGTGTGCAGCGCGGCGAGGAGGCGATCGGCTTCGTCATCGCGCTCGTAGGGCGGATCGATCAGAACCAAAGCGCGGCGTTCGGGCGGGGGAAGGAAGGCGGCGAGGGCTTCGTAGCCGTCGCGGAGATGGATGGCGGTCTGGGGGTCCCGGCCGACATGGCGGCGCAGCAGGGCGTGGTCCTCGGGGTGAAGTTCGCAGGCGATCAGGCGGTCGCTGGGGCGGAGGAGGGCGCGGATAATGGCGGGGGAGCCGGGATAAAGGCCGAGGCTGCGGACGAGGGTGACGTAGTCGGTCAGCGGGGCTGGCGTGTCCTCGAGCAGGCGGAGGATGCCGGAGGCGGATTCGTTGGTGCGCTGGGCTTGGGTGGCGGAGAGGTCGTAGGTGCCGATGCCGGCGTGGGTGTCCAGCGCCAGAAACGGTTTTTCCTTGCGGGCCATGGCACGGAGGAGCCAGACGAGGATGGCGTGCTTGAGGCAGTCCGCGGCGTTGCCGGCGTGGAAGGCGTGGCGATAATTCACGCGGAAAGTTCTTCCAGGGGCCAGCGCGGGCGGGGGGCGGTGTCGAGCGGGCTGGCCAGGCCAAGGCGCAGCCGCTCCAGGCCCGCCCAGGCGACCATGACGGCGTTGTCGCCGCAGAGCCGCAGGGGCGGCGCGATGAGCGGAAGGCTGTGGGCGGCGGCGAGGCCGGCCAGGCGCGCGCGGATGGTCTGGTTGGCGGCGACGCCGCCGGCGACGACGAGGCATAGGGCCTCGGGCATCATCGCGAGGGCGTGGGCAGTTCGGTCGGCCAAGGTGTCGGCGACGGCGGCCTGGAAGGCGGCGGCGAGGTCGGCGGCGTCGGCGGCGGGGAGCGGGCCAGGCGGGTAGACGGCGATCAGCTGCGCGACCGCCGTTTTCAGGCCCGAAAAACTGAAGTCGCAGCCGGGGCGGCCCAGCAGGGGGCGCGGCAGGGCGTGGCGGGCGGGGTTGCCGGTGAGGGCGAGGCGTTCCAGGGCGGGGCCGCCGGGCCAGCCGAGGCCGAGCAGTTTTGCCACCTTGTCGAAGGCTTCGCCGACGGCGTCGTCGATGGTGCCGCCGAGGCGCCGATACTGGCCGACTCCCTGCACGGCGACGAGCTGGCAATGGCCGCCGGAGACCAGCAGGAGAAGGTAGGGGAAGGGTGCGCCATCTGGCGTCAGGCCCGGCAGGCGTGCGGTCAGCGCGTGGGCTTCGAGGTGGTTCACGGCGACGAAAGGCAGGCCGGCGGTCATGGCGATGCCTTTGGCGATGCCGGCGCCGACGATCAGGCCGCCGATCAGGCCGGGGCCGGTGGTGGCGGCGATGCCGCCCAGGCCAGCGATATCGAGATTGGCGGTGGCGAGCACCTGGCGGATCAGGCCGGGCAGGTGGGCGAGGTGGGCGCGTGCGGCGATTTCCGGCACCACGCCGCCGAAGGCTGCGTGTTCCTGCTGGCTGAGCACGGCTTCGGCGAGGATGTCGCCATCGGCGGAGAGGATGGCGGCGGCGGTCTCATCGCATGACGATTCGATCCCGAGGAGGGGGCCTCGCACTGTGGTCATGGGCGCGTGCGGCGCCGGGCGCGTCTGGCATGCGCGGGGTGCACCCTATGCGAACCCAAATGGCAACCCATCACCTCAACCACTTTCCACGCTTCTCGCCGGGTAATAGGACACTCCGATGACTGCCGCCCATCCCCCGCCGACACCTGCCGCCGCCTGCCCGATGCATGGCGGGGTGGCTCCCCTCAGCCCGGTTCGCACCGCGCCGCATGCGCGCAAGAGCTTGCCGATGCGGGTGGGGAGCCGCGCCTCGCCGCTGGCGCTGGTGCAGACGCGGGCGTTTCTGGCGCAGATCGCGCATTTCTGCCCGGTGCTGCGCAGCCCGTTCGACAGCGATAACACGCCGATTTTCGTGGAGCATGCGATCCGCACCACGGGCGATGCGGTGCAGAACCGCAGGCTGGCGGAAATCGGCGGCAAGGGGTTGTTCGCCAAGGAGATCCATGAGGCGCTGATCGATGGCCGCATCGACATGGCGGTGCACAGCCTGAAGGATCTGGAGACGGTGCTGCCCGAGGGCATCGTGCTGGCCTGCACGCTGACGCGCGAGGATGCGCGTGACGCGCTGATCCTGCCGCGGGATGCGCCGGTGCCTGATCAGGATGATCCGTGGGGGAGTTTGCCGGACGGGGCGCTGATCGGCACTTCCTCGGTGCGGCGGCAGGCGCAGTTGCTGCACCGGCGGCCGGATCTGCGGGTCGGGCTGATCCGCGGGAACGTGCAGACCCGGCTGGACCGGGTGGCGGCGGGGGATTTTGGCGCCACGCTGCTGGCGCTGGCCGGCTTGCGGCGGCTGGGGTTGGATGCGCAGGCGAGCCTCGTTTTGCATCCGGAGGTGATGGTTCCGGCGGCCGGGCAGGGGATTGTGGGTGTTACCGTTCGCGAGACGGATATGGAGCTACGGGCGCTGCTCGCTGGCATCGAGGATCCGGTGGCCAGGGCGGTTTCCACGGCGGAGCGGGCGATGCTGGCGCATCTGGATGGGTCTTGCCACACGCCGATCGGCGGCCATGCGCGGATATTGGCCGATGGGCGTTTGCGGCTGACCGGGCTGACCGCGAGCGAGGACGGGGTGTTTTTGTTGAAGCGCACGCTTGAGGGGCCGCCCGCGGACGCCGCGCGCCTTGGCGCGGAGCTTGGCGAGAGCTTGCGCGCCGATAGTCCAGCCTCTTTGTTCGTCCCTTGATGCGGATGCCAATGGCCAAAAGTTTTTTGGTTCTTTTTTTCAAAAAAGAACAGCTTTCTTGCCCCGCTTTGTACTGATCACGCGGCCTGCGGGCGAGGCGGCGGGAACGGCGTCCGCCGTGTCGGCGCTTGGGTATGAGCCGATCGTGGCGCCTTTATGTGTCGTGACGCCACGGGCGATGGCGATGCCCCAGGCCGTGCAGGCGGTGGTGGTAACCAGCGGGCATGCGCTGCCGGCCTTGCCCTTGGTTGATGTCCCGATCCTGGCGGTGGGTGACTCGACGGCGGCGCGGGCGCGGGCGCGGGGGTTCGCGCGGGTGGAGAGCGCTGGCGGGGATGCGGTGGCGCTGGCGGGGTTGGTGGCGCGGCGGTTGGCGCCCGGCGCGGGGCCGGTGCTGCTGGCGAGCGGGGCGCGGCAGGGCCATGCGATCGCGGCGGATTTGCGCGGGCGTGGCTTCCGGGTGATCCGGCGGGTGTGTTATAGCGCCGACCCGGTCAGGGTTTTTCCTGACGCCGCTGCGGGTGCGATCCGGTGCGGCGACGTGCACGCCGTTCTGTTTCTGTCCGCGGAAACCGCTGCCGCTTTCGTGCGTCTGTTGCCTTCGGAGTTGAACGATGCGTTGGCGTCGGTTACCGCCCTGGCCATTGGAAAAACAACTGCTGATGTGCTTGAGGGGCTCTCCTGGCTGCGGATACGCCGTGCCCGAACTCCAACTCTGGACGATGTCCTGGCCCTGATATGAGCATTTTTGATCAGAATTCCGAGGTGCCTGGCGCCTCTGAGCCCACGCCACCTGTACCGCCGGTGCAGCCGCCGGTGATCGAGCATAGAGGCGCGCAAGGCGAGCCGCCGAAGCCCGTGCAAGCCGAGCCCGTTGTGGTGCGGCGGCGGGGCGGCACGCCGTTTCTGGTGACGCTGGTGCTGTTCGCGGCTCTGGGGGGCGGGCTGTACTGGGTGTGGAAGCATCCGGGCGGGGAAGTGGGGCAGGCGGCGCCGGTGAGCGCTGGCGGCGATGACACCCAGGCGATTACGGCCGCCAAGGCGGATCTGTCCGGGCAGATCCAGGCGCAGGGTCAGTCGCTGGGGCAGCAGATACAGGCGTTGGCCGCGCGGGTGGATGCGCTGGAGAAGCAGCAGGCGGCGCCTCCATCGGCTCCGGCCCCCGCGCCATCGCCCGCTGCTGCGGGCGCGCCGGAGGATGCCGGGGCGATGGCCGATCTGGCGAAGAAGCTGGATGATGTGACGAGCCAACTGGCGGCGCTGTCGGCCAAGCAGGATGCGCAGGCGGCGGAGATTCAGAAGAGCGCCGAGATTGCGGCGCAAAAGCCGGCCGAGCCGGCCGCGCCGCCACCGGATACTGCGGCGCAGACTGCGGCATTGGCGCAGGCGCAGCAGCAGGTGGCGGATCTGAGCGGCAAGCTGGATCAGAGCCAGGCGCAGACGAAGGCGGCGCTGGATCAGCTGGCGGCGCAGCAGAAGGATGCTCTGGCGCAGAGCGCGGAGGCGCAGAAGGCGGCGCTGGATGCGGTGGATGCGCGGATCGGCAAGCTGGAGCAAGGGGCGGGGCAGGCCCAGGGTGCGGCGCAGGATGCGACGCGCGCGATCCGGCTGGAGGCGGCGCAGGCGGCGCTGGATGCGGGCCAGCCCTTGGGGACGATCCCGGATGCGCCGCCCGCGCTGGCGCGGTTCGCCACCACGGCACCGCCCACCGAGGGGGCGTTGCGGGTGGCGTTTCCGGCGGTGGCGGCGGCGGCGGCGGCGGCGAGCACGCCGGATGTGGAGAACAAGGGTTTTTTCGATCGCGCGCTGGCGCGGCTGCAGCAGAGCGTGACGGTGCGGCAGGGCGACCATGTGATCGTGGGCGATCCGGCTGCCGGCATTCTGGCGCGGGCGCAGGATGACGTGAACAATGGCGACCTGAAGGCGGCGGTGCAGGTGCTGGGCGGCCTGAAGGGCGCGGCGGCCGATAAGGTGGCGGATTGGGTGGCGCAGGTGAAGGCGCTGCTGGAGGCAAGGTCGGCGCTGGCCGGTCTGGCGGCGCACGGCTGATGCGCACGATACTTCTGATCCTGGCAGCCAGCGTTGTGGCGGTGGCGGCGGGGTGGTGGATTCAGCACCTGGCCGGCTCGGTGTCGCTGGTGGTGGGCAGCACCACCATAGAGGCGCCGATTTCGGTGGCGTTGGTGGCGCTGATCCTGCTGGTGGTGGCGATCTATGTGCTGACGCGGCTGCTGGCGACATTGCTGCATCTGCCGGGGGCATTCCGCCGGGGTGGCGAGCTGAGCCGCCGGCGCCGCGGCGATCGCGCGGTGACCGAGTCGCTGCTGGCGCTGGCGGCGCGGGAGCCGGCGGATGCACGGCGGGAGGCGGCACGGGCGACGCGGCTGCTGGGTGAGACGCCGCAGACGCTGCTGCTGACGGCGTATGCCGGCAGTATTTCCGGCAACGAGGCGGAGGCGGAGGCGGCGTTCCAGAAGCTGGCGGATCGGAAGGATTCGGCGTTCCTGGGGCTGCGGGGGCTATTGCGGCTGGCCATTGCGCATGAGGATTACGCGCGCGCGGCGCAATTGGCGCGCGAGGCGGAAGCGGCGCATCCGGGGGCGGCCTGGCTGCGCGGCGAGCGGACATTGTTGGCGCTGCGCACGGGGGATTGGGCGGAAGCGTTGCAGTTGACGCATGACGATGCGCCGAAAGCCGGTTTTGGGGCCGCGGCGGCCGAGGCGGAGAGCGATCCGGCGGTGGCGCACAAGCTCGCCAAGCGGGCGTGGAAGCGCGATCCGGCGCTGCCCTCGGCGGCGATCGCGTATGCGCGGCGGCTGCGGAATGGCGGGCGGGAGCGCGCGGCGCTGGATGTGCTGAAGAAGACCTGGGCGTTGACGCCGACGCCGGACCTGGCGGAGTTCGCGCTGGCCCCCGCGCCGGACAAGCTGGCGCGGCTGAATGCCGGGGCGGCGCTGGTGAGCGATTCGGGGGGGCACCCGGAGAGCAAGCTGCTGATGGCGCGGCTGGCGCTGGAGGCAGGGCGCATCGATGAGGCGCACGCTTACGTGGAGGCGGCGAAGGCCGGCGGGCTGGATCAGCGGCGGGTGCATCTGCTGGTGGCCGATATCGCGGAAGCCGAGGGCAATGAGCCGGCACAGCGGGATGCGCTGCGGGGTGCCGCGATGGCCGGGCCCGATCCGGCATGGCGCTGCGATGCGTGCGGCAAGACGCTGGGGGGATGGCATCCGGCCTGCCCCGCCTGCCACACGGCGGGGAAGATCAGATGGTCAGTGCCGCCGATGGGTCTGGTGGTGAGTGCACCGTAGGGGCGCGCAGGCTGCTGATGGGCTGCGGAGCCGCCCATCCTGCGGGTGGTGTTGAGGGTGGTTTGATGCCAGACTCGTGAGCATGATTCCCCTCGTGCTGGACCTTGATGGCACGCTGGTGCCGACCGATACGCTGGTGGAAAATCTGTTGCGTGTGCTGGCGGAGCGGCCGCTGGCGCTGGTGGGCGCGCTGGCCGCCATGCTGCGTAACCGCGCGGCGTTCAAGCATCGCCTGGCGGAAGCGGTGAAACTGGATCCGGCGGGGCTGGTGTATAACCAGGACGTGCTGGCGCTGGCGCGGCAGGCCCGTGCCGAAGGGCGGCCGGTGTTTCTGGCGACGGCGGCGGACCGGAGCATTGCCGAGGCGGTGGCGCGGCATCTGGCGCTGTTCGATGGGGTTTGGGCCTCGGACGGGACCACGAACCTGAAGGGGGCGGCGAAGGCGGAGATGCTGGTGCGCCGGTTCGGCGCGGGCAATTTCGATTATGCCGGTGATTCGCAGGCGGATCGGCCTGTATGGGCGCGAGCCAGGCGGGCGATCCTGGTGGCGCCCGGCGCCGTGCTGCTGGCACAAGTTACGGCGGATGCAGCGCGCAGCCCGGACGATATCCTGACCCTCGGTGGCGTGGGGCGCCCGTTGCAGCAGGCGCGGCTGCTGGCACGGGCGCTGCGGCTGCATCAATGGGCGAAGAATGTGCTGCTGTTCGTGCCGATGGTGGCGGCGCACCGTGTGCAGGCGCCGGTGGTGCTGGCGGGGTGCCTGGCGTTCCTGTCGTTCAGCCTGTGTGCCTCCAGCGTGTATCTGGTGAACGATCTGCTGGATCTGCCGCATGACCGGGCGCATCCGACGAAACGGCGGCGGCCGTTCGCGAGCGGGGCGCTGGATCTGGCGCGGGCGCCGGCGCTGGTGGCGGTGCTGCTGGCGCTGACCCTGGCGGCGGCGGCGGCGCTGCCGCTGCGGTTCATGATGATGCTGGCGATCTATTATGTCGGCACGCTATCGTATTCGTTCGTGTTGAAGCGCCGGATGGTGTGGGATGTGATGATGCTGGCGGGGCTGTATACGATCCGGATTTTTGCCGGGGCGGCGGCGACGCGCATCCCGATTTCGCCGTGGCTGCTGGCGTTCGCGCTGTTCCTGTTCTTCTGCCTGGCGGTGGTGAAGCGGCTGACCGAGCTGACGCTGTTTGTGCAGGGCGGGCAGGCACCGGGGAAGGCTCTGGCGGGGCGCGGCTATGGGCCGGCGGATTTGGACATGCTGCGGAGCATGGCGACCTCCAGCGGGTATATGGCGGTGCTGGTGATGGCGCTGTACGTGAACAGCGGTGAGGTGCTGCCGCTGTATCACACGCCGGCGGCGCTATGGGCGCTATGCCCGATCCTGCTGTTCTGGGTGAGCCGCGTGCTGATGCTGGCCAATCGCGGGCTGATGAACGACGACCCCGTGGTGTTCGCGCTGCGCGATCGGGTGAGCCTGCTGACCGGCCTGGCCGCGCTGCTGGCCATTGTCGCGGCAACCTTATGAGGAAAAGTTCTTTGCTTCTTTCTTTCAAGAAAGAAGAGTCTTTCGCTGGGTACATGCGGGCTGCTGGTTCGTTACGTGGGTGCCGATCCCGACGGCGGCCCAAGACAGAATTCAACCACGACGACACGAAGACACGAAGCCGGCACGAAGAAGACGTTTTTCGACTGGGGATTCAAAGACCGGGCTTTCAAAGACTGGGCTTTCAAACACTGGGCTTTCAAATTCTTTCTTGGGACCGTGTGATTGAATTTGATCGGAATATTGTTTCCCTGCCGCCGCATGCGGCTGAGTTTGGGCGCCTTGTGAGACGCCTTCGTGAAATTCCTCGTGCCTTGTTGCCATCGTGGTTACATCTTTTTTCTTTGGTCTTTTTCCAGCCGGAGCCGCCGGGGCCACCTTGCCCGCGAGGGACTCGCACCCATTGGGTGTCGGGTTGTGAGTGAGTTACGGGCTGAACTGGCCATGCTGGAGGGGTGGGGGCGGGTGCGGCGCTCGGCGAGCGTGACGCTGACGCCTGATAGCGTGGCGGACGTGGCCGGGTGTTTCGCCAATCCGCGGGCACACGGGCTGATCGCGCATGGGGCGGGGCGCGCGTACGGGGATTGCGCGCTGAACGACCAGGGTAGCGCGCTGATGACCGCAGGCCTGACCGGCATCCTGGGGTTCGATCCGGATACCGGCATCGTGCAGGTGGAACCGGGGGTGACCTTCCGGCAGCTGATGGCGGAATTCCTGCCGCGCGGGTTTATGGTGCCGGTAACGCCGGGCACCGGCTTCGCCACCATCGGGGGGGCGGTGGCGAACGATGTGCACGGGAAAAACCACGAGACCGCCGGCAGCTTCGCCCAGCATGTGACGGAGCTGGATCTGCTGACCCCGGCGGGCGGAGTGCGTACGATCGGACCGCACCGGGAGGCGGCACTGTTCCAGGCAACCTGCGGGGGGCTGGGGCTGACCGGCGTGATCACGCGCGTGGCGTTCCGGATGGCGCGCGTGGCGGGGCCGGCGGTGCGGGTGCGGGAACAGCGCGTGGGCAATCTGGAGGCGTTTCTGGCGGCGCTGGATGCGGCCGCGGGGGCAACCTACGCGGTGGGGTGGATCGACGGGACGGCGCGAGGCACCACACTCGGCCGCGGGATTCTGGAGACGGCCGAGCCGGTTGAGGGAAATCCGCCGGCGCCGGGCGGAGGCTTGCGCGTGCCGGTGGATTTTCCCGCCTGGGTGCTGAGCCCGCTGAGCATCCGTGCCTTCAATGAACTCTATTTCCGCCGGGTGCCGGCGGGCGGGCGGGCGCGCATCGCGCATGTGGGGAAATTCTTCTATCCGCTGGATGCGCTGCGCGGGTGGAACAGAATCTATGGCAAGCGCGGGTTCCATCAGTTTCAGAACGTGGTGCCGTTCGCGGGCGGGGCGGCGGCGCTGCGGGACCTGCTGGAGGTGATCGGCGAGTCGGGACGGGCGTCGTTCCTGGCGGTGCTGAAGCGGCTGGGCGGGGGGATCTTGCCGGACTTGGAGGCGGGGCATCTCTCCTTCCCGCGGCCGGGCTATACGCTGGCGCTGGATTTTCCGGCGGGGCCGGGCATCGAGGAGCTGTATGCCAGGCTGGTGGCGATTACGCTGCGGCATGGCGGGCGGGTGTATCTGGCGAAGGATGCGCTGCTGGATGCGGGCGCGTTCCGGCAGATGTATCCGCGGTGGGAGGAATTTCGCGCCGTGCTGGAGGACGTGGATCCCAGGAGGCGGCTGCAATCCGACATGTCGCGCCGGTTGAGGCTGCGGGAGGCGGCGTGAGCCTGAGCACGCGCGAAGCTGCACGGCCTGGCTGGGTGGTGCCGGCAGTGATGGTGATGGTGCCGTGCGGGGCGCTGGGATGGTTTTTGTATTTTGTGCTGTTCCGCACCACGGTGGGCCAGGACTGGATGGTGTTCGATACCGCCGCACAGGCCTGGTTTCGGGGCGATACGGCCCTGCTGCTGGATGGGGCACGGTTTACCGCCGTGCTGAATGCCACACATCCCTCCTTGGCCGTGCCGCTGAAATTCCATCCGTGGGTTTATCCGCCCTATACCTTGCTGCTGGCTTTACCGTTCGGGCTGCTGCCGTGGTGGGCGGATTATGCGGTGTTTCAAGGGTTGAGCCTGGCTGGGTTTGTGGCGGCGCTGTTGCTCTGGGCGCCGGCGGGGCGGAGGTGGGTTTTTGTTGGCGGTGTGCTTGGGTGTGCCGCCACGGCCTTCACCTTCGGGTCGGGGCAGAACAGTTTCTTCACGGCGGGCCTGGTGACGGGCGGCATCTGGTTCATGCACCGGCGGGGGCTGGCGGCGGGGGTGATGCTGGGGCTGCTGGCGTTCAAGCCGCAATTGGCGGTGCTGGTGCCGGTGGCGCTGGCGGCCGCGGGGGCATGGCGGGCGATGGCGGCGGCCGCTTGCACGGTTGTGATGCTGCTGGCGGCGAGCCTGGTGGTGCCTGGGGTGGCGATGTGGCAGGCGTGGCTGCATTTGCTGCTGGGGGGCGACCCGGCCTTTCACACCTGGGTGAATGAGGGGCGGCTGCACGGGCAGAGCGTTTTTACCTGCGCCGTGATGGCGGGGCTTTCGGAACGGGCGGCGAATTTTCTGCAACTTGCGGCGATGGGGATCTCGGCGCTGTGCGTGTTCCTGGCGTTCGCCCGCCGCACCGCGCCGCCACGGCAATTGGCGGTTTTGCTCTGCGGCATGATTTTGGCGGCGCCGCATGTGGGCAATTACGACGCGATCATGCTGGGCGAAGCGGCCATGCTGGTGCTGGTGGGCAGCGGGATTGTGCCCGGGGCTGGCCTGGCTGCTGAGGCAGTTGCGGTGTGGTGCGCACTGAGCTTTCAGCCGCCGTTCGTGATCACCGTCGCTGTGGTGACGCCGGTGCTGGTGGGGGGGCTGATGGTGGGGTGTTTGGGGAGAGGCAGAAAGAGTCTTCTTTTTTGAAAAAAAGAAGCAAAAAACTTTTGTCGCGCTGTCGCGGACTCTCCGGCAGCGTACGCCATAGGTAAAAGTTTTTTGGTTCTTTTTTTCAAAAAAGAACTCTTTCTTTCTCCTGTTTGCCACTGAGTCTTTCGATCACAGCGAAGTTATGCGGCATGGCGCGGTAAGTTGCGGCAGGGTCCGCCACCAGGGCCACATCGACCGGAAGACGATGCGTCAATTGTTTGAACCCGGCGCTGATGCGATAGTGCGGCTGGCCCTGTTCGTTGCTGCGGCGGGTACCGTGATGTTGCTTGTGGTGGCCGGCGCTGTCGCGAATTCCGACTATGTTTCGATGGTCGGGGTCGCGCCCACCCAGCCGGTGCCGTTCAGCCACAAACACCATAGCGGCGAACTGGGGCTGGATTGCCGCTACTGCCACGCGACCGTGGAGACGGAGGCGACCGCAGGCATGCCGCCCACGTACACCTGCATGACGTGCCATTCGCAGATCTGGACGGGCGCGCCGATGCTGGCACCGGTGCGCGATAGCCTGGCCAGGCAAACGCCGCTGAAATGGACGCGCGTGAACCGTTTGCCGGACTACGTGTATTTCAACCATGCGATTCACGTGAGCAAGGGCATCGGCTGTTCGAGCTGCCATGGCGACATGACGGCGATGCAGATGACGCTGCGCGCCCAGGCCTTTCACATGGATTTCTGCTTGCAGTGCCATCGTAATCCGGCGGCGAATGTTCGCCCGATCGACCAGGTGCTGAACACCACATGGCAGGCGCCGCCGGACCAGATGATCAAGGGCCGCGCGCTGGTGGCGGAATATCATATCCGCGGCCCGGCGGTTTTGACGGATTGCTCGACATGCCATCGATGACCGGGTTTTGGCATGAGGGCGGGCCGGTGGGCGCGTTCGTGCGCGACAAATTTCCGGCGGCCGCGGATTTGCTGCGGTCGGACCGGCGGCAATTCATGCGGGTGATGGCGGCATCATTGGCACTGGGCGGGCTGGCCGGCTGCAACGACGACACGCGCGATGACATTGTGCCTCCCGTGCAGGAGACCGAGGGGCAGGCGCCGGGAGAAAAGCTGATCTATGCGTCGGCGGCGCTGATGGATGGGTTCGCCAATGGCATGCGGGTGACGACGCGGGATGGACGGCCGCTGAAGATCGAGGGCAACCCGGAGCATCCGTGGAGCCAGGGCGGCACCGATGTGTTCGGCCAGGCGAGCGTGCTGGGCCTGTATGATCCGTTCCGTTCCCAGACTGTAACGCATCTGACGCGCGACAGTGATTGGGCGATTTTCCGCGGCGCGATGGTGGGGCCGTTGGCCGCCTTGCGCGCATCGGGCGGCGCGGGGTTCGGGGTTTTGCTGGGGCCGGTGACCTCACCCACGCTGGCGGGGCAGATCGCGCGGCAGCAGGAAATGTGGCCGAAGATGCGTGTGTACAGCACTGGCGCGGTAACGCGGGCGGCGCTTTACGAAGGCACACGGCGGGCCTTCGGGCAGGCCTACGAGACGCATTACGATTTCTCCGGCGTGCGCGTGGCGGTGTGTCTGGATGGGGATTTGCTGGATGCGGGGCCGCATCAGGTGGGCACGGCGCGGCGCTGGGCCGCCGCGCGGCGCGCCATGGCCCGCGAAGGCGCATTGCTTACTCTGTTTGCCGCGGGTGCCGTGCCGAATTTGACAAGTGCCAAGGCGGATCATGCGGTTTCGGCCTCCCCTGCGCTGACCGAGGCGATGGCGCGGGCGCTGCTGGCGCGGGCGGGCGGCGGCAAGGCGCCGGCGCTGCCGGACCAGGCCTCCGCCTGGTGCGCGGCGGCGTGGGCGGCACTTGATGGCGCGCGCGGGGCGAGCGTGGTGCAGGCGGGTGTGCATGCGAGCGTGGCGGTGCAGGAGTGTGTGCAGAGGTTGAACGCGGCGCTGGGGAATACGGGACGCACCGTGCTGCATACCGATCCGGTGCTGCTGCGCGGCCAGGATGTGCGCACGCTGGTGGGCGATGTGGATCGCGGTGATGTGCACACGCTGCTGATCCTGGGCGCCGATCCGGTGTACGAGTCGCCCGGGGATGTGGATTTTTCAGCGGTGCTCGGCAAAGTTTCGCTTTCCGTGCAGGCGGGGATGTTCGTGGATGCAACGGCGCGGAGCGTGGATTGGCATTTGCCGATGGCGCATCCGCTGGAATCCTGGGGCGATGCCCGCAGCCTGGATGGCACGGCGAGCCTGATCCAGCCGACCATCGCGCCGCTCTATGAGGGCAAGACGGCGAGCGAAATACTTTCCCTGCTGTTTGAGCTGCAGCCTAGATCGGCACTGGAGATTTTGCGGGCGCGGTGGGCGGACCTGGATGATGAGGGATGGCGGCGCGCGCAGTTGAGCGGCGTGTTGGAGGGTGGTGGTTTGCCGCTGCGTAGCGTGCAGGTGGCGCAAGGCGAGGTGGCACCGGCGGTGCAAGCGCCTGCGGGGCTGGATCTGGTGTTCAGGCCGGACCCGACGGTGTGGGATGGAAGCTGGGGCGATAATGCCTGGTTGCAGGAACTGCCCAAGCCGCTGACGAAAATCACCTGGGAGAATGTGGTGGGCCTTTCGCCCGCGACGGCCGCGGCGCTGCATGTGGGCAATGGCGACCGGGTGGTGCTGCATGTGGGGAACCGGAACATTGAAGGCCCGGTTTGGGTTTGTGCCGGGCAGGCGGATGACGTGGTGAGCGTGACGCTGGGGTACGGCAAGACGGTGGCGGGGCAGCTTGCAGCCGAACTGGGGTTCGATGCGTACCGGCTGCGGCAGGCGGCGGATCCGTGGCGCGTGGCCGGCGTGGTGGTGCAGCGAACCGGTAAGTCGCAGGATCTGGCCTGCACGCAAAACCATACGACGATGGAGGGACATGATTTTATCCGCGTGCAGCGCCTGGGCGAAGCGCCGGTGGGGGATGGCGATCGCGTGCTGCCGACGCTGTATGCGCCGCAGGAGGGGGATGGCCGGGCGTGGGGGATGGTGATCGATCTGGATGCATGCATCGGGTGCAATGCGTGCATCACCGCGTGCCAGGCGGAGAACAATATCGCGGTTGTGGGGCGCGATGCGGTGCTGCGGGGGCGGGAGATGCAGTGGCTGCGCGTGGATGTTTATGCGGATGCGCCGGATGAGGCGGCACGCGGGGCAACTGGCGATGCGGCCGTGGTGGCGCCGGTGCGGTTTCAGCCGGTGCCGTGCATGCAGTGCGAGCAGGCGCCCTGCGAGGTGGGATGCCCGGTGGAAGCAACGCTGCACGACCATGAAGGGCTCAACCTGATGGTTTACAATCGCTGCATCGGCACACGGGCCTGTTCCGGCTATTGCCCCTACAAGGTAAGGCGCTTCAACTGGACGGATTATTCGGCGGGCGCTTCCCCATCCATGGTGGACCAGCGCAATCCGGAGGTGAGCGTGCGCGCGCGCGGGGTGATGGAGAAATGCACCTACTGCGTGCAGCGCATCGTGGAAGCGCGAATCGTTTCGGATCGGGATAATACGCCGATTGCCGACGGCGCGGTGCGCACGGCGTGCCAGGGCGCGTGCCCGACCAGCGCGATCGTGTTTGGGAATCTCGCCCAGGGCGACAGCGAGGTTGCCAAGGCGCATGCCGATCCGCGGCGCTACGCGCTGTTGGGGGAGCTGAATACGCGGCCGCGGACGACGTATCTGGCGGCACGTGCATCCGCCGCCGCGAAGGAGGGCTGAGCCATGCCGTCCGGTGCAAGCGAGGTTGGGGCGGACGGCGAGACATATCGCGGCATTGGCGGCACGGCGGGCGGCATCGCGTTGCGCCGCGGTGCGCCAATGGCCTGGTGGCTGGCCCTGGCGGCGGCGCTGGGTTTGTGCGGGTTGCTGGCGGTATCGTTGTTCTTCCTGTTCTGGGACGGCATCGCGGTATGGGGCAACGCTATCCCGGTGACATGGGCGCTGGATATCGTCAGCTACGACTGGTGGATCGGGATTGCGTGCGGCGGGTTGCTGGTGAGCGGGGTGCTGCTGCTGGTGGATTCCCCCCTGCGCGGCGCGCTGAACCGGATTGCGGAGACAATGGCGGTGATGGGCGCGGTGGCGGCGGGGATTTACCCGATCATCCATCTGGGCCGGCCGTGGCTGTTTTACTGGACCTTTCCCTACCCCAACAGTTTTGCGCTGTGGCCGCAGTTTCGTAGCCCGCTGTACTGGGACGCGATCGACATCCTGAGTTTCCTGGGGATCGCGGTCTGCTTCTGGTTTGTGGGGCTGCTGCCGGATCTGGCGGCGCTGCGCGACCGCGCATGGGAGGCCGTTCGTGGGGAAAAGGGCTTGCTGCGCGCTCAGCTTTACGGGATTGCGGCGCTGGGGTGGCGCGGTTCCGCGGTGCATTGGCATCGCTGGCAGCAGACCTATCGCATCTTGGCATTTCTGGGCGTGCTGGTGGTGATGGCGTTGCAGACGGGTGCGGCGGTGATGTTCGCCGGCACGCTGGAGCCGGGCTGGCACGATACGCTGCTGCCAGTGACGTATATGGCGGGGGCGCTGCTGGCGGGCACGGGCATGCTGAGCCTGCTGGTGGTGGTGGTGCGCCACGCGTTCGGGCTGCAGGCGCTGATCACCACGCGGCATGTGAGCGTGCTTGCCGCCCTGCTGCTGGGGCTGGCGCTGGTGAACATCTATTGCCTGGGGGCTTCGACGTTCTCGACGATGCTGAGCGGCGACAGTTTTGCCGTGGCGGCACAGCTGCGGCGCGCGACCGGGCCGGTGGCGTGGAGTTTCTGGATGCTGGTGGCGGCCGGGCTGGTGACGCCGCTGGTGTTTCTGGTGGGCGCGCTGCGACGGTCGCCGGCGGTTCTGGCGTGGGTGGGGGGATCGGTGTGTGCCGGGATCTGGGGCGATCATTACACGCTGATCGTGGCGACGCTGCAGCATGATTTTTTGCCCTCCTCCGCCCATGCCACGCAGATCAGTTTTTTTGGGTGGGCGACCTTCGCCGGGTCGGGCGGGCTGTTTCTGCTGATGCTGCTGGTGTTTTTCCGGCTGCTGCCGGTGGTTTCGATTACCGAGGCGCGGCAGCTGAGCCGGGGCACGGGCGCGCAGGGGCGCCGCGCCGCGCCGTGGGTGGGCGATGCGGATGCGCCGCTATGGGGAGTGGCGGGGGAATTCGCGACCGAGGCGGGCATGGCGCATGCGCTGGAGCGGCTGCGGGCGGGCACGCCAGAGTGGCGGGTTGAGGGGTTCGGGCCGGTGGCGAGCTCGCGTGCTGCGGTGGCGCTGGGGTTGCGGGCGCATTCGATGCGCGGGTGCGCGCTGGCCGGCGGGATTGCCGGTGCCGCCTGCATGTTCGGGATGTGCAGTTACGCCACGATGTATGACTACGTGTTCGATATCGGCGGCCGGCCGCGGTTCAGTTGGCCGGCGTTTGTGGTGCCGACGGTATCTTTCGGGTGTTTGTGCGCGGGGCTGGCGGTGATGGGCGCGATGCTGGGGCTGAACCGGCTGCCGCGGCTGAATCATCCGGCGTTCAACATCGCGGGCTTCGCGCGGGCGAGTACGGACCGGTTTTTCGCGGTGGCGCATACGCGCGGGGAGAGGCTTGAGCCCGAGGGTGCGGAGGCGGTGCTGCGTGAGCTGTCACCGGCGCCGCTGACGATCATGCGGGTGCCGCGGTGAGGCGGGCGGTGGCGGCGTGTGCCGTGGTGTTGTGCGCTGTTTCGGCCTGCAAGAAAGCGGATATGTATACGCAGCGGGTGATCCGGCAGTGGGATAGTGATCCGGCTTCGGCCACTGGATCGAGCGTGCGGCCGCCGGTTGCGGGAACGCTGGCATTGTCGCAGCCGGATGCGGCCGTGGCGGCGCCGGGCGTGATCTCGGCGGCGCTGCTGGAGCGTGGCCAGGCGCGTTTCGATATTTATTGCGCGCCCTGCCATGGGGAGAGCGGCAATGGCCTGGGCATGATCGTGCAGCGGGGATTTCCGCAGCCGCCCGATCTGGCAAGCGAGAAATTGCGTCATGCGCCGGCGCAACTGTTCTACGATACGATCACCTATGGTCATGGTACGATGTATAGTTACGCGGCGCGCGTGGCCCCAGCGGACCGTTGGGCGATCGCGGCCTATATCCGCGCCCTGCAACTGAGCCAGTCCGCCGTGCTCGCCTCCCTGCCGGCATCGGATCGTGCCGCGCTGGGCGAAGCGCCATGAGTAAAAGTCTTTTTGCTTCTTTTTCTTCAGAAAAAGAAGACTCTTTCGTCTTGCCGCGCCGCGATGGATCTTTCTTGAAAGAAAGAAGCAAAGAACTTTTATCTGTTGCGTGCTCGTTATGATGGCGGCGTGGTTGCTGTTGCTGGCGGTGCCGGCGGGGGCGTTGCCGTTGGTGATGGCGGGGGAGGGCTTTGGCGGTGCACGGCTGATCGCGGCGCTGCGGGGATTGCTGGTGTTGATGCCGGTGGCGTTTGTGGCGGCGGTGCCGGTGGCGGTTTGGGGGCTGGGGGTGTTGCCGCCGGGGGGCTGGTTTGCCCAGCCATGGTTTGTGCTGCGTGGCGCGGCGTATCTGGCAATCTGGACTGTGCTGGCGCTGCACTTTGCGCGCGCGCCGGCGCGGCCGCGGCCGGTGATGCGCGCGGCGGGGCTGGCGGTGCATGTGGTGGTGGTGACGCTGGCGGCCACGGATTGGGTGCTCGCCTGGGCGCCGGGGTTGGGGGCCAGTGATATCGGGCTGCTGGTGATGGCCGGGCAATGCGCCATTGCCCTGGCGGTGGCGGTGCTGTGCGCGAAAGTGCCGGTGCCCGAGGCGGGCGCCTGGCTGATGGTGGCGCTGCTGGCGTGGGGCGCGCTGCAGTTTTCGCAATATCTGGTGGTGTGGTCGGCGGATATACCGGCGGAAATAGCCTGGTATCAGCAGCGCGGGTCGGATGCGGGCGTGGCGGCGGTGTGGCTGGGCGTGGTGGGGGTGGTGGTGCCGGTGGTGGTGTTGGCCTGCGGCTGGCGTGGCGCGGCGCGGGCGTGCGCGGCGCTGGTGCTGCTCTCCCAGGCGGTGGGAGTATACTGGCTGATCACGCCCTCTTTGCGCGGGCGGTTTACGGCCTGCTGGCTCGATGGGCTGGCGGTTGTGGCGGTGCTGGCGGTGATCGCCGGCGTGTTGTGGCTGGTGCCCGCCTGGGGCGTGCGGCTGCGGCGCCGCGAGGTGCGGCCGTGAGGGGGCGGGCGATCTGGCGCCGTGTGGGCCGCGTGCTGCCGTTTCTGGCAGGGGCGCTCACGGGCGCGGCAGCCGTTCGGCTGGCCTCGGCACGCCGGCCGGCACTCGCCCCGGACCCGTTCGGGGAACTGGCGGGGCGTGGCCATCCCGAGGGGTCGCCCAGTGCGGCGGCGCTGGCGGCGGGGTTTGAAACGGACGATGCCAATGCCGGCGACATCGCGCGGATCATGGCGGTGTTTGCCATTTCGGCGATTGCCAGCGTGGGGCTGATGCTGTGGTGGCTGGGCCGGCTGCACCATGCGGATGCAACGCGAGAGGCCGGCCTGACGGACGTGGAGCGCAGGCCGATCGAAGTGCCTCAGCCGCATTTGCAGGCCGATCCGTATGCGGAACTGGGCATGCTTCAGGCGCGGCAGGGCAAACTGCTGCATAGCTACATGAAGCTGCCGGGGGGCCTGGCACGCATACCGATCGATCGGGCGATGGCGCTGCTGGTGGGGACCCCCTTGGATCCGCCGGGCACGGTGTTTTCCCCTGTGCCTGCCGCCGGGAGTTCCAAACAATGAATGGCGCGCCCGGCCCGGCGCAATATCCGCTGCTGCTGTGGCCGCAAGCGGCATCGCATGCGGCGGTGCATGTGGATTGGCTGATTTTTGCGTTCACGGCCGTGACACTGCTGCTGACGGTGCCGATATTTCTGGCGATCACGTATTTCGCGCTGATGTACCGCAGTGGCCGGCAGGTTGACCGGGGCCATACAGTGGACCGGAACGTGAAGATCGAGCTTTCCTGGATGCTGATCCCGTTCTTCCTCACGCTGGCGTTCTTCGCGTGGGGCGCGCAGATTTTCGATGTGGAACAGCATGCGCCGGCCAATTCACTGGAAATACAGGCGATCGGGCGGCAGTGGATGTGGAAATTTCAGCATCCGGGTGGCCAGGCGGAGATCAACGACCTGCATGTGCCCACAGGGCAGCCGGTGCTGATCAACATGATTTCGCAGGATGTGATCCATTCCCTGTATCTGCCGGCGTTCCGCGTGCAGATGGAAACGCTGCCCGGGCGCTATACGCAGTTGTGGTTCACGGCGAACCGGCCGGGCGAATACCGGCTCTATTGCTCGGAATATTGCGGCACGGATCATTCGGTCATGGATGGGCTGCTGTATGTCATGAGCCCGCGTGATTATGCGCACTGGCTTTCCCAGGCGGGATCGAGCCAATCGCTCGCGGCTTTGGGCAAGAAGCTGTTTTCCAATTACGGCTGCAGCGGCTGCCACGGCGTGGGGGCCACGATACGCGCGCCCGATCTGGCCGGGCTATACGGGCGCCCGGTGCCGATGGAGGGCGGCGGCAGCGTGATTGCCGACGATACCTATATCCGCGACAAGATCCTGAACCCGGATAACAATCTCATCGCCGGCTACAAGCAGGTGATGCCGAGTTTCAAGGGCGTGATCCCGGAAGACGAGCTGATGCAACTGATCGCCTACATCAAGACCATGGAGAGTTCATCGTGAGCCCATCGGATGCTGTGATGCGCGATCCCGCCACGCCGCATGGCACGATCGGTCAGCCATCGGATTATCTGCATGCGCGGTACACGCTGCGGTCGTGGTTTTTCACAACCGATCATAAGCGGATCGGGCTGCTCTATCTGGCGTCGATCACCGCGTTTTTCGTGCTCGGGGCCATCGCGGCGGGGTTGATACGCCTGTGCCTGGTGGTGCCGAACGGGCAGATATTCACCAATGACACCTACAACAAGCTGTTCACCATGCATGGCGTGATCATGGTGTGGTTTTTCCTGATCCCCTCCATTCCGTCCACGTTCGGGAATTTCCTGCTGCCGCTGATGATCGGGGCCAAGGATGTGGCGTTTCCGCGGCTGAATTTGCTCAGTTGGTATGTGTTCATGACCGGCGCGTTGTTCACGATGATCACCCTGATCCTGGGCGGCGTGGACACAGGATGGACCTTCTATGCGCCCTTCAGCACCACCTATTCCAACACCTATGTGATCCCGGCGCTGCTGGGGGTGATCGTTGTCGGGTTCTCCTCGATCCTGACGGGGCTGAATTTTGTGGTGACCGTGCACAAGATGCGCTGCCCGGGCATGACGTGGTTTCGGATGCCGATTTTTATCTGGACGCTGTATGCGACGAGCCTGATTTTTCTGCTGGGCACGCCGGTGATCACGCTGGCGCTGATCCTGCTGGTGATGGAGCGGGCCTTCCATATCGGCGTGTTCGATCCGCGGCTAGGCGGTGATCCGGTATTGTTCGAGCATCTGTTCTGGTTCTACTCGCACCCGGCGGTGTATATCATGGTGCTGCCGGGGATGGGCGTGATTACGGAGCTGGTGGCGGCGTTCGCGCAGAAGCGTGTTTTCGGCTACAAATTTGTCGCCTATGCGAGCATCGGCCTGGCCTCCATCACTTTCCTGGTGTGGGGGCACCATATGTTCGTCAATGGCCAAAGCCAGTTGGCGAGCACGGTATTCTCGTTCCTCAGCTTCGCTGTGGCCGTGCCCAGCGCGGTGAAGGTGTATAATTGGACAGCGACGATCCATAAGGGCAATATCAGGCTGGATACGCCGATGCTGTATGCGATGGGCTATATCGGGCTGTTCGTGCTGGGGGGATTGACCGGGCTGTTTCTGGCGACGCTCGCGGTGGATGCGCATTTGCACGATACGTATTTCGTGGTGGCGCATTTCCATTACATCATGGTGGGTGGCACGATGCTGGCGTTTCTGGGCGGACTGCATTACTGGTGGCCGAAATTCACCGGGCGGATGTATCCGGAGGCGTTCGGGCGGGTGGGGGCGTTCCTGATCTTCATCGGGTTCAACGTGACGTTCTTTCCGCAGTTCATCCTGGGGTATTTGGGGATGCCGCGGCGGTATCATGTTTATCCGCCGGAATTTCAGTTGCTGAATATCCTGTCCAGCGCGGGATCCACGATTCTGGCGGTGGGATATTTCTTTCCCATGATCTACCTTATTTGGAGCCTGTGGTTCGGCAAGCGGGCGCCGGCCAATCCATGGCAGGCGCGCGGGCTGGAATGGACTACATCCTCCCCGCCGCCGCCGCATAATTTCGCGGTAACGCCCCGTGTGGATTTCGAACCGTACGACTATGCGATCAAGGCGCGCGAAGTTGGCTGAGGGCGGAGTGATCGCGGAGCCGGTGGGCATCGAGCTCGTTGGGCATTTTGCCACGGTTTCGCAGCAGCGGGAGGCGGCCAAGCTGGGGCTGTGGGCGTGGCTGGTGACCGAGCTGCTGCTGTTTGCCGGGTTGTTCCTGTGCGCGCTGATCATCCGGATCCAGCATCCGGCGGCGGTGACGCTGGCTGCGACACACCTGAAATTCTGGATCGGGGCCGCCAATACGGCGGTGCTGATCTGCTCCAGCTTTACGATGTCGGGCGCTATCGCGCTGTCTCGCATTGGCTGGCGGGCGGGTATGCTGCGGTTCATGTTGGCGACGGCGGGGCTGGGCACGCTGTTCTTGGGGCTGAAGGGCTTTGAGTATTACCAGGATTATGTGGAGCATATGGTGCCGTTTCTGGCGGGGCCCTATGTGCTGGCGCGCGATCAGGCGACACGGCTTTTTGTGGACGTGTATTTCATCACCACGGCGCTGCATGGGGTGCATCTGATCACCGGCGTGAGCATCCTGCTTGTACTCACCTGGCAGGCCAGCCGGCCGCATTTTCTGGCGCGGCACCAGAACAGGATCGAGGTGTATGGGCTTTACTGGCACTTTATCGATCTGATCTGGATCATCGTGTTTCCCGTCTTATACGTGCTGAATCGATGAGAGGGGTGGGATGACCCGTACGGATTGGGCGATGTTGAGGCGGGTGTTGCGGGTGCCCTGTATCACCCTGGTAGCGTTGGTGGCGCTGCTGGCGATCAATGTGGCGCTGGGCGCCACGCTGCCGTTCCGTAATGTGTGGATTGTGGAAGCCGGCGTTGCAGCCTGCATGGTTGCGATCGTGCTGCTTGTTTCCATGGATCTGCTGGACGAGACGCCGCTGATCCGACTGTTCTCCTCGATCGGTTTCTTCTGGCTGCTGATCATGTTCGGCATGATCCTGACGGATTACCTCTATCGCTGATGCCCACCCCCGATCAAATCGGCAAAAGTTTTTTGCTTCTTTTTTTCAAAAAAGAAGGTCTTTCTTTTTGTTCTTTTTTGAAAAAAAGAACCAAAAAACTCTTACCTATTGGGTGTCGGGTCCTTGTAGCCGCCGCGTGCAATGACGGGTCGGGTGAGGGCCGATCTCGCCGGAGTTTGGTATTACATCTCCAGCTCCAACCCCACCGACACCGCCTGATGCGGGGGGATCTCGAACCATTCGACCGGCGAAAGCCCTGTGCTGCCGAGAAAGAGAAACAGGCGTTGCAGCGCGCGGCGCCAGAAGGAGCCGCGATCGGTGGCGATGGGCTGGGGCAGAAGAAAGACCACACTCTCCCATTCAAAGGGAAGAGCTTTCGGGAGAACCTCGCCTGCGCAAGGGGTTTCCATGAAGCCGAAACGGGCGATGGCGGTGAACAGGCCGTTTCCGAGTTCCTCTACCGTAACGCGGTTGCTCTGCGACACGTAAGGCGCGGGTAAGGTTTCGATCTTGAGGAGCAGAACGTTTTCGTAGCTGCAATTCTCCCGCAGCCATTTATGGCGGCCCACCAGCGGCACACGTTGGAGATCCGAGGTGAGAAACACCGCGGTGCCGGCGCCGCGGCTGGCCCATCCTTTCATGCCGGCGCGGAACTCGCCGATATCCATGGCCCAGCCGGCCAAGGCGCGGCGGTAGCGGGCGCGGCCGAGAGTCCAGACCGAGAGGAGGGTGAAGACGAAGATGCCGATCACCAGCGGCACCCAGGCGCCTTGCAGGATCTTCACCAGGTTTGCGCCCAGGAAGGTGATATCAAAGCCGAGGAAGGCAATCATCAGCGGCACCGCGGCCCACAGGCTCCAATGCCAAACACGGGTGGTGACCACGAAGAAGACGATCGAGGTAATCGTCATTGTGCCGATCACCGCCAGGCCGTAGGCGTTGCCTAGCGCATCGGAGGAGCGGAAGCCGAACACCACGGCGAGGCAGCCGATCATCAGGAAGACATTCACCACAGGCATATAAACTTGGCCGCTGGAGTCGGCCGAGGTGTGGCGCACGGCGTAGCGCGGGGCCAGGCCCATGTTGACGGCCTGGCGGGTGAGCGAGAAGGCGCCGGAGATGAGCGCCTGGCTGGCGATGACAGTGGCGGCGGTGGAGAGGATCACCATCGGGTAGATGCCCCAATGCGGCACCAGGCCGAAGAAGGGTTCGCCGGCGGCACTCGGGTCCCGCAGCAGCAGGGCGCCCTGGCCGAGATAGTTCAGCATCAATCCCGGCAGCACCAGGACATACCAGGCCAGAATGATCGGACGCCGGCCAAAATGGCCGAGATCGGCAAACAGCGCCTCCACGCCGGAGAAGGCCAGCACCACGGCGCCCAGGGTGAGATAGCCGGTCCAGCCATGGGTGATGAGGAAATGCGCGCCGGCGAGGGGATTGAAACTGGCGAGCACAGCGGGGTGGCTGATGATGCCGAACAGGCCGGTGGCGCCGATTGCGGTGAACCAGGCGAGCATGACGGGGCCGAACAGGGTGCCCACCGCTTCCGTGCCGCGATGCTGCACCAGGAACAGGGCGAGCAGGATGATCGCGGACAGTGGCAGCACATACGGCTTGAACGCGCTGGTGGCGACATTGAGGCCCTCCACCGCCGAGAGCACGGAGATGGAGGGGGTGATCATGCCGTCGCCATAGAGCAGGGCGGAGCCGAACAGCACGAGCAGGGTGAGGGCGCCGGGGCCGGCGAAGGGTTTTGGCGGATTGTGCTGCTGGATCAGGCCCAGCATGGCAAGCGTGCCGCCCTCACCATCATGGTCGGCCCGCAACACGAAGATGGTGTATTTGATGCAGACGGCGAGGATGACGGCCCACAGGATCAGCGACAGCACGCCGATGATGGCGGCGGGATCCTGGGCGTATTGCGGCGTATCGTGAAACACCTGGCGTATGGCGTAGAGCGGCGACGTGCCGATGTCGCCGAAGACCACGCCGAGGGCGCCGAGCATCAGCACGGGAAGGGTTTTTTCGGTCATCCGCAATGTCTCTCCGTGGGGGTGCGGGGCGGATAACGCGGAAAGGAGAAAGAAAGATGTTCTTTTTTGAAAAAAAGAACCAAAAAACTTTTGTTCCTTCAGGTACGCGCTGTGCCTGCCGTGTCGGATCGCCGTGAAGGCGACCAGGCAAAAGTTTTTTGGTTCTTTTTTTCAAAAAAGAACACTCTTTTGTTTTTCTTTCGAGTCGTAGTGCGACTCGGTTGTTGCATGCGAGTCTCCCCGATCAGTGCGTGAACGGACTGCGTGGGATGATTGATCAGGACCTGGCGATTGCCGCCGCGGCCTGCGGGCTGGTGGTGCTGGTGTTGCTGTTGCTGACGCTGAGCATCGCGCTGGGGATGCCGCGGCGACAGGATGTGCAGGCGTTGCGGCTGCTGGCGGAGCAGGGGCTGGCGGGGCAGCAGGGCGTGGGTGCGCAGGTGGATGCCATGCGGTTGGCGATGGAGACGCGGTTGGGGGAGTTGACGACGCGGCTGGCGGCGGAGGCGGGCGAGGATCGCGCGTTGCTGGAGCGCAAGTTGGGCGAGATGGCGGCGCAGGCGGTGCGGGGCCTGGCGGAGATCCAGGGCCAGGTGAATGAGAAGCTGACCCGGGCGGTGGAGCAGCAGATGCAGACGAGTTTTGCGCGGGTGATCGACCAGTTCACGGCCGTGCAGAAGGCGATGGTGGATGTTCAGGCCGTCACGTCGCAGATCGGCGATTTGAAGCGGGTTTTCGCCAATGTGAAGACGCGCGGCGGCTGGGGGGAGACGCAGCTGGCGGCGCTGTTGGCCGATGTGTTGCCGGAGGGTGGGTATGTGACGAATGCAAGGTTGCGCGAGGGCAGCCTGGAGGTGGTGGAGTTTGCGGTGCGGATGCCGGTGCGGGGGGATGTGCGGCCGTTGCTGGCGATTGATGCGAAATTCCCGACGAGCGATTTCGAGCGGCTGCTGGATGCGGTTGAGGCTTGCGATGTGGAAGGTGAGCGGGCGGCGCGGCGGGCGCTGGAGGTGCGGTTGCGGCTGGAGGCGCGCAAGATCGCGGCGAAATACATTGTGCCGCCGGGCACGGTGGAGTTCGCGGTGATGTATTTGCCCACCGATGCGCTGTATGCCGAGGCTGCGCGGATCCCTGGGCTGATCGACGAGCTGGGCCAGAGTTTGCATGTGATGGTGATGGGGCCGAGCCTGTTGCCGGCTTTGTTGCGGACGGTTCAGCTGGGGTATGTGACGTTGGCGCTGGAGCAGAAGGCGGGGCAGATCGCGGATTTGCTGGGGGCGACGAAGCGCGAGATGCTGACGATGGATGGGGTGCTGGAGCGATTGTCCCGCACGGCCGGCACGATGACGCAGACCATTGAGGATGCGCGCCGGCGCACGCGCGCGGTGGGGCGCAAGCTGCGCGAGATGGAAACGATGCGCCCCGACGCCGCCGACGCGATGCTGGAACAAGATGTTTATGCCAGCGAATAGGTAAAAGTCTTTTTGCTTCTTTTTCTTCAGAAAAAGAAGAGTCTTCTTTCTTGAAAGAAAGAAGCAAAGAACTTTTGTTCCGACGATAGGGGGCTAAGTGCGGTTTCTCGGGCATCCAATGGGGTTGGCGGTGTTGTTTGGCACCGAGATGTGGGAGCGGTTCTGCTATTATGGCATGAGCGCGCTGCTGACGTTTTATATGGTGGATTTCCTGTTCGCGGGGGCGGAGCCGCAGACCGTGCTGGGGTATGGCGCGGTGAAGGGCGCGTTTGAGTTCGTGTATGGTCCGTTGGGGACGCAGCCGCTGGCGGCGCTGGTGTTTGGGCTGTATGCGGCGCTGACGTATTTGACGGGGGTGGTGGGCGGCACGGTCGCGGATCGGTATCTGGGGCAGCGGCGGGCGGTGATCCTGGGCGGATCGACAATGGCGCTGGGCCAGATATTGCTGATGCAGCCGCGGTTTTTCTTTATCGGCCTGGTGGTGTTGGTGATCGGCAACGGGTTTTTCAAGCCGAATATCGCCACACAGGTGGGTGGGTTGTACAAGCCCGGGGATACGCGGATCGATCGAGCGTATTCGATTTTTTATGTGGGGATCAATTTGGGGGCGTTGCTGGCGCCGCCGATTTGCGGCCGGCTGGGGCATGCGGCGCCGGGGCAGCCGCCGCATTGGCAATGGGGGTTTGCCGCGGCCGCCGCGGGGATGTGCGTCGGGTTGGCGATCTTTCTGGCGGGCGCCAGGTTTTTGCCGCCGGATGTGCGGGCGCGGCGGTTGCAGGCGGAGGCTTCCTCGGGCGTGCGGGTGGGCCGGCTGACAGCGATCGAGCGGCGCACGGTGGTGGCGCTGGTGATGGTAGCGTTCTGCAATTTGTTTTTCTGGGGCTGCTACGGGCAGCAATATATTACGATCGCGCTGATGGCGGAGCAGAATGCCAATTTGGGCACGCCGCTTGGCGTGCTGCGGCCGGAGGATGTGCAGAGTTTCAATCCGTTCTACATTTTCCTGCTGACGCCGTTCATTATCGCGGTCTGGGCGTGGCAGGCGCGGCGGCGTTTGGAGCCGGCACCGGTGACGAAGATGGCAATTGGTTGCGCGGCGACGGCTTTATGCTTTGCGATGCTGATGGTGCCGGCGATGGCGATCGATGCGGGGCATAGGGTGACGGTGGTGTGGCTGTTCGCGGCGATGGGCGTGCTGACGGTGGGGGAGTTGTATTTGTCGCCGGTGGGGCTTTCGTTGTTCAGCCGCACGGCGCCGGCGAAGTTGGCGTCGCTGATGATGGGGGTGAATTTTTTATCGATCTTTGGGGGGAATTATCTGGCGGGGTATCTGGCGCATTTCTGGAGCGGGATGAGCAAGACAGCGTTTTTCGGCATGATCGCGGTGATTGCGTCGGTGGCGTCGGTGGCGATGTTTGGGTTGAGCCGGGTGTTGAATCCGATGTTGAAAGATGGGCGGTGATGGGTGCTATGCACAAGCGCATTGCACCTTACGGGGTTGCCCTATGCGTGCTGGCATGTGCTGCCGGGCCGGCGCATGCGTTTAATCCGAATGATCCTGTGGCCTCTGGCTATACTCTGGCGCTGGCCGATGGGTTTGACGCGGTATCGCCCAGTATTTGGGAGAACGACTGGTGGTATGTGACACCGACGGCGTGCCAGGCGGCGTTCTTGCCTGGCACGGTCAGCGGATCGGCCGCGGGGCTGGTGATGCATATTGAGTCGCTGGAGCATGTGGCAGCGTGCGACGGCAGCGGCCAGGTGTATTCATCGGCGCATCTCGACAGTTACGGCCATTTCGCGCAGTCGTTGGGGTATTTTGAAGCCAGCATCAAGGCCAGTGCCGAACCGGGGACGCTGACGGCGTTCTGGTTGCTGCCGGAAAATGGCGCGTGGCCGCCGGAGCTGGATATTGAGGAAATTCGCGGCGATTATCCGAGGCTCGCGTATCTGACCAATCACTGGGGCGTGCAGAACAATCGGACGCAGTATGTATTTACCGTGCCGCGGAGCCTGGGGGGCGCGTATCATCGGTATGGCGCGCTGATCACCGCCAGCACGATCACCTGGTATATCGATGGCGTGCAGCGCGGCCGGACGGTGCTGCGGGCGGGGGAGGCCGCCCGGTTGTTCGTTGTGTTCAGCCTGTATACCGGCGCCTGCGGAGATGGCTGGGCAGGCTGCCCGCGGCAGACGACCGGTTGGTCCGCGGATGCGTATGTGCGGTGGGTTCGGGTGTGGAAGGCGCCGTAAGATATGCGGTTCGGTTGACGAGAGGTTTGGAAGCACCCTGCTGTGGGGATGCGGCGGCGGTGAACCGCGCGCTCACGTCAGGATCCTGGCCGGCGGGCAGCAGGGGTCGTATTAGAAATACCTCAGCTTAAACCTCAGCGCGGCATCGCCCGCGCCAAGCGTGAAGGCGGCGGTATCGAAGCTGGGGGGGCCGAAACGCATGGGGGCGTCGTTGGAGAAACCCATGCCTTCCTCCGGCATGCCGAGGAAGGTGCGGTCGATGGTGTCGTTGTCGTTCTCGTCGTGGAACGCCTGGGCGGCGTAGGTGCCGGCAGGCACACCCTGGACCATGATCGTCACCTGGCCGGGATGCGCGGCGGCGCGGGCATGATAGGCGCAGTGTGGGCCGAGAAACTCGGCGCGGGTGCAGATGGTCACCAGCACGTGGCCGTGATCGTTGCGGATGCCGGTGATGGTGACGGCAACCGTGGCGGCGTGGGCGGCGGGCGCGGCAAGCAGGGCGGCGAGCAGCAGGCGTTTCATGGTTGCGCGGGGTAGGCGCGGCCGCGCCAGGTGGCGGGGCGGCCGGAGGCGGCGCGGATCAGCGCGGCCCATTGCACGGCCAGAAGGGCGGTAATCCCGACCGGGTGCAGCAGGGCGCTGACGATGTTCTGGCGAAAGCGGCGGGCGAGGATCAGGCGCAGGGCTATGCCGCAGGCGAGCGCGGCCCACGCGGCGGGGGAAGGTGACGCCAGCACCAGGATCAGCGGCAGAATGGCGCCGCCGGCGAGGATGAGGGTCCAGATGGGCAGGGCGAAGGGCTTGGCCATGCCTTCGGTGGCGTTCTTGGTCAGTCCCTCCCACACCTGGCCGGCGCTGCTGTACATGCGGCATGTGGCAAAGGATGTGGCATCGAACAGGCCGGTCATGAAGCCCGCGCGGCGGAAGGCGCGGGGCAGGGTGATGCCATCGTGGAGCGAGGCGCGGATGGCGCCGTGGCCGCCGGCCGCGTGATAGGCGTCGGCCCGGGCGATGAAGAGCTGGCCGCAGCCGGCGCCGAGGCCGGGCGAGGCGGATCGCCGCATCTGGAAGATCGGCAGGTAGCCCAGCAGCAGGAAATGGATCAGCGGCAGCAGCAGGATCTCCGACCAGGTGCGGGTGATCTGGCGGGGGAAGCCGCTGGCAAGGGCCAAGTTCTCGCGCGTGATGAAGCCGGCCATGCGGCTGATGGCATCGGGCGCCAGGCGCACATCGGCATCCACGAACACCAGCAGATCATGCGTGGCGAGGCGGGCCAGGGCGGCGCAGGCATGCTGCTTGCCGGACCAGCCGGGGGGCAGGCCCTGGCCGGTGGCGGTGCGCAGACGCGGATCGGGGATGGCGGCGAGGATGGCGGGGGTTGCGTCGGTCGAGCCATCGTCCATCACGATCAGTTCGAGATCGACGTTTTCGCTGGCAAGGATGGCGGCGGTGGCGGGGCCGATATTTTCCGCCTCGTTGCGGGCGGGGATGAGGACCGAGACCTTCGGGGTGCCGGGGGCCGTGGCGGGGGTGCGCAAGCGGCGGAGATTATCCAGCGCCAGGCACAAAGGCAGGGCGGCGAGCACCAGGGAGAGTGTCGCCAGCATCAGGTTTTTTCAGGCTGGTGGCGAGCGCTGAACGGGGTGCCGCGTGCCCAGGCGCTGGTACGGCGGTAGAGATCGTAGAGGCCGCCGACGCCGGCGGTGCCGCCGAAGACGGTGCGGAAGGCGGCAGGTTCGCGGGCGGCGGCTTGGCTGGCGAGTGTGTCCATGGCGTGGGTCAGGCCCGATTCCAGCGCGTGCTGCCAGGATGTGACGCTCGTCTCCCCGGGCGGGAGGGTGATGGGCGGGCCGAAATGGAGCAGGGCTTCGGGTTTGCTTTCATTCCAGAAGCCATATTCCAGCGCGAGTGGGATGACCATCGCATGCGGGGCGAGGCGGGCGAGGCGGGCGACGCCGGTGCGCAGGCGGATGGGGCGCAGGCGTGGGTCGGTAAAGGCGCCTTCGGCGGTGATGACGAGGCAGGTGGTGGCGCGGCGCAGGCTTGCCAGTGCGGTGCGCAGGAAGATTCGGCCGCCATCGGGCGTTGCGGGATCGATGCCGAACAGGCCCATGTGGCGGAGCAGCGCGTAACGTTGCAGTTCGGCCGCATCCATTGGCCCGATGCCGATGCGGCCGGGCAGAAGGCGCGGCAGCGTCAGCAGCAACAGGGCCGGATCCCACCAGGAGGGATGGTTGCAGTAGATGATCAGCGGCCGCCCGGGATGGCTGGGGATTTGCGATGCGCGGGTGAGCCTGACCGCATGGAACCGCCGCCAGAAGAACCACCTGAGATAAAGCCTGAAAAGGGCCAGCAATAGCGCCGACCGTTTGGCCAGGGGATCCGTCACGCCTCGTATCCGGTGCGCACACAAATAGGTAAAAGTTTTTTGCTTCTTTTTTTCAAAAAAGAAGATTCTTCTTCTTTTCTGAAGAAAAGAAGCAAAAGACTTTTACTCATATGGGCTTCGGTGTCAGCGTTGGGCATCCGTATCAGGCTACGGCGAGGGCGAGGTCGGCGTCTACCGTGTTGCCGGCGATCCAGCCGGACATCAGAACCATGGGCATGCCGGGGCCGGGGTGGGCGGCGCCGCCGGCGAGATAAAGGCCGGGCAGGTCGCGGGAGCGGTTGCCGGGCTTGAAGGCGCCGAACATGCGGCCGTGGCTGGCCAGGCCGTAGATGGCGCCATCCAGCACGCTGTAGCGGTCGTGGATATCCTGCGGGGTCAGCACGCGCTCGACCCGGATCCGGCTTTCGAGGTCGGTGAGGCCGGCGGTGCGGGCGAGCTTGTCGAAAATCACGCGGCGGTAGGCCGGCAGCATGGTTTTCCAGTCATGATGCGGGCGCAGGTAGGGGGTGTGAACAAGAATATACAGTGCCTCGCCGCCGGGCGGGGCCACGCCCGGCTCGGTGCGGGAGGGGGCGGCGATGTAGCAGGTGGGATCGGGGGCGGGTTCGCCGCGGTGATAGATGTAATCGAATTCTTCTTCCGGATCGCGGGAGAAGACGAAATCGTGGTGGGCGAGGTGATCGTAGGCGCGGTCCAGGCCCAGATACAGCACCACGCCGGAACAGGCGGGTTCGCGCTTCCAGCGTTTGGCGAAGGTTTTCGCCGGCGCACCGCCGACGAGTTCGCGATAGGTGCGCACGCTGTCCATGTTGGAGATGGCGGCCGATACCGCGATCTGCTCGCCGGTATCGGTCTGCACGGCGCTGACGCGGCCGCCGGCGGAGATAATGCGGGCAATGCCGGTGCCGAGGCGGAACTGCACGCCGAGCTCGCGCGCGAGCTTTTCCAGCGCCACCGGCACGGCGCGTGTGCCGCCCATGGGGTACCATACGCCATCATTGGTTTGCATGTGGGCGATGCTGCACAACACGGCAGGCGAACCATAGGGCGATGAGCCGACATATTGGACGAAATGATCCAGCATCTGCGCCACGCGCCCATCCTTCACGCGCTTGCGGATCTGGCCGGCAACGGTTGTGCCCATGCGCAGGCTCAGCACGTCGCGCAATGTGGCCAGGTCCATGTTCTTCTTCAGATCCAGCGTGTCGAACACATCCTCCACCGACCGCCAGAAGAAGAATTTCTCGCTCACCTCATGCAGCCCGGCGGACATGGCAATGAAGTTCTCGTAGCCCGCCTCCGTGCCCGGCGCGTAGGCGGCGAGCGTGGCTTTCATCTCCGCCATGTCCTGCTTCAGATCCAGCACCGAGCCATCCTCGAAGAAGCAGCGCCATTGCGGATCAAGCCGCTTCAAATCGAGCAGATCGGCGGTCTTGCGGCCGGCCTCGGCGAAAATGCGGTCCAGAACGCGCGGCACGGTGAGAATGGTGGGCCCCATGTCGAACCGATAGCCATCCTGCTCGAATACCGCGGCCTTGCCGCCCAGCCAGTCGTTCTTTTCGAACACAATCACACGGTGGCCGCGTGCACCCAGTGTGCAGGCGGCGGCAAGGCCGGCGAGACCGCCACCAATGATGGCAATGGGGGGGGCGAGGCGAAGTCCGTCGGGCATAGACAAGCTCCAAGAAGAAAGGTCTTCTTTTTTGAAAAAAAGAAGCAAAAAACTTTTGGCTATGGGGCCCGCCACAAAGACGGGCGTGCACCTTAAACGGCTTCGGCAAGCATCGGGGTGTAGTCGGGGGCGGCCATGTCCGAGCCGGGGCTCCAGTGGCCGGTCAGGCCGAGATCATCGGCCATCAAGCGGCACGTGATCCGGGCCGATTCGAAGATCACCGGCAAACCGCTGCCAGGATGCGTGCCGCCGCCAACGAGATACACGCCATCCAGATCCTCGAACCTGTTGCGCGGGCGAAAGCATAGCATCTGGTCCAGCGAATGGGCCAGGTTGAAGGTCGCACCCTGGTGGATGGCGAGCTGGCTCTCCCAGTCGTTGGGCGTGAACATCTTTTCGAAGCGGATGCGCTTTTCGATGTTCTTGATCCCCAAGCGGGCGAGACGATCCAAGGCAATGGCGCGGAATCGGGCTTTTTCCGCCTCCCAGTCTATCCCCCCCGCACGGTTGCCCACAGGCACCAGGACATACATCGTGGAATGACCCGCCGGGGCGAGATCAGGGTCCGTGACGCAGGCGTTCTGAACGTAAAAGGATGGTTCGGAGGGCGGCGCGCGGCCGGCTTCGATTTCCGCGATATTGCGGCGGTAATCGGCGCTCAGATAGATGGTGTGATGCGCCAAATCCTCGTCCATGCCCTCCAGGCCCAGATAGAGCATGAAAGTGGAGCAGGAAAATTTCTTGCGCGCGAGCTTGGCATCGGTCCAGCGGCGGCGCAGGCGGTTGGGCACCAGCTTGCGCATGGCATCGGCGAAGTCCGCGTTGAGAACGACGGCATCGAAGCCCTCCGCGCCGGACGCGGTGCGAACGCCTGTGGCCCGGCGGCCGCTGAAGAGGATTTCGGCAACCGGCTCACCCATGCGGAAATTGGCCCCGAGGTCGCTCGCCGTGGCGGCCAGCGTTTCCATGACCGCGCCGCAGCCGCCGCGGGGATGGAACACGCCGAATTCGTATTCCATGAAGGAGAGAATGGTGAACAGGCTCGGGCAGCGATAGGGCGACATGCCGAGATATTTGCTCTGAAAGGAGAAGGCGAGGCGGACACGCTCATCCTTGAAATAGGTGGCCAGATCGCCATCCACGCTGCGAAATGGCCGCATCATCGGCAGCGATTTCAGCATGTGCGCGCGCACGAGATCACGCAGGCCGTGGAAAGGGGCTTCCAGAACCGGGCGGAAGGCGGTGAGCTTGCGGCGGTTGTCGGCCATGAAGCGCGGCAGGGCAGCCGCGTCCGCCGGGGCCAGGGCGGCCACCTCGCGCTGCAGGCGTGCGATGTCGGGTGTGGCGCGGATTCGCCCGCCGGCCTCGAAGATGAGCTCGTATTGGGGGTCCAGGCGGATCAGGTCGATCTCGCGGGAGAGCCGGCGGCCGCAGGCGGCGAAAATGTCCTCCAGCACGCGGGGATAGAGGAAGAACGTGGGGCCCATGTCGAAGCGGAAGCGACCGGCCTGGGTGGTGGCGGCGATGGTGGCGGAACGGCCGCCGACACTGTGGGACTTCTCGAACACGGTCACGTCGGCGCCGGCGCGGGCCAGCAACATGGCGGAGGCGAGGCCGCCAGGGCCTGCACCGATGATGGCAATTCGACGACTCAATACCCTGCTCCGTGGTTACTTGGTCTGATGGGCGCGCGAAGTGAACGCTAGTGTATGTGATTCCGAGGTCCTGGTGTGACGCGCGGTTCAGGTGGGTGCGTTATGCGCCTTGTCACTGCCCGGTGCGCGCCACCAGTGAAATCGAGGCCATGAGAGCCCCGGGTGCCACATTTCTGGCGGTGGTGCACCTGCCGGAGCATGGCGTGTTCGGCGCGCGGTTGCCGCCGGGGGCGGCGGGGCAGTGGTGCCGGCTGGGCGTTTGGTGCGATGCGCCGGCGATGTGGTGGGCCAAGGTGGAGGTGGCCGATCCGGCGCGCCGGCAGGTGGTGCGGGAAGCGTTTCTCGGCCCCGCGCGGCGGTCGGGCGGCGGCCGGCAGCGGGTGATGCTGCTGCACCTGCCCGGCGGCGCCGCGGAGCTGGCGATACGGATGTTTTCCGATCGGGGCGGGCAAGCCGCGATCCCGGTGGTGACTCTGCGCGTGCTTGGCCGGGCGGAGGCAGGGCTAAGGCTGCTGCTGGGGGCGTGGCGGGATCTGCCGGGCGCGGTGTGGGGCAGGCTGCCGGGGCTGGCGTGGCGGGTGCGGGTGGTGGTGGGGCAGGGCGCGGCACGGCGGGGCGAAGCACCGCCCTATGCTGTGTGGGTGCGGCTGCATGAGCCATGGACGAGCGGCGCATGGGCGGCGGGACGCCAGGCGGATGTTGACATGGGCATTGCTATCATCGGGCGCCGCGATCTTGTCCTGGGGGAGACTGTGGCGCCGGCACCAGGGCCGGTGCGGGTGAAAATTGTGGGGACATTGCGCGAGTGTCTGCACGCCGGAGCCACATGGGTGGTGGTGGTGGCGGCCGGCGAAGTCCTGGCGCCGCATGCGCTTGCCTGCTTCGCGCTGGCCCACCGCCGGCACCCGGATGCGCGCGGGTTTTATGCTGATCTGGACTGCATCGATGGCCAGACACGCACGCAGCCGATGTTCAAGCCGGCAACCCCCGATCCGTGGCTGCTGCGATCGGGGTTGCTCACGCGGGGCGCCTGCATGTTCCACAGCTCGGTGCTGGAAGCGGCGGGTGCGGATCTGGCCGGGATCGGGGAGGATGCCGATTCCGTTCGCCTGGCGCTGGCAAGTCGGCTGGGCAGCGGAGAGTTCCAGGCCATCAGCCTGATACTCACCCATGTGCCCGCGCGGCTGTTGCGGCCGGCATCCGGGCGGCCCGTCGCGCCGCCGCCCGGCCGCGTTTGGCCCATGGTGAGCATCGTTGTGCCCTCCTCCTGCCGGTCGGCGCATGTGGTGCGGTGCCTGCGGCAGGTGGTTGCAGGCACGGATTATCCGGCGCTGGAGATTCTGCTTGCCGTCTCCTGCATCGACCCGAACAGCCGGGCACAGCGCGCCGTGCTGCGCCGGCTTGGGCGCATGGCTGGCCTGCGCATTTGCGACCTTGGGATGGCCGCCTTCAATTACGCTGCTGCCAACAACAATGCCGTCCGCCAGGCGCGGGGGGATCTGGTATTGCTGTTGAACGACGATGTGGTGCCCATCGAACCGGGGTGGCTGCAATGCATGGTGGCGGAACTGGAGGATTCGGCCGGGATCGTTGGGCCGCGCCTGTTGTATGGTAACCGTGCCTTACAACATGGCGGCGTTATCATGGGCCTAGGGAATCTCTGCGAACATGCCTTCCGGTTGCTGCCGGCGCGGGCGCCCGGGCCGCATGGCCTGGCACGGTTGAGCCGGCAGGTTTCGGCGGTAACAGGCGCGTGTATGCTTATGCATCGTTCGCTTTATCAAAATCTTAATGGAATGGATGAAGAGTTTTCCATTGCGCTCAACGATGTGGATTTTTGCTTGCGGGCCGCCGCCGCGGGCGCGCCGGTAAAGCTGGCGGCCGACGTTGAACTGTATCATATGGAGTCGCGGTCGTTGGGGCGGCACTACCACGGTGCGCGCGCGGCACTGGAGGCGGTGGAAGTGCAACGCCTGCGTGCATCCTGGCCCGAGATGATCACTGCCGACCCGTTCTACAACCCGCAGGCTTCCTTGGAGACCGGCCGGGAGTTTCAGCCCGCTTTTCCGCCGCGCCAGACAGCACTCTCGTGGATGGCGAGAGAGGAACTTGCGTAGGGCTGTATTTTTCGGCAACACGTGCTGTTGCATGGTCACGGCAAACCGGCTATTGCAGTCGCGTAAGGTTGACCTTGGGCGTGCTGTGTGGTGGTCGAGTCGTCAGTGATACGCTTGCGTGTTCCGGCCAATGGAACATCAGGCTGTGGCTGGCGGGTTGATTGATCGGGGGCTACGGCGGGTGAGCCGATGGGCGGGATCTGCGCTGGTGCAGCCGCAACGGTTTGGAAAGAAGGATATAATACGACTATGAGCAAGGCATTCATCGCGGGGATTATCCAGCAGAGCACGGACTGCACGGGCGTTGCGGCGAATGCAGCCGCCGGAACCCTGATCGACGCGATCGTTAAGCAACTGAAGAAGGATGGTGGTTTCACCCTGCCCTCTTTCGGCACGTTCACCGTGCGCAAGACGAAGGCTCGCAAGGCGATGAATCCGCGCACGGGCGAGCCGGTGAAGGTGAAGGCCGGCAAGACGGTGCGCTTCAAGGCCAGCCCGAACCTGAAGAAGGCCGTCTAACCGGCGTGTGGATGGGTGGGCTGGTTGCAGCCCACCGGTCCTGCATACGGTTTCGGATTTTGTGCTGCGTCTTGCAGGCAGGCCGATTTTCCGCCAGTACTGCGGCGGAAAAGCTGTAAGGACGCGCGGATGCCAGGCCTGAAAATCGGTGTTGTACCTGTTACGCCGTTTCAGCAGAATTGCACGCTGATCACCGATGCCGATACCGGGCAGACCGCGGTGGTCGATCCGGGTGGGGATGCAGACCGGATCATGGCTGCCTTGACGGCGGGCCGACTGGATGCGGTGGCGATCTGGCTGACGCATGGGCATCTGGACCATGCGGGCGGTGTTGCGGATTTGCTGGCGTTGCTGAACGCGCGGCCGGATCACGCGCCTGTTGAGGTGATCGGGCCCGACGAGCGGGACGCTTTTCTTTTGAACGACATCGAAAATCAGGCGGCTGCGTATGGCTTGAAGGGACTGCGCAATGCCTCACCGGACCGGTTTCTGCATGAAGGCGAAACGGTTTCCCTGGGATCGCAGGTTTTCGATGTACTGCACTGTCCCGGTCACACACCGGGCCATGTTGTGTTTGTGAACACGGCGGCGCGGTTCGCCCAGGTGGGTGATGTGCTGTTCCGGGGATCCGTGGGGCGCACGGATTTTCCCTATGGCGATCATCGGACGCTGATCGACTCGATCAGGACCAAGCTGCTGCCGCTGGGCGATGATGTGCGCTTCATCTGTGGCCATGGCCCGAATTCCACCATCGGCGCCGAGCGCGCGAGCAATCCGTTCATTCAGTAACTTATAGATCACCCAATCCAGAGTAACCTGCGAAGGCGCAGTGTGTTCACCCTAGCGGGCTGGCGCATTTTCCCGGCAGCGATTACCAACAGACAAAAGTTTTTTGGTTCTTTTTTTCAAAAAAGAACAGTCTTGCTTGTCTTAGAACACCGATTGTCCCCCCGCCGGCTTGATGATCGGCAAATCGCTCGCGGCCTGGTCGAGTGTTTCGTCCACGCTGAAGAGCACGTTCTCGGCCTCCTCGCGCGTGTCATATTCCATCGCATCCGCTTCGATGATGATGCCGCCGACCGGCAGCACCGCGAAGCGGCCATTGGGACGTTGCACGACCTCGTAGGTGACGGTGTGGGTTGGGTGCACCATGGCGCGGTTCCTTTTCCTGCCGGCCGGCATTACCGGCCCCAGCAGGGAGGAAACACGAAGCGGGGCCGGTGGTTGCGCCTTCAGGCAGCCGAGCGGGATTGCGGCAGCAGGCCCAGCAACGCGTCGCGGCCGGTGCGATGGCAGAAATCGCCAAAACCTTCGCCGGCGACGGGGCTGGCGGCCCAGGCTGCGAGCAGCGGGCCGAACAGGCTGATCACCTCGGCGTGGGGCACTTTTTCCAGCAATTTGAAGCTCAGCCGCGTGCCTTCAAAGTCGCCGCCAACATAAATGGCGTAGAAACCGGGCATGCGGCCGACGATGCCGATATCGCCGGCATAGGTGCGGGCGCAGCCGTTGGGGCAGCCGGTGATGCGAACGCTGACCCGCCGGTCGGAGAGGCCGTGGCGGGCGAGCAGGGCATCGAAGCCGTCCACGATCTCAGGATGCATGCGCTCGGCTTCGGTGAGCGCCAGGCCGCAGGTGGGCAGAGCGGGGCAGGAGAGCGCGTATTGGGCGAGCGGTGTGAGGTCTTCCGCGAGGGGCACGCCGTGGGCGCGGAGCAGCGAAGTGATCGCCAACCTGTCGGCCGGCCGTATGCCGGTGAGAAGCACATCCTGCTGCGGCGTCATGATCACCGCGGGCTGATAGGCAAGCACGATCTCGCGCAGGGCGGTGCGCAGCGCGGCGGTCGTGCCATCCACGATCCGGCCGGCGGGCACGGGGATGCCGAGCCAGACCTGGCCGTCGCCCTGCTCATGCCAGCCGAGCAGGTCCGGCACTTGCAGCTTCATGGGGCGCGGATCGGCGAAGGGGCGGCCGTAATAGGCGGCGAGCGTTTCACGTATCCAGGGCAGGCCGCGGTCGTCCACCACGTATTTCAGCCGCGCGCGGCGGCGGTTGGTACGGTCGCCATGGTCGCGCTGCAGTTTGATCACCGCCTCCACGATGGGGACGAGGTCATCGGGGCCGACGAAGGCGATCGGGGTCGCGAGCCGCGGATAGGTGCGGGCGTTATTATGGGTCATGCCCAGGCCGCCGCCGACCGCGATGTTGTAGCCTTGCAGCGTATCGCCATCGAAGATCGCGACGATACCCAGATCATTGGTCAGCACATCGATGGTGTTGTCGGCCGCGTGGGTGATGCCGATCTTGAATTTGCGCGGCAGATAGGTGGGGCCGTAGAGCGGCTCATCCTCGTCCTCGCCGCTCGGCGCCTCATCGAGGAAAATCTCGTAATAGGCGCGGCTGCGGGGTTTGAGATGCTCGCTGAGCAGGCGGGCATCGGCCTCGATCCGCGCCTGGCGCGCATCGCGGCGCGGCGTGGGGCTGGCCATGATGTTGCGCACCACGTCGCCGCAGGCGGACATGGTGGTGAGCAGCGTGTGGTTGATCTCGGCGATCGCCGGCTTCAGATCACCCTTCAGGATGCCGTGAAACTGAATGCCTTGCCGCGTGGTGATGCGCAGCGATCCGTTGGCGCGCGTATCGGCCAATCGGTCGAAATAAAGGTACTGCGCCGCCGTCATGTGGCCGCCGGGCATCCGGCAGCGCAGCATGAACTGGTATTCCTTCTCCTGGCCGTGCTGCTTGCGCTCGGTTGCCGTATCGCGGTCGAACTGCTCGTAGCTGCCGTGGAATTTCAGAAGCTGATAGGCGCCGTCACTGACCGAAATTCCGCCGGCCGCAAGCTCCTCGGCCAAGTCGCCGCGCAGGCGATGGCTCTCCTGCTTTAATGTTTCGACGGCGGAGAGCTTCATGAGCCAACCTCTAGAAAAGAAAGGCCAAGGGGGCTCTGCCCCCCTGGACCCCAAGCTGGGGCCGAAAGGCCCCAGACCCCACTCCTCAGACTTCGACGATACGTAGGTAGGGGCGAACCGTTTCCCAGCCTTGGGGGAACAACTCGCGCGCCGCTTCGTCGGAAACCGACGGGACGATGATCACCTTTTCGCCGGGTTGCCAGTTGGCGGGGGTGGCCACCTTCTTGCGGTCGGTCAGTTGCAGGCTGTCGATCACCCGCAACACCTCGTTGAAATTGCGCCCGGCACTCGGCGGATAGGTCAGGATCAGCCGCACCTTCTTGTTCGGGTCGATCACGAACACGCTGCGCACGGTCACGGCCGGATCGGCCTCCGGATGCACCATGTCATACAGCGTGGAGACCTTGCGGTCCGGGTCGGCCAGCAAGGGAAAGTTCAGGGCGGTGCCTTGGGTGGCGGCAATGTCGGCCGCCCAGCCCTCATGGCTGCC
>Ga0209208_10000409_pt1 | contig 54653 bp, 33 predicted proteins | sample S1TSphfallax_3_FD_187694 | JGI IMG/M metagenome (GOLD analysis project Ga0209208, IMG submission 187694) | Host-associated microbial communities from peat moss isolated from Minnesota, USA - S1T2_Fd - Sphagnum fallax MG (SPAdes) (version 2) | ecosystem: Host-associated > Plants > Peat moss >... | reverse complement strand
TTTTTTTTTTTTTGCCCCCCCCCCCCGGGCCCCCCCCCCCCCACTTCTTGAGGTTTGATTTTTCTTTACAGTAGACCGGTTTTTGCTCGCCAAATAAATGATGACCGCCAAGTTGTAAAAGTTTGAACTTCCGTACCATACTACCTTGGCACCGTTGACACTAATTACATTATTCAGCCGTGAGAATTGTTGAAATTTGCCGACCAAAAATTTGCAAAGATTAAAAATAAAAAATAAAAAAATGTGAAGGAAAATAGTGAATCTAATTTTATTTTAAAAATTCTAGGATGTTATATTTTTGACATGAAATCCTCAAAATAAAATAATTATTCAACACTGAAACTATTGAACTTGCCATGGTACGAAGAGACCCAAAGTAGGTAGCTATTTAGGTAGTAGGTATATATGACGTTTGGTCCATGGCGACCTGGTGGGCCTCCAATGAAGCCCTTGCAAAAAGTAGATTTCGTTGAAAATCAAAACAAAACAAGCAAAGACAGCCTTCTAGTTTGTGAAACCAACTAGTGTTGTTGGTCGGGAAGTTGCTGTTTCTCTTTCTCCCTACCTAAAGGCCCCCAGTATTGTCGAGATGCACCCAATTTGCACACCCAATTAGACACCCCCACCCTTGTCTCTCTAAGCTTAAGCTTTAGGGTTGAGAAAACATTTATGCACCGAGATGAGATGTGCTCCCACGTTCCAGTCAGCAAATTCAAAACATTTGTTTTAAAATATATTGTTCAGGCGTCATCAGTTGTAAAAGGAGAGTATTGAAGGGAAATTTCGCCTCTTCCTTCCTGGCTATGACAAGGCATTATTATTGCACTTCCAATTTAGTTGACACAACAAAAGGCCAATATTAGGGAACCACATTGGGAACACAGCGAGAACTTCGGGAACCACGTTGGGAACACATTGAGAACTTCGGGAACTACATTAGGAACACAGTGAGAACTTCGAGAACCTGATGGGAACAGGTTCCAATCTCGATGGGAACACAGTGGGAACAGACCCCCAAAAAAACCCAAATCCCCTCCATTTCCCCCCTCCCCAAAACCCAAAAGAAAAAAACCTAAGCCCCATTGAGTGCATGTTGTCCATTCACATTGGCTGCATGAAACTTTTAATTGTTTCTCACCATTTGCAGCTCGGCTTATACCCCCACTTTATTGTCCTACTACCCTTGTTAAAAGTTGAAGAACCCATAAAAGTTAAAACAAAGTTGGAACCAAATTTATAAATCTTTGATGCATGCAAACTCTGGAAGTTGCATAAAAGTGAAGGATTTAGGCATGTGCATGCTATTAGCATGAATATTGGGTTCGCCTAAACCCTAAACCTCAACCGAGGTAATATTTGGTTTCACCTTGGTAACCAATTCAACGAAATAGGTCTCATATATATAGGTACATAGGTAGAATAATAGGTAACTACTACGTAAGTAAATGGTTTATACATAGGGAAGGACTGTTTTTACTACCTACCTAACAACAACCTGCTTGTGGGTCAGTGGGTTGTTAGTAGGTAGGTAGGAGAAAAAAGGGTAACTGAGCTAACTACTATGGTTAGCTAAGGAACTGGAAACCCAACAGAAAACTGTTTCCTGACCACTTATCATTCATCCTTCATGGTGGGCCAGAGTGAACCAGCACCCCCTGACTCCACCAGTTGGCCGTTCTGTCCATAGGATGGGATGGGCTGTTTTTCATCTGCCTCTTTACCCTACGTTAACCAAGATTCTACTACAGTCAATCTTTTTTGGCTGCTGACCTTTGACCATTTTTTCGGGTTGCTAATTTTTTCTTAACCCTGACCTCCATACTACCCTCCCACCTAGCTACCCGACTTGCCTACATCTTAGCCTTGCTTGTGAACTAACAACTAATCCATTACCTACCTTTTATCTTTTGGCAAAACATATATTTATTCTGGGCTAAACTCTTATCACCTATTGGTTAAACTCCTATCTCTTCTTGGCTAAATTTTTATCTCTTGACAAAACTCAAATCTCTTCTTTGATTAAATTTCTATCTTTTGACAAAACTTTTATCTCCTCTTCTTGATAAAACTCTTATCTCTTGGCAAAACCTAGATCTCTTCTTGGCTAAACTTCTATTTCTTAACAAAACTTAAATTTCTTATTGGTTAAATTTATATTTTTCTTGGTTAAACTTTTATTTTTCTTAACTAAACTTTTATCTTTCGACAAATCCTATATCTCTTATTGGCTAAAGTTTTATCTCTTATTAGCTAAACTTCTATCTTTTAACAAAAGCTATATTTCTTTTGGCTAAACTTTTATCTCTTGTTGGCTAAAATTTTATTTTTTCTTGGTTAAACTTTTATCTCTTGGCAAAACCTTTTTTTTGGCTAAACTTTTATCTTTTATTGGCTAAACTTATATCTCTTCTTGATTAAACTTCTATCTCTTCTTGGTTAAACTTTTATTTCTTGGCAAAACCTTTATCTGTTCTTGGCTAAACTTATATCTTTTGGCAAAACATATATCTCTTGTTACCTAAACTTTAATCTATTACCAGTTAAACTTTTACCTCTTGGCAAAATTTATATCTTTTATTGGCTAAACTTCTAGCTATTCTTGGTTAAACTTTTATCTCTTTTTAACGAAATTTTTATCTCGTAGCAAAACCTTTATCTTTTCTTGGTTAAACTTTTATCTTTTGACAAAACCTACATCTCGTCTTGGCTCAACTTTTTTTTTTGGCTAAATTTATTTCTCCTTCTACAACTTTATTTCCTTTTGTTTGTTCTAAATTTTTTTTTTTAAAAAAAATCACAAGTCTATTTTTTTTTCTTCTGATTATAACAAAATTTAAAACTATCATTGCACTTTTTTTTATCATTAACAATGGATATTTTATGCACAACATTTTGGTATTGTCTAAAACATAAGAAATCCAACCAAGATTTTATGCTTCAAATGCAAATATTGCATAGTTTTATTATTATTTTTCTTCTTTTAAACATTTCTCATTACAATGGCAAAACTATGGTTGAAGGTATTGCATACATTAGACCAATCATGATGTGACGAGACTTGAATGACAATGGACCTAGTTTTTGTAATACCTTCATGTTGAGCTAGGACACTTATTACAAAATTGAAATGCAAATAACTTTCAAGTCCTTACAATTCCCATATGTTTTTTGCTACCAATTATATTTAGATCATATAAAGGTTGGAAGATGCAAGTATTGCAAGCACTTTTTCATCCACCATCCTAGGTTAGGGCAACTAGAAAGTTCGGAAAAATACAATATCCACATTGTCAATATCTAATACAAATGTCCAAGTTTAAGTCAACATAATTCCTACACAATCAATTGCATCAACCCTAAATTATGTAAACATTTGAACTAATGGAACCTTAACCCTTGTCTAGAAACTAAATAATTTCATACAAATGACCAAAAAACCTTTGACCTAATTTGTAAATGTTGTTTGCATAAACCATAAATAATGTATACATTATAACCTAATGGATGGATAGGCTTAAATTTGAGAAACTAAGCAAACCTATATAAATGAACCTTACAATATTGAGTTAAAACCTTTTTATGCAACAAAAATCCTTACACTAAACTTCAATTAAATAAATTCAAAAAGAATTGGTTACATAATTTTAATGTTAAAATTTAACAAGTTTTTAATAACTAAGTGTTAAACCTAATTTTGGAACTAATTTTGCATAACCTTAAATTGTGTATAGAATATAAACATTGGATACATAATTGTAATAAAAATATAAAACAATTTTATATAATACTAATAAAATGTATGCTTTAAACCTAAGTTGGGAGGAGGAACCCCAACCCTGAATGTAAACAAAACAAGTAGGAAGGTTTATATCATTCATACATTTGCCATGGAGTCACCTTCACTCTCCTCTCTTTTAATAGATGAAAGAGAAAAGAAAAGACCTTCCTTATGTATATGTGTGTATGTGAATACATAAATTTATTTATAAAATATTCCATGAAAATAATATAAATGTTATCATAAAGGTCACCTTAAACCCAACACCCCCTTTGTTTGTTTGAAGCATATATTAGGCAAAAGTTTAAATATGGGTAATGTAACATGAACATGGCAAATTGACAATGTAGGTATTGCAATTTGAAGGGCTTTATATGGAAAACCCAAACCATTGACAATAGAAGATCAAGAGTTTGTAATACCCGCACAAACAAATTCATTTATGCATTGAAGGGTCATTTCATGAAAACATGCAATATATTTATATTAAAATAGTAAAATACATTTTGTCATTAAGGTTATTGTGCGAGCATAATGAGAACATTGCATGATTAATCATTTTAGTAATGACCTTCAATTTGCATTCATGAAGGTATTACTTAAATGATCTAACATGGTCACAAAATGTGTTAACCCTATTAAATGAAGTTATTGCTCATTTGGTTAATGGTAAATGTAATCCATTCATGGTGGATGGGGGTATTGTGTGCAACATGGCATAAAATGATCCCAAAATCTACAATATCTTGAAATTAAATCTCAAAATTGAAAAAAATGGATTGATACAAAAATGTTCAAATAATCACATTACAAAAATGATGGTGACAAAAAAATATCATGCCAAGTTAAACTACAATAGTGTGATATCAAAATGGTGGGTACATGCACTAAAATTTCACTACAAGCTCGACTATAATGACATATATATGATTATTCATCCAAAAAGGATGAACTAAATGCAATGCCCATATAGGTGTGATAGTTTCTTGTAATTATTCAACTTTTGCTACATGATAAACAATTAATGATGTTCAAGCGTAAGTCAAATTACATCATTCACAAAAGTTTCCTTTGTTATGCCTTGAAACCTAACACGAAAAAAATGTTTTAAAAAATTAGATTCCAATTAACAGTGCAAACAATCTTAATAAACAAATAATTTAAGCATGTAAACATACCGTCCATGAATAATTTTTGAATTGTTATATTTTGATATTACATTCATTTTTTTTGTTCAATTACATTTATTGGATTCCGATGTCCAATTTTGAACACCCATGCGACTTTGAGAGGTTTTGCATAGGTAATTATGCTTGTTCAAATTGTTTCAACAAGGTTGTCATATTTCTCAAGCCACACCCATGCACTTTGTGGGATGAACCCACCCCCCATACTAGAATGTTAATGATGCCCAACAACATGTCAAAGGTTAAACATATGAACAAGGGTCGCTGTACCTCTTGCATTTGTTACACTTGGGTTTGAAGCTTATCTCACTAAGATTTCGCTTTTTAAAATTTTTGATCAAAGGACTTTTTCTCATTCCTTTTTTGGCTTGCATGTGGGTTGTTCAAAATACAAACATTCATAGAAATGTGGTCTTGTTGCTTAAAACCCTTGGGAAAAAAAAATGGATACCCAAATTTACATAGTTGCATCTAAAGGCCATGTGTTTGTTCCAAGTGTCTACAAAACAACCGCTTGGCCACATAAAAACTAATGCATGAATTCACCTTGCAACATCCTCTTGAGCCTTCATGAACACATTCATTCTCTTCCATTGCATCTTCATGCTCATCTTACATTGGAGGAGGAACTTCCTGAGGTGCAAGATTTGGGTTTGGAACTAAATCTACAAAAAAATCCAACAAAAAAATCCAATAGGTTTAACATAAGCATGATGAGGGTATCGCAACCCACCATCTTTTCGAAACGATCAAGATATTGCATATCAAAACCCTTTTAGCAACACAAAGAAAATGATGATGAGCAACGCAATTATTCATCATTGTCTTTTGTACTAGGGCAACAGGAAAAGGAAGACGACAACAAACAATTCTATGTCACAAAGCAAAGTAAAAGAAAATTTAAAAACTAACAAAAGAGGGTAGGGTGCAGAGTATACCTGGAAACATAGGAGATGGCGATGGCACAATGAAACTCACACTGGAATGAGCGATGGCGTTGGAGATGGAGTTCTGGAATGAGCAATGACGTTGGAGATGGAGTTCTGTGCGTTGCTCCTGGAAATACTTGACACTAGAGTGTTGGGCCCACTAAAAATGCAGGAAGGGGAATAGGGGTTGCAGGCCCTAGAATGGGGGGGGATGGTAGGTTTGTAAAACAGGTTTGGAAAAAAAAAAAAAAAAGTAAAAAAAAAAGGGATGTTATTTTAAAAACCCGCCCAAAGTAAAACTGTTGGAGGTGGCTGACCAACCCAAAGTTGGTGGATGAATTGCCCTCCATCCAAAACGGGACTGGGGGCTGGTTCACTCAAGCCTTCAAGCCTTCATGGGGTACTGGCGGGTGCTGGTTAACTGTGGCTGTAATATGTTTTGCTCAATTCTGAAAGACTTGATGGAGCACCAGACACCACCAGTCCACCAAATTGGAGAAGGTCATGAATACCACAACCATGGCTCAACTTTAATTCCTTCAATGCTATATCATTAAATCACTGTGGTTTTTAGATTTACAAGTGACATTTTCAAAACTTTGTTCCTGAATCTTAATTTGTTTGCATTAATATATAATCTTAATTCTGCAAACTAATAAAGTTTTGTTGTTGGGCTACCAGCACATACCAGCAAAATTGCCTACTCTCAAATGCTATCACAATGTATTTTGGATTCTTTTCCAAAATAAATACAATATCACTGTAACTTCCTACTGCTGGAGGAATTTCTTTAATATCTTTCTTTCCAAAGTTGGTGAGTTGGAAAACCCAAAAACACTATTCTAGGGCCATTTTTGAACCCAAAATCATCCAAAGACAAAGAAAAAACAAAACAAAAAAACACTGGCCTTGGGTAAAAGTACCAAGAAACATGAGCTTGACAAGCATCCCTTGAACTCAGCTTACACTCCCTAAAAGCTATGACTTAGCTCTCAATTCAGTATTTGATGTAGCAGACTTGTAAGCAAAAATGTATGTTGTAGAAGTGTAGCATTCTACTACCTAAACTCAGCCCAGAAGAAGTAGCATCCATCCTACCGATGGTTCATTACATTGGACTCTATTCGTGGATATGGAATGTTGCATTCAATAATCATTTCCTAGAGAGCAAATTGTCAAAAGTTTTTTCTCAAGTTTTATAATCAAAATCAAGTACAGAAGTCTACAGTGAACTGAATAAGCTACTCGAAGCAAACAATGCTCTGGCCCATAACCATAAGCATTCTCACATCATCATAAGCTTTCTCCTTGCTCCGCAACCCACAAAAGTAACATCCCAAACTCGTGAACTGAACAAGTGGAACAATTCGAAAAGTTGACAGTTGACGATTGGCTTATGGGGCCCTCCTATCAGAACAGGAGCACATTTGCGGAACTGATTTTACTTTAATTATAACTTATTTATTTATTTATTTTATTTTATTTTATACAGACTCCTGAGCAAATTTATAGCATGGGTCCATGGTAGGGGCCATAGTGAACCAGCACCTACTAGTGCACCATGAAGGATGGATGATAAGTGGTCAGAAAACAGTTTTCTGTTGGTTCCAGTTCCATAGCTAACCATGGTGATTAGCTCAGTTGGTAGGTTGTAAAAACAACCATTATCTTATGTACAAACCATCTAGTTTCTTAGTAGTTAACTATTTTCCTACCTATCTACCTATGTATGACATCAAGGTTAAACCAAATACCTAGAAGTTCATCCACAACTGAGTAATAATGGGCATCCAATGGATGGTGCACTGGTGGGTGCTGGTGGCCGTAGTTAGGTTTCATCATATTTTGTCCCATTTTTCATGTTTATAAGGAGGATTGAGAAACAACCTTTGTACATTGTGTTGAATGTGATGCATAATGCTACATGCCCAAATAAGGGTAATGCATGGGACTTCTCTATGGGATATTCACATGCTCCTAAGTGTTGACCACATCCAAAATTGTGTGCAATTTATTTTCTAAGCTCTCATCCATCAACATGAAATTTCAGTAACAAGTTTTCTTGGAGATCATATAAGGAGGATTTTGCATAATCCTTCATATGGTCATACACTTTGACAACTCCATATGGAATGTGCAAACCCATACGAAGCATTATGAAGGTAGTTCCGATGGTTTTGTTTTTTTTCTTCTTCTTCAGTAGAAAGATCCAAAACGACTTTGTTGTTCTTGTTGTTGTTCTCACTTGCATGTTCTTGACAAATGGCAATGTTTTCCATTGCTCATATGGTTTGATGGAAATGTTATTTGTTTTTGCTTTCTTTGAATTAAGGATTGTGCAAGGTTTCAATTTTTTTCTTTGAAGGTTCCTCATGTAGAATCATTGGAGGGTGTTTAAAGGTGAGAAATGCTTAACAATTGCAATAATCCATGTCTTATTTGTGTTTTTCTCTTTCATCTCCTTCATTTCCTCTTATACAAACCTGACTTCATCTTTGTTAAACACAAGAAGGCAAACAAAAAAACTATGAATGAGTTTCTATAAGCTCTTTATAATAAGCATAAAGTTGGAAGCTTTGAAACTTACAAATCCTTTGATTGAATATGGAGATTTTTCAATGCCAAGTAAGGTTTAGGAGTGAGGTTCTTAATCATAGTTGGAATTGTGAAAAGATGATGCAAAATGTGCAATCCATTTCTATTCTAGGCATGTTGTAAGATCAAATCTAAATTTATCGAGGCAAATGGATGCTTGTATATATTATGTTTCTTTATGCAACTTCCAAGGAAACAAGAAAGAGTTTTTCATGTGGAGTTGTGTGAGAGTTTTAGCTTCAGCTATGGTCATTGTTTCTATGCTACATTATCACTATCAAATTTTGTCCATAGAATGGAAGTCTTGATTTTGAGTTCAATACCAAGTTCCATTTAACATATTTGACTTACAACAAAATAAACCCCAAGTCAACGTTTGAAGTTAATATATAATTCTTCCAGTGTTTATCATCATAATCAAAGCAATGATTCTTTTTGTTGTTATTTTTTGAATTTTTAAAAAAAAACAACCAAACTTACCTATTTGGATGTCCTTTTTATGTTGGGTTGTCAATTTGCATTGCTTGGTGTCTTGATGTCTTGAGTGGCATCAATGTTGTCATTTTTTGACAAACGGATAAGTAAGCAAGCAAGTCAACTTCAATTTTTGTATAGTAATGATCTTCACAATGACAACATATGAAACAATCTCAAGTTTCTTGAAGCAATGTGTTGCACCTTTTTCATTGAAATCCTCCAAATTTAGACAATTTAAGAAATAGAAAGAGTCATTATGGATGTGAATGTGCACAATCAAATTTGATTACAACATGATTTTTATTTTTAAAAAAAATTGCTATTATACAAATGAAAAAAATGGCATTGTGATATATTCTTGTACGCATGTATTACAAAAGATCACTTGAGTATGGATTTGTCACAAATTTTTTTTGTCTAAAGTCTTAGCCTCATTTATATGGCAATGGAATGGGGCATTTAGAAAATGTTCCATGTTTTCTTCATAAATAAAACAGATTTTATATCCTCTTGATCTAGGTTAAACTAGGCATGTAGAGGAACTTTGTAATCAACCCATAGCAAAACCTTATACTATTAAGCTCCAAAGAGCAGATGGAAAGCTCAAACAATAAAAGGATATATGGATGTGGTAGAAGAAATGGAAAATAGTGTCTAGGTTTGTAAATTTTATTTCACACCCTAGAAGACAACACTATTGACTATATGAAGTAATTTTTCCAAAAGTTGGAGAAACAAAGGAAAATAAAAACTTGTTATACATGTATTGGTTCATTAGAAAAAATGCCATGGAGGGTGATAGAGCATGATATAAAGAATATGAATCAAAAAAATTTATTGCAACGTGTTGGTGTTACAATGTCATGATTGAAGAAGGATAAATCCCTTCAATGAGAACCTTGACCCATGTAAACATGAAACTATTAAATTAACCATCCCAATAATAGATCATCCTTGGCAGTGTAAAGTTGCATGAAACCCAAGTTGGACAATGTATAGGAGGGATCAAGCAAATGCCATGACATGGGCCAATCATTATCAATCAATCATGTTTTTTTATGAGCTTTTTTGAGAGTCCTAGTCCTTGTGCATATTTATAGGTCCAAACTAACATTGGCTGAGGTTACGTTTTTAGCTCAAAATTTGGGTCCAAGGCAAGGTCTAGGTTTGGGTCCAAGGTAAGGTCTAGGTCCAAGTCTAGGTCCAAGTGTAAGGCCGAGTTTGGGTACCCAAGCTTGTGGGTGTAGGTCAGGGAAAGGCCTGCCACAAGACACACCCTAGCAAGTCTAGGCGTAGGGAAAGCCACCCCCAACTTAGGAAAACCCAAGGTTGGTTGGATTCAATAGGAGACTTCGCTCAATGGGCCTTAGGGTGTTTTTGACTAGGGTGGGAGTCTTGAATATATTATCCTTCCGAGACATCTTAGATGGAGGTAGAAAGTATACATTAAGGTATAAGGGTTCGTGATTAGGGTTTAGGGACCCGGCTCCAAGCTCTCACTAGATAGTTTGTTTGTTTTCCTCACTTGGTAGCTCATCACAATGTTTGTCCTCTATTATCTCTCATTCTTTTATGTGCAAAACTTGCCATATCTCCACTAGACACTTCACTTTTTCATCTTTAAATGTCAATCAATGACAAATAGAGAGTTAAGGAGGACAAACATTACTTTTGGATTCAAGCCAAAACATACATTTCAAGCTCTTATATCTTTGAGGCTGTAAGGGTTCAATGTAGGCACAGCATGTCAGGAGTCAGAACTCCACTTACAATTTTGAAGGCTTTACTATAATCTTGGAGAGGGGATGAAGTTCTTATACACTAGTATCACTTCAAAAATATTGTAGCTTCAATGTTTTTAGAAAAACTCTAAAACCTGGAACTAATCTTGAATCTGGCCTCAGAACCATCCGAAAGAAGCGTCTAAAAACTTTCAACCCAACCTTAAACTTTCAAACCAACCTTTGTGTTTGTATTAGGGTTCAAGGATGACTTTGGCTTGGTATGAAGAAGGTAGGTATATACTATATTACTAATATTGAGATTGGTATAGCCTTGGTACCTAGGTCCATACCAATGAGCTATTGGTATGAGGCTAAATTTGCCTCAGGTCATATCAATCTACAAACCAAGGTTCAAACATGGTACCTGCCCAACACAAGTCCAAACTCCAATATCATATTATTTAAAGTTCAAACTTCATCCAAATTGTAAGTTATAGCCCATAAGTGGAGCTGCTCTATTATTTTTTCAAGAGAAAGAAAACCCCCCACTACCAAAAAACTAGCCACTCTTTTTTTTGTTCCCTTTCCATATGACTATTTTCCTTCTTTACATTTCTTCCTTGTGGTTGTCTTCTCTTTCTATAACTTTTTGTTTCCGTCACTAATTTAATACTCCCATGATAAACTGGGGATACTTATTATTCAGTTTCATATCAATTAGTTGGGGGTGCCTCTCAAGTTCAACATTTTTTTTTTCCCCCACAATGAGCCAATTTGATTGGCCCATCACACAAAAACTATGGAGGCTCCCCAAATCTAGAAAGATTCTATGGAAAGATGGAGTGCCTCCCCCTTTGGCCCACCTATATAGGTGAGAAGGGGAGGACTTTGGGCAAAACATATGGGATGAAAGCGAGGTGCTATTGGAAACACCCTTGGGAAACCCATTTGGGAACTTGAAGGGAACATGTTGGGAACAAAGGAAAAAAGAAGGGACTTAAAACTATGACCCATCCAAAGATTTTTCTTTCACAACCTTATTAGGAGGAGTATTCATTAAGTCTGGCACAAAAGAGGCATGCAACTTGCATGCTTAAATAAGGGTTTGTATGCCTATATGGTAGGTAGATAGATGCCTCAGATAGACATGAATTTGGCCTCTCTCTTGTCTCCACTAAAGTCTACTCCTATTAAGTCAATAGAAGGAGATGCCTATTTGGACTCCTTGAAAGACACCCCCAAAAAAAAAAAAAAAAGAAAAAAGAAAAAAAAAACCATCGACTTTCCAGATTGAGTAGCAGTGCTGATTGTATCTGTACATTGTAGACCCCTACCTACCTCTAAGGCCTGTGTAGTGGGCCTTTGTAGGGCAGATTTGAGCATGGTAAGCCCTAAACAAAAGGGTCCCTTAGCTAGTGAGGGCTTTTCCCTAGCCAGAATCAGTGATAGAGAGGGCCCTCCTACCCCCCTCCCCACCACCCTCTGAATATCCTTTGGAGACAAGGGGAATCTGGTGCATGATGATGATGACGTCATAAGGGGTCCACCCTGATTCTGAAGGCACGTGCAATACCTGGACAGACTCTTGGAATTAGAGGTCACTGGCAGCCCCGGTAAAGCGTGCTGGTGGCAGGGAGCCAATCCTAGCCTTTCTTTCTGTACTAGGCTAGAGAGTGGGCTGTAGACCGTGGATTCTGCCAGATAAGCATGCACTTGCCGAGCCTCAGGCACTGGCTCAGCTCAGCTCAGCTCAGCTCAGCCCAGCCCCATAGGCCTTGCCTCGGGTGTGCACAGCTGGCAGAATCCTTAGTGTAGGGCCCCAGTCTTCGAGGCTCACAGGCAGGGGGGGGAACTCTGTTGGATTGCTGGATGGAGACTGCCAGGGGAACACTGCAGCAAGTTGAGCCTATTCTGGAGCCATAATAAAGAGTGTCCCCCCCCCCCCAGGATCAAATTGGCAAGCGCTGATTTTAACATTTTTAATCTTATTATTTTTGATAGAACTAGTAGCCTAGGGCGGCAGAATAGGGAAATAATTCCCTCCAAAGAATCCAATCCTACAATTTAAGAAACTTGGAGAAAGGCACAATAGATCATTGCTTGAATGAATGCCTTTCAAGTTTATTGGGTCAATCCTATCAAAGGGCATGGCGTAGGCGTCCCCACTACAGTTAAAATACCTTGGGTGAACCCTAAGGACCTTCACCCGGCAAAACAAACATACATAGTTGCACCTTCACCCAACTTGCACCCATAAAATTATACCAAGGTGAAAACTGAAAACCCTAATAAAAAATTTTCTTTGTGGCTAAACGTTCCCTAGCCAACCTTTGTAAATAGTACACAAAGTCTTTGGGGGGGAGGGGGGGGCAAAAGCTAGATTTTAGGGCAAAAGCAAAAATTGTCAGAATTAGGTTTGTCTTCTACCACCAAATTCCCTTTGCCATTCTACAAATATCATCATCATCATGATGCACAAAAGTTTTTGTACTCATCCACATTTACTATTCTGCCAATACCATCAACATGCACACAAAGGTTTCTACTTGTCCACATTTACATGATGTGCATGCACACAATGCAAAGAAAAAAGTCGCACCAAAGTTGGTGCTTGAGACTTGAGAAACTGAAATTCTCAACCATGAAAGTGAAATCAGCCACATTTTTTTTTTCAAGTTGTGTGTACAAAAAATTGTCAGTATTTGGATCGTATTGAAAATCTGTCAGCTGTGGTTGTCTTGTTAGTTGAATTTTTTTTTTAATATGGGTTTAGGGTTTAGGGTATCTCAGAAACCCTTATAAAAACATTTTAAAGCAAAAGAAATAAATAAATAAAATCTCAAATTCTTTTTGGATTGCTTCTAAACAGTATAAATATCTCATCGTTCTAGGACTGAATTAGAGTCCCCCATTTCAAATTTAGCACTAATATAGTCACGTAGAGGGCTCACTGAGGTTTACGGTTAGACTCTGAAGACCATGAAGTTCCCAACTTACCATTGTAGGTGCTGGTTCACCCCGGCCTACAAGGTGAACCAGGAATTCTTCAGATTTCACCTCTTCATAGCCCCCACATTGTACCTAGTGTGCACAACACATCAAGTGCATTGTAAGAAAGATGGAAAACAATACTACCCAGTCACACATGGCCCCCCTCCTCCACTAGCTCAGACACAAAATGATCAACATTCCAACATGCAAAAGAAAATTCCCATAAGCTCAAGATGATATTCTTGTGTACTACATCCCCAAAAACTGTCGCGAATCTGTTTGCAATTGTCCTCTACCATGTCTTATGCCACAATGACAAAAAAAAAAAGTTAAAAAAAAATGGTTGGCCTAGAGTTTGAAAATTCCAAGAATGAAAACAAATTGATTCAAATAGACAAGGTTAAAGTTCTTTTAAGATATTGAACTAGCAGGTTTCTAATCAAGCAGTTGAATTGGAGATGTGAGTATGATGGTAGATCAAATCTAATCTCATATGGTGAGCATCTCTCAATTCCTCCATGGCATCCAATTATGCAATTTTGAGCATCTCCCAATTCCCAGTCATAGCATCTAAGCATGGATTCTCAAGCAATTTTTTTCCAATTCCCATTCATGGCATCTTAGAATGCAATTTTTGAGCATCTCCCAATTCCTAGTCATAGTCTTTAAGCATGCAATGTTGATTCTAGTGTTTGTTGAGTTGCATTGTCATCACAACACCCCTTTTGGAAGTCCCCAAAAGCCCCCCCCCCTCCCCCCTAAGAGCCAAATTCCATTGCACTTATCCATTCCCATGCTTGATTAGGGGGGTGATAGGTTTCGTGGGGGCGCTTATGGAACAAGTTGGAACTCATGTTTGTGACCAAAAGAATTTTTTTTAATCCTATTTTATTTGCCTTTACTCGTTACCTGCCACAATTTTGGGTGTAGTAGGGTGATGCGTGAGAGCCTGGCACTCCCAAAATAAGCACCCACCCAAGTTGGAGCTTGAGGGGTGCTTACTCTGGAAAGACCCCACTCCAAGGGTGTCACTCAACCTAAAGCACGGGCAAAAAATTGATAATAATATTTTGTTCCCTGTTGAAGGGCGGATAGCCTATACAACAGAAAAATATTGTGGTACCTTGGCAGCTTCGGTGTATGTTTGTTGAATAATTAATTAATTTCACAATTTTCAATTGTAAAATCTTGTTGAAGAATCAATATTTTCCTTAACAAATGATTTCAATTAGTTTGATTTATTTTGAAATTTCAAACATTTCTGAAAACAATAGAAATAATGTCAGCTTGACTTCAATTAGTTTGATTTATTGTGGAATTTCAACATTTCTGAAAACAATAGAAATAATGTCAGCTTGACTTCAATTAGTTTGATTTATTTTGAAATTTCAACATTTCTGAAAAACAATAGAATTAATGTCAAAGCTGCCAAGGTAGTATGGTATATAAAAAGATTAAACCCAGAGCAGCCATTTTGCTTTTCAAAAAGCCCTGCCCTTTTGTCAAGGAGGAATTCCACTGCATAATGTGCACTCCAGATACACTAAAAATTATCTGATGATGCTTTCTGAATGCAAATAGTAGAACCCATTGCTGAAATGCAGAGTTGAATAAGAGAGAGAGAAAATACAACTTGTATGAAAATTTGGCTACTAACTAACCTTGTAGCGGAAAAGGATTACATACACCATGCAACAACTCTTTTGGGGAATGTAGAATGCTAATTCTAATAGAGAACACTATTGGTTCAGAGTGTAGCAATGGCCCTAGTGGCTTGGAATCTCTAACTAAAAGAAGAAACCTTGCTGTATATAAATTCTTGATCTCAGTTTATTGCTTTCTCTGTTTTCAGGAAACACTTAAGTATCTCCTCCAACAAAAATTACAAATTACATGGGTATGTCCCTGCCAAGAACACAATGAAAATCAACAAATACACACCCCAATGCCAATGAAACACCAAACCAATGTTAGGCAGGCATCTACTTTCAGGGATAGATGACAAACAGGGCATTAAAAGAAAAAAAGAAAGTTATCTGTTATTGTATTTTTAACAAACTTAGGCCCTCCGGGCATGGACATAGATTTGTTTCATATGTTTCATATGTTCTCAAAATCACTGTGGTGAGAACTGGAGATCTCACTGGACATGAACTCCATAATGTGCATTACGGAACCTATTCATAATTTTCCAAGAAAAACGCACAAATGATCAAAGACGAAGATGATACTCTGGCCTTGCCCCTAGTGACTCAATTGGAAGCATAATGAAAATCAGAAAATCTTCTTGTGCAACCCAAAACTTGCTCATTGTTCATATCCAGTGCATCTTCGTGAAACGCAAAATTTGTCCCAATCCATAACCAGTGGCTGATCGTGCACAATCTCTACCCCTTTTATGGCAAGTTCACAACCAGTTGCTCATTGTGCAAGGGCTTTGGCCCTTTTACAGCATGTTCAAATGAAATCATGAGAACCCATCAAGCCTTGTAGCATTTGGAGGGGGCACAATGAGTTTTATGGAAAGAATAGCTTACAGAGTACAATTTAGATTTTATAATTATGTATTCCTACAATGTTCGAATACATATTGAGTGTACAGATTGAGTTGAACTCAATCACTTGATGCATGTGGAACTTCCAAGCCTCACTCACATTTGACTACAACTCATAGCTTTCAATGCCAATAACCTCCATATTTTATTTACATAAAATAATTCAAAAAAGTGTAAAACAGAAAGTTGTGAATCTCAGAGACAGGGTTGAAACAAATTTTTTGACTACAAATCATAGCTCTAAACGCTTGCCAATAAACCTCAATTTTGACATTAAACCATTGAAAATGTGGAGAATCAGAAAGTTGAGGATTTCAGAAATAGGTCAAGTTGAAACAAATTTTTTGACTACAAATCATAGCTCTAAATGCTTACCAATAAACCTCAATTTTCACATTAAACCATTGAAAATGTGGAGAATCAAAAGTTGAGAATTTCAGATACAGGTGAAGCTGGAAGCCAATAACACTCAGAGATTAGAATTTCAGAGTTTGAACTTTGAACACTCTTTTTCTTCTTGAACTCTGTATTTGACCTACCACAAGCATGACAACCCATCAGCCTCCATAAAAGTGCCTACTGGTACAACAACACCCAGCAAACTTTGGCATTTGAATTACATCTAAGAGTCAGTAGTCAACACGAACAAAGACACACTTACCTGTTTTGGTACATATAGCTCATTTCTACAATATGTTTAGTACTGCACTCTGCCTGTAAAAAGTGTGAAAGTTCCTAACCACACAAGATGTAAGATCAATACCAGCATCAGGGGCTTGGGACCTGCAACCTCAAACTCTACTAACTTATCTCTCTGTAGCCCAAAACAAATGAAATCAGCAAGTATGACTTCAAGGGACCAGAAAGGACAGAACACTAAGAAAGGTATAATGAGACACATCTGCAAATGATATGTACAAGCAGACAAGCAGATCTGCAGTAAAATATTTTTCATCTTTAAATTCAGTTTGTCTTCTTGAGGGAATAGTGGAATCCAAGTACAAGAAACTAAAGAGAGCTCTGGACACCCCAGTTTGCTAGGTTCTCTTGCCTGTCCTTTGTCCTAGGTTTTTAAAAAAATGAGTGTTCTTAATTGGAAAATGCCTTAATTGAAAAAAGCACTGCAAACCAAACCAAGGTTTCTAATATCAAGAGACTTCAGCTTAAATTATGCAGATCATTATTTGAAGTTGAGCCTTTGCACACTGTACAGTTATTCAAAGTTGGCATGCTTGTGACAAAGCTCACTGATGTGGGGCTGGTTTCCGTCTCAAAATCATTGAATTGGATGACCCCTCGAAGAAATCACCAAGTGCAACCTCCAAGTCTTCAGGTTGATACTTGATGTACCTGTCACGGTGCCTACCAGTCTCCACAAACTGGCCATAGCGTCCTACAAAGGCACGGTAGGCAGGGAGAAGCTTGTCAGAAATGGAGATGCGAAGCTCTTCACGGAGCTCTGGATCCACCACCACCCATGTTGACTGTGTTTTATGAAGCTCATCAAATGCAAGGTTAAAATACTTGAACCGATCCTTTAGCACTACACGTGAAACCTCATTTGACCCACCTCCTGCACTGTGAATGCCTTCATCACGCAAGAGACCCAATACCTTGCTCCATGCAGCTCTTTGGTAACTTGTTGCATATTGCCGCATAAGGCTTGTGTGCTTCCGCACCCAGTCATCACCTATTAGTGCCTGCACCTCTGAAGTTTTCACTTTCTGGACTGTGTAGTGCACATTGTTCATGAGGAAGAGATGTGTGAGAGCCACATCTTTGTAGAGTTTGGACTTGCCCTCTAAGTTGTTTCGAAGCACATGGGTTAGCCAGTTTATTTGCTTAGCCAGTGGTGACAGCTCCTCTTTTCCACCTTGTTCATCATCACCATGAGCAACTGGGGCTCCATTGCTGTTACCCAAAAGCTTTGGCACCTCATTATTCTCCCCAAAGAGATGACTCAGAGTTACTTTGTAATCACACAACTTCTTGATGTAAATCATCACAGAACGAGTCAGTGGATGAACTGCACCACCAGGCACAGGTGTCTTTGACCCATCTTGTTCAATCGCATTCTCAAACTCAGCAAATGTTCCATGTGCTGCCTCTCCAAGGCACATCAAAAGGCCTGATACCTCTGACCTCACATTTCTGCCAGAACTTCCACAGAATATCGAATCAACTTCTGGAATAAGGCCCCGTAGTGTCTCATACATCTCCAGGATCTTAAAGAGCTTGTCTGGGAACCTCCGCGAGATGGCTATAGCTTCCCCAAAGCTCAGCATCTGCATCATTGCTCCTTTAGCGATTTCGCAGAAGCACAAGTCAGAAATTGAAGGAAAAACCTGATCACAGACAATTGGAACATAGAAAGTCAAGAACATCAAGCGTCCCTTTTTAAGACCTGTCGTGGACCAAGAATAAGATCCAAACATTCATACTGCCAGCTTTTGGAGGAGAAACTCAGTAAGAGGAGAGCTCTGGAAAGGTGGATGCCACCTGCTCACCCCTTTGTTTCCTTGAAGAATTAACATTTAACAAATGATACAGAGATTGGGTCAGCAGTACCTGATTGCAGAGCTGCTTCTCACTTGCAAAAAGAACCTTCACACCAACTTCCATGGCCTGGTTCCATCTCTTGATAGTGTCTACTTGCGTCTCCCATGGCATCTTCTGCACCTCATCAATGCTGAGCTTCTCAACACCCAATCTGTACAGACTCTCTTCCAACACATTCTTCCTGACACTCACATATACCTGGCAGCACTTGTGCCGGAATCCAGCCCTAATCATGCGTTGTGCTATGTTCTGTAAGTCTATGGCAACTTCTGTGGGAACTAGGTCCAATATAGCTGGTAAATCTCCTACAGGTTCTGCCACAGGAAAATCATCATCCTCATTTCCAGAGCAGCTTTCTGGTACCGTCACCTCATTCTCCTGACTATTTGCAAAAGATCCTGCCAACAAACAATCTAGTAGCCAGTAAGGGTCAACAGATACACTATGCTGTTCAAGCATATGCCGGAACTCCTCTTCCAGTCTTGCCATAGACAATTGCAGCAGGTTCTGCACTCTTTCCAGTATTTCCGGATCCTGATTGTGAACAGTGAGTGACTCTAACTTGTTCTGAACCTTGTCAACAGCTCCAAGATATTCCTCTGCATCTTCAACTGGGCATTCAAATATCATGCTTTCTTGGGCTTGATCTGAGGAGGCTGCATCCCAATGATTTATGACATCCTCTGCTCTATCAAGGCTAGATTTCCTGGCTTTTCTGCTTGGTCTTTGAGATGCAGAAATTGTCTTTGAAGATGATGTACTTTCAAGGTCATGAGACTCCTGCAAGCTTGTTGCCTCCAGCTTTCTGGAGATGAAATTCATGCTGGAAAAGCGGTGCTCAAAATGTGATAGGACTTGTAGAATATCATTGTCGATTGTCGTTGTCATGCCTAGGGGTTTAACAATCTGCGGTGCTGCCAATGGCACCTGCTCTTCGCCATCAGGTGCCGCCATAGCTCTCCAGGAAAAACGCACAATTTCTTGAACCCGCTTCCCTTTCTATACCTCACCCATCTGAAGTAGAAAGTACAAGGAAGAAAAGCTCACATCTAAGAAAGAGAAGACCCTCATAAACCTCTTCCTAGTCTAAATACCTGGCCCTCATGACACCAAGTTAAAAAAAGTTCCGGGATGGGGAAGTCTCACATAGTGCAAGCTCAAAGCCTTCGTGAATGCTTAAAAGCTATGAGAAGTGAAAACGGATTAGTAGTTTGGGTCTGTTAGTAGTGAATTTTTGGACTTTTCTTCTGCAATCTGCAATTCAAGTATCAAAGCTTCCGCTAGAGAAAAGTATTTGCTGAATTATGGGGAGATAGACGCCAAAACCCGAAAAAGAAGCTACAGGGTTTGATTTTTGATAGTGGGTTTTTGACAATTCTTCTCTATGCGAGACCATCTAGCCATCAAGCGGCAAGTAAGATGAGGAAATTGTGATCAAAACCTCCTGAGCCTTCCCTCTGGATCCTAAGAAGCGTAGAATTAGGACACACACACACAAAGCCGCCGGGAAAGATAAGGACCCCGAGAGAAGGCCAAAAAAAAAAAAAAAACCTCAAATGAGACGGTGAGCTCAAAAACCCTTCCCCGCAGTTTGCAACGAGCAAGCGGAGCCACAGCACATTGAAACTTCAACCCAACGCCAAAATCTCACTCACTCAGGTCTGCGCACCACCCAAGATTCTTCTGTAGCTCAAAATTGCAACTCGGCTTTGATGTCCACGCGCCTAACACCCACAAAGCTTTCTCTCATCAGTTTTCCACATTTGGGTATTGTGTGATCACAGCACTGCACTGCGCTTGCGACGCTGCTCCTCAAAACTCCCTGCCAAGCACACAGATTCCATTCTTATCCTCCTCCTCTCCTCTTCCTCTCCTCGCCTCTTCTCTCCTCTCCTCTCGCTTCTCTCCTTTGCCTTCACGAAGGCATCTTGTTTTTCTTCTGCTGCCCTATGCCCGTTTCTACTGCCCGTTTCCCCCCATATCTACGCCACTGGTGAACAAAAGAGTCAAATATGCCATTTTATTTCTATTATTTTTATTTCCATAAAAGTGTAGGAAAGTTTGCCATGAAAATAATAGAAAATAAAAAGAGCAAACTTTCTTACACTTTTATGAGTTCATAAAATTATGTAAATTCTATAAGTCAGGTTTTTCTACTTGATTTTCTATTGTTTTTAAGAGTTTTCCAATAACTTGTCACCACCAATGCTAATTTTTTTTTTTTGGATGATCACCACTAATGCTCCACCACCAAAAACTATTATTATTATTATTATATAAGTTCCCAGACCCCCTAACCCTTCAACAACTTCCCAACTCTCTTTTTGTTGGGGGTGTATGATTAAATTATAATTTACTACCCTAACCTCATATTATTAGTTCTAGAATTGAGAACGTGTTTATTATTATGAAATGTGAGAAAGAAGAGTCATGGAATGGGTGACTGAAATCTGATATACCCTACCATTTGAGAAGAATCAACTTTGCTTTTAAAGAAACTCTTTGAAACAATTGAAGTGTGTGAATCCAGCTTCAAAAACAGATGTAATAGGACACATGCATGTGCAGCAGATTATGGAAAAGGCTTTGAATCACATACCAAAAATATATATATATATTTACTTTGGAACACACACACACACACACACACATACATATATATATTCAAAGTCTTTTCCATAATCCAACTAACTTTAATATATGTGTGTATATGTATATTCAAAGTCCTTCCATAAATCCAACTAACTTATTTATTTATTTATTTATTTATTTTTAAAAATTATTATTATTTATTTATTTTTATAAAAAATTAAGCCTTTTTCCATAATTCCAACTAACTTAAACTTCACATACCTACACGGACACACACACACACACACACACATATACATATATTTTGGTTGACTATTGGGTACATGCCTACAATGTCAACCCCCACACAAACTTCACATACATACAATCTCCACCCCCACAAAAACCCCGGAAACAAAATTGAATTAAATTAAATTAAAATAAATTAATTGAAGTTGAAAGTTTCTGGTCTAGAATGATTGATCTCCTTACCTCCATCTCCTCGGAAAATAATAGTAATAATAATAATAATAATGATAAATAAATAAACAAATAAAGCTTTTCCTAAGGAAAAGGTGTAAACGTTCAGGGTGTGGATGGACGGGAAATGATATTTCTTGTCCTGATCATTTTTCTATTGGTGACAAACAAATCATTAATTTTTATTTGCAGGCTTCAAGCTGACATTTTAAAAAGTCTTTGTAATTATTATGTTGGAATTTTTTCTTTTATGAAAGGAAAAAATAATTCTGGGCTTTTCATATCCTTTTACCCTACTCACCATTAGCCATGTGTGTGTGTGTGTGTGTGTATGGGAACTAACATTTTCAACTTCTTGACTTCCTCTCCCTCGTTTCCATTCCTTTATTATGTCAACATAGAGATGCAAGAATCGTACACACTACTACTAACTTTGATAAAGTTCTGAGGGTGGTGTGGTCAAAAGAAGAAAAATCATGTATATAAAAATCAAGGACAAGAACCCATCCATCAAAAAAATCATGTATATAAAAATCAAGGACGAGAATCCATCCATCAAAGGTACGTGGCAAATGAGAGCACAAGTAAACACAACCCAGAGAAAAAACAAAAGCAAACAATCGACAAAAGTAAGGTAAAAATCCTATTCAAATAGGACCCATGGCTATGAAATGATGACAAAACAAGAACAAAGAAGACCTAAGACGAAAGAGCTGTTGTTGTTGTCTGTCACAAATCGATAAATGACAAAAATGCACTAGCTACAATGTGTGGAAGAGATGAGGAGCCTCGCCCAAGCAAACATACGACTACTACTAGCAACCGACTACCTATAAGAATTGAACAAGTATGGTTAGGCTTTGACTCAAATGTGAACTAAAGATATCATAGCAACTTGGCCATTTCGACACATGTTTGTCAAATAAATAATTAATTAATTAATTTTGAGGATTCCATTTCAACAAATGATATATTCCATGAATATTTCATCAGATTCTTTGTTATCCTTCATGGGCAAAATTTAAAAATTTAAAAATCTGAAAATTTCAACAATTTTTTGAAAATTATGTAATTAGTGTAATGGTTGTTTAAAATTCATGTCCAACTTCAAAATAATCTATTGATATATTGGGTGTGTAGGTATAGGTACCCTTCTTCATATACAAGAGAAAAGCATATGTATACACCTTCTTGTTACTTGCAAAGCACAATCTTAAATTCACCTACATGACCTAGTTAAGGTCGGCAATGCCAAATCCCTTCTGAACCTTTAAGTTAAGCGCCTTGGGCTGAAAATAACATTGGGAGATTTTAGCTTCTAGGATAACAAAGCTTGAAAGATGTATAAAATCCACCATTGCAAGGAATCAATTATGTTGCTCAAGTTGAAGGAAGAAAGACTTTTAATCATCCTTTCTCTAGGAAGCATAATGTCAATCTTTCTTTTATTTTTTGATGAACCTACTTGTTAAATACCTGTTAAATATTTGTAAAGTATTATCAACAAACCTTATATATAATGGCCTGAAGTTTCATTGATGGACATAAGCATGTGGAGGATATTAGAGGTTTGTGATATTCCATCGATCACCTTATGAAATTGGACGCTAATTATGACTTCGCCTTTTGCATTGTAGGAACAACTATGTTCGAAACATGATTGCATTCAACAATATAGGTGGTGTTCATGATGGTAACACCATCTCACCTTCACCATGATACCAACCATAGTGAATTGTTGTGTTTTACAAAAGCTTATCACGTCACCAACATCTTGGATCTACAATTGATGGAATTGTTAGATCTTGCAATGTGTTTTGTATAGGAGGAGGATCAATTTTGCAATTGTTTTACATTTTGAGGTGCTAGGAATGAAGGCGAGAGTTCAAGTTCCCAAGCATCAAGAAACATAGCATGACAAAAAGATTGTCCTTTCTCCTACATAAAGATTAAAGGTTTTTCTCTATCCATCATTTATTTTTTATTTTTCTATTTGCATTTGAAATTTCTTCTTCACGTCTCAGCCACCTTTCATGTTGTTGGATCCCAATCTTAATCAAATGTAAAAGAAATGGTGAAAGAAAAAGAAATAATCAAATGATTAAGAAGCCATGATAAATATATGAAAAAAGGATGACTAGTTTTCAAAGGAGGATGGATTTTGAAATGTAAGATTTTTCTTACATGATGGAAGAAATTGTAAAGTCAAATTTAAAATGAAGTTCTTTGGAAATGATGTTACTTCTAAAGGTTTCAATCACCAAAAATAAAAAAAAGAAGTTGTTATATTTGATTTTGTATGTAACCCAAAACTAAGAAAATAATTTAGGAATGTCTAATTTATAAATCTTCCTTGAGATGATTGTCATTTTTTTACATATTCTTATGGACAATGGCCACTTGGGTAGTACATAAATGAACTTGACACTCTATATATATATATATATATATATTATAGACCAGATATTAAACACCTTTTCCAATATTTAAACTTTCAACATATCTAAAGATAGTATAATTAATGTTGAAGCTACCAAGGTACTACAACATCACATTTTAAATTGAAATTTGTGTTTTAACAATACAAGAAAATTTTTGTTAACTAATTTTTATATTAAAACTATTCTAATTATTTTAATTAAATTATATGAAAATAAAAATATAACTTTAAAAATAAACCCTTTGGATGGGGAGAAAAAACTAGATTGATTTTAAAATATAATGTCAATTAGAGTTTTTTAGAATCATTTTTTTAAAAATATCCAAATATTACAATCTTGTTTGTAGTAGCTTTTATTATTATTATTATTTATACCTAAGATAGAAAAATAATTTTATATATTAAGTAAAATAATAAATTATTGATTACTACAAATGGTAATTATTGCTAAGATTTTTTTCCCCATTTTTTCAAGTATGTGGATTGGCAATCATTCATAAAAGGAATTCACATAATTTGGCTACAAGTTAAATAGTAAAGTAAAAGTTTTTTAAAATCCTCCCTAATCTTAACAATCAATGGGAATTCATTGTCTCAATATGGCAACGCATGATTTTTTTTCATTAAAAAATGGTGATTTTTGCAATGTTTTCTGGAAAAAAAATTGTTCAATTACATTGGGTTCTTTTTTTGTCACTACAATGCAAAATTTTGCCAAAAAAAGAAACTAATTATTACATACATCAAAAATCAAAATTGCTTTAAAATTGTTTGCATAGTTGCAATAAAGTGACTTAATATTCAATTCTTTCCAATACAACAAGTAAATATTGTAACAATGTTGTTTCATTTTCACTAGTTATCTTTATACCTCAAATGATAATATAAGGCAATCAAATCCTTGAATGTGATACCTACAATTGGGGTACATCCCAAAATTAATAGTCATTGAGTGAAAACCTGGTTGGGGTACCCAAAAAGATTATTTCATTTTACATTCATTCGACCTCCTCACTTAAACATGCATGTTGTTGAAACTTAATGACATATTCATATTGAAAGTTTGATTTTATTCATAGATAAATACATTACAAATGTGCTATTTTATGCATAAAATGTTTAATTTGAACAAGTTTAAGGATTCCTACCAAGTCCCTGAAAAATATTTAGGACTTCGTTTCATGAGAAAAATAATAATTCAAAGACTTATAAATAATGTTTAAACAACTTTCTTTTTGCTCAAATTTTTCCACCATAAACACCTTAGGTGCTTATGTGTATAGAATGTATGAATGTGATAAATACCAAATGCCTTATTATATCGTAAGAAATTTCAAAAAGTCAAAATTTTGAGAATTTTGGACCATTGATAAAACATTGCTCACATTGAATAAATTGTATTATTCTTATTTTCATAAGTGAAAACAATAGATACTTTAAACACCTATATACAATGTGAAACAAAATTATTTCATTTGACATGAGAAAAAAAGGTGAAACATAAAACAAATCATAGGAAAATTGAAAAAAAAAAGTGAATTTGAAAGTCCTTGGAGTGAATCCTAAGGATTCAAATGTGGTACCCCATTATATTGTAAATTAAACCAATGATACTTTATAAAATGTAATATTTTAATTTAAACTTAATTACAACAAATACTTATGAAAAAAATTTATGATACCCCCATTTGAATTGCAAACTTTGATTGGTAACGACAAAAAAAGATTAACACAATGCATAAAGAAAATTGTTGGTTCATTACAAATTTGACCCACGAACAATATTCACCTCCAGTTAGTGGAGAGGTTTTGTGAAAAAGTAAAGGTTTAATTAAGAAGTGAAAAGGTTTTGTTGAGAAGCAAAAGTTTAAGTTGGAAGTAAAGGGATGTTATTGAGAGATAAACTAAATCCTAAACAAAACTTGAGAGATAGCCCACTTAATGAATAGGAGAAGAAAGGTGAATATGCTGAAAAGTGACAAGATTCCCAATTTTGTCTTTAGTAGTGTGATGTGGGGAGTCGGGACTCTCATGTTCCTTGGGAGAGTAGAAAGCCACTACTCTTCAGTGCTCTTTTGACCAACTATAGAAGCCAAATGCACTTTGTAGCAATGACCTCATAATAGTGCTTAGATACCCCTCATATGAGGGTTGCTGGTGCGTGAAGCACTTGGAGAAAGTTATGGGCCATGGGATTGCTTTCCTTCCATCTTGCCTTACATTTCCTCCACACAAACTTGACCAAATGAAATATGTGGACCCTCCACCTACTATCACATGCAGCTCCAAGATCAAATCATACAAGGGATGAAGGTCCAATTCTATTCAGCCTCATTTGGGTAGAGTCCATTCACATTCATCCCAACTCAAGTTAGGCTCCCTTGGGTTCTCTTCATTAATGAGGGGAGCAAGAGAAATTTTTTGCACTATATGCTGGGATTCCTTCTGTCCACACAAGGGATCTCCATGTTCACTTACTCTCATACCATTTTTTAATACACAAAAAAAAAAAAAAAAAAAAAAAAAAAAAAAAAAAAAAAAAAGATATTTTTTTGCAATGTATGTGTGATTCATTTTAATTAGTTAATAGGTAAGCTCACAATTTTTATATTTTTGAAGGAGCCATATTGATTGTCCTATCAGCAATTTTTTTGGGAACATTGGGAACTCCCCAATACGAGCACCTTTTTGGACCCTAGTTGCAAGATTTTTAAAAATGTCATCCCTTATGACCTACCTTTTCAGTTTATATATTCACGTTTGACTTTGGGCAAACCATATGGGATAAATCTGAAGTGCTATTGGGAACGTCTTGGGGAACCAAAGGGAACATGATGAGAACAAATTGGGAACAAGGATAGAAACCCCAAAAATCTCCCCCCCCCCCACTCTTTCAAAAACAATTGGTCCTCTAGTGAGTGCATGTTGAGCCTTTTCATCAACTACATGAAATTTTTATCTCCAAAATTGTTTGTCACCATTTTGGCATGGGATAATGGCACGGGCACAAACTGTGGGACATAGTTTCATACCATTTTTATGCACTATTACTTTTCATGAGGAATGTTAGTGGGATTCATAGTAATTAGTTGGAGGTGCATAACTCACACTTTTTTTCCCTTCCTCATTCAACTCTTTCATTGGCTCAATGCCCAAAACATAAAATGCAAGCTATGACACACCTAAAATAAAAACTATTTGAATGGTTTGCTACCTGGAAAATAAGAGCTCATGCATGCAAGTTCATGTAGAACACATGATCTTCAACCATAAGCAAATAAAGAAAAAGAAATGACAAGTCTCAAGCAACCAAAAAAAAAGCCACTCAACAATTTAAATCCCCCTAGCCCAAAATAATAAAAAAATTCACATTCTCACCCCCCCCCCGCCCCCCCTTTCAAAAAAAGAAATCCCCGAGCTTTTGGGGTGCATGTTGCATCTCCTCACTGATTATATGTAACTTTTTTTTTTTTAAATCGTTAATCACCTCTTTTGGCCTAAACTAATGGGCAAGGCAATGATTGGGGTACATAGTCTCATACTTTTCTATACACAATATATATTTGGCTCCTTTTTTAGCCATAGGACAATGCAAACATTTGGATTTCATGTGTGTTCACACTTGTTGAGGTTTTTTTTCTACCTGAAAGAGGTAGATTTGGGGTCTTCCAAAGTAAATAGTCCTTCAAATCATCCTTTATTTGCATATATGTGATATTATTTTATTTTTTCAAATTTTTGATGTAACCCAATTAGTGGTCATCCACAAGAAGATTTACTTAAAATTTGGTTGTAAACCATATGTGAAAATAGAAAAATATTTAAATCTCTTTATATTTTTTCTACCTATTACAACATGTTGAAAAAAAATTAGCATTTTTTTTAAAATAAATTGAAATCTAACGAATCAAGGCCAATGTTTTGCATTTTTTTGGTATAACAAGCCTTACAAGAACTTGAAGAAAAGTAATTTAACATCAACATCTTCTATACAGTCAAGTCATTCAATCCTTTTGTTGCGCATGTATATTTATGTCTACCGAGTTCAAGTGGACATCTTGATTGATTGGGTCCCAAATCTACAATTGTACCAAGCTAATTTATTGCAAATGCACATAGAACTACATGCAACAACTATTCCCAACTTGCAATTGCCTTGTGATTCTATGTTTGGAATCAAAATCATAATCACCTTGTCACATTTCATAAGACTTTATAACTAATCTTCTTTTAGATGCTCCATTTTCACACATTCATATTCCTATATTCACTTACCATTATAGATAAAGCTGCCCAACTAAATACCTTCCAACAATAGTCAACATAAAAAACAATAACTTGATTTTGACATGAATTGCAAACAAACAATGAATTTGCCCAAGACACATCTTTATGATATTGAACAAAAAATTCCACAATAACACTTTGAATTTTTTTGTTGGTTCTTGTGGCCAAAGCAAAACAATTAAGATAAGATTGACTGGATAGGAAATGCATGCTAGCATTTTTAAATAGAATTTTTTTAATTACATGCCAAAAATGAATTTCAAAGGTATAAAAGCAACTCCAACTTCACATATGTCCAAAGTAGAACACTTGAGACAATATCATCCAAGTTCCATACCTTTCAAATGCACTAATTCAACAAAAGTCTTTTTTTGCCACTTTCATTGAACAAACAAACAACCTATTTCATATCACCATCCATGCATTCACTTCCCAAGTCATGGCAAATAATTACAAGTATTTTACATTCATTTAATCTTAGTGTTGCATGTGCCATTGAACACATATTGTATTATTGAATGACCTTTGATAAGGAAAAATGGTACACCTTCTTTAACCTAAGTTTGAAATAAGGTAGGTGTCTAATTATTAATATTTAATAAGTACCTAATCTAGGTTTGATTTACTATTACAAACAGTCCAAGTAAAATAAACAAAGGTAATTATGTAATTATTATTTGATGAGTATAGATGATGCACCCCAAATTCCTTGATGGACTCAACTATGAGTCCAAAAATGAAAACAACAGAAGGAAAATGAATTGGGGCACATTCCCTAACTCGCAACACTTCGAGGGTAGAGGGGCGTGTTGGAGCTCCAGGATGGGACTAGAACGAATGACAAGCGAGTCAATTATTCACACAAACCAAACAAACCAAACAACAAGTTGGTTAGTGTAGAGTTATAACATTTCTGGTGCACGGACAAGCCACAAGCAAATACAAACTCACAAAATTCACCACGGCCCGGACTTGGGGGAAGCCACCACCTCCCCCCTTATAATATACTATGTGTTTGGCCATAGGACCAACACCCAAGTGTCATTTTGTCCCGGGATTCCTAAAAGGGAGTCCCAAAATTCCCAAAATTGAAACTCTCGTGACTTTGGGGGCCCATAACTTTGTATGTAAACCTTTGATTGAAATGAAGTCTAAAGCAAAGTTGTAGCCCCCATTAAGAACTTTCTGACGGTATGTAGTACGTTACTTGTACGCAAAGAAGTCAGGGCGATTCCTAACTTTTAGTGGTTGAGAGTCAACATTTGACACATGGCCCTCCTTTTGGCCATAACTTGTGTTTTAATTACCCAAACAGGTCATGCGAGCCACTTTAAACATCTACATTCCAAGATATTTTTCCAATGATATAAAGAACTTTTAAATCCAATGGATTTTGATCCCTACAATCGTTTTTTGAAGATTTGGGATTCGATGGGGACTCCAACTCCCAAAGTGGGAGCTCATTTAGGAGTGTGAAGGTTCATTCCCTCACACTCTCCTACACTCTTGGGAGCATGAGATGTGACTCCCGAACTTCGCTCTTGGCCTGCACTTTTGTAAACCAATGCTTTGGTCATGAGCCCAAGGCTAGGTTACGACAATGGAAGGTTCATTTTAAAGGGCCAATCCTCCATAAGGGTGTGAGGTTGAAATGTTGCATTTTCATTTTACTTGCCCACTTGGAAAACACTTTAACATTTGAGTTTAATCATGAGTGTCCTTGGATTATGTAAGTAATCAATGATTAGATAACCATCACAACATGGAATTGGTAATTTTGCATTTTTTGTTTAATTGATCCTCATAGGATCTAGATTGGTCAACATTATATTAATTTGTAGTCTTCACAAATCAACATTTTAAACATAAATGTATTTTACATTTCATTCATCCATCATCTTAATATGTCATCCAACTACACATGATGTTCAATTGAGATAGTCACGAATTCAACTTGTGGAGTTATGACATCTCCCAACAAAAAAAAAGACACTTAATGATGTCACACTTAAGTTAACCTTTTGACTAATAGCCAACATGGGAAGTTGATGATGTTACCCTAATTGGGGAAGGTGGTCTTCTAAGGGAAAAAAATTTTAGTTTCTAACCATTTTAGTTGGTGGCTCAACTTATTTGGTAGCTCCCATTTTTAATAAAATTAAATTAAAAACATGATAGTTGGAAACAATGTGCAATTGAAAGTTGTTCAAAGATTTTTAGTTAAAAAAAGGGTTTCCCTTTTCATGAAACAAGGGTTAAAATAAACAAATCTATGCAAAACAAATTAAACAACATGCCACCCATTACTTACAATAATTGCAAGTAATTCACCTTATAACTTCACCATTTAGTTACTTGTATGGGTCTTGTTTAGGTTTCATCACTAAAGTTTAGGGTAGTGGGGTATTTGATTATGCATTTTGTTTACTTGCAAGGAAATATTATTGTAGAAGGTAAGGGGTGACTTGAAAGGACTTGAATGCAATACCCACGTGGACATTGAAATCCTTCTATAAATTGACTATTATTTGGTTTGTGGTTCATGCATTGGCCCACTTGTAGGTTCAATCCTTGCTATGACATTAGGTAATTTGGGGTCAAACCTACATGCTTAGCGATTAAGGCTAATGTGGAACCTTCATTTGTACTTATTAAAACTTACAATGTACTTGCAATTAATAGGGATGTGGGTCTTGCTTATTACTTACTAATGGTTCATGTTATTTGCAATATTGTAATTTTACTTTCTATTGTAATAGGCTATTAATGAAGGTAAGGATATACCTTAACTTGTCACAATTTATCTATTCTACTTATGTGCTACATAATAGGTATTATAATAGGTACTTTTTACAAGTGAATTTATTTGTATACCTATGATGTTACTTATTACTTTAGTAGTATGGTAGTCAAGGTAAATGTGTACCTTCATTTGTACTTGTCGATGATATGTATTCTACGTGCATGTTACCTTGTTAAAAGGTTGTGTTACTTTTGTAGCTATGATATTACTTGCTAGCTATTGGGAACCATATAGTGGATACTTGTTGGGGGGATGTGTCACTTACATAGCTAGGATGTTACTTGTTGGTTATAAGAAACTAGATAATGGATACTTTGTTAGGGGGTCGTGTTACTTATTTAATTGTGATGTTAGTTTTGGATTACTAACATCATAGTTCATTGCTTGTTGTAAGTTGTGAGGAGACATTTCTAAATGTTAAATTTTGTCATGTACTTGCATTCACATGACCTTTAGGTGTTTGATTGTTGTTGGCAAATAATACTTATAGGCCCTTCTATCGTTACTTACTGAATTGTTGTTGTATAGTTGTCTACTTGTTTTCAATGGTCACATTGTCATTCTACATGTACTTTATTCAAAGGAATATGATGCATACAAAGTCTAGCCTAATTTAACTATAATTGTTTTGAGCACTGGGATTTCTACACACAATTTATGAAGGAACACCCTAATTGCCAAGTTGAAGTGCAAGCATTTGAAAATTTGAAGCCATACTATGTGAGGATATCAAAAGAATGGAACATCTATGCATGTAAACACCACGTTGAAATGACAAAACCAAAGCATGGGTATAACAACATGCAATTTGTAGCAAATCAAAAAATCCATGGTTCTAATTGCAATTGTTCATGTGATGTTTAATAGGGTAGTTTTCCTAATCAATGTTTTGTAGATTATTATCAATTTATTGGAATAATAAATATGTGAACTTCAATCCTCTAACCTCTTCAAGATTCATAGTGGCACAATTATGCACGTTTGGCTAGGTCTCGTGTAGAGTGTGGAATTGACATGTTAATCATATGTTTGACCCTAAAAGAGTTTAAAGGATGTTCAAAGTGATGTAGTGGAAACATTATGAGCTAATGAAACTTGGGAAGAACGTGTTGGGGATGATTGTAAGGTTTTGTGATTGCAATATAACAAAATCACAACAAAATGTTTATTTGATTACTTCAAGCTTAAGTTGTCAAAATTCATTATTCACAACCAACAACCATGTGGTTCAGTTCTAGGAGGAACAATACATGATTTGCTTGCAAACATTTCTCCAAATCTCTATTATTTTTATCATGGATTTTGCAAGAAATTACACCTTTTAAGAATATGATGAAATTCAAGAAATGCATTAACATTCATTCCAACTAACCATATTGGTTCATATTTGCTATAATTGGAATCCAATTTATATCACCAAACCTAATTTTGGTGAGAATAAATTTCTAAATAAGCATCACACTACTATATTTCAAATGACACAGAACATGACATGTTCTTTGTTCAACATTGTTTTGAACTTCACTAGCCCCACCTTGTTACACATGGCTTCTACCCAAATGAACACATTGTGTGGTTAAATAGGTTGTGTTGCACAATTTAAATCTAGATGCACATGGTATCAATATGTTAAGCAAGTTCAATATTAACTTCATCCTTTTGTATTTAAATAAAATAGGTTTGAAGGTTTGCAATATTGAATCTTTGCACTTCAATTGTTAGTGAAGGTACCAATTCAAAAAAGGATGCCATACACATGACATTAATAGAAATCTTGTCATTTGCAACTAGTCATTATGTAACTACATGCAACTAGGTGTGGTTTACAACTAGATTGGTCATGCTTGCAACTACAAAATTGGTATTGTATAATTTTTGAACCATATGGTTGTGTGCAACTAAGATGCAATTAATAGTGTACAAAATGGACATGTGCCATAAAAATTATGGCCTAAGCTAATTTACATACCTAAGTCAATACACTCAATATTTCTACTTAAACTATGTATAATAGTTTTATATTTTTAGTACTAAAGCTCGCTTCACACTTTGTGATAAGTTATAAAAAATGATAGCTTATTTTGTTAACTAGTTATTAATGAAACAAACATCACTAATTTTTTAAACATGTTTTAATTAATCTGTCACAAGGTATTTTTGTTCAATAGAAAATTTGCTTAATAAGCCATTAACCATGCATCAACCTACCATTGTTCATGATTCAAAAGTGATAAACCTAAAGTGTTAGACCATATATGTGTTGTCATGCCTTAAAGTCCTATTTCATGTTGTCTTTTGCAAAGCTCATGATGAAGCTTCATGGCTGGCCATGGAAAGCTTGATCATTTCACTACATGCACGAAGTTGTTTCCTTTTCCTTACTTCTTCTCACTTTGCTATTTTTTATTTCTAATGATGGTTGGTGTTGGATCTTGTTTATGCCTTCAAATTTCTCCTTGTGATTCTCAAATTTTTTTGTTTCATTTGAATTGTATCTTCTCTGTTGATTTTGCTTTGAGTTTGTTGCTTCATTTGTATTCATGCATGTTGTAATGCATCACTTGAAATTTGCTATTTTGGTCCAGCTTTTGCAATTGGTCTTACAAGTGCACAACTTGATCACATGTGGTTATGACAAAGAGGAGCTTCATAGTGCATCTTCTTCTATAGATGATGCATGATTTTATTTTGAGACAATGCACGATGCATTGATCCTTCATTTGTTTGAAATCTCGTGTGCTTATAAACTTTTGGGCAACTAGGAGCTTAGTGATTGGGTTAAGGCCAAATCAACCACATGGTACTCTGATTTCTTGATGATTCAATATGACGATCATCGTTGGATTGAACATTTTTGGGTTAGTAGAAAGTTTGTGCAACGTTTAACACATAAATTGTTGCCTTTAATGGAAAAGCTAAACATTAGGTTTCGATTAGTAGTGCCTATGAGCATCCGCATGGCTTGTAGCTTGTACAAATTGGTTCACGTTGCTTAGTATCTCCATTGTTCCAAACTTTTTGCAATCAAAAAGTCTATTGTGCATCTAATCTTACATGAACATAGTGTTGAAAAATCAACTCAAGTGGCCTAAGGGGATTGAAATGGTGGATTTCATGGATGGGTTCAAGGACTTTTGTGGCTTGCCATTAGTCCATGGTGCCATAAATGCAACACAAACACACCTACAAAAACCAATGGGCCAACATTTTACAATTGATTACTATTTTTTGAAAGGATACAACTCATCCAATTTCAAGCAATTGTGGATCATTGGAGATGATTTGGTGATGTCTTCGTTAATATTCTTGGTTTTGTGAATGATGCACATGTATTCATTACTATAATTCATGGTTTTTTAAGATGTTCAAATTGAGTAACTTGTCATTTTGATTAATGGACATGTACATTTTGAATAAAGGCCAAAGGTTTGAATGAAACATGTATTTATTGACTAATCAACTTGACTATAATGGTTCATTTGAATAGATACACATACTCAAGTTCTACAACCTTAGTCAAAATGGCCAATGGTCTTTAATCAAATTGAACATTTAATCAAAATGGCCAATGATTTTTAATAAAAATGACCAATGGTCTTTAATTAAATTGAACATTTAATCAAGATGGCCAATGATTTTTAGTCAAATACAACATGGTCTACTACCCTATGAAGCTACCTCTTACTTATTCATCCACCTATTACTTAATTACTTACTTACCTACCTATTATCCATCCACCCACCTACCTTTTATTTACCTACCTACCTACATATATATTTCACTTTCGTACAACCTACCTATTCACCTACCCACCTACCAACATATTATTTATTTCCTTATCCACCCAATTATTTACCTAATTTTAGCCATTAGGTGTAACCATTAGGTTTAAACATTATGTTTAACCACTAAATTTAGTCACTAGGTTTACCCAAATTTTAGCCATTAAGTTTACTTTAAATTTAGCCATTAAGTTTAGCCATTATGCTTAGCCATTAAATTTGGCACTAGGTTTAGCCTAAGTTGAACCATTAAATTTTGCCAATAGGTATAGCCTAAATTTAGCCATTAAGTATAGCCATTGGGTCCAAGCATGATTGGGGTGCCCCCTTGAAACATAAAGATTCATTCTTAAAACTCCTAAATTCTCCTTTTTCTTCACTTTTCCCATGACCTATCTTACATTTCACCTTTTTTTCTCATGTCAAATGAAATAATTTTGTTCCAAACTTTATGTAGGTTTCTAAAATATCTTTTGTTTTCACTTGTGAAAGTGAGAATAATAAAATTTATTTAATGTGGGTTGTGTTCTATTAATGGCCCAAAATTCCTAAAAAATGATTTTTTGAAATTTTTTACATTGCAATAGGACATTTCGTTCTTGTCACATTCATACAATTTATACACATTAGCACATAAGGTTATTGTGATAAAAATTTAGGGCCAAAAAAAGTTGTTTAAACAATCATTATGAATTTTTGATTTTTTCTTGTAATGAAACAAAATCTTGGATTTTTTTTCCAAGACTTGGTAGGAATCCTTAAACTTATTCAAATTTGACATTCTATGCATAAAATATTTATCTTTGTAATGTATCTATCTATGAATAAAATCAAAATTTTAATATGAATGTGTCATTAAATTTCAACATGTTTAAATGAAGGGGTCCAATGAATATAAAATGAGATAGCCCTTTTGGATACCCCAACCATACTTTGACCCCACTAAGTATAGCCTAGGTTTATCCAATATGTTTAACCATTAAAATTACCCATTAGATTTAGCCATTATGTTTAGCCATTAAGTTTAACTTAAATTTAGACACTATGTTTAGCCGAAGTTTAGTCATTATGTTTAACAACTAGATTTTGGCACAAGGTTTAGCCTAGGTTTAGCCATGAAATATGTTTAACTTATTGACTAAGTTTAGCCACTATGTTTACCCATGAAATTTATCAACTAAGTTTAACCATTATGTTTAACCATTAAATTCATTAAATTTAATCAAGGTTTAATCATTATGTTTAGCCAATAATTTAAGTCCGTGAGTTTAGTCACTAGGTTTAATGATTAATTTAAATCGTTGAGTTTAGCCACTAGGTTTAATCATTAGTTTGAGTCGTTGGGTTTAGCTATTAAGTTTAGCCATTAATTTAAGTCAATGAGTTTAACCACTAGGTTTAACCATTAGTTTAAGTCGTTGGGTTTAGCTATTAAGTTTAGCTAGTAAGTTTAACCATTAATTTAAGTCGTTGGGTTTAACTATTAAGTTTAGCCATTAATTCAAGTTGGTGAGTTTAGCCACTAAGTTTAACCATTAGTTTAAGTTGTTGGGTTTAACTATTAAGTTTAACCATTAGTTTAAGTCGATGAATTTAATCGCTAGGTTTGGCCATTAATTTAAATAATTGAATATAACCATTAGGATTAACCATTGGTTTAAATCACCAAGTTTAACCACTAGGATTAACCATTGGTTTAAATTGTTAAGTTTAGTGACGCGCTCCCAAGTCACGGGGTGAAACCCACTTGAGGGTCTCACAAAGTCAAGTTGCGGAAAGTTGAGACTTGGTAGCACGCTCTCGGCTTCCAACTCTAGAAAGGGGTAGAGGGTCGAGTTGGGAGCCCAGGATTAGACTAGGAAGAATGACTTAGTTGATCAAGCTAGAATCTGCACAAAACAAACCACCCGAATGGTTAGTTCTCATTCCGGGACACCCTTTGGTGTTGGGACAAGCCACGGGCACTTCGAACCACAAGACTCACCACGGCCCGGACTCGGGAGTATGCCACCACCATACTCCCTATAGTATACTCTGCGACGCCCCGTGGGGGTTACATCCAAATGGCACAAATTCCCGGGACTCCCAAGTTGGAGTCCCGAAATTGTCCCGAAACTGTCCCGGGTGGAGTCCCGGGACTTTGGGAGCTCATAACTCCCGACTGCAAGCTCGGATCGCGACGAGTTCTGAACCGAAGTTGTAGCCCTCGTCGAGATCTTTCCAACGGCGTATCGCACTTTCAATTCGGACTTCGGGAAGAGGTCGATTCCCGACTTTTAGTGGTCGGGAGTCAAATTGCCAATTTGACTCCCGGCCCTTCTTTTGCCCATAACTTGGGCGACAGATGTCTAAATGCCCAATACGAGGGCATTTTCGATATCTACGCTTCAAGACCTTTCCAATGACACCAATAACACCCCAATGCGAGGTGTTTTGGGTCCTACTGTCGAGCTCTAAACATTCGGGAGTCCCGGAGGACTCCAAATCCCCAACTTTTCCAAGTGTTAGGCTTCACCCCCACACTTGGCCAAGTTAGGGTTGCGACATTTAGCCTCTAGGTTTAACCATTAATTTAAATCGTTAAGTTTAGCCACTAGGTTTAGCCATTAATTTAAGTTGTTGAATTTAACCACAAAGTTTAGCCAATAGTTTAAGTTGTTGAGTTTAGGCACTAGGTTTAACCATTAGTTTAAGTTGTTGAGTTTAAGCACTAGGTTTAACCATTAGTTTAAATCATTGAATTTAACCATTAGGTTTAGCCATTAATTTAAATCATTGAGTTTAGCCACTAGTTGTCACCTAGGTTTAACCATTATGTTTAATGATGTGAAATTTAAAAACTTGTTAAAAGTTGAACACCTTTGATGGTGTAGTCCATTAGCAAGCATTTGGTTTATCATTGTGAAGGTCTGGGGTTTAATTTTTTATACTTACAACCTATGTGCATGCTTAAAATATTAGAATAGGTAGGTCTAAACTAAGGTAGCTCAATGAGGTTAAGTTAGGTTAGGTTAGGTAGGTTAAATAGGTTAGCACCTACCTACCTAAGTGTTTTTTTTCAACCTATCTAATCTTATTTACTACCTACCTACCTACCTACCTATTAATTTATAAAATAATAATCCAAAAAGAAATTTTAATTTAGGTATAAAATTGACCCAATTAAATGATCCACTTTCCACTAGTCGAATAGTTAGTCATTTCATCAATCACTCTACCAGTCAAAATGACAAGGTTCGATTTGACTGCCCAATCATGCAAGACATGGCCAAAATGGCTTGTCTGTTAACAAATAGGAGATCTACTCAAGTGCAAACATAGAACTTTATTGAAAGGAAACTATAACACGATGCTCACAACACAAAACATAACATCAAGAACTTTTCAAGGTTTTTGTCACATAAAATACACAAACTTGTGTAATGAAGAAAAGAAAAACAAACCATCAACACCAAGGTATTTAACTACAAGACCAAACCACAAACAACCAAACTAAAATAAGTAAAGAAAGTAACTCAACCTTGTGAAAGTAACTTAGTTACTTTCCTACTCCATTAACTAATGAAACCTAAGTAGTTGAGCTTGAATTCTCAACATTGTCTAGATTGTAAAGGTGGTTTTTTTATGCTTGTCACTTTTGGGTATTTTTTTATTAAAAAACCTAGTAAAAAAAACCATGAATTGTAGTAATGACTATGGCTTTACTCTTCATATTGGCGGGCCATTGAACTTGTGTGTTGTTGATCATGGAAAAGAAGGAATTTGGCCATACATTTTTAGTAATAAGATACCCCTCTTGCCTTGGTTGATGGTGCCCCACAAGCAAGTTGGAATGTGACATACTATTCTTGAAGCTCCGTTTAATTGACAATTGTCTTATGGTAGAAGTGTGGTGGAGAACGTTTTCAGGATTTTGGAAAACATGTTCTGAGAATTAATGTTCAAAACAAGTTTGCATATCCTTTTTCTACCAGATGTTGTAGTTTGTTGCTACATGTTGCACAATTTAATTATAAACAATAGATATGAAAATAAAAAAACATTAATGATTCAATTGGAAGTTGAAACTGATCTAGTAGGTATTCAAGGTGACATGAGGAGGTATGCAATTTCGGTAGTCATTTTTCATTTTAGCTGGAAAATGCAATCTGATGTTTGGGGTGAACAAGGAAATGCAAAAAATTGTTGAAAATGAACACATTCCATTATAAGGTGGTCAAATTTTAGGAATTGCACAAATAACATTGTTGGAACAATTTCTTGGGAATTATAGGCCATGAAGGCATTTAATGTTTTTTACCCTAGAGTTGCACACATGACCAATGTTCTTCAGCTTGAAAACAATGAAATCAAAGGTTTGAAATCTTTTCTACTTCTAGGTCTTTGCATTTTATTTTCAATTATATTCAAAACCAACATTCTTGTCCTCATCATTGACCTCATGTACATTGGTAGTTTTTGGATTGAAATCATCTAAAAAATTTAAAAGCATGTCCACAAGTGGTGGCATTTTTTATCTATCTTGAATAAATGCATGGCACATTTTTGAACTTAGATTCATTAAAACAACAACTAAATTTTTGTTCATTTGATGAATCTTTTTGTCTCTTGCCTTCAGATATTGGAGATGGTCCTTGTTTGTGTTTGATTGAACTTTGTTGTGGCACTTTTTGATCTCCAATTGTGTGACACTCATGCATTCCATTGTCTCAATGATGGATTTGTTGTTTTTGTCTATATATAGCTTCAATGATCGGGGATAATATTTCTAATCTCTCACATTTGATCCATGTGCTTTCAAATGCTACTGGGGTTGTTGGATGACTTGCAACTATAGGTGCATCTGATGGAATGTCCGTGAAATTAATGAAACTACAACACTTTTGATTTCCTTGGGCTGGACTACAAAAACTTATCCAGGTTAATGAAATTCCCTTGAGAACTTTCTACTCATGCATTTGGATTTTTTGTGTGTGGTTCATCATTTGCTTGTTCATCTAACACGTAATCATATCCCAAAAGTTCGTACATCATTGATGCTTGAAGTACTATGAAACCATCCTCTATATCCTATCCATTTGGTGGGGTGTAAACTCCATCCCCTTTGGCTTGAACATCTCTCACGTGTTCATGTGTGTTGATCATCCTTTATCCTTGGAATGTTTAAATAACATCATAGAACTCTCGATTGAATTTCCTTGGAAGATGGTGGCGGTTGCGCATTTCAACTATGAAATCTTAAAGTGGTGTGTGGTGGCCAATCCCCGCATGGTAATTAAAAACTTTCTTGTGATCAAAATTCAAGCAACTCCACTTAGTCCCCATTATTCATGTTACTTTTTTAAAATTCACATCTAGTCCTTATTTTTTGGTTGTAGTCCAAAAGCACATAGAAAGTTTCCCATCTATGTTTTATTAATTCATATAGTCCTCAATGTGTTATGTCTACTATCCACATGAATAGATACAAGTCCACTCATGTTCCTTTCTAATCTAAATTGTCCACAACTTGGTGCTTGTAGTCCAAAAAAAATGTAGGAATCCCTTTCATTTTTCGTTTGTCCATATTGTCCATAATTTGGTGCTTGTAGTCCAAAAAGAATGTAGTAGTCACTTTCATTTTTCCTTAGTCCATCTTGTCCATCATTGGATGATTATAGTCCAAAAAGAACATAAAAGTCCCAACAATGTTTTTTTAGTTCATAATGTCCATCATTTCCAATGCTTGTAGTCCAAAAAAAACATAAATGTCCCACCTATGTTTCCTTACTCCATATTGTCCATCATTTCCAATGCTTGTAGTCCAAAAAAAACATAAATGTCCCACCTATGTTTCCTTAGTCCATATTGTCCATCAATTCAATGCTTATAGTCCAAAAAGAACATAGAAGTCCCACCCATGTTTCCTTATTCCATAATATCCATCATTTCCAGTGCTTATAGTCCAAAAAGAACATAGAAGTTGCACCTATGTTTCCTTCGTCCATATTGTCCAACATTTGGTGCTTATACTCCAAAAAGAACATAGAAGTCCCACCCATGTTTTTTTTTAGTCTATATTGTCCATAATCTAGTGCTTGTAGTCTAAAAGGCACATAAATGTCACCAAAGTAGAATGCAAAATTGTATAATGTTCTTAAAGTCCATTGAAAGTTCATAAAAGGAACATTAAACTTATTGAAAGTTTTGAAGAGCATTGGACTTATGGAAAAAAAGGATCTTTGTGAAGTTACATCACCCATTCAACCACTCCTAGTTTTGGCATCAAAAGCAGCAATGTTAGACTTCTTGAAAAAATATTGTTTCCATTTCATGCTTGCAAAAAAGACACTAAAAAGGCTTTGGGGATGGCAAGTGATTGAACCTTGTCCCATGCAGTAGACCAAGTGGAAGATGACATGACCTCTTTGTGTAGTAAGCTTGAAGATGGTTGTACATGTACTTCAAGTGGTTAAACTAGACATTGGACTCCTAAGCCAAGATGATCACACCACTAATTCTCCAAAAGAGTTCAAGGGCAAGAAGGTGAAAACATCAATTGCTATGAAGGTTTCTAAAGCCAAATCTATAAGGTTGTAGGGTTAAACTTGCAAAAGATGTTTACATTGAATAGCTAGACTATCTAGGTAATGCCCATCTACATTTTAGGTAATTTTGAATTTGCCACCGAAAACTTTACCATTTCTTATGACCCTAAAAGGAAGTAGGTCCTTGGTTCTATAATTAGTAACTCCAATCGAGTTGGTGCTTCTAGATGTAACTTGCATACATGCTATGTGACTATTGGTTTAAATATTAAAAATAAATAAAAATTATACAAGTGAATATATCATGTTCTCATTCTAATTAATTTGGGGAGTATTGTAAGTTTTTTTGCATCTACCAATGTTGATGGCCATCACCATGGTGACCTACATTGAAGTGTTTTCACAATGCAAGATGTAGAGCAACAATGTTGGTGTAGGACCTAATGAACATGGCTATGAAATTAAAGCTTGGCAATTGCATGTGAGATATAGGCTAGTTGGAAAACCAATTTAAATGCAATTTTTATATGTGGTCCAGTAGGTCTATTGAGTTGGGTGGGCAAGTATCCACCACTTTTGAACTATGGGTTGAAAATAATTCAACATTTGACCTTCAAGTGGTTAGATGATGTTTATGTATATAAAAGTTTTTAAAGAGACATTTGACAATAATAAGTTGGTATCAAGACCTTATATTATCAATATTGTTGTCATGATATAAGATGTTACATGATTTAGACAAGGATTAAACATTTTGTGGAATAATATCTTTGTTTCAAACTGAATGCAAAGACCAAAATGGTCCATCCATTTTATAAATATTTGACCTTTTTATTCACTATGTCTAAATTTAGTTTATTTGAAGGTATGTGCATGATATTTGAGGATTTGAAGTTCTGCGGAAAAATTGAAATATCAAAAGTAGAAGCTTACCAATTTTCCTTAATCTTCATGCCCTAGATAACCTATTTCCAAAGCATAGTGACTATGGATTGGGTGGGGTGACATACCACATCTAATCACTATATCAAATGAAAGGCATACATACACAATATGTAGCTAAAGCATTTTAACACCTTGAAAGACCCTTTGATTGGGTTTGTAACATTGGAGAAATATAAAAGGTTCACATTACAAACTAGGACATTTAATTTAATTTTGATTTAAAAGCTCATCAAAAAGGAATTCTAGGTGTGGAGTATTTATAGTGGTAATTATGTAGTTAATCATTGGTTACATAAGCAAACATCATTGGTTATATAAGTTGGTTAATTTAACAAACATTATTGTTTGACCTTTAGTGTCTGCATGTAACTTAAACATAATGGTGACAAAATACATGTTGAAGTTGTACAATTGTCATGTGTGAAATGCATATTGGGATAAGCAATTGAAATTACATGCTACAAAAATTTCCCGATCATTGACATGTTATAGAAGTTTTTCAATCTATAAGTTCATTAGAAAGGAAAAAAATGGCAAGTACAATGTTTTGATGGTGGTGACAAACCACAACAAACACCTAGGTGAACTATAACAAATGAATATTATTTTAGTTGCTTGAAACTATTAAGGAGATGAAATCAAACTTAAATGTCTCACATAATAGGCATAATATCTTGGGGTTCACAAATTGTAACTTTTCAACAACACATAATACCATTTCAAGAGACGAAATAAACCCAATATAACTTGCATTAGGAAACATAAACTTTAGATCAATATTAAACCTTTCTACAAAGGAAGGATGTATAGACTAACAATATGGAAAACATTGGGCTTATATTTTAGATTCCTTCACTACTAGGAAATGCATCCTAGTTCACTATGGGTTTCATTAGATTTTGAGTGAATTTGGACATTTTTACTTAGTGAAATTGTTTAACCCCTTAGTGAATGGGGATCAGTTGCTATGGACAATGACTTGTTTCATTAGTACCTACTAAAACAAGGTTACTCTCAAGTGAAATACAAATTTACTAAACCATTCACTTACTAGTTAATTAATTAACCAATATGGAAATCAATTAAATTTTAATTATTTAATATATAATATTATTGATAATTTCATGATTTTAAAAACTTATTATTTATTATTACCTAAACTAGGTTAAAAACCTAGCTTGAGTAGGTAGGTAGGCCACGTAATCAACCTAAGCACCTATTTAAAAAATTCGATAGGAAAATATTTGATCAACATACTATTGTTGACCACACACAACACCACCCATGAGGTTTGATCCCTTGACCTTTAGAATGGAAGTAAGCACCCTTACCATCAAACCACCCCACTTGTTGTGATAATATGTTACATTAGACTTTATTTATCAAATACTTCATTTTAAACATTACAAAACATAAAATTTGAAAATTCATATCTTATTAAGATTTTGTTCAAATAAAATGATTCGAATTTACTTTTTATTAAAATTCAATAATGTACATAATTACATTTATTTCCTTTTGATAGTTTAAAATCATTTGAACAAAAAAAAAATTGAATATCATTATTCAATAACATTTCAATGACCATTTTTTTGGAATTGTTTAAAAAATAAATGGGTAATTTTTTTGTTAATATAATAATATTACCTATGTTAAGCTACTTTCAATTATTATATGACTATTTTTCATTAAATTAAATTATTTCACCCTACATTATTTACGACTATTTATGGTTATTCTCAATTACTTTTGGTTATTTTAGTTATTTCACTTTAGGCTATTTTCAACTATTGTAATTTGTTTTGACTATTCTATGTTATTTTTTACTATTGTAAATTTTTTCAGTTTAGACTATTTGTAGTTATTATAAGTTAATTTTGGCTATTGAAGGTTATTTCACCTTATGTTATTATTGGCAATTATAGGTTATTATTGGTTATTTCATCTTAAGTTATTTTTGTTTATTATAAATTATTTCACCCTTGATTATTTTTGGTAATCTTAAGCAATTCTAATATATGGCTATTGATACCTATTTTATTTGTGGCTATTAATGTTTTTTAGTGGTTATTTTATTAATAGTTATTGGTGGTTATTCTATTAATGGCTATTGTTGGCTATTGTATTGATGGTTATTGGTGGTTATTGTATTGGTGGCTACTTTATTGATGGTTATTGGTGGCTATTTTATTGATGGTTATTGGTGGTTATTCTATTCATGGGTATTTGTGGTTATTCTATTAATGGTTATTGATGGATATTCTATTGGTGGATATTGGTGTTTATTAATGGTTATTATATTAATGACTATTGGTGGTTATTATATTAATGACTATTGGTGGTTATTATATTAATGACTATTGGTGGTTATTATATTAATGACTATTGGTGGTTATTCTATTAATGACTATTGGTGGTTATTCTATTAATGACTATTGGTGGTTATTCTATTAATGACTATTGGTGGTTATTCTATTAATGACTATTGGTGGTTATTATATTAATGACTATTGGTGGTTATTATATTAATGACTATTGGTGGTTATTATATTAATGACTATTGGTGGTTATTCTATTAATGACTATTGGTGGTTATTCTATTAATGACTATTGGTGGTTATTCTATTAATGACTATTGGTGGTTATTCTATTAATGACTATTGGTGGTTATTCTATTAATGTCTATTGGTGGTTATTCTATTAATGACTATTGGTGGTTATTCTATTAATGACTATTGGTGGTTATTCTATTAATGACTATTGGTGGTTATTCTATTAATGACTATTGGTGGTTATTCTATTCATGGTTATTGGTGGTTATTCTATTAATGGCTATTGGTGGTTATTCTATTAATGTCTATTGGTGGTTATTCTATTAATGACTATTGGTGGTTATTCTATTAATGGCTATTGGTGGTTATTCTATTGATGGCTATTGGTGGTTATTCTATTGATGGCTATTGGTGGTTATTCTATTCATGGTTATTGGTGGTTATTTTATTCATGGCTATTACTGGTTATTGTATTGATGGTTATTGGTGGTTATTCTATTCATGATTATTGGTGCTTATTTTATTCATGGCTATTAATGGTTATTGTATTGATGGCTATTGGTGGTTATTTTATTCATGGCTATTGGTGGCTATTCTATTAATGGCTATTGATGGATATTCTATTGGTGGATGTTGGTGTTTATTAATGATTATTATATTAATGGTTATTGATGATTATTCCATTGATGGTGGTTATTAATGGTTATTTTATTAATGGGTATTAATGTTTATTATATTTTATATATTAAAGTTGCAATGTCTGTCTGTCTGTCCGTCCGTCAAGGTCCTGAAACCCATATCCCAAAAAAAGGGCAGGGCAGGGCGGCAAGGGCAGGGCAGGGCAAGCAGTTTGGGTGGCAGGTATTTTTTTGCAGTTGTAACAAGATTTGCGACAAAACAATAGCAAGGAAGAGAACAAAGTGAGAGAATTCAGGACGCAAAAAAAGCTCTCACGGAATCACAGAACAGGGAATTAGTGATAAAGGAAAGTGCAGAAGAATGGATGCTTTACCTCACAGCCAGAAGAGACAGCAATAGTGGCAACAATCAAAGGACTTAACGTTTGCGGCTGCGGCGTCTACATAGAACAGGGAATCGTGACAAAGGAAAGTGCAGAAGAATGGATGCTTTACCTCACAGCCAGAAGAGATAGCAACAATGGCAGCAATCGAAGGACTTAACGTTTGTTGCTGCGGCATCTACAGATGATTGCAACAATTGTTGTTGTATACAGAGGATGACTGTGAGCGGCGTGCAAAAGGCGAAAAGTGCAAAAGAATGAATGCTTTACCTCACAGCCAGAAGAGACAGCAACAGTGGCAGCAATCGAAGGACTTAGCGTTTGCTGCTGCGGCGTCTACACAGAACAGGGAATCGGTGACAAAGGAAAGTGCAGAAGAATGGATTGCAGCAATTGTTGTTGTATACAGAGGATGACTATGAGCGGCGTGCAAAAGGCGAGAACAATTTGCAATTTGACCTCTCAGAACAAATGATGTGCGTCTTCTCAAATGCGTTGTGAGACGATGGAACTGACGGCAGATCTTTCCTGAGAAAAAAATGGCTTTGATCTTCCAAATAACTCTTTGAGACACAATAAGCGAAAGCAAAGGAGATGTCCACCTTCTTCACAAGAAGAAGAGCACTGATGAGGTAGAAAAAACCAAAAGAAAGCAGCGAAATCCTAAGACCTCAAATAGACGCATCAGATCCAAAACAAAACAAAGAGACGCTAAGGAGAGCTTTCTGATTGTATTCCTCTAGCAAGCAATTTTTTATTTTTGGTAAACGAAATTTTCGCAACAGCCAGAAGAGACAACAACAATGGCAGCAATCGAAGGACTTAGCGTTTGTTGTTGCGGCGTCTATAGATGATTGTAGCAATTGTTGTTGTATACAGAGGATGACTGTGAACGGCGTGCAAAAGGCAAGAACAATCTGCAATTAAACCTCTCAGAACAGATGATGCGCGTCTTCTCAAGTGCGTCGTAAGACGATGGAACTAACGGCAAATCTTTCCTGAGAAAAAAATGGCTTTAATCTTCCAAATAACTCTTTGAGACACAATAAGCGAAAGCAAAGGAGACGTCCATCTTCTTCACAAGATGAAGAGCACTGATGAGGTAGAGAAAACCAAAAGAAAGTAGCGAAATCCTAAGACCTCAAACAGACGCATCAGATCCAAAACAAAACAAAGAGACGCCGAGGAGAGATTTCTGATTGTATTCCTCCAGCAAGCAATTTTTTATTTTTGGTAAACGAAATTTTCGCAACATCAATTCCATCAAGAGCTTTCTGATATTTCTAGCCGACAGTTTGTTTTCAAGATGTCTTTTATAATTAATATATTATAAAACATATTAGAAAAACTATTTTTTTGAAAAAAATAAAATAAATAAACACATAAAAATAGGAAAAAAATGAAGATAGACAATTCAGGATTGTGTTGCTCTAAGAACTTCTATTGGTATTTTTGCTGAAGATTCTGGAGCTCAAAGAATAAGGATTAGAATATCCCCAAATGGGGCTGGAAAATCACAAACTGAAGAACACAACTATGAGATCAGATCAACAATTGCAAACCAGGTGAATCAGAAAACCAAATATTACTTTCCAAAGTGTTATAAACTTTTATAAACAATTATGCAGCGCCACACGAATTGTTCCCGACAACAGTGGCCTTTTTTTGTTGTTGTTTGTTTCTCGCTATGGCTACTGTTGAGTGCTGCCAATTTGTTTAAGTTTCCAAAAAGCCAAAAGTTTCAAGATTCATACACAAACACAAACAAACAGAAAAACACTTTAACCATTAGAAACTTTTTTTAAGCACTTAAAAATAGAAAAAAATGAAAACATATAAATTAATAAAGAAAATTAAAAAATAAATGACAAAAAATAAGAAACAAAACAGAGAGCAAAAGAAAGAGAAAAAAGCCATACTTGAGAAAAAAATGGGTTTGTTTTCTTTTTCCAAACTTCAAACCTGCATCTAATCAAACAAAAATAAATAATTTTTTTTATAATTAATATATTATAAAACATATTAGAAAAATTATTTTTTTGAAAAAAAATAGAATAAATAAATAAATAAACGCATAAAAATAGGAAAAAAATGAAGATAGACAAGGCAGCCTAGTTCGTTGAACAGCAACAGGTAGTCAGGGAACGAGATGCCTCTGCCAGGCGTGCTGCCAGGGCAGCCCAACTTGTTGAACAGCAACAGGTAGCCAGGGAACGGGATGCCTCTGCCAGGCGTGCTGCTAGGGCAGCCCAGCCTGTTGAATAACAGGCAGTCAGGGAACAAGATGCCTCTGCCAGGCGTGTTGCCAGGGCAGCCCAGTCCGTTGAACAGCAACAGGTAGTCAGGGAACGAGATGCCTCTGCCAAGCGTGCTGCCAGGGCAGCCCAGCCTATTGAACAACAGGCAGTCAGGGAAAGGGATGCCTCTGCCAGGCGTGCTGCCAGGGCAGCCAAGCCTGCTGAACAACAGGCAGTCAGGGAACGGGATGCCTCTGCTAGGCATGCTGCTAGGGCAGCCCAGCCTGTTGAACAACAGGTAGTCAGGGAACGAGATGCCTTTGCTAGGTGTGTTGCCAGGGCAGCCCAGCCTGCTGAACAACAGCAGGCAATCAGGGAACGGGATGCCTCTGCAAGGCAAGCTGCCAAGTGAAGGGCTCGCGCTCGACGAGCTGGGAAGCAAGCCTTGCACATTGTGGATGAGGTGGAGGGGTTGGTGGTACACTCATTGGGTGCCATGTCACATAGGTGCACACACTGCAATGCACTCCGCTTTGAGCACGAAAAAAAGCGCACCACTTTGTGTTGCGATAGTGGCAAGATGTCTGGGTTGAGTAATGCTTTCCCCGCCCCTGCACCTCAGCCACTCAGAGATTTGCTCACTAGTGTGCCGAGTGAGCACCAGCCTTTGCCACCTGCCACTAAGGATTTCAAGCAGAACATTCGTGCATATAACTCTGCATTGCAGATGGCGTCAACGAGCCTGCACATCCATTCCCCGGAACAAGGGATCAGCATGATTGCCATCAAAGGGGCTATGCATCACTTGCTGGGGCCTTTGCAGCCTGCCGAGCATGATGTGCCACAATTCGCCCAGCTTTACATCATTGATTCCATGGATGCACAAGTCACAGCACGCCTTGCAGCTTTAGGTGCTACGGGCGCTGCTTTGCATCAGCCAACTTTGGCGGGGCTACATCAGATGTTGCATGATCACAACACATTTGTGCAGCGTTTCAAACAAGTCATGGACATGCCCGCACACGACTTGCTTCAATGGGAAGTTGTCATCAAGGTCGACGGCAACGTTGACAAGCGACGCTACAATGCTCCTACCGCTCCCGAAGTGGCTGGGCTGTTGCCAGGTGAGGTTCTTCAGCAATGTGTATTGTTGTGTTGTTTGTTTGTTGCCATCGTACATTTGATGCAATGTTCCTCATTCATTGACATAAATGTTGCTGCTCTTGCACAGGCAACGGTGACGAGCCGGTTACAGGCAGGGACATCAAAGTGCATGCACGCGGCGACGGGCTATGGAGGATCAGTGACTTGCACCCTGCTTACGATCCGCTCCACTTTGTGCTGTTCCATCCTCATGGTGAGCCTGGTTGGTAGCCAGGCATGCCCCATGCTATTGTTGCCCCTGTCCGTCAACGGGCTGCTGGCGGTGAGGAGGAAGGTGATGTTGGGCATGTTGCAGCAAATGCAGAGCCAGCACAACTTGCACAAGATGATGGCAACGAGGAGGAAGGTGATGCTGAGCATGTTGCAGCAAATGCAGGGCCAGCACAACCTACACAAAGCAAAAAAATCATTGCATGGGAGTGGGCTTGCTATCATATGCACAATAGGAACCCGGCATCACACGCCTTCTTTGTGTATGGTAAACATTTGTATCAAGAGTGGGTTGTTGACCAATATAGCAAAGTGGAATCACAACAACTGCTTTACATACGCAACAACCAAGGCCCTTTGCGTGCTACAATTTATGGTGGCGTCGCTGATGCAATTGCCAATAACGACGCTAACATCGACAACCTGGGCAGGCTCATTGTATTGCCATCCTCATTCATTGGTGGCCACCGACACATGGCTCAATTGTACCAAGATTCCATGGCCATTGTCCGCCAATATGGCAAGCCTGATTTGTTCATCACCATGACCTGCAACCCCAAATGGGAAGAGATTATTAGCGCGCTGAAGCCCAGTGAGATTGCCAGTGATCGCCCTGATTTGGTCACACGCGTTTTTGTTGGCAAATTACAGCACTTGTTGGACGAGCTTTAGAAAAAGGGCATTTTTGGCAAGGTGGTGGCTAACATTCATGTCATTGAATGGTAGAAGAAAGGCATGCCCCATGCACACATTCTGCTCATTCTGCACTCCGATCACAAACCACGAGGGCTCGATGAGTACGACCGTATGGTGTCTGCAGAGTTGCTTGATAAGGATGCACACCCCACTCTTTTTGAGGTCGTTACAAGTTGCATGCTGCATGGCCCCTGTGGCACCATCAACCCACATTACCCTTGCATGGCTGACGGCGTTTGTTCAAAAGGCTACCCTAAGGCCTTCACAAAACACACCACCGACACCACCGGCTCCTACCCAACATACCGCCGCCGGGCTGATGGCCACACATTTGAGCGGTAAGTGTGCTAGCAGTAGGACCATGCATTTGGACTGACAACATGGACGACTATGTTGCCATGCATGCGCTTATTGGCATGTGACACTGCTCACGTAACAACTGTTGTTTGGCTGTTGTTGTTGCAGGGGTGGGTTTGCCTTTGACAACCGGTGGGTGGTGCCCTACAACTGTACCTGTCCCTGCTCTTCAACTGCCACATCAACGTGGAGGTCTACACCTCCGTCGCGGTTGTCAAATACCTCTACAAGTACATCTACAAAGGCCACGACCGTGCACAGGTGGATGTTGGCCCGGTGGACGTTGTTGCACCTGATGGCGTTGCGCCCGTTCAGCCATGCATGCGGGATGAGATCAAGATCTACCAAGACGACCGATATGTGTTAGCTTCTGAGGCCAGCCACTGTTTGTATGGCTTTGATCAGCACAAGGAGCACTCCAATGTCATTCGGCTTGCTATGCACTTGAAAGGGCGTCAGACCATCCTATTTCAAGAGGGCACTGATGCTGCAACCGTACTTAACCGGAACCCTCACACAACTCTGATTGCATGGTTTGCATTTAACAAAACAGCACAGGAGCATCTCAATCCATCTGCACCATTACGCTTGGCTCTCAACACGCTTTACCATGACTTTCCACACATTGCCACATGGAAAAATAAAGAAAAGCAATGGGCACTCCGCACACGAACGCCAGGTTTGCTACTTGTCGGCCGCATGTACTTTGTGCAACCTGTTGTGCGCATCCACATCGCCTACCAACATACATTGCTGCCATGCCAATTCACAGCCATGCTAGAATCCAAGTACAGGGAAACACTAACACCAAAGGACTCCAACAATCAATGTTACCAGTCAAGCCAACCCAACCTCCAACTCCAAGGACGACATAAGGGCTTGGGAGCACCTCACACACTAAGCACACACACAAGAGGCTATGGTAGAGGCACTCAAGAAGGCTCAACTTCACAGAATGAGCCCTTCCTGCCCTGGTGGCTGAGGTATACCCCTTGGGCTTCAGCCTGGCCTAAAGCCCTAAGCTCTGATTGGAGGAGCAAATCTAATATGATATGATATGATCTCTACCTCTTCAGACGGTGGAACTAACGGCAACGGTGATGATGACGGTCACAGTCAATGCCGTCCAAAATCTGACTGCACAACTGTCTAAATATAGAACACAGTCACATAAGTGATAGTTAACTAACCTGCAGTCACTGCTATTGCCTGTAGTCCACTTACCTTGAGCTTGCAGTACTTACACTGTCGAGATAAGCTTGAGTGTCACTTGAATTGTCATGACAACTGTCGTGCGCATCCACATCGCCTACCAACATACATCGCTGCCATGCCAATTCACAGCCATGCTAGAATCCAAGTACAGGGAAACACTAACACCAAAGGACTCCAACCGCCCCCCTAGTTGGCAGTTAGGCCCCTCTAACCCCAGCTAGCCTTATACTGTTCTACTGCTATTCACTTAAAAGAAAGGAAACTAAACATGAGCCTACTGCTGTTTGCACCTTGGACAGAACCACTATCCATCAGGAATGTGTTCCACTAACGGCCGTAAGCATGACATATGCCAACCACGTGAGCAGCTGTTGCAAACAAGCATTGTAGCAACCCCGCTAGCCAATCCGCAAAGCATGCACTTCAACCCAGTAGGAACCACTACTACTGTTGGGTCAACAGTGCCATCAATGTTTGGAAGGTGACAAGGTGCACAGTTGCGCACATGATCCTTCCAAACCATACCATCACGGCCCTCTAACAGCAGCACTCCTGATGGCAAAACTTCACGCACTCTCAAAATGGTGCGCCCTGCAACCACATCCAAGGTAGTAGGAGCAACCTGCTGCAAATACACAAAATCCCCAGGAGAAAATCTTCTGATGCTAGGTCTATAACCTCCTCCACGGATGGTTGCGTACCTGAGCTTATCGCGATGCTGTGCAATAGATAAGTTCTGAAATGCCATTGGCATAACCCTGCGGAATAGTTCAGCCCTCTCTGAACACACTTGAAACCACAAATCTGGGTTGTCAAATTGCACTACCCCACTCACCTTCCTCCGGATTGCTGCAGGTAATTCATGCTCTCTACCAAAGAGTAACATGTAAGGTGAAAAGGAGGCCAGGGATGCCTGCTTACTGAATCGATAACCCATGGCTAACCATGGCAGCTGCAAATCCCATTCACTTACATGCCCAATCTGCAAGCCATACTTGCGCAGTGCCCTCTTCACAGTCTGCACAATCCTCTCAGCCAAACCATCTGCCTCTGGATGATCTCGAGATGTAGTACGGTGATCAATCAAGCACTTGTTGAGCAAGTCTCGAAAGTCACCCAAAAACTCTGTACCCTGGTCAGTCAACACCTCAGCTGGAGCTCCAAAGTGGCTAAGCACCCTGTTCAAGAAAGAATATGCAACTCCTTCACTAGACTTATCTGGTAATGCCACCAGCTCAATCCACTTAGAGAAATGCTCCACCATGACCAGCGTATACCTGTTATGACGTGATGTCACTGGCAAAGGCCCTGCAAAGTCCAAACTCCACCTATAGCCTAAGCCCATAATTGGCAATGGATGCAACTGCGGTGTGGGAGCATTGAATGATGCTCTAACCCTGTCGCACACCATGCACTTTGCTACAAACTGCTTAACATCAGTTTGCATTCCATGCCACTAGTACTGTCCTTGGAGTAAGCTATGTGTGCGCTTCACTCCAAAATGTCCCAACTCCTCATGGGCATGCCGGACTAGTCTAGTTCTTTCTGAAGGGTGTGGCACTAGACGTACCTGTCCATCCTTCAATAACCTGAGCATATGTGACCCTTCCCACTTGAACCTCTCACTAGTAGAAAACCCAGGATTTACGACTGGTGTTTACGACTAGTTTTTAGTCGCAGGCGACATTTTACAACTATTTTGCTGTTAGTCGCATAAGACAAGTCGCAAGTGACAAATAGTCGCAAAAACCAGTTACATCAGCATGACGTCACCAAATGGTGGATGGAGCCTAAATGTAGTATATACGGTTTCATCCGATGATATCCTGATCGTGTGGGTAAGGAGTGCCCATGTTTTTTCCGATTAACTAATGGGTTGTTGCCACATGGCATGATTTCTAGTATTTGGGAAACCAGATTGTGATCTTGAATTTTCTAAATCAAATGGCCAAGACATGGCCACGTCTTTTCTGTTTGGCTAATTGAAATGTGCCACATGTCTCAATATGAACATTTTGAGCTATTGAATCGCCATGTGTCACATGGTCCCAGTATTAGGGTTAGGGTTAGGGTTAGGGCTAGGGTCCCAGTATTAGGGTTAGGGTTAGGGTTAGGGTCCCAGTATTAGGGTTAGGGTTAGGGTCCCATTATTAGGGTTAGGGTTAGGGCTAGGGTCCCAGTATTAGGGTTAGGGTTAGGGTTTAGGGTTTAGGGTTCATCTGTTTTGTTCAATGTGCTATGTAGAATTGCCAAGACTGCTTGTCAACAACAGATCGATCAACAAAACTCTACAATCACTGAGAAACACATGCACAAGGCAAAGAACTGCATATTCCAAAAGGAAAGTTACAAAATTGTGGGAACATTTTCCAAGGTTCAGCAATAGCAAAAGAGCATTGTGCAACAGAAAGGTGCTTTTCAGGCCTCGACTACCAATTGATGCTAAAGAAGAAAATGTCTGCAATGGCCTGGCTTGAGTGCTATCCCTTTTTCCTTGTCTGGGTTCTCGAATTCCAGAACACTCTGAGATTCTTGAAGACTCCAGGGCGTAAGACTGCCCCCACATGTTC
>Ga0209208_10000408_pt1 | contig 54718 bp, 42 predicted proteins | sample S1TSphfallax_3_FD_187694 | JGI IMG/M metagenome (GOLD analysis project Ga0209208, IMG submission 187694) | Host-associated microbial communities from peat moss isolated from Minnesota, USA - S1T2_Fd - Sphagnum fallax MG (SPAdes) (version 2) | ecosystem: Host-associated > Plants > Peat moss >... | reverse complement strand
AAGGATCATCAAACCTTAGAAGTTTCTATGCATGTTTCTATACTTGTCATCTTGAGTTCTTAGATGGACACATGGAAATTACAAGATGAAAATATTATGGAGTTAATTACCCATATTTAATGGTTAATAGATGGAAAAATCTCCCTAAATCAACCAACCATAATTTGTGAAAAAACTTTCCTAAATTAACTAAACACAATATGAAAAAACAATTTAAATTAACTAACCACACTTGGTGAAAAAACCCTCTTAATTGACTAGTGTTGTAGGTTGATTTAACTAATTGGTGTAATTTCCACCTAAATTTGGGCATCACTTTTTGTCATCTTGTTTCACTAGCTTAATTGACTTGTCCTCTCGACCGGTCCCCATTCACTAGGGGTTAACATGTTTTACCATGATTTCATACAGTGAATATGTCCTAGTTCACTCAAAATCCTAGTGAAATACAAGGTGAACTTGGCCCACATCTCCTAGTAGTGAAATCAAACTCCCCATTATGCGTCTGTACATAGTGGTACCCTCCACAAGGTCTCCTTCATCTACACTTAGCTTCACATTTTGCTCCAATGGAATTAAAATGGGTTTGTAACCCGTCATCCCATATTCGGATAATTTGTTCAAGGCATATTGCCTTTGTAGTAACCATATCCCTTTAGGGGATTGGATTAGTTCAATGCTAAGGAAGTAACACAATTCTCCCAAATCCTTCATCTAAAACTTTGGCTTCAAAAGCTTTTTCAAATCAAAGATGTCTGCATCGCTATCTCTTGTGATAATCAAGTCATCAACATAGATGACTATGACAACGATCCTATGATATGTCTTTTTCACATATAGTGAAAAATCTGCATTGGATGTTTGAAATCCACTTGTGACAAGATACTGACCTATCTTGTCTAACTAAGCTCTAGGTGCTTGCTTCAAACCATACAAAGTTTTCTTCAACCTACAAACCAAATTAGGACGTGTTTGGTCCACATAACTTGGTGGTTGTTCCATGTACACTTCTTGTAAATCTCCATGAAGAAAAACATTATTTACATCCATTTGATGTAAAGACCATCCTTTTGTTGTTGCCATAGCAATGATTGCTCTTATAGTTGTCATTTTGGCAACTAGACTATATGTCTCTTCATAGTCTATGCCATAAGTTTGGGCATAACCTTTGGTAACCAATCTTGTTTTGTATCTGTTCATAGATCCATGTGCATTATGCTTGACTTTGTACACCCATTTGCACCCAATTGCTTTCTTGTCCTTTGGTAAAGCTACCAACTCCCAAGTAGCATTAGCATCTAATGCTGCCATTTCTTCATCCATGGCATTATCCCATTTAGGATTTCCAACGCCTGTTCAAAACAAATGGGTTCAACATCTTGTATGACTTTCACCATGTATGTGTAATGATGAGCTACAAAGCCATCATATGTGAGTCTTTGTACAAGGTATTTGATTCGTGTGGATCTTCGTACTCCATTGTTGTTGTTGGGAGTTTTCAAAGCTTTCTTGGCCATCCGAGCTCTGGGAGTAATAACTGAAGGGATTCTTGATTCCTCACCCACACTCTTCTCTGAATCACTTGACTCATCATCTACACGAGGATTTTTAGATGATGTTTGAAAACTACCATCTACAATGTTTGAAGATTTTAATCTTCCTTTCCATGGAGTGCTACTGGACCCACTAATTGAAGACTCTTGTGGTCCATTAATTAATTGTGATTCTTGTTCCACATTTGATGGAACATCACCATTTCTAGCCTCTCCATTTTCTGCTATGTTTAGTGGTGGGTACCAGCTAACCATCTCATTAAACACAACATCTCTATTCATGTGAGCCATACCGACATGGCCACATCTGGTAGTCTCAATTGTTAAGAATTGTGTTAGGAGTATTCGAATGTGGTGAAGTTATTAGGGGGGTTTAACAACTTTGTGTAAGAATAGGGGTTGATGAATACGCATAGGGTGTGGGGGGGTTGTTTTGTTTTCTGAAATACAATATTAGTTGGTTTAGTTCTTTTCTTCAGCAAAAAGTTGGTAAACCATAGTTTTAGAACCTTACTGGCGTAAGTAGGGGTGAGAAATCTCCAGAAGGTTGGAGGAAGAAAAACAAACACCAGAGTTCATGGTGTACAACAAAACATTGGTCTAATATTAGTATTTAGCAAGTAGCAAGGATGTTGGGAATTTATGAAGTAGGGGTAAGGGGTTAGTGAAAGGCCTAATAGAGATGGAGCAATTTTCAAGCCGTAGGAACGTAGGATTGATTCGAATCAGCTTAATGATTAAATGACAATGTGATATTGTGCCAATGATAACAGGAGTTTTGTAAGGACTGAAACATTTATTTAGATTATGTGTAAGCTTAATAAGGAGCTGCAAGTACATGTTAAGTCCTGGGCTATGCCATAGTTCATAACTATAGGAAGTCTAGAATGCGTTGAATGGTACGAACTAGGTAGTCCGCCTTGCTATTAGGAGGTAGTCAATGAATCGGACCGTGCAACCAACGATAGTGTCCAATGCCGGAAACTGAAGACTAAGCAAAGATAGAAATGTTTTCGGTTTCGTAACAACCTCCACAAACAGTTTTGAGTTCGTCACCGGAAGCAAGGTCGACTTGTAACAAGATCACCAGGGTGCGGGAGTTTGGCGAAATAGGATAGTACAAGGCTCGAGGGGGTTCAACTTCAAGACGAGTGCACATCTCTCGAGGTTTGAGTTCTTCATCACGGGGATGCTGCGTTAGGGTCAAATCTAAAGATGACTCCAAAGGCGGTTTTTCATTCGATTGTGCAGCTTGGGGCCCGTAAGATGTGACCGTGCGCAACGCCATACTTTCAAGGAAGAGAGATTTTCAACAAAATCAAATTGACAATGAAGGTGGAAGGGACTTGTGACATCAAGTTACGCGATCGTAATTTATAGGTCAAGGAAGGAAGGGAATGGGTAAATAATGGCCTAGGACCATAGTAAAATGAAACCTTAATGTCAAAGGATAAAAAATGAAGGTTTAAGTAAAGTTGCTTGAGGGGAAAGTGGGAATAGGTAGCAAAGAACCTTCTCCTTCTCCTTCCATTAACCATTAAACAAAGAACCTTCTCCTTCTCCTTCCATTGGCCACCAAGCAAAGAACCTTCTCCTTCTCCTTCCATTGGCCACCAAGCAAAGAACCTTATCCTTCTCCTTCCATTGGCCACCAAGCTTTGGGTCTACCTTCACCTTCCTTCTCCTCCTCTTTAAAAGGCGAACTTGGATGATTGGGGTTTCCTCTTTTTTCCCATCGGAAACAACTTCTAATTAAATTTTTGAGAAGTATTAGTTCTTACAAGTTTCTTGAGGAGGAAAAGGATGACCAGCCTTGGTAGTTGGGAAGAGGAAGGATAGTAGAAGGGAAATCTTGTGATAGTTTGGAAGGAATGGAGGTGAGTAGTGATAGTATTGGGAGGTTGGAACCTTAGAAAAAGCTCACAAACCCTCTCGGGTTTTGTAACATAACTTCTTAGTTATTTAGCTGCAGATCTTAAGATTTGGTAGGTGCGCCTAGTAGTTAGCTTTCTAAGGAGCTAAAGCAAGCTGGATTTGAACAACCTATGTGTTAGAAACAATTTTCCAAGTGACTAGTGGTCTGCAATCAAGTTGGACTAATTGCCTTCACAAAACCCTCTCAGGTTTCATAGCATAACTTCTTAGTTATTTAGCTACAGATCTTGAGATTTGGTAGGAAGGTGCGCCTAGTGGTTAACTTTCTAAATAGCTAAGGCAAGCTGGATTTGAACAACCTATGTGTTAGAAACAATATTTCAAATGATTGCTAGTTGTAGCCAAGTTTAAGAAGGTGTTGAGTCCATTTAAGTTTGTTTAAAAAGATGACAATTTAATATAAGGTTCTAGGATTTGGAGTGTGTGAATCTAAAAAATATATCTATCAATGTTAAGTTGTGAATGAGGCATAGGAGGCAAAGTACTTAACTTCAACTACGAACGCAATCTAACATCTAGACATACACTCGCATTTGTCCTTCACCGGTAACATTTATGTTTTCGAGCATAGTCACCTTGTAGAACTGGAAGGAGAGGGACAAAAGTTGCCTCACAACTCACTTACAACTTTCGAGTGGAAGGGTTGAAGCATCTATATCCTTTTTGTTATAAAGAATATCCAATGAAGATGCACTTCTCAGCTTTTGGATCTACTTTTGATCTCTTCTCATCAAGAACATGCACGTATGTAATGTAACCAAACACTTTGAGGTGTGAAACATTTGATTTTTTGCCTGTGAATTTTTCTTCAGGTGTCATGCCATGAACTATTACTGTGGGTGTTCAATTCATGATATACACTACAGTTGCTATTGCTTTAGCCCAAAAGTAATTTGGCAAATTCTTTTCATTCAGCATGGCACGTGCTATTTCTATAATGTGCCTGTTTTTCCTTTCAACAATTCCATTCTGCTGTGGGGAATAACTACATGAGTACTTCCTTTATATTCCATGCTCCTTCAAGTACTCACTGAATTCATTTGAAAAATACTCTTCCCCCTCCATCAGACCTTAGGCACTTGATGCTCACACCCTTCTCCTTCTCCACCATTACTTTGAAATTCAAAAAATGTTGAAACATTTCACCTTTGTGTTTCATGAAGTAAACCCACACCTTCCTTGTGTGGTCATCAATGAAACTCACGTAGTACTTGCATCCTCCAATGGATTTTGTCTTCGTGGTCCACACATCTGAGTGGATCATTTCCAAAGGTTTGGAACTTACATGAGTTGTTTGAATTGGGAATGGATGCCTAGCTTGCTTCCCCAATTGACATGCTTCACAAACTTCTGACATCACCTCTTCTGTTCCAAATTTGGGAAGACTTCCAACAAGATTTTGTTTCTCCATTAACTTAAGACATTGGAGATTAACATGGCCAATTTGCTTGTGCCAAATTCCAATGTTTCAAGCTCTTTTTCCATGTGTGAATAACATGGAATTCACCTTAGGCATGTTCACATCCAAGGTGAACATTCGTCCATTCCATTTTCCTTTAGCAATCAATTTGCCTTGGTTCTTCATGTCTTCCACAAAACATCCATTTGGGTTGAATGTCACCTATAAACCTTGTTCCACCATTTGGCCTACGAAGACCAAATTTTTTGTTATGGTTGAAACATGAAGTACATCTTTCAAGTACTTCGTTTGCCCATCTTGCATGGACAATGGCACCTTGCCGATTTGTGTGATGGGATGTGTAGTGTCATCACCAATTTCCACAAAACTTGGTGTCTTCAAATCTTTTGTGTCTCTAAACCATTCTTCATGACTAGTCATGTGATTTGAAGCTCCAGAATCCACATACCAGACATTATTATCTAATATTCCTCCTATCATTGAATTTGCCATGTGTTGCATCACAAACAGTTGTTCATCACCTTGATTGTTAGTTGATGCATAATTCCCTTGTTGTAGTTTTCCATTTCATGCATCATGCTCCTTTTGATAACAATTCTTTGCCATGTGCCCAAGTTTCCCGTAATAATAGTAATTTGAGTCGCTATTTGGTTATTGACCTTGATGATTTCCACCACGACCTCCACGACTTCCTCTTCCTTAAAAATTTCCTCGTCCATCTCCATGAGACTAAGCTTCATGTTGATGATGTCCACCATGCGAACTTCCATGTTGGCCTTGAAATGAAGTTTTAGCACCTCTACCTTTACCTCTATTGGAATTTGAATAGAAAGCACTTTCTTGTGATCCTCCATTGGATGAGGTACCAACCACTCTCATCTCTTCACTTACAAGCAAGGTTATTAAATCTTGGAAATTGGGAAATGTTTCTCGAATTGCAATTGAAATACGAAACTAGCTATAGTCTTTTCCAAGTCCATTCAAGGTCATGGCCACTAGATCTTCATCATCTATAAAGGCTCCTATAGATGCAAGAGCATCTGTAAGGTTTTTCACCTTTGTAGAATAGTCATTAATGTTCATTTTGTTTTTCTGTAGATTATGTAACTCTTGTTTGAGGTGCATTTTGCGAGCTTGTGTATTGGTATTATACATCTTCACCAATGTATCCCAAGCTTGCTTGGGTGATTTTGCATCTTGAATATGCACAATCATGGAATCAGACACACTCACAGAAAGCTAATACAAGACTTTCCTTACTTTTTCATGCCAAGTTTTATTGGCTTGAATTTGTTGTTGTGTGGGGTTTTCTGGGAGAGGAGGTTTTGTCTCATCACCAGATAAGAACTCCCAATAACCTTTCCCCATCAAGAAATTCATAATCCTAAATTTCCACACTTGAAAAGTGTTCTTGTTTAATTTTTCAATTGCAATTTGATAAAGACCGTCCGCCATTTTTCAAAGCAACACTCAATGTCTTCTTAGGGTTTCTAGGATTGGGATTAGGGTTTTCCTTCCTTAGGTTTCTAGGATTAGGGTTAGGGTTAAGGTTGAACAAGATGGACCTTGTATATGTATGTATGTCTCGAATATTATACGAAATTCTATACTATTCATAGGTTTTACATATATGTATGTATCTCGTATAATATCTTATATGGTATTAAGTACATGATTACATACTAAACTTTCATATGAAGGTCTTGATAATGTATTTGCACTTCCCAATCTTCAAACTCCTTTCAAGTTCTCCCAAGTTGTATTTGCTTCACTTCAAAAATTTGTTTTGATGTCTTCTCAATGTAAACTTTTGTCATAACAACTTTGCGAAGCTACACCATTCACATATGACCTTGAATCCTTTTGAAATTTTGCTGAAACATGTAAAGCTATGTCTACTACTATCTCTCAAAATTTCAGCTCATTTGACTTCATAAAATGAGAGATCTTGTTGTTTTCCTTGAAGTCACCTCAAATAGGGACCTGAACACAAAATGACTTACAACTCACTCTCAACAACTCTAAACTCCTTGAGATTTTGAGAGACACATAAAATATATGTTTTCTATCTATCTTCAAAATTTTAGCTCTATTGGTGACGACCACAAAGAGTTATCACTCTAAAAAGAAACTGACTTCAAAACTTAGGCTGAAACTTTAGATGCTTGAATCTCTCTCAATACAGATCTAAATGACTTGAAATTTCTCTCACGTATTGAGTCCTTTAATATCTATAGGATCCCAAAGCTGCAGATCCAATAAAGCTCAAATAAAGGAAATATGACCAAAAACCCAGATCTGACACAAAATTTTCATAAACACATAAGTTTCACAAAACACATCCTCTTCTTTTGAAATTTTGAGAATAAAAGAGCCTTATAGTCTTCTATAATCTCTCCAAGTTTCACTCCAAGATCTTTTCACAGTAGATCTAGATCTAGATTTAAAGATTTGACTTCCACAACCTTTGATATGTGGATCTCCTCTCACCTCTTTCTTTTCTTTTCTTTCTCTTCATTTCTTTCCTTTCCCCATTTTTTTTTTGTACTTGACAAACTCCTATGATATTACTAGACTCTCAAGTTCTACTTCTAGAGACTTTTTAGCTATAGATCTCTTTCAACCTTCTTATCAAACAACCTAAGCTCTGATACCATGTTAACAAATAGGAGATCTATTCAAGTGCAAACATAGAACTTTATTGAAAGGAAACTATAACACGATGCTCACAACACAAAACATAACATCAAGAACTCCTCAAGGTTCTTGTCACATGAAATACACAAACTTGTGCAATGAAGAAAAGAGAAACAAACCATCAACACCAAGGTACTTAACTATAAGACCAAACCACAAATAACCAAATTAATATAAGTAAAGAAAGTAATTCAATCTTGTAAAAGTAACCTAGTTACTTTCCTATTCCAGTAACTAATGAAACCTAACTAGTTGAGCTTGAATTCTCAACAATAACTTTGTGTGAAGACCTCCGATTGAAATGAGGTCTAAAGATTAATTGTAACCCTCATTTAAAGCTTTCCAATGGTATGTCGCACTCCACCTGAACTCAAGGAAATTGTGGCAATTCCCGACTTTTAATGGTCGGGAGTCAAAATTGTCAATTTGACCCCTGACCCTTCTTTTGACCATAACTTGTGTTTGAAGTGTCCAAATGGGTCATGCAAGCCCATTTTTAGACATCTACGTTCCAAAAGCTTTTCAATGATATAAGGAACTCTTCAATCCAATGGGTTTTGACCCCTGTAATCATTCTCTAAAAATTCGAGAGTCCATTGGGACTCCAACTCCCAAAGTGGGAGCTCACTTGGGAGTGTGAGGGTTCATTCCCTCACACTTTCCTACACTCCCGAAAGCATGAGATGTGATTCTTAGGGTTCCCTCTTGGCTCACACCCTTGCAAGCCTTTGCCTTGGTCGCGAGCCCAAGGCTAAGGTTGTGACAATATTTGGATGTCCATTGACCATAGTTACAAATCAAGGAGTACATTTTATCAATGATATAACCAAATATTTGACAAAACACTTTCTGTTGAAGCATGTTAATTCAACTACCTATTATCCATAGGCAAATGGATAAGCAAAATTTACTAACAAAGTCACCAATAGGCTTTTGACTAAGTTAGTCAATGAAAAAAAATTTGACTAGGATGAACATTTGTCCATAGTTTTGTTTTCATATAGGACTACTTATAAGGTGGTAACAGGTTATACACCTTATGAGTTAGTCTATGGTTTACATCCTCTAATGTTAACAAAATATGTTTTATTGGTTATTAGTGGGGACCACATAGATGTAGAACCAACCAGAGTATTAACAACTAGAATTATAAAGTTGGAGAAGTTACATGAAAAAAAATTGGAGGCTCAGAATAATGTGGGAATAAACCAATGGAATTTTTTAATGTGGAATCAACAAAAAAACATAGAAAAAGTTTCAATTTGGACATTATGTTTTATGGTTTCCCAACGGAAAAAAGACATTTGGGCAAATTCAAAAATATATGGTTTGGTCCATTCAAGGTACAACATTGCTTACCCAATAATATTGTTTTTCTTGTTTATGTTAATAATTTTGAACCAAATTTAGTATTAGTCAATGTTAACAAGTTGAAACCATACAAATATGTGGATCAAACTTTGAAGGGGATTTAGAGTTCAGAGAATTAGAAAACTTTAGAGTCTATATATTTTGATCACATGCAAGAAAAATTTGATGGGGATTCAGAAGATCAAAGAAAAACAAAGATCAATGGGACTGATCAAACAATAGTATCAGAAGAAGCTTCAATAAATATGATGAATCAACAAGTTATGAAAATATTTACAAATCATGATTATACAATTTCACAATCATTGGATTATGGATCAAATATGATTATCACATTAAAATGAAACTTTGTTGATATAATGATTCAGCATAGGACAAAAGAAGTCTATAATGTAGACAACACTAGGTCATTAGATTTAAAATTGTCATTAGAAAAACCTTTTGCCACATCTACAGAGTTTCTAGGTCAGTAGGCATTTACCATAGCCCATGTTGTTGTCAATATGAACTTTCACAAGAGACGATAGGTGTCAAAAGACTAGGAAAAAGACAAATCATTAAAATGCTAACCCTAAAGCGAAAAGTGAAACGTCATTATATGAAACAAGATGATTACATGTCAAAAGGTGGCAAAGAACAAAGCGCCTCTTCAATTTCATTTTCTACAAGCAAGCCACTATCTTTTTTTGTTTCTAGAATGAGTGTAGAAGAAAATTTTGTGGAGAAATTGTAATGATAGTAAGAGAGAAAGTGCAGAAGTTGAGAGAAGAACAAGAAAGATAGAAAAAACAACAAATATTTGCAAATATTTTACCTTTAGCAGTTTAGGTTTCCAGAAAAAGGTCTACCATTTCCTTCTCTAGTTTATTCTTCTTCTTCCTCTCATAGATCTTCTCCAATTTAGTTTGAGAAAACGTTTGAAGAAATTAGAAACAATGAGAAAGATTGCAAGGAAACTTTGAGGAGTATAGTTTTAGGAAGCCCAAAAGGGAAGCATGTCCTAGTGAGCAAGTTGATCCCATTTTTGTTTCTAATTCCAAAGAAGAGAAGTAGAAGGACAATTTGTAACATGAATAACAAGTGCTAATACATCAAGAAGAGCTATCTAGGATCAGATCCCAGAGAAAATCCACATTCCTAACAAGAAGCGCACAAAGAGAATAAATCGATAAGCAATGGTTGCAAATCTACATGGGAAAAAGGTGCAGACTCACTAGGATGATGAGTTTAGGTATGTGTTTGCTACTAAAAAGAAAAGTTATAATAACAATTGGAAGAATATTTTGCTTTGGACAAGCTACTTTGATTTCTTAAAAGCTTTGTTTTCATCGTTAGAATTTGTTGTTTTGGTGTTTTTTAATCATACTTTCATTACTGGATTTTAATTTTGAAACTAGTTCTAAGTAGATCTGAATCAACAAACTTTGTTAGTATTAGTTTTATTACATTTCAATCCATATTTTAGACCAAAATATAGAATTAGAATTTTTGTATTTACCAAAGAATTGAGGGTGGGATTTAATTATATGAGAATAAACTCGGGGTTGCATGATGGATCTATTGTTCTTATGAGGAGGTTTGTCAAGTTGTTGATGGCTTTGAGGAGGGTTGTGTTGCCAAGCATGAAATCTTTTTAGGCTTGATAGCCATGTGGGAGTCTATTATTTGTCCAAGGGATCCTTTTGCATAATGGCATAACAAAAAGTGTGTCATGGGGGAGTGTGAGTTATGTGGGGTTAAGAATCTTCCAATTTGTCTTGTTGAAGAGGAGGGGTCCTCAACTACCATAGTGAAGTGGAAACACTTTTCTATGGAGAATATTGTCACTAGAAGTGGGGAGGAGAAAAAAAAATTTGAAACTTGTATACAAGGCTACTGTTTCTAGTGAGTTGATAAATTACTTAAAGCCCAAACTCTAGTTCTTTGCCTACCACAACTTTGTTGCTAGATGGCAAGATAAGATGTTCAAGTTTTGCCTTCAAAATTTCCCTAATGACACTGTAGTTTCAATAGCTGATTTTGTAGAAAACTATAGCTTTGAGGTTCAAAATGAAATGCAATCCATGCACTAGCATAGCTACCAAGTGACCATTCTTGTCCACATTACTTGGATTAGGAACCCACACCTTGACCTTCATGACGAGACCACTCAAACTTGCATGAAATATTATTTTTACATTTCTAATGATAAAAGTCATGACAATTATTTTGTCTAACATTGTTTACTTTTGCATTGGGAAGACATTGTAAACAATGGCATGAGGCCAAAACAACATTGGATCTGGTCAAATGGTTGTAATGCACAATTCAAGAACAAGGTCCCTTGGTTTTTTGTTGCTTGTTACCCCCACATCATAGGTAGGTGCACATGTCTTTGGAACTTCTTTGGGTCTAGCCATGGAAAAGGCCCACATGACAAAGTTGGGGCAATGCTCAAGCGCTTTATCAAGTAGGCTCAATTGGATGTTTAAGGTCTTCAATTACAAAATGCAAAACAAGTTGTGGTGCTATTAAAAGCTAAGTCGAGTGGACGACCTAAAAGTTTGTATTTAGGTGCTACAAGAAGGTTTGTTTAGTGCATTTTTTTTCATGTGAAGTTTGATGATGTTGATAGGGTAAATTGATATGCTTGTGAGCCAATTAAAGGTATTCAAGATTTGCATTCAATCATATCTGTGGGTGTAATGGATGTGAACAATATAATGAAGAAAAGCTTGTCATGCTTTTGCTATTTTTGTGTCGATGGCAATTTTGCTACTTGTGAGAATTTGCCCTGGATTGAAGAATGGGAGGTTGAGGTCCTCATTCTTCATAGCACAACATTTGTACGTGGTGTAATGTTGGGTGCATTTGATGAAGCTGAGTGGGACTAATTTGGAGTGAATGGTAATCACTTAACATCTTGTTTGGCATTGGGGGATAACTTTGCTATGAATGTCGAAGAAGAGAACGTTGAAGGAGTGGATTTTTATATCTTCATGTATACGAAACCAATGTACACTTTACAAAGTCCATACACATGTGCTTGGGGCCAACAATTTGAAGCATGTGATACAATAGTGGTTGGTAGATATTACCAAAGGTGGGGACACTTTAAAAACTCTTATGTGTTTTTAAGAAAATATCAAGTTGTTGTTTTGGATGTTTATGATGTGTGGGCCATCAAGTTTCCAATGGTACGAATAAACCATCAAGTCCAGGGGAATGACCTAGTATACACACTTTTTGAACATGTAGAAGATGGGATAAGAGAGGCCATAGATGTTTTAAATTGATCTATGGATTGTGATTATATACTCAAATTCTCTTTATGTTGATCAAGTGCTTCTAGAATTTATAAGGGTTGGAATGTTGTTGAAAGTGTTTTAATGTGGAGTTTTTGTCTTGTTTTCTTCTATACATTGGCCATTAGAAGTTTGCAAAAAGAAGGCAATGTTTGAATTACATCTTAGAAGGCCATGTCATAGGTTACATTATAAAAACATAGTATGTTCAATTTTGATGATTTTAATTGTTTGCATAACAATTTGTTTGTTGACATAATTCATAATGCTTATTGAAAGAGTGTTGTGATGTAATAGCTACAAAATGGGAGAAATTGAATACATGTAATGAAATGATGTGGACCAAGTACTGAAGTTAATCACAAATTTCATGTTTGAAATTTTAGAGCTTGAATTTAAAGATGTTTTGGTGGAAGCCATTTGCGAAACAATTTCTATACCTAAATATTTCAAGTGGAAGTTTTCACATGAAATATTGTACCAAAAGTACTTAAACATGTGTAGATTTAGAATTGGTTTTCTTTGGTTTGGAATATTGCATTTGTTCCTGCATCATTTATAGTATCAGGCTTCTAGATCTAATTCTATTTTCCAAGTATGTAATGTGTGCAAATTGAAATTACAAAGCTCTTTTTTTATGCCATCAAATTGTTTTGGTCTAAGGATTATGATTTTTAGAACATGAATGTTTTATTTTGGTGATCAATGGAATGTTCTCATCTTGTGATATGAGGTATTTCCTTTGTATGTACTGTATAGATTTTAATTCTACACTAGAAAAGTGGCTAGATGATGTGAAAAAAATTGATTGAAACATTCTAGTTTGAAGCTATGAAATGAAATTAATGCATGCCTTCCATCTACTGCCTACATGGCTATAGGTTGCACTTCTTGAATGCACATCTCTACATTTCTAAACACATGCCACTTGGAACATTCATTTGAGCAAAACCTTTAGGATTGTGTCAGGTTTTTGGGGTGGCATTTTGTCTCATCACAATATCCAAATGGGTATGTTCAAATCATGAGATTTATAAAGGGAGTTGCAATTGTAATCTTGAGGACAAAATCCATCAATTTTATTAGCTACTTTTTACTTTCACAGATATATCAATCAATGGATTGAGGGAAGGACACATCAAAGATGCACATGGAGAGAATTTGCAAGCTTTGTTGAAACCTTCAAAGTGCATGGAGAAGAGAACACACACATCTATGTAGATGAGCTAGCTTCCCAAGCCTAGTTTACTTGGCCATTAGTGGTAATATTATTCCCTCACTAGAATTATCCCTGAAAAGCTTGGAAATCTTTTAGGTAAGAATTACTTCCTAACATCTGTTTTTGGTAGAAAAAAAATAATACACTCTACCTGCATGTAAATATAACTATTAGCTACCCATCACTCATTGATGCAGGTTCACTACAAGATGTCCTCCACTTGAAGAAAAATAATTTTGCTTTAATAAACCACATTAGTCTATGCACTAACAAAATTGTTTTGCGTTTGGTTAGTCATATCTAGAATTCAAGGAACTATACATGGGTTATTACAACATTTTTTTGTTTCCCATCCTAGCAAGCTTTAGTAACTTAAAACAAGCTTGTGCGGCTAGGTTTGTGTGAATATGGACTCAATGGCTCACTTCCAATCAAGCTTGGGAATTTAGTGAACCTTGACACGCTTTTCTACGACTTAATAGCTTCACAAGTGTAATCTTGTTCAAGTTTGGGAACCTAGTGACCTTGAAGTCACTTGATCTTTCTTACAATAATTTGATAGGCAAGATCCTGCCCATTCTAATCTACTTGATAGTTGCTATTCATTTTTGTACTAATGATTAATAAGTTGTACCTTCATTTTAATCCACTCAAGGCTTGCTTCAATTGATGGTTATGATATGTATGTCTTGATTAAATATATGGCATATGTTTTCGAAGGCAATACTATTGTGGTCAGGGACCTGTGACTTTTATAACATGCTTAATTTATTTTAGTGATCAACTACTGGCTGCCATCTAGTGATTTGAGGTATTTCCTTTATATCATAGTCATAATTGCCCAATCTTATCAATGCCATCAACTCTTTGGTCAAGAAAGAAAGTCAGAAAAAAATTGTAGCTATTCAATTGTCATGTATGGATTAGAAGTGGAAATAGAAAGTCCAAGCATTAAGCCAATTTGAGAATCTATGGTTTCAAAACCAAAATTTTGCATCTGCTTATGTTTGAAGTAGAAACTGAAATTCATGAAAATTTTGGCCCATCATTAGTTTGAGTCTTTTCTTCACATCTCCATTTATAATTGGTGTAATGTAATCACAATTGTCAAATTTACATAAGACCGAGTTATGGATTTAGTTTAAGGTAGTTTATCTTATGAAAAACATTCTTACATCCAAGATTGCAAAATCTTTTTGCATATTTGTGCATTTTCTTACCCTTGGACCTTTAATTACCTTGTCTCCTTGATAATTTGAATGTACATGTGGTGCTTGTAGATATGGAATTGGAAAAATTTTGGATTTTTTTTACCATTGCTATGTACATATTGAAAAATTGTTGCCTTCCTTTGAACCTAGTATGGGCACATTGTACTTTAGAACATTCCTCTTACATTAGAGGCTTGGTTTTGTTTGTTGGGACTTAAATTATGATCAGGTCTTCAAGATATGGCTTTGATATCAACTTCATACATGCAATTCCTTACCCCTAGGCCCTAAACATGCATCATCATTAGGTTTGGAGTATTGATTAGTATTGCATGTGTGTGGTGCATTTGCAGATGTGGTATCAAATGGATGTCATGCACAAATTTTTGGGATTGTTTTGCCACTGCAAAGTTAATTTAATTTTTCAATTATTCAAGGCCAAGGTGGGAAAATAGTTGCATTTGATTAGTCATGATTAGCATGGATATTTATGCTTTTGATTTTGAAAAAATGGAGGGACCATCAATTTTGTGGCTTTGATTGAAAAGTATGTTTTCTCATTTTGTAAGCTATCACCTTAACCAACTCAAATTGGATGAACAATTTTGTGAACAATGTAAATTTTTATTAATTGCAAGCAATAATGGATCATTTGAAGTTTATTGTTTCTAGTTTAGACTTGAGACCAATTGTATACATAAGTTTACTTTGGGTTTAATAACCAAAATTCTCAAACTTCCAATTTGATAGAACATTAAGCCTTCAACCTTATTGCAAATGCTTCAAGAGATACCTAATCTATCCTAACTACCTCTTAGATTTGTGAACCTATGAAGCAAATTTGATTGTATTTTCTTGGTATGTAAATACATCCTTTTATTAATATAGTGGGTTTGTAAATGGGATCATTTGCCATCGATAAAACAAATTTGTAAAAAATTTCAACATTTAATATGTTCTTTACAACACATGAGATTTATGATCCTATAGAACATTTTGATGGCATTTGCTTAGTTATATTCAAACATGTGTCATGTTCATATTCTTTGGATTAATAACCTTTGAATTATCATCACCTACGATTGACAAGACAATTTACTTTAGGTGCCATTCAATTTGTCTTAACACCTTCCAAGTCCATGAGTCTTAACACTCTGATGGCATTTACTTCCAATAAAAATCTATATTCTTGTTCATAGATTTCAAATCAATGAACTTACAATTATCATCAGCTGCCACTAAAAAATAGTCTTGATAATTTCTCCCCAAAGCAAAAGCTTTTTTGAGGTTAGTAATTTCTAACACCCACTAAAACTAGGTTGAAACACCTATGTAACCCCAAAACCTTAAAGCTTCTATATCTTCCAAACGGTACATATCTACGCAAAAATAAACACACCACTAGATTCAGAACCTTTGAAAATGGGGGGGTGGGGGGGGCACATCAACTCCAAACTTTGAAATTCAATAAAAATAAACCTTAAACCTTTCATCTATTTAGCCCCCCTTCGAAATTTTGATACCCCCTATATCTTGCAAATGGTGAACAATTAGGGAAAAATAAACGCACTACAATAATCAAAACCTTAAAAAATGGGGGGGTAGGTCACCTTAGAATCCCAAAATAAAAATTCAAATTTAGTGGGAACACCCATGTAACCCTAAACCTTAAACTTGGGCATTCCCCAATCAGTTGACAACTGTCCCATTTGTCACTTCCTTCACAATGGCCAACCATTGGGCAAACCCCTTTGCACAAAGGGAAATATGGAAGTGAGTGGTAGGGTTAAATATGGGGTGAACGATATCACATTTTCCTTTGGGCCATGTGGTGAAAGAGTTGTGTGCACATGGTGAAGGGCATGCTCAAATTGAAAGACATAAAAGAGGATCAAGAGTTGGTTCAATGGATGGTTGTCAAATGCCCCAATAGATCAATCAACAACTTCACATGATTAGTAGATGCGTGCATTCGGATCCTTGAACACAATGACCATAGACATTGAACCCAATATAATGACCCTTCAATTTGGGCATGGGTTTCTCCATGCATCTTACAATTATTTATGAAAAAAATATTCAACAAATTCAAAAAGAAGATGTGGTATTATTTACAAATCTTTCCAAAATATAATTTCCATGTAAATTCATAAATGTTTGGTTTACACTAATCAACATCCATGTGTGGATTTTTTCCTTGAGTAGATGATGTTGTTTTTTTTGGTAATTGACTTGAACTAGGTTTTGTCCTTTAAACCTTTTTATTATTAGCCAATGGTGGCTATGGTCTTGTGGCAAAAGGTGTTTCATACTCCAAAGATTACCATAATATTTTTAATGTTTAAAAAAAATGCATCTACCTCACAATGGCAAAAACAATGCCAATAAAGAAGCAACCTAGAACAAAAACAGTAACAATGTTATGAAAAAATAAAACTCAAATGCTTTTAAATTAATTTGGAAAAATTGGAACATTTTACAAGAAACTTGTATTTGGCTTGTATTATTTTGCTTTGCCATGTCTTGTGATGTGCTTAGCAACCCTCATCTTGGTATATACAAAAACTTTGTGAGCAATTGGGGTTTTAGCCTTCTTTTTCTTCTTAAGAGGGCTTTCAACAATCTAATCATTAGGAAGTTTTTTAACTGATTTCCCTTTGTTTGATGAACCTGTCAATTCCTCCTCCTCTTCCTCGTGCAAGTCTTCTTCAATACCTTTGGGGTCTTCTTGGCTGGCATTATCTAACTCCAAGTTTTTCTTCAGCCCTTTTTTCCATTTCTAGGCTTGGGGGCCATGTTGGGGTGGTTGTGCAAAGCCAACAACCCCATCATTTTGCACTTGCACATTCTTAAAGGGAGATGTTATAGCTCTATGCAATGCAATTGGTGGTTTTGATGTAGTTGCTAGTTTAATGCTCCCAACAAATGGTCTAATGGTGTTAGACTTTGTAGGAACTGGTTGATGATGACCACATTGAAGTGAAAAAGATATAGAAGTCCAAAGTGGATCTACCACAACAAGATGTCAAATCAAAAGTGATTAAATGGGGAAACTTGGATTGTTCAAAACTCATATGGACTTTATTCAAGGATCTTAAACTATTAATGGACTTTAGGGGGAACACACCCATCTGCATGAACTTTTAAGATTGTTGAATTTAATTGCCACAAATCAATAATGAGGAAATGGAGATACATGGAGTGAAAGGATTGATATAGACTTGTGTGGATTATAATCAACAATTATGAACTATTAAAGAACTTGACCAAAGTGTCCTAGGACTTATGTAGGCTTGTATGGACTACAATCAACAATTATAAACCATTAAAGGACTTGACCAAAGTGTCAAAGGACTATTATAGACTTGTATGGCTTATAATCAATAGTTCTAAACTATTAAAGGACTTGACCAAAGTGTCAAAGGATTGATATAGGCTTGTATGGACTATAATCAACAATTTTAAACTATTAAGGATGTGACCAAAGCAGCAAAGGACTAATATGAGCTTGTATGGACTATAATCAACAATTTTAAACTATTAAGGATGTGACCAAAGCAACAAAGGACTAATATGGGCTTGTATGGACTATAATCAACAATTTTAGACTATTAAGCCTAGATGGAACCAAGTGTCGAAGATTGTTACAATTTTTTCTAGACTATATTAGAAATTTTGAACTAATTAAAGACTTGACCAAACTATGCATGGATTATGTTTGATAACATCAAAATTTGAATGGATTGTTATGAACTTAAATCAACATTTGGTTTCCACCGTAAAAGATGGGGAATTGTACTACATTTTTATGGACTTGAAGATATTTATTTGGATCTATAAGTGCTAGATTCAAAATTATGCACTATGACAATGAAGACATGTGCACAACGTGGTCTACACGTGTAGCATGCGAGTTTAAGCATTATAGATGGACTTAGCTATGGCAGTGGTGGAATTAGCAAATGTGTCCAACCAGTAAATAACATCAAACTTATATTGACCACAACATAATGGAATCGTGTTATCTAGAGACAAAATGGATTATACTTAGAAATAAAACCTCAAATTTAAATAGATGGACAACAAATTGGAACATTTCAAGAGATTGTAATGGCATTCAAAAACAAATAAGTTGATCACATACCTTCAAATTGGCATGGTGGTCTTGTAAGTACTTGCATATTAACCAATATCCTTCCATGACCCCAATGTCATCCAAACTCAACTTTTTAATTCTAGAAAGTATGCACCAATCTGCATGCATGTCATCCTCACAATATAGACATTTTGAAGAATGTGAAAAATGAGTAAATTGCACACTAGGAATAATTAACATGTTTACAAGAAATAAGATTACAATCCCATGCAAGTGCAAAGCTTTTATTACAAAATGGACATGGCAAGAGGAGAAATTCACAAGTAAAAATTGGAAAACCATGATCATCAACCAAAAACATGAATGGCAAAATTGATGGTGTGATTGTTGGATGTTGGCTCCCATTTTTCATACATTGGACCTGGGCGCAAATTGTAAATTTTTGTCACCTCTAGATATCCACCTTTGTGACTAAGCTTGTCCAAGCTTCATATGTTTTTGCATTTTTGGCCGAAACCTAAGCGTGTTCATCTTTTGTTGTTTCCAACAAAATTTTGAAGGATTTAAGCATAAGGCCATGGGCATCCAAGTTCCATTGAAAATTCTTTGCTCCACAAGTGTGGGTCTTGTGTGTTTTCCCCAAGATCACAGATCCTAAAATTTCAAGTTTAGGGTGTCCATACTTCTTTGTAATTGCAAGAACTCACCATCTACCCCTGCCAATAGCCCTCTTTGATCCCTAATTTGGTCCAAAATCCTCTAAAGTTTTGTAGCAACATCATCATTGACTTTTGAAAAGGATGACAAAATATCTTCTAATTCTAGCCCATCTTTTTTTAAAACAATAATATGTTCTTGCCACTTTGTGATGCACGTTATGAGTTGCAGCTCATCCACATGATGATTCCAGTTACGTGGTTGAGCCATTACATTTGTTTGAGTGTCTTCTTCATCTTCTCCATCTAGGTCGACACCTTCATAATCACCAAGAATATCAAATCTCCCACCTCCATACTTCCCACCTTAGAAGTATTCCCACCTTTTGATCCCTCTAGATATTGTATCCTCTTGAGTTGATCATGAATTGTCAACTACAAACACAACCTAGTTGACGTCTTGACCTTTTCTTTAACAAAAAAAACCCTGAGCTTCCACCTTATTGATCATGCGAATGTTTGGAACTTCTGTTCTTTGGTGTGCAATCGTCCATAAGTTTTCAACCTCAACTATCAACACCTCATCATTTGACCATGAGTATTGATAGCCATTCCTACTAATACTTGGCCCAAACAATGCCTCTACTTCAACCTCTTCAAAATCCTTACCAAGCTTGAGACATTTAGGTGATGGACCCTTACCACAAATGTGGTATTGTTCAATAAATTGATTTCAAAAAACATGTTGTTTCTTATCAAAGATGATGATAGGTGGTGTGTCGTAGAGAGGATCAACCCAAGAAGACATAGTTCCTTCTATTTTCACCTTCTTCAACTTGTAAAGGTTTGTGCCCAGGTTGCCACCCAAACTTCTACAAAGACTAACATTTGCATGAAGACAAATTAAACTACCATTAACATTTGCATTTTCATTAGTCGACATGGGAAAAGAGTAAAACAAATTCAATAATCAACCTTAGAACTATATTGTCATGTGCATTTGTTTGCACTACATATAAGTTCACACACATTTCAATCGATGTGATGATTGAAGTACACAAGTGAGAAAGATGACCACGAGAACTATGCGTGATGTCCAACACCTGCACCTAGATTAATGGTGAGGATCATCTAAGAGTTTGACAAAAACGTAGTAGGTACATTTCAAATTTTCTAGCTAAATGACTTTGACGAATGGGAATGATTGAATTCACGTCATTTTTTGTCAAATTGGCCCTATTACATAAACCCCCTTATTTTCTTGCTCCCTACTATTTAGTCTTTTTTTGGGACTATTGAGGACTATTTATCTACTAGTTTTAATCCACCTTACCTTGCATCTACCCATGCATATATGCTTTAAATGTTTTCAATATGCCAAAAAATTTGTTATACAAGGACATACCCAAAGAACTTCATGTTTATAACACATAGGACTACTTCAACAAAATTTGACCGTAAATAAGAACAATGTCCATCATAAAAGTGCATAATTTTGTTAAGAATATAAAAATGCACATTTTGTGAAATAAAGAATAGTGGCATTCCCCCACAAGTTAATATAAAAATTTATAGACATTACCCATGATTTTATTTTTTCAAAATCTTCTTGCTTGAACCTTTAGATATTATTGTAGTTGATTTTCACATACTTGGGCCACTTTCAAAATTTTGAGAAACAATCACCCCCCATTTTCAAGAAGAAGGAAGAAAAGAAAAAAAGGGAAAAAAAACTCAATGGTGACTAAAGCCAAATATATCAATTCAATTAACATTGTATCGTTGTGGTGACCTTTTGATCATCATCAAATGGATGTCAAGTCATTTTGGTTGTCAAACTTATAAAATTTTGGTCGTTACCCATTTCCATTTTCAATTGCCAGCCTCTTCCATTTTTTATCACCATTAAAGACAATTAGTTCAATCACCATTAGACATTTGGGTAGATGCAAGTTAGGGTGACTCAAAAGCAACAAGAGTCCCAATCCCAAAAGTCCATATTTTAACACTTCAATGGAAAAAAAAATTAGATATCAATTTTGGATGGGCCATATGTGGTGATTAATCAATTAATAAAGTCCATATGAAAGGTTGCCCATCTACACAATTCTTTAACATACATGTTAGGGGGAAAAAAATCAATCCAACAAAAAATGACCAAGATAGGGATTTAGGAGAATGAGGTCCAAATTTGGTCATTCAAAAGTCCATAGTTATTTGTTGGTTAAAGTTTTTGTTGTAATTTTGTTCAATCCATAATTTTTTTTCCATCATGTATCATATATTGAGTCCCAATAAAAAACATTGAGATGAAATCATAGCAAAAAATGCATTTGAATGTTAATGCAGAACCCAAAACATAGTTCATATTTAAAAGTCCATTACTATACGATTGGTGTATGTCTATTGAATTTCACCTCTCAACAAATATTTTTATTCAAGCTGGCAATTTTAATCCACAAATATTTTTCTTAAATTGATGATTTTATAATGTGTTTGTGGCACTTGAATAGAGTACACTTTGTAGAAAGTCCAAAAAGAGACAAAAAATGAGCCACCTTAATGTGCATTCACCCATTTGCAATTGATTCCATTACCATCAGATGGGGCCATGATAATTTTAGTTACTAGTTGTTTAGATTTAACAACAAATGAACATGTGACCATCCAATGGCGATTGAATGAACATTTAATCATCTAATGGCACCCAAGTTGGATTGAGGTTATATGAGGTTTAAAAAATGAATATTGGTTTCATTTTTTTGTTACTTCTTTTCCCTTTTGGGTTTTGTATCTTTGGTTGCATCTTTACAACCATTATTTAGAACTTTGGGTGATTCGAAGATGTTGAAACCTTAATTTGTGAGGGGTTTTGTTAGCCTTTTTGCAAAAGTTTAGAAAGCCTTAATCTTGACCTTTCGAAACTCTAATTGTTCATAAAAATTAATGCTTAAAATGTTTTAAAGTTTTTTTCACAACTTGGATTAAAGTGATGTCATCCAACCAACCTTCAAGGGGATAATTTGACCCCTAATCCACAAAACCTTTTATTTTAAACATCCATGTTGGGAGCCCAGGGATTAGACTAGGAAGAGGTATTAGTTGATCAAGCTTGAATCTGCATCAAAACAAACCACCCAAGTGGTTAGTTCTCTTTCCGGGACACCCTTTGGTGTTAGGACAAACCACGGGCACTTCGGACCACAAGACTCACCACGGCCCGGACTCGGGGGATGTCACCACCATCCCCCATATAGTCTACTCTGTGACGCTCCGCTGCACCTACATCCAAGTGGCACAAATTCCCGGGACTCCCGAAATGGAGTCCCGAAATTGTCCCGAAATCGTCTCGACGGGACTCCCGGAACTTTGAACCGCCATAACTCTCGACTGCAGACTTGGATCTCGATGAGGTCTGAACCGAAGTTGTAGCCCTCGTCGAGATCTTTTCAACGCCATGTCGCACGCTCAGATCGGATGTCGGGAAGGCATCGATTCCCGACTTTTAGTGGTCGGGAGTCAAACTGCCAGTTTGACTCCCGGCCCTTCTTTTGCCCATAACTTGGGCTGCAGATGTCCGAATTGCCAATGCGAGGGCATTTTCGATATCTACGTTTCAAGACCTTTCCAACGACACCAAAAAAACCCCAATGCGAGGTGTTTTTCCCCTTGCTGTCGAGCTCTAAACATTCGGGAGTCCCGGAGGACTCCAAATCCCCAACTTTTCCAAGTGTTGGGCTTCACCCCCACACTTGGCCAAAGTGGGGTTGCGACAAAGTGATCCACATGGAAGGCTTCCTAGTGTGTCATCACAAACCATGCATAGGTGAAGGGCATTAGAAATGTATGGAGGTGAAAACATTTCATCAACCCATTCTCAATAGTGATAGAGACTTGTGGCAGATGAACCTAAATAGATTGCCATGTAACTATTCTAAAAAACTGTCTTGTAATTTTTCAAAGAGCATATGATGGTTTACTTCAACTTCATTTTTGTCAACAAACAAACATCTAGCTTAAACAAATACAAACAAATCCTAGAAGCAAAGTTTTTAAATTAAACAATTCCCCAAAATGCATTAGGGTGAAAATCCTTTAAGGTATACCACATAGGATGGAAAGGGCCTAGTCCTTATTGTAGTCCTTTATTACCTTATATTTTGATCCCCATAAAAAAATAATGAATTAAAAGTTGTCAAATATTTCAAAAGGACCATATTTTAGACCACTATAATTCTAGATTCCATCATAATCATCCATACATGTGTCTTTACATGGTAAAAAGGACTAAGTAAAAAAGATAAAAAATGGTGACATTATGATAAGATTTTGGTACACCTTAAAGAATTTGAACTCATTGAATTGTAGAATTCTTTAGGGTTTTTGGAATCATTTGAATGCAAGGTTAGGAACAACATTAAATTTGATGCAATGGTTTGACGTCTTTTATCCAATAAAAAACAAGGAAAAATGGATTATGGAGGTGGTGGAATTATGGGATAAGGTGACTTGGCATGGGCCAAATTTAATGAATTTTTTTGAAGAAAAAGGCACGATTAACAACATGGATGGAGAAGAAGGTTCGAAATCTTGTTTGTCGAATAGGAAGTCAAGGCATCGTATGGATTCCAAACACAACTAATGTGCTCCCTTTGTCAAGTATGGACAATCAAGGTGGTTATGGTGTGGTGTGTAAGGTGTGGATTGAAAGGTTCAATCACATCTCAAGCACCATTTGGGATGACACCTAAAAACATATGATAAATGGGAAGTCCACAAACAAAGTTCCATAGAAGCAATGTGTTACCCATGTGAACATTTAGGTGTCATTAAATTCTTTCCCATCCATTCAAAAACCATGGAGGCTTACATATTATGGTGGAATGGGGACACATTTTCAGAAATATAGGATTACAACATAAAATATTCACCCCTTATGGAGAATCGAATGCTATTATGGGAAGGGGGGCCCAATATGGAAAGGTGAAGATGATTTATCACCTTCAGCCAAAATCATGTGAAGATGGCATGGGTATTCATGAACATCATGAATGTAATATAGTGTAGTGGGATTTTGCACAATGATTTGTCAAAAAACATCACGTTGCATTTTTCACCCAACACCCAAATGTTGTGTACATTGGCATGTGCGATTAGGGTGAAGTTGGACACTTGCAAGAGGTGATTCCATTTTTGTATGGTTTTTCCAAGGAGCAAGATGGCATTAACATGAAAAAAACATGTTGGTGGGTAATTATTTTTTTGTTCATGGCGAGTTGAGAATTGAGAATTCTCGTTACTATACGGCAAAACTACATTAAACAATTCTAAGGTTTTGGGCATATTCCATGGGCAAGCTTGATGTCATATGGGGTGAAGATTGGGATGCAAAATAGTTTTTGAACAATTCAACCAATATGTCATTTGCCATGGTGATTCATGATACATGTATGGGGTGAATCCAAAGGCACAAAAAATCATCCAACACGCCATGCACACATTGATGGGTCCTCCATATAACAAGGCTCCACCTAAGGAATGTTATCCAAAGTAGCCATAAATTGTAGTTGGTGCATATGAAATTTTGTGTAATTTGTATGAATTATCAAAAGTGATGTGATTTGGATTTTTTGACTTAATAAAATGAAGCTTCATCAAGGAATCATGATGGCATATGTGATAATTTTTGAAAATTACTTGTAATATTGGGCTTGTCATTGAACACGATTAAAATTTCAAAAAATTTGGTTCATTTGCATTGATATTGTGATTATCCTTGTGCACATGTTAAAAACATAAATAGTAGCATATTTTTGACAATATTTTGACATGTTGGAAGATTCGTGTCCATGTCAAGATAAAAAAAGTTCCAATAAAAGGTCATATACACATCACGTAACAAAATAGAATTAATAGATATTCATTTGAAGCAATATTTTTTATGCAAATGGAAACATTCCACAATCTTGCTCGAAAAGGAATTGGTGTTGAAAATTTGATGAAATATATCCAAAATATAGGAAATTTCGTTGAAGTTACATTCAAAACCCATAATCTTTTTCACATTTCCCAACTTTTATGTTTAAAAAACAAGATTTTGCCCACAAAAACACTAAAAAATATGTTTTTATAGTCACCATAAATTAGTTGCCAATTGTTGTGTAGTAATTGAAATCTTCGACCATTGAAATAGGTTCGATCACAGGTTGGTTATGGCCATTAGACATTATTTTAGTTGGCATAATGCTTAAAGTGACCAAATGGCATGATTTTTGGTTGCTTTACACCTTATTTTGAATAGCTTGATTTGGCCATTGATTGTGTTGACCTTACTTTTACCTAGGTTGACCTTATTTTGACATGATGTTGGGCAGTGTCAGCGTTCAAAGAATCACCCAAACATTGCATGACAACTAGAAAATTGAAAACTACTTAGTCAAGTGTCATTGTTCATTGAAAAATATGAATGTTTTCACAAATTCACAACTTTTGGCTTGTAAAAAATAAATTGTGAAAATTACTATTGAAGATTCAAAATTTTGGTCAAAAGTGGACCACTCTAGCCAATAAGTACTCATTTAGCTTCTATGAACCAGTGTCCCATGAAAAAGATTTTGGCATGTAATAAGTTGAAACACAATTCCTATGTATTGACATATAATGTTTTCCATGGGAATGAATACAAAAACTATCAACAAGTGACATTTGAACCTACCAACAAACTTCATTGTGAGTGACCTTAGACAACAAGTGATAATTGACACTATCAAAAGGACAACAAATGACAAGTCTTCCTATCAATGAATTTCATTGTGAATGACCCTAGATAACACATGGCAATTAATCCTATCAAATGAGGGTCCAAGCATGGTAAAGTGGACCAAAAAGTATGTCTATCCAAATCCAAATCTTAAACATGGGAGTTTTTCAACATTAACGTAAGAAAGTAGGTTCAATTTTTTAAAAGTCTCATTATGGAAACTTCCATGCTTCCATTGAGTTTTATGACTTGAATACAAAATTTGAAAAAAATTAGTACAATAAAAGTAGGTAACAAATAGGAATGAAACTAACAAGTTAATATTGTGTTCATTCCTATTTGGGTGCAAATTTTTTGAAGTGTACCAAAATCTTGTGACAACATCACCTTTTTTTGTCTTTTTACCTAGTCTTTTTTTACCATGTAAAAACATATTTATGGATGATTATGATGGAATCTAGAATTGTAATAATGTAAAATATAGTCCTTTTGAAAATTTTGACAACTTTTGATTCATTATTTTTTATGGGGATCAAAATATAGGGTAAAAAAGGTTTCTAGTAAGGACTAGGTTTTTTTCATCTTGTTTGGTACACCTTAAAAAGATTTCACCCATTTCTACATTAGATGTTAAATATATTTTGATTTTACTATGAAAAATTTCAAAGTTTGTTAATATATTTAACATGCCATTGATTTTTTAAAAAAAAATCCAATATTTAATCTACTTGTCCTTTAATTTTAATCTATTTTTTAGGTTTTGACATTTGCTTGATTTTGACAAATATATACAAACCTATTATAAACATGTGGTTTTAAAATATAGTTGTAGCAAAATCAAAGAACTTCATATAATTAAACATTAAAGTAAATAATTTTTAAAAATTCAATATACCAAGGCCTACTTGGTGGCCACCTTCCATTTATGTTGCAAGGTAATTATTTGGTCTACTTTACCACATTTTTGCCCATGAACAATAAGTGACAATTGATGGTATCAAATGGTTCACAAGTGATAACTAACCTTATCAATGGACTTCATTGCATGAGTGACCTTGGACAAGTGACAATTGACCTTGTTGAATGGAAAACAAGTGGGTATACACACTAAATGAATGGTTCAGTTTTGGACAAAAAAATAGTCCACACAAAGTCCATGTTATAGTGTTAAATTGAATTTATAATTTGGTAACATTAGTGAAATCGTAATAAAGTCCATGTATCAAAAACAATAAAGTCCATATTAATGGAAGCCCACTTAAATACTTCAAAAAACTTGTGTTGGTGAAAAAAAAAAATTCAAAAAAAGAAAAATAATTAAAGACTTATGAAAATAAGGGCCAATTTTGAGAACATAAAAGTCCAATACTATGAAATGGTTAACGTTTTCAAGATAAGGTTTCAAATATGAGTTCTTTAAATAATAAAATTTGACATATTTAGTCACTCCAAATCATTTGGATTGAAATTCTATCTCAACATCATAATTTTATAAACCTCCAATCAACATACCAATCCCTATTTTTTAATTTCAAAAGTCCGTAGGTATAAGTGAGTGAATGTTTTTCAAAAAATGATTGTACATATGTTTTCATAATCAAGTTGATAATCTAAAACCAAGTCCCAATTGGAAAATTTGACACTATATGTTTTGTTAGGAGGCAATAAAACAAGCTGGGTATTGTAGAAACCAAAAAATGTCACAAAAGTGAGCCACTCATTTGTGCATCTACCCAAGTGACAATTGACCCTATCAAATGCATTGCAAGTGATGATTAACCTTGTTTAATGGATTGACTTAGATGAGATACAAATTCTCACAAATAGTTGATGGATATCTTAGTACCATAAAGGATTACAAGGTACAACTTCAATCATTGATGGATTGTCCTCTAAATTATATGGACACTCTACATACTCTTTTACATTACTTTCCGTGCTTATGTATGTAAGGGTACTCAAGAAGGAATTAAAGAAGTAGAGTACAAAAAAATGGACTACATTTGATAACATATGGACTCATAGGCTCATGATTATGTAAAAAAAAAACCCCAATTGCACATATGGAAAAAGTAAGTAATTATAGTTACTTTATGGGAGACCAATATTTTCATAAGAGGCTCCCATAGATCCATACATGTGCTTTAATGCACTAGTATGGATTTTATTGCTACTAGAAATATTGGTTATTTATTCTATTTTAATATGACAAATAAAAAAGTTGCTTGACTTTTGAACCAAACTACAAGTTGTTGGAATAAATTGAGCTAATATTTAACACATTACAATTGTACATGGGTACAATCAAGCACAACATAGTGAAGCAAATAATATGTACTCCAACCCAAATTGGTCCCTGTGCAAATTATGTAAACAAAAGAAATGATCATGCTTTAAACTACTACATTTTGTTCAACATTAAATGATTTTGAAATAAATGTGGGACAAAATCTATAACTTGAATCTCCATTAAATAATTTGTTGGGTGTTCCTTGAACTCACCAACTTCCATCCTCCTCTATGCCATGACTCTTTTGTTTGGGCTAACATGGGTTTGACAAGCCCACCAATTTATGACAAGCTTTTTTATTACATAAGACAAGCCACCTTTTGGTCTTTTGTCACTATCATCTATGCTCTTCTACCATGAAATAGTTCCAAAAATAATTTTGTGATGCATTTTAAGGGTTTTCACTATTGTTTTAACTAAAGATAAACCATTGTAGGTATTGACTATTATAGTCAATAAAGCATGATTAGTTGCACCTACACATCATTGTTGCATGCTTGGTTTTTTACCAATGCCTTGTTAAAGCTTGTGATGACTTTTTGATGGGCAACAACAACCTTAACAAGGAGAATGTGATTAGGCAAGTTAGAAAATGTTTGAATGAGATAAGGCATGCCCTAAAACAAGCTTCCTATTTTGAAGTCTTGGGCAAATGACTAAAGCTTTGGAAATAAAATCCCTAATTCCATTTGTAATAAACCTTTGTTCATGTTCTTCAATAATTTGCTTGGTGGTTACAACTACATTGTCATGTTTTTGTCTTTCCAAATTGGCATGTTTCCAAAAAGTCCTTGATCAACATTATAGGGCATTCCAATGTTGATGTTTTTCAATGACAATATTTAACATTTTTTTTTCCAACCAAGCCTTTTTGCTTCATTTTTCTTAATTCTAATATAGTGACAAATCAATGTTTTTCTTTAACCTTGATGCTATAACTTGCAAAAAACATAATTCACACAAACCTTACTAATCCACATGATTTGCTTGAACTTCACAAAAATAATGTAATCATTATAGTGAATGTTAAAGTACATTAAAAACTTGGTATAATATTTTGAAATTAATGAGTCCATATAAAATATCATAGGGATTATTTTATAGGATAAGGTTTATGTTTGAAAATCCCCCATAAACTCAAAAATGGTCATTTGGTTTTTTTTTTAATAATTTGACATCCCTAAATCAATATAAATAGTTGATATGAGTTTTTCTTTACACATTTCCTTACCAATTGGATTTTGGACATTGTACATTAGTAAAATATCCTGGAATTTTTACATTGGGGTGAAAGCACATTAAGGTGTCACAATTTCGACAGATTAGAGTCCCTTTTCAAAATCCTTTTTAAATGTAATTGAAAATTGGTTTAAAATATGAATATTGAGATGATATTGAAAATAATTTTTTTTTCCATTTCCAATTTCAAATCATGATGCTATAAGACATATTAAAAAAATCTCAAAAGAAATTATTTAAAAATGTTTTTAAAAACTTTTAAAATAATGACAATTTTTGGAATTTTAAACGTCCATAATATAATAAATTAAAATCACATTCCATTCCTTCAATAGATTTCTAGTTTCTTAAACATAATTCATCCAACATCCCAAAGTTTCAAACAGAGAAAATTAACACATTGTAAAATAAAATTCCATATCCATGAGTTTTGCAGGTGTGACAAAAAATGTGGGCAAAATTCAAAAGTTCATTACTTATTGACTATCCATGATTTTGATTTTGATTTTGATTTTTTCATTTTTGGAAGGTTGATTATGATAACTTTAAATAAGTGAATCCTTTTTTTATTATTTCAATGAATTTTATTATATTTATTTTCTTGCACCTAAGGAATATAAGAAAAATTGCCATTGTGATGTCCATATGAGGTCATTGTAGTGTGCAAACACCCATTGTTTCAACCATAAAAGGACACCCTAATATGTATTTATCCTTTAGTCTTCCATCATAACTTGTAACACATAAGTTCATAAAATCCAAACCTAAAATCTAGAATTTCCATGAAGCATTTTCAATGAAGGTGGCAACATTAAATGTTGCACAATGCACATTGTAGACAATACATAATACGTATATAGTACACAAAATTCAAATGGCATATTGACTTGAATGCAATAATAATGGATAGAACATTGCAATGTGCACGAAAACTTTTAAATTATGGAAAGTTGCAAAGCAAAACAATGAACATGAATATTAGGGTTAGATATTAAGAATGAGATTTGGATTATGGATGACTTTGATTGCGGTCCAAGGAATCTCAATTCTATCCCATAGATTCCCATCAACTTCAAAATCTTCAAAATTATGGAGTTTCACCTCAAAGTTCATTACCATTACACAATGAATGAATTGTTGTTAATTCCAACATATGAATTTGGAACTTGGTGCAACAAAACAAGTTATAGCTTGATATTATTATAAATCATGATACTATTTAGTTATTATTAGTACTTGAACATCATAAGTTCATATATACTAATGATCCCACCTAACATTGTGTAGGTGGTGATGATGAAAGGTTCTCCTTTGTAGGTGACAACAAAGAGTACATATGGGATTATGTCAAAGGAAAAAATAGGTTGTCAAGGCATTAGTGAGTAAAGGCATTGGCATTTTGTGATTTGGTTATTAGAGATTTGCAAGTTTTCTATGTGTGGTGATGGTTTTAGGGTTTACATAAAGAGTGATGGTGAAGTAGTTGGCAAATTTGGTCTAGCCTTGTGATGATTTTGCCCAAAAAAAGTTGTTAGTTTTCAACCATAATGGTATGAGCTCACTTTTTAGCTTGAAATTCGGCAAGATTACACCACTAAAAAGAACATTGGTTGTGATTCATTATTCTTTTGAAGAATTTCTTCTTGTACTTAAAAGCAACAATCATTCATTGGAAGATTTTAAAAATAGTGGCAATTGTCCTTAGGAAGATTTAGCGAAATTTGGCTATAAACTAGAAATAAAGCACAACATTTCTTTAATTATCCTTCTTAAGTTTGGCTACACAATGGAAATCACATCTATAAATATGGTGATTTTCCCCCTCTAATTTGGCTCCAAAACCTTTGAAGTCACATTTCTTTTCAAATTTTCAATTTTCAATTTTGGTTTTTGGCAATATATCACCAGTAAGAAAAGGCTGCTCCAATTTCAGAAAATGAGATTCTCTTGCAAGCAATTTCAGGTTCTCTTCAAAGTTTTTATTATTATGTATATGTATATATTGATAACTTTTGTTATAGAGCCTCATCCCTAACCACCAGGGCAGTTGACTGTTCTCAGAGAACGTGAGGAGAAGGGGTCCAGTTGGGATTTGAATCCCCAATCTACTATCTTACTATCTCAGAAAGCCACACCCCTTATAGTCTGGGGGGTGGGGGCCTGATCCTCAAATGTAGAACAAATTGTGAAGACATGTCGCTATTTGTACCGTGGTAAGAGCATCTTCTCCAATAGCAGTAGGAACTCATGCACACTATGTTTAGATGAAGTTTACCAGTCAAATGGTATGAATTAAAACCTGAGTATTAGCAGTCACAAACATTGCATTAAATGAAAATGAGTTTTTCAATTCATTACTCATATTGAATGTCTCAAGTGGGGAGGCTTTTTTTCACTAGAATTGATGAGGAGGGGAAAAAGTTATGTATTGTGAATGTGGAGATATTGGTGCAAGCACAAATAAGGGAGCACCACTGAAAATGCTCTAAAAGGAGAAAGAATAGTTTGCTTTGAGCCAAGCACACACACGGCTAAGTTCTCTTCGAAGTTTCATAAAAAAATGACAGTCAAGTTTTTTATGGGATATATATTAAGGATGTCTCCACCGACACCCCCTATTTGGGCATTTACCACCTTTTGTTCCCCTTAACATATATTACTATTTCGGCATACTCACTTATAAACATGAGAAAATGGACAGTATAAAATGAACATGACCACCTGGGCGCCACCTATTATGGCCGACCGATCCTGAGTGATCATTTTCTTTGACTGGCATTTTTTAAGTCGCTGTATCCGGTGCATATTACTGTGGTCGGCCAATCGAGAGCATTCATTTTCTCTGACTGGCCTTTTGAAAGTCACTATTTCCGGTGCATTTTACAGGTCTAAACTGAGCTTCACACTGTTCAAAGATTGTAGTACTTCATCCAAAGTACAGGGCAAAGGCCATTCTACTGCTGGCATTGGAGACGCTGTCAGAGCTGCACTTGAAGCTCGAGATAATGAATAGGCTGGGGGTGGCGTTTGGTTGCATAATTATTTTATCTACCTAATTTTTGCAGTGTCATTCATGTCCTTTTTTGGTGAATCGATGCTTCGTTAATCCAATCATGGTTGTTGGGTACTCTCTTTCTCTAGGGCCCTTGTTCTACCTAATTCCAGTGTCATGTCCTTTTGTGTGAATCTTTTTGCTTCGTGAATCCAATCATGCTTGTTGGGTACTCTCTTTCTCTAGGTCTTCTTGTCAGAACTCTAAACTTTTTTGGAGTTGGGGTTTTTATTTTTGAGGGGAGCAGATTTTGCTGCACGATTAGCAGATTTACTAGAGTATCCACCTTCAAATTTTACCACATCAACTGTATTGGGACCAGAGTGACCCAGCATCCACTGGAGCAACATCCACCGGATGCCCAGTACAACTCAGTTAGGGATGAACCTTAACTGACTTAATAAAATCTGGTTTCACTTTGGTAACCAATTCTGTAATAAGTAGGTCCTATATGTGGGTAGGTAAGAAAATAGGTGGTTTATTGATACTAGATAAGATAGATGACATATACATTGGTTTTCTCTCTTAGAGGTGCCAAGCAGTGCTCCATATGTGACCCTGAACATTAATTTGGATGAAGAAAAGTCAGAATACACCAGTTTGGCTCATCAAATAGGTTTTTGCTGAGCATTTTTGTACAGTTTGCTGAGGCTGGTAAAAGGGATAGCAAAACTGTGCATAGAGGAGTGTAATAAATATAATCTATCTGCTGCTCCCTGTTTCTGATTGACTAATCATTATGATTGGTCCAGGACCTTTTGCTATTAGTACTTTTCCACCTATTTGCAGTACCTATTTTAGTTTTATAGGTGGGTTTGGAAAAAGTTAAATAACTACAACTTGGATGTGAGAAATATTTTGCAGGGTCACATACTGAGCTCTGATGGGTACGTTCTTAGTTCTTACCTACTAACAATCAGCAAGTTCCAGTTACAGGCAATTTGTTAGCAAGTAAAGCTGGTGATAAATCTAAAGAGGCAACTGAGTTTAACTAGCATGGTTAAGTTAGCGAACTGGAATCCTACAGAAAACTGTTTTCTACCACCTTACACTTTATACCATCCGATGTTCATGGTGCACTAGTGGGGTGCTACTTCACTCTGGCCCAAAAAATTGTACCTTTGCTGCGGCATCTTCTCGGAACTTTACATGTGCGGCCGATCGTGCTCTAATGATTCTGGCGCCCCGAGCTGCATAGCTTTATGGGGAAGTGTGTAGGAACATGAGTTACTTCCAGTTGGGTCAGTACATGCATTACTACTGCTGCTGCAGACAGTGCGTACCAGCATCCCAATGTTTGTGTATCTGGTACGCTTCAACAGCTCTTGTTCATCAGCTAGGTAGCTAGCAGAGTTTTTTTTTTGGCAATTTTGTGCTATGGCCAAAATGCTGATGCTCCGCAGGAAGATTTAGCCAGATATGAAAGCAAAATTTTAAAAATATGTGTCTGTATGCTTGGCTACCTACTTGGACTATGTACAGATATCTGGAAATTGAAAATATGAAAAAGCACACGATTTTAACACCTTTAATTTTTTATATAGAATTTCAATAAAGGCAAAGAAAAGGCTGCTAACTAACTAGCTCCCTTGTGCCGTGTGCTATCTAGCTAGCTAGCAACTGGTGTCTCACTCTTAGCAACAGTTATTAGGCTAGTTAGTCGCTGAGCTGTAAACTATTTCAAAAATTCCGATATGGGATCGAAATCGTGATGATGATCCCTAGCTAGCAAGCTATCGTCTACTACTTCATCGTCATCAACTCCAGCGGTCCAGCAGTTACCATGCACGTGCCAAAGTTCATCAAGCAACTATTGTAACTAAGTACCCGCAGTGCGAGCCTGCTTCCTTGCCTGCCCTGCATTCCTTGCCTGCCTGCCTGCCGAACTCGCGGTCTCCAGATTCTTCCTGAAGAAATTATAATCCAGGGAGCTGCTGTTTGTTCCGCCAACAAACCCCAAAGGCAACACACACTAACGTCTAGCTCTGCTAAACATTCTGGTTCAGTAACCAGATGAAACATGTAATTTCAGACTCGCATATTCATGTCTCTCGCTCGACCAGCAGCTTTGAAATGATTAGCTAGGGTCTCTTTCATAAGTCTGGTTCTGTCTGTTCATCCATTGGGGCTGGTGGGTGGACGCAGCTAGCTAGTTTTATTCGCTCGTTAAAGAGAGTGTTTTAAAGCCGTGTCCTGCAGCAGCTTGTTCGTAGGAATTTTTTAATAGGGTTTGCAAGCACAATCCCGGGGAGCAAAAACGGCGCAAACTTGTGATCTAATATAATTGTCCGTGCCGCCCTGGTACGTCTGCAGGTGGTTTCATTCTTAGCTAATTTCACATGTCAGGAGGGCTTTAGTCTATGGATCAGCGGGTTGACATTGTGGAGATGTGGATGATCAGTGAAGTCTCGGTTTAAATGTCGAAAAACTAAAATGGTTGAGTCTCTTGTACTAGTACTGGATTCAAGGAAAAGCATTCACGAGAATGTTGAGTAATTGAACAGCATAAGGTATGTTGTTGAGACTTAGGGATTGCAATATATGTCGGCATGAGCTTTAAGCGCCTTGAGCTGGTGCACGTGATTGAACTACTAGACGCGGTCTGCTGCGCAACTGCTGCTTGATCAGGTTTCCAGTTTAAAGCAAGTCTTCTTCATATGAGATATGTCGCTGGATACCTTCACAGCTGCCGCTGAGGGAGGGGGAACGTCGACGTCGTCGAGTTTGCTGCTGTACGACTGTCACAAATCAGTGCCAGCGCCATTCTTGACCAAAACCTATCATCTCGTTAGTAATCCAGAAACAGACTGCATAGTTTCTTGGAAGGACAGTGATACTTCGTCGTTCGTAGTGTGGCGGCCACCAGAGTTTGCTAGAGATTTGCTGCCCCTCTACTTCAAACACAGCAACTTCTCCAGCTTTGTCCGACAGCTCAACACCTATGTTAGTGATCATGTCTGTGACCCTTTGAACCAAAGACGAGTTCAAAAATTGTACTGCAAGCTGCTGCTTACCATCTCAGCTGAAGCTCCTATAAGCTGCTGTTTTGAATAAGTCAGTCAACTCTTGTAGTAGATCATGCAATTCTTAAATAATATATATGGTTTGTAGCTAGGGATCACCCAAGGATTACACATGGTGCGATTAGCTCCTTAACGTGGGATGCATCTGACCGGGCTGTTGTTTCTGGGGCGCGCTGCAGGGATTTAAGAAATTGGTACCCTATCGATGGGAATTCGGGAACGATTTCTTCAGGCGAGGACAGATTCATTTGCTCTCCAAGATTCACAGGAGGAAGAGCGTGCTGCCAGCTGCAGCCTCCTCTGGAAAGTCCATTCCTGCAGCAGCTCCGCATCATCGAAGGACGGCGAATTCGGCATCCAATCCCCCGCGAGCCGCCGAGCTGCAGCAGCAGAATCACAGCTGGTCAGTTCTTTCCACCACCACCGCGACCCCGTTATCATCATCATCGCCACGACCTTCAATAATTCTCGATCCCCCAGCTGTGCATGACCACAACGTCGTCGTCGGGCATGGTCGTACCTTCATTTCCGATGAGTATGAGAAGCTGCGCAAAGACAACACGCTCCTTCATTCAGAAGTCTCAAGACTTCGCAGACTGTTGTACGACGATAAGCAGCAGCTTGCAGCCGCAGCAAGTCCTCAGCAGCAGCAGGCATGCTTGAGCAGGTAGAGTTCTGGCTATTCCTCCTTACCCTATTTACTTTCATTGATCATACCTATGGAGCTAATCTCTAGCCACAAAGATATTAATATGTGCCATTCCCTAATGTCAAATTGTCATTTTATTGTAATACATGTCACAATAAACATTACTCACTATACATTGTAATCGATGAAACCACAAAGCTTATCTCACACATATTGTGTCATGAACAGCCACTTTTTGTGTGAGAAAATCCACATTCTCTTATAGTGATGAGACAATGTAAGCTGCCTTCTTCAGGATATCTTTCAATCAGGGGACTGTTATGACAGATTCTATCATAGTTCAACCCCTTTCCATTACATATTTAAATCAAACTGGGCTCACAGTCGCTCACAGTTCCTATTGACCCTGCATTGATCAAATGCAGGAGCTGTTAGTCAAGCTGTGAATCATCGTAAGGAGACATGTGTCACATTTTAAAAATTAGAACCTATGTGTATCTAAAAAGTAATTACACTACCTAAACCGTCAAGCTATTAGCATTTATTACTTACAAGTTTTTAGCCCATTGTAGCTATGCAATGGAAAGCAACTTTTACAACACCACCCATGCCAGTGGTTTTCCATTAGCCTGCTGCGATCACAGCTTTACTCTGTCTAGCTGTGATCAGAGCAGCGCAATGGAAAGCGACCCTAAGTGCGACAACTAAGTCTCATTTGTAGTAATGAGATCTCTTTCTTTCATCGCGTGCTGTTTTTTTCGTGCTTCCTATTATCGGTTGATCTCCAAAGGTAGTTACGAACGATAAGCATATTGAAAGCCAATTTATTCTTTGTGTTTCCATGATTTCTACGTGCAATAGAATAAAAGGCGTCTGCGGCAATTTCGGCATTAGCCTGTCGAGTGTGGAAGGGCTAGCGACAAAGCTTCGAGATTCGTCAGCTGCAGGGGTTGTCCAGCAGCGGGTCGACCGAGTCGACTCAACAGCGAATGTCGCGGGCCCTAAGCAGCACTTGGTTTCTACACTTTCCTTCTTAAACGAGTTGTTTCTGCAAGATTCAACAACTACTTCAAATAATAGCGCTGCAGCTTGTCCCAAGGTTATCACTATCAGTCGAGATCACGTAGGCGCGGACCATCATCAGCTGGACCATAATACTACTTGCAAGAATCCTCCAAAGCTTTTTGGTGTTCCTTTGCACACGGGACACAAAAGAATTGATCCAACTCATCATCATCATCATCATGCAGCACCAGCTGTGTCCATTCGCGAGTATCCAGAGGAGCAGCAGCAGCTAGTCATGAGCTGCAACCGTCTCCGTTCAGATATTTCGTCGGATCAGTACTCTTTCAACTAGATCCTGATTTTAACAACAACAACAAACAAACTAGTACTACTTGTATTTAAGCTGGACATGCATGCATGCTGTTAATCAAGATGTAGTTCACTAATTGCATCTCGACTAAAAACAATTTTACGGAGTTCACTTCTTATTGCTGAATTAATTAGGTGAAGTAGAGTGATGATCAGCTAGGTCGATAAAAAAATAGATTACCCAAACTACAAACCACATGCAAACTTGAACTCATGTGAACGATTCAGGAGATGGTGAATTCATCTGCTGAACACACGGATCAAGCCACTAGCTGCTGTTGCAGGTCCGGACCCTCGATCGATTAGCATGCAGTTAACGTTAATCTAGCAGGCACATAATATAATAGCTAGAATCATACAACATCATGATGACGATGGGCCAAGGATTAACGCTAGAAGCGAAGCTGTAGCTGCTGCTGGAGGATGACTGACGTTGCTCGAGGACTTCGGTCGACGCAACGTCTAGCGACGGCAGAGAAAGTAACTAGTGCAAGCGAGGTTGATCAGTAGAACTCATCTTGTGCATTTCAAAAAGTAGATGATTAGCTGGTTGCCATGAGAAACAATATGAGAGATTTGGAAATTTTAATTAATGTTTTTAATTCCCATGCTAAGCTCTAGGTTTTGGTTATTTAAATATGTTCTGGTTATAATAATCTCTTTGAACAGGATTTGATTGCAATCCAGGGCGCTTCTTTCCACAACCTAACTTCCCAAACACCTCTAGGACTTCATAATTATGTACTAGTTGTAATCACGCCCCACCCCTAAAGCCCATATTTTTCCTGCTGGACACCAGTGTCTTGCAACTGCATCAAGCTCAGTGCCGCATTTAATTCATTGTGCCTGTTTGGTGCTTTCCATTAGGTTCAAGGGGGAGGTGCCAGGTGAGCTTGCTAGGGCGAGCTAGGTGACACACAACATAGTGGTCAAGGGTGAGGCCGGATTCCATGACATTAAGGTCTGGAAACTGGCAGAGTCAATGATTTGAAGAAAACTTCATGTTCAACAGACACATTTTGGTCACAATTCCAATTGTGTGATCATCACTAGAAGGCTATGTCATATATTAATGCAGTCAAGAAAATGGCATAATCTGCCACCCCAGACCTTAATTTACTATGGAATGGTCAAGCCCCTGCCCGTTATAAATTGGGTAAGGTGCCAAGTGGGCCTGCTAGACCATTTCATGACATTAAGGTCTGGGGTGGCAGATTCAATGATTTGAAAAAGAAAATCATGTTCTTGACATATACATTCTGGTTTTTCAACATACACATTATATGAAGTGTATGAGATCATCACTGAAAGATTATGTCCCATAATGTAATCAATAAAGTAACATGTAACCTGCCACCCCAGACCTTAATGTGTAAGGTAACTGGCCGGTTCAGGACATGGACAAAACACACCTGCTGTAGAAGATTATTTCTGAACCAATATATGAAATGACAACAGTACCACAAACCTCAAACAAAAAGTCCAGCTTTCGAAGCATGACCATATTTTTGCAAGTTCATAGAATTCTCCACAATAAAACTGCAAGTTCTTCTGTTCATCTGCCTGATCCCAAACATCTTCAAAAAGTAAGAATGTGGAAAGGAATCTGGGGTAATGCTCCTTTCGTACATGCTTCTATGAGGATTCAGTATGTTTTGAAAACTGAAAAATCTGGAAATCGCATTTGGACATACTTGTTGGAATTGCTTGCCATAATGGTTTCATGTTGGGAAAGCGCTTCTCATATTATTTTTTTAGTGGAATAAATTGACCAAACTTCACAGTTTCAGTTTTAAACGTGTTATAGAATGAAATGATCAGCAAAGTGTCTAAACTTTGCATTACAACTTGAATATCAATCCTGTAGGAAAACCTTGAAATGGTTTATACACATTGCATTGTTCTATTTAAGCTTTCTGCCTTCAATTTTCATTAAACTCCAAATTACAGTTGAAATTTTAATGTAATCACAATAAATACTACATAATGTACATTTTAATGGATGAAACCACAAAGTCTACCTCACACATGTGTCATGAACGACAACGTTTTGTGTGACAAAAATCATATTCTCTTGTAGTGTATAGTCCTTCGCATTACATGCGTATATTTTCTATAGTGTATATGCTTGTTAGAATGTGCAATGTCCAGGTGACCTTTGGCATCTTAAACTTGTTCAGTGCACAACGTACATCATATTTTCTACAATGAATCCATCCCTAGACCTTAGCTTGAATTAATTTGCATTTATCGACATGTATCCCTTGATTTTTCTCAAATTCTCAAATTCTTGGGCATCTTATAGGTCGAGGGCCCTTTGATAGTTCATGTGGGGGTCTAGCTTGTTGTCAAGTTTATGTTGTCATCTCATTGGATGGCATTGGTCTAATTTCCAAACGAGTTGCCATTAACATGGCAGCATGTTTAGAACTGGGCTCCTATAGCCTTATCCATTATGCCTATAGGTTTTTAATCAAGACCAACGATGTTTCCTTCTAGACGCTTGCTCATGTTGAAGGTAGCAACTTACCATTTCAACCGAAGGCCCCAAACAGAAGGGGGTGTATTAGAAAGTTCTATTTGGCATCACATATGGTCGGTCTCACCATACGAATGTTTTGTGCTTTCTGGTGGGATTTAATATAATACCAATTAATTATTCAAATGGTTCAAAAAACATAAACTAGAAAGTGTTCAATTAATCTTTTCTTTTGAAATTTAAATTCCTTATTTCGTTAAGCATATTTTTTTTCTGGTAAAGAACATAGAAAAGACCCATTCTTTTTTGATAAAAATAATACGATTTTTGTACCCATCTTCATTAGAAAATTTAATTAAAATTTTAAAGTTGATCCTGTAAATGAATGGGTCCCATTTCTAATTCTGACTGGAGTTTATAACTAACATATAAACTATTATTTTTTCCAAAATATTAGTACCTTGTTATTAAAAGGAATATATAGCATAGATGAACTTGATACATAATGTAGGTTGAAGGTATTTTAAGAGCGTTCAGATTCAAGTAATGTTATGCCCATTTTTAAAAAAGTTTGCTATCAAAATTGTTGAGCGTTTAGGGGGACAAGTACAATTAGCTCAAGCATCATTAAGAATTTGGCCTTAACAAGCATTAAAAAGTTGAATAATTTACATGCAGCCCAAATTAAAGGTTTTATATTCACCTCTCTCATGTCACAGACGAACTAGCTTCCTACACTAAACTAATTTTTTAAATCAATGGTGTTCACACTTGCCTTTTGAATCAAGCTAAAGCTACCAACCCATCCTCCAATCACAGTTTATTTTCTCATTGTGTTTGTACTCAACTCAACCCATTGATCCAATGGGTATGATCCACTGTCTAAGATACACTCATTATAACTGTGAGTGTCAAAGATACATTATTTAGTGCATGACAACTTTGCATCCATTCTTTGGAAAATCGTCTTTCACATGGTATGTGAGCAAAGTCACATGCTCTCATCTTTCACGTTCAGTCTTGCGTTCACCATGTTGATATTGTTCTTTCTAAAGGTAGGTTTGCACATCTAGCGATTGTAGGCATTGTTGATCCAATATACGAAAATCTTTTGACATGAACAATTTGTAGATGAGGTTTTCTGATTTTTGGGGGTGGCACAACTGAAGGATAGGAATTATTTGATGACACCCAAGAATTATCATGATTAGTACTTATACATTTTATTTATTGAGGGAAGAACAATGTCCTTTTGTATGATTGTGGCAAGAAGGCTTGGGGCATGAAAGGTCCAAAGGTTTGCTCCCTTTTTGATAATCAACCTTCACATGCAACCAAGCCCCAATCACATTCCAAAATATGCAATTTTCCCCCATCTTAAACCCAACAATAATGATCGGATGCATTACATCCTGATTTTCATCCCTTCCACCCCTTACAGATTCACCACCCATTTTTTTTGCTTTTGATATGTTGTATTCATTATGGAGGGTAGTTGACTTTTTCTTTTTCTTTTTCTTTTTGGCCTTTGCTATTAAAAAAATTGTTCTGAACAACTAAACTAGGTCTTTTGTCTTTCCTTTCTCCATTTCTCCCTTTTTGTAGTTTTTAGATCCTATAGTAAATTATGGTCTAGATTTAAATCATATGGAAAGGGACACTATTTTCCACTTAAAAATAGTTAAGAAAAACCTTTTGATTTTAAATGAGCTCCTTCAATTTATTTTTGGAGTTTTGGATCTATTCGCAATTGGGGTATAAAAAAGGAGTGTTTTAAATTTTAAAGGATTAGAAAAGACAATTTAACTTTTTTCTATTTGCATCATTGTAATTATATTGGATTTTTCTATGCCAATAGATAAAATGATATCATGTTAAATCAATTTTTTAATTTTTAAAATGTGAACATTATATAAATATCTTTTTGATTTCTTTAAGCCTCACTATATAAGTCTTTAAATTGCACCTCTTTATAAAAGGAATCAAAACAAATGCAATAAGAAATATAATTGATGTCAATTTTCTTTTATAAATAATGCATGCTTACATCTATGTTTGACCATGTTCATTGCATGCATTTGATTATTACAAATCATATGAAAAAAATTTAAATAAAAAAATTCAATTTTTGAGGCTACAAAGAAAAAAACTGTTTTTTTTCGATCATTTGGTTATTTTAAAATATTCATTAGGCTTAAAATTTATAATTTGAAGTGTGAGTCACATGTGCAAGAAATAATAATTCAAAAAAAATGATTTTTTATATAAATGCTTATTCAAACTTTTTTTGCATTTCTAGGTTTGAGCAAAGGTTTAAATACACACCAATGTACACATGAGAAAAATTATCATCACAACATGAATTATCTTAATTTAGACTATTCAAATTTCCTCATTCAAATTTATTTTATGCAATTTTTATTTGTAAAAACTAGTGAAAAAAAAGTTAAGATATCCTTTTTTCATTTTTTTGAACCCCAACCATAAATGAACACTTTTATCTTTTGCATCAAAAGACCACATAATGTCACACTAGGACTTCATACTTTCACCCCTGAAAGTTATATTAGTTTGGGAAAAGTGTCAAACTAAGCCCAAAAAATGTTCACTTTATTTTCAAGAAATTTTCATTATATGAAAGATTTTTTTGGTAGGAAAACAAATCAGGGGACTTTAAGAAGAAAAAAACTGACTTCAACTTAACTTTTTTGTTTTAAATTTGGAATTCTAAACTTACATTAGGATACATATTTTAAATCTGGGACTTCATGTATTTACACATGAACTTGGTCAACACAACATTGATTTGGGAAAATTGTCAAACTATTTGAGAAAATGTGCTTTGGCTTTGAAACATTGTTGTTTATATCAAAACATTTGTTGGAAATAAAACTAAAGTGGTCAATTTCACCCATTCAAGTAAGCCTTTTAGTTGGTAAAAGTTTTTTATTTTTTGCTAGGTGCACTTGTATGAACTTTTCCTAATTAAAATATTGTATGCACTCGGGAAATGTTTAATGCAGTGGACCTTTTTCACAGAACAAAAAATAATCATTCTGGAATGTTTGTGAGAAAAATATTGTTTTGGCACAACCTGGTCTAAGTAGTTTAATTGTAAAAGTCAGACTCTCTAATGTGGAACTCTCATGCATTGTTGCAACAGTCAGAAGGTCAAGTGCTTTAAGAATAATAGTCTGAAGGTATGGAATAGAAACCACAAGTCCTACTTCACTAGTGCAAAAAGGGACCTGTGGAAAAGGCATTGGACTCTTCACAACCATGTAAACAAAAACAGAAAAAAATAGCCAAACTTTTAGTTCACAAACTCTGCCACCAGGAAAATTGTTGGGAGCAAAATTCAAACTGTATGTTACAACATACTGACAATTAGCTACTATGGTAGTGTCACAAAAATCAGTAAGTTAGGATTGTAGCTTAGTAGAGAGTTGTTTGGAATATGAAAAAGTTAAATTCTATGGTGAAAAAAAACTCACAAATCTGTTCCATTAGAGTCTAGACCTGATCTCCAACATCAATCAAGACTTACTAGAGACACTACTAGTGTCACAAAACTCAACACTAGATTTTTAACTTATTAGAGTTGTTCAGAATATTTTTAAAAAACCAAAATTATCTATGGTGAAAACAAAGTTCACAAATTCTGTTCAGTTAGAGGACTCTGGGTGATCCCCAACATCAATGAAGCAAGTAGAGACACTGCTGTTCTCTGTTTGGAATATGAAAAGGTCAAATCGTACAGTGATTTATTTTTTAAATTTGAAAAAAAAGCTCACAAATCTGTTTGGTTGGATTCTACTAAGTGACCCCCAACATCAGTGAAGACATACCAGAGAAAAACCTAATGTCACAGAAAATCAGCATTAAGATTGTCACTTATTAGAGATGTTTGGATATGAAAATTTCTTTGGGGAAAAAATGGCTCACAAATCTTTTCAGTTAAAGTCTGGGTAAAATCCCCAAAATCAATGTCAAAGATCGCTTGACGAGAGACAATTTACCCATCTGTCTAATATGTCATTGGGTATGACAACACATCTAAAAAGCCCCCAACCCAAGTCCCCAAAAACTCTAGAGTTCTAGACTGAGTTCAGTATCCCAATGGCATGGACTTTGTTTTCCTGTACTTTCCTGAAATGTCCTGCAGGTTGCTTGCAGGTTTGCTCCTTATACGTCTTGTTTCCTGATTGACTGAACTGATCCCAATAGGTTTCCGTGTATGCCAAAAAAAAGGGTGGGGGTGGGGGGAGGGGGTGTCCAGGACGCTCAGGACGTTAGGACCAACACTGTCATGTTTCAGATTATATTAGGTCACTAAGTTCGCCTGCAAAATTCACAGAAGAGACTTATTCAAACCCTCTGTCAGACTCGAACGCCACAAATTAAGGACGCTTTTGCTTCTGGGCCCTGGTTTTTTGTTCTGTCTGAGAATCTCATCAGTTGTCCACCACCACCACCAGGCGGTTTGGAAAATCCAACCACAAAGCTCATCTTCTCATGAAACGCTTTTATTATGACGACCTCTTGCTAGGTTTATGTATGTACATCACCATACAAGATCAGCAGCTCCTTGCTGGGTTATGTACATCACCATACAAAGTATCTGTCTGGTTGTGTCTACTGTTGTCTACCTGCCCTTATGAACTGAGATCAAAGAATGTTCTGTCTCCGAGATGATCTCTCTAGCTTGCATGTCATTTAGTGCTCTTATTGTATTTAGTACTGCTGTAGTACAAGTTGGCGTAGAATCTGAGTGAGTGGATTCGCCACCCATAGCCTACAGTTCAGAGAGGTTCTCAAGCTTCCGATTGGTTCTCCTCTCATTACTCACAGTTCATAACCTCAAGCCCTCTTCTTTTTTTCTCGTGTACATCATCCAGATGGACAGATGCAAGTTATAAGTTGTAGTCTATTGAGAGGTGGGTTACGTGTTTTTTCATCCATCTACAAGCTAGTTACAAAAAAATTCATCTACTGACAAGAGGGTTACAATGTCACTCCCAGACTTCTGCACTGTAGGTTATGTCTGGTAACCAGCTCAAGCACGCTGATTAGTGTGAATAGTCTTGACACTTAGGCACCTCAACTATTCACAGTAAACCTGAGCGCTCTTGCAGGTTACCTAGTCCATAATAGAGCTTGAAATATCTTTATAAATTGATAAATAGAAAAGAGAGGAGGATAGATGGTTAAACATCAGCAGTGAACAAAATTGCCAAATATTATATATATAGAGAGAGATTCTTGTTACATTCTACAGCCCTAGTCTTTGGCCATAGTTTAGTTCAACTTTAAAAGTACTTTTTGAGTCTTGCTTATGAGAGAGGGAAAGATTATGGATGTACTAGGAAAAGGGTGGCAGGGTCCTTGTCAATGATACTAAGGTAGTATGCACAAGGCAAAGCCACTGACTGCCATGGGACACAAGAAAGTGTGAGACTTACAATGCATATATGCCACTGGGCTGCAAGGTCTACATCGGACTTAGCTTCACCAAAACAATTGTTAATATCAATCATCCACTACAATGTGTGGATCCAGTACAAGAGAATGTGGTTTTCCTAAACAAAAGGCCATAGCTCACGACACACAAGGTAAACTTTGTGGTTTCATCCATTACAATGTACAATATGTGGTGTTTATTGTGATGTATATTACATTAAAATTACAACTTGACATTAAGTTATGGCATATTACATTTTTTGCCATAGAGATGCAAGCAGATTTGCTCATATATACTATGGATAAGTTTCAATAACATATCTGAAAAAAGCTGATGAAACTCAAGTGCTCCAAAACCTATGATCATGCAAAGCAAGGAACCAATAAAGGACACCAATCAGGCACACTACGACAACTGCTGGTGGCAGTTTAGGTGGAGAGTCTCACAGTGCAGTGAGTGTTATCCTGAGAGACATTCCTCTATCCTCTGTATACATGATTTCCATATGGACCAACTGCACACAACCCTATTACTGTGCTGAGTCTTATTTCAAGGCATAGGAACATGAGTGAGCAACAGATACAACTTCAGAAACTTGAAGACGTAAATGCTGATGATAACCTCCAATTTAAGAAGGGAGTCTGCTAGCTCAGCTAAGTTAGGAGCTCTCGTGATACAACCACATTCCTGACGATCCTGATGTCAAGATCAACACAACCATCAAAAGCTTCTTCCTTGGCATTTGCTTGTTCCTTGCTACCAATTTGGGAAATTCTGGACAACAGACCATTCCCAACATGTAACCACTTGTAATGTTCTCAGACCCTGTAAAACAGCACCAACAATCCCAATCTGTATCCACCCTTTCAAGCATAAGAATCCCACAACAAGCTATGATGGATGCCTTGATCTGGTTTTAGAGCTCCCTTATCCTGTCATTGATTAAATACACAGCAGAAAAAGAAAGCAGGGATCCCACATAGCATTGCAGATAGCTGACAAAAAGGTTGCAAGGACCTAGGAGGTTTTTAGTAATACATACTAGTTCACAGGTGAGAAGAGAGTGGTTGGGAGGAATGTGGGCAAGGGCTGCTGAAAAAGCTAGAGGGCCTTGTTCTTTTACAAAGAGACTACTCAGTTGCAAGGAATTCTTGAGTCAACAGATTCACATGCCCAATAAGCTGTGTCACCTGCAAACTGCCTGCTTGGATGATATCCTTGGCATCAGGTGCTCCAATTTGCTCAAATTAACAGCCAACATGCCTCTCTATGTTCTTCACTGACCACATTTGCTGGTCAGAATATATAGGAATTGCTACAGAGGATTCAGGGTCATTGCGTATATTGTAATGGATCACCTGCAAGTTCAACATTAGTATCACTATTGCTTTCAGAACTAAACGCATCATGATGCAAGAGTCTCATTGTGTACAATATACATAGGTGTGTACAGAAAGGAAGTCACAATCAGCTAAAGAATACCAGATCTATATTGGGAACATTGAGGCCAGGAGCAGCAACATCTGTGGCTACTGACCTTTCCTTTGTGGAAGGCATCCAAGGTCTTCTCCCTCTGATTCTGTGTGATGTCACCATGCCAGGCTTCACAGCCAATTATGGATGGACCTCATTGCAAGAGCAACATCATCTGCATAAAGTTTCATCTAGGTGAACATTATTGAATTCTCTCCTTTGCCATACACCTGATAATCAGAATTGATTTTTAGCATAGCAAATGAATGTGCCATGCAGTAAATGACAGGAAGAATGTACAGTGGGTAGACTCAACATTCTTCACAACAAGCAATCACAAACCCACAGTCTGCAGTGATTAGATCATTAAGAATGGAGCACTTGTTGGCATCCATAGGTGACATGGCCAGAATCTCATTGCCCTCTGCCAATTCCGGATCTGAATCTCCTACCTGCCACAAAGGAACAAGAAAATCAAATAAGGAACTCTATGCACTTCCAAAATCTATCAGAAACCATTTTGTGTCAAACCCAATACTCCACATCTTCAAAGCCAAAACATGCTACTGACAATCATATACTTAGAACACCGAAGAACAGCATTTGCAAATGTCATGAAAGGTACATGAGAAGAGAATGGGATTTACAAGATTGAAAGTCAGTATCTTGCAACTACATGCTTCAGAGTTTTTTCACCAATGTCAGCATTGTAGCTGAGAACAGCATTCCTTGCCACTCCTTAGGAAGCTGCTCCAGAATGTGCTCCACATCTTGCTGAAACCCAACTGTACAACAGACCAGACATCTGGACCTAAAGATCTTGCACCCCTCATGGTTGGAGCTTCAGTGAAGACCATGTCAAAGAGTTTGTCTCTCTTCCTCCCACACTTTCTTTCTGCCTGATGTTCTACATGCATCTATGTTCTACAACAAGAATGCTTTATTTGTCTGTAAGAGGTTTATCAAGAGTTGTCTCTCTTCCTCCACACTTTCTTTTTGCCTGATACCTACATCCATGTTTGCAGAAATGCTAAGACAGATGAAGCATTCTTGTTGATCACCAAGATTGCTTTTGTGCTGCTTTTTTTCCCAAACATTATACAGCTTTTGAAGCACTCACCTGCCTGAATTGCCTGGTGCATGGTGAGCAAACCCCATCTAGAATTTGGCTAACTATCTCCTACCTCTTCAAGTGAGTTAGTTTCTTCTCTCCAACTCTTTGGAAGCTCCTTCATGGCTTCCTAGCAGTCACTGATTCCAGTATCATCCTTTCAGGGTCTGCAGGGAACCATACATGAAACTAGCTACCGCAGAGAATGACCTATTCATGATTGCATTATTTTGATAATCAGAGTGCAGTGCCCACATCCTTGACTCTCCACATTCCAACATATTGTAAGCAGCCGCCTCTCAAGTCCCTCCATGCCCTTGCCACCATCAATTCTTGTACACCATTGTGCCTCATGGTAGTCTTGGTTTCTCTTGTGCTTAAGGTTTGAGAGAAGAGCTCCTTCTTCCTTCCTCCAAACCTTAAACTGAGCTTTTCAAAGTCACCTCAACTAGGTGGATCTCACAGACACATAGTCCAAGACTTTTCATAATACCTAGTCCATTAATGTTAATCTTTTCCCAAATTACACCCCACAAAAGATTTAACATGCGTAAGATTCCTAATGCCTATCCCATGACTTGACAACTTTACCAAAGATTTCAAAACTTATTTCTCTTGAAAACTTTCTTTTTCCCCCAAACTTTCATTGAACACTCCACAACAGCATTGTTTATCTGGTTGGTGAGGTTGTGCACACCACCTAGTTTTGAGAGAAATTTTCTAGAGTAAATGGAAGAGGTGGAGCAACATCTACAGGTGTCAATGTATCATGAGTTGTCTGACTGATGATGAAAAATCAGACACAATGTATAGGTATAGAGTGAAGACACAAAAACCAAGTCTAGGTATAGACTGAAGCTAATCCCAAAAGCTCAAGATGAACTTTTTTGGTGCCCTGCTTTCATGTTGCACCATACACATAAGTCTTGGATGGACCTTGTCAAACAATCTCTTGAATCATCCACAATCTTCTGAGTGATTCAAAAGTTTCAGGTTCACATAGATGTTCAGTTCAGAATTTGGCAGGGAGTAGTAACCATGTGGAAAGTTTGAGGACATTGCAATAAATGGAAGGTAGTTATCACACATAATTAACAAACTTGGCAGGTTAAGCTGGAACAAATTAGACCTTCAGAACAAGGACTCAAGTGCATACATTCATACATTGCTGCAAACAGATCATGGTACCCTGTATCCCTTTTAAGAAGTTACTATAGCTTCTGCCAAAGGCCTGAGCAGGTAACAATCTCAGTATAATTCATGATCAACTTTTTAGACAATAGCATAGTCCAGTGCCTCAAGTTGAAAAGAAGGAATTCTTTGTAGCCCAAGTTAGTGGGAACAATTGCTATGAGGCCCACCTAATTCACTTGTCAGCTGTTGTCTCCTTCCCATCGAGGATGATGGTGGGTATGGCCTACATGTGGATGCTCATTACCTGCACACTGTTCCTGGACCTCATGATGTTGATGGTGTGTGCAATCATGATGAACATGGCCATGGTCCACATCATGGCCAACTCCAGCAAGACCAAAGAGGTTGTTTGGATCAGGAGGCCTTGGAAACAGCAATTTCAGGCGAAATGCATCCACACCATTCAAGTAGTACCTATGAAGGCGCTTGGCACGTATAAAACCAAGGTTGCCATACAATGCCAAAGCTCCTTTGTTTGTTACCTCTGCTTCCAGTGTCACCTGAAACCATCAAGCCCATTGGGGTAAGTTATTGCTCCCCCCAAACTAGCAAAAGCCTATGGAACAATGCCAAAATTTGGCCTTCAATCTTGTTTTCTTCAAGTTTCGGAAACATTATGATTTATGTGAAGACTTCCAAACTTCTTCCAAGGACATCAAGATGCAACACTTTTCCTAATCCTCTTCTTCACTGTACCACAGTAGCCTTCAGCCATTCAAGAGTTGCTGTATGGTACTTGATGGAGGCCTTTGAATAATTCAGCTGAAATTGACCATGTTTTCTGTGACCTCCTACGACCTGAAAGCCTATTGTATTTTAGTGAAGATGATCCCTATTGCAGAGGCTTCAAGCACAGATAAAGGTCAAATGCTTATTCATGTGCATTACCTCATCACATCCGGAGTCATGCATAACTTGAATACAACGTGTCACAAGCTCTGTAGCTGCAAACCACTCCACCAACACCACATTGTTTCAGGCCTTTCCACAAGTGATGCAAAAGAATTCCAGGAAGTACTGCACCAAGGCAAAGAGCAACCTTTCCCCACATTACGAGGATGAGGAAGTTTACAAGAAAGGCACTGACCTATTCCCTTGCCTCTATAAGGTTTGATGACAACCAACATTGCAATATATCCACGAAATGTGTTTCGATGTTGACCCATTTTACATACAATAGTGCCAACACAGTTGTCCCCATCAAAAGCCTGATCATCATCATATAGTTCAAATCAGCAAGAAACCATTTTCAGCATTTTGATAATCGAAAGAAGGTCAAACTTTCCAGTTCTCCTCTACAAGACCCAGAACACCAGGTTTTTCCTTTGCCCCCAAACAGACATGCAGAAGATTTGTTTCATAAGATGAGCACGGACAACTCCATGACTACCCATTCTGCAATACAATATTCCTATCAAATGACCAATCCCATGAGATGACCCAGTGAGATAACAGAGCCAGATAATTCCAGAAACCGAGGACCTAATGACATTTGTCTAACTGAGATCTAAGTCTTCCGCAACCTTCCAAGTTCCTAGCAAAGGAATAGTCCTGCTACAGCATAGGTACATCGGACTGGAAGCATCGTCTCTTCAGACTGGGAAGCAAAGTCCACACGATATTACAGACCCTAGAAGGCATTGATCTCACCAGTCTACCAAGCACAAAAACCCTAACCCTAAGCAGGGACTTCAGAAACTTGTGCAACAGCAGTTGCCAATAAAATGAAGCTGCCATTTGCGAGGTCAAACAAAAATCAAGAAAGGGCGAGGAGGAAAGGTAAACCATGAAGCAGAGATCAGGCCAGAGAGTGATGAAGTAGCGGTAGGTGAAGATGGAGTAGGGTTCGGAGAGCTCCTGATCGATGAGAGACATGATGGTCTCCAGCTGCGTCTCGTCCTTGTATGACACATATTGGATCATCTTTTCCTCGCCCCCTCCTTCAATTCAACGACGCCGCAAGCTCACAAACACCCAACCAATATCAAACCAAACCTAAAACCTAAAGAGAAGAAAACCACAACTCAATGTCCCCCAAGGTTTCAAAGATCCATTAAATCCTAACAGCTGCAAACATCAAAAGACTGAGAAGATGATGTAACAGATCACAGATCAAAGATTGAGAGCCCTGAACAATCTACTTGCTTTCTGGATAGTGATGTTCGCCCTTCCTCAATTCAAAGACCACCCACAAACTCAAAAACCTCCAAATAGGTACCTACTAACAAGGCCCACAGCCCTAAAACCACAAAGTGTAGTTAAAGCTGTCACTGTGAGTCTCTGTGGAAATTATGAGGATGAAGCTATAGAATTATACATGAACTGCAGATGGTGGTCTTCCTCTAATGTAGGGTACAAGGACAACAATTATTTTACACGATCCTGAATTAGAAATGGAAGAAGCATATACTTTGTTATGCACATTGCATTACAGATGCGTTATTTAGGCACGTTGCACTAAGATGTGTTAAATGCAATTCGTTTGGGTGTTGATTTCATGCCACAATGTACGATGAATCTTTTAACTTGCAGTGAAATGTTGGTACATGATTGCAACCTTGAAGATGAGATTCAAGAATTTGTATTTTTTTGGTGTTTTATACCTTCCTTGCTGTTCACAGTTTCCAAATATGACAATTCCTTCGCTTTGCCAAAGATTGATATCTTTCGTTTGACGCAAGCATTTTATATCCAAAAGCATTTAGCGGAGTTCTCTGAAGTGATTCAATAGTCAAGTGCAACAGCAAATTGACAACTCTGAAATCAGTAATTTATTGTAGGTAGGAGTGAAACAATTTCTAAAGTAGCTGAAACCCTGGGAAAATGTACTGCCCATCTCAAATACCACTCAATTTCTAAAATAAATTCCATACATAAAGAGGAGACCTAAGAAATACAAATTGGTAGAGGCAGGAAATCAAAACTACAAGAGGCTCCATGACAGCTTTTTGAGTGGTCCCATATCTAATATGGTGGTGTAATAATAACACTAGACATGCTAGATACAAAATGAAGTTGAGATAGTCATTAACAAGACAGACCATAGGCACATCAATAGTCCATGCAAGAACAAACACCATCCTAAAACTGATCACAACTATTGGCATCTTTCATCATGATTGCTCTCCCAACTATTTTTGAAATGAACTTTATGGAAGTATGGCAATCTTCATAAATCAATCAATTTTTCATTATTCAAAGTGGAGTACTAGGAGTTTTGTTGATGAGCCTCGATGCAACTACCAATTTTTTGCTATGGTGACAAAAATGAAACACCGTTTCTTCATCATCCACATCATGCATGAGATTTGAGAATTTTAAAAATTCTACGTGGATTTCAATCATCTAAGGGTGGCCTTGATCATCTACTACAAACATGTGCACCTTAATATTCACTTCAATCTAGGTGCAACCCAATTGTTTCTTCACACCTCTTTCCTCTTTTTCTTGTCATTCAACGTTCTCACACAAGTGCCTATTATTATTAGCAACAACATAGATGTTTGATAACATCACATAACCGTTAGCATTTTCAAGACTCAATTCAAGGATTCGTTTAACAGTGTGTTCCCCCATCTCCACATTACCATGAATTATGCAAGCACCAAGCAAAGCCCTCCATGCGCCCACATATGGTTAATAGTGCATTTCATTATTAAATTTTTTACCTCTTGTAGATAACCAACATGGCCAAGAAGGTCAACCATGTAGGTGTAATGTTCCAATTTTATAAGAATCATATAGCTTGTGATCATTGAAATGTAATAGCATATGCCTTCACGCACCAAACCTACATGGCTATAAGATGACAAAAGGTAAACAAAATTGATATCATTTGGTTGGGCACCTTCTTCACATATCCATTCAAAATGTCAAGAACTTCCTTACCATGCCCATGGATGGCACATCCTCCAAATATGGCATTCCAAATGATTTTGCATTTGTCAAAAGAGGTGTAACAACTTTTACCCTTGCCCACATTTTACATGTGCCCATACCATGGCAATCCAAGTGACCACATTTTGAATTGGCATCTTGTTGAACATTATCCAAGCATTTTCAATGGTCCCACATTTTGCGTACATGTCAACCAAGCTACTATATACCCACAAAGACACTTGAATCCCGCCCAGCTTGAATGATCTATTCATGAACATGCATGCCTTCTTCAAAAGGAACTACATTACCACATACATTCAACACCCCCACAAAGCTAAGAAAGTTTGGGTACACACTTTCTTATTACATTTGTCAAAATAGTTTTAATAACTTATGCCCTTTCCCACATTTCATGTGTCCCAATATCATGGCTTTTAAGTGACTTCATCTCAAGATGGCATCTTATTCAACATTTTCCAAGCATCTTCCATGTTCCCACACTTTACATACATGTCAAACAAGTCATTCCCCACAAAGATATCTAAATCCCATCCGCTTTGAATGATTTAATCATGAGCACACCAACCTTCTTCAAAGGCAACTCCAATAGCACATGCATTTAACACCCCCACATAAGTAACAAAATTTGGGTGTACACCCTTTTGTTGCACCCATTGAAATACTTCCAATATCTTCTACCCTTGCCTACATTTGGCATATCCCAATATCATGGCAATCCAAGTGACCACATTTCAAGATATAATCTTGAACATTTTTAAAACATCTTCCATGCACTCACATTTTACACACATGTCCACCAAACTACTCCCACAAACATATTAAACTTGTAACCATTTTCAATGATTTGTGCATGAACACACTTGCCTTCTTCAAGTGCTCCTAAACTAACACATGCATTAATCAAATGAACAAAACTACATTTGTCAAGACTCATTCCTTCTTGTTGCATTTTTCAAAAAAATTGCATTGACTTTTCAAATTGCCTATCCTTCAAATTCCATGCAACATTTTTACTTTTTATTCCATGCAACAATGTTCAATTGCATTCCACATATTGACATGATTTCCACTACCACCGTTGCAGGTTTCATTGGTCTTCAAACTAAAATGTTTCCTATGTCGTCTTATGTTTAAAATCCAAATACTATTCATTTGTTTACAACCAAGAAAACATATCAAGTGGGTCAACCATGTATTGTCCACATCTCAAGCATAAATGGTAAAATAAAAAAATGCTAGTCACACTACCCTTCTCCATTAATCAACAACTA
>Ga0209208_10000407_pt1 | contig 54743 bp, 40 predicted proteins | sample S1TSphfallax_3_FD_187694 | JGI IMG/M metagenome (GOLD analysis project Ga0209208, IMG submission 187694) | Host-associated microbial communities from peat moss isolated from Minnesota, USA - S1T2_Fd - Sphagnum fallax MG (SPAdes) (version 2) | ecosystem: Host-associated > Plants > Peat moss >... | reverse complement strand
GGGGCAGGGCAGGGTCCGTCTGTCCGTCTGTCTTGCAGGGCAGGGCAGGGGGCAGGGCCGTGCGGGAAGGGCAGGGGCCAAATAAAGAGTAAAAGATAAGGAAAAATAAAAGGGCGGGCAGGGCAGGGGCCAAATAAAGAGTAAAAGATAAGGAAAAATAAAAGTGCGGGCAGGGCAGGGGCCAAATAAAGAGTAAAAGATAAGGAAAAATAAAAGGGCGGGCAGGGCAGGTGCCAAATAAAGAGTAAAAGATAAGAAAAAATAAAAGGGCGGGCAGGGCAGGGGCCAAATAAAGAGTAAAAGATAAGAAAAAATAAAACGTATAAAACTTCACAGTGGCCCAAGGTCACGGGCACCCACGGGGGACTTCAAGGTGGCCTTCGGCCACGGGCACCCACTAGTTAGTAATGAATGCAAGAACATTGATGTAAGATATCAATAAATACTTGAACATTGGCCCCAAGGGTTGCAAATTGGCTTCTCAAATTGGATGGTATCCTTTTTTCAGCCTTAGTGACCAATAGAAGGCCATAAAATTCAGCATTTATTACTGACTTGGGGCAGATTGAAATTGTTTTTTCTATTTCAGCCTTGACTCCCAGTTTAAAGCCCTTGGGGCTGATTTCAACTTTTGCACCAATAGGAATGCTTGATTTGAGTTGGCCTTGACTCCTAGTGTAAAGTGGGCCTTAGTTTTTGCATGAAGGTGGAGCCTGGCAATTTTAGAAGGATACAAATTATGTTGGAATTCTCCCATCCTGTGAAAGCCATTTTAACTTCATGCTGCAATCAGGCTTTCCTACGAGTGTCCTTTCTTGTTCAAGTTCAGTGATTATTATGTTTGAGAGAGTTCTTTGGGCATCTTATACAAGACTTGAAGCCTATGAAAATCCCATGCCCTTGACATGTGGAAGATCATGTAAACGACAAAGGGTAAAAGGAAGTCCTTTGCTACATTCACAACAATTGAATATCCTTGTCATGATGGGCAAACTGAGTGCTTGGCTTTGAGGATGTGGATCCATCTCCTATTGTAGAAATGGCATCTCTCCCTTTTTCATTAGGGCCAAAGTTACACATGTGGCCTTATCGGCTTGACCACAAAGATTGCACAAAGGAAACATGGCAAGGGAAGACCTGCTTTATGCATCATGCACTACCGACACAATTACCACACCTCTAGCTTACCAGCTAGGTTGATTTGTTGTGTGTGCTCCATTGTTTGTTCAATTTGAGGTACATGAAAGATAGGCCTCTAAAGTAGTTTCCAAATTCTTGGTTCATTAGTAATGGCACCATTATGAAATCATTACCAACCCCAATTTATAGAATTAAAAAGATATAATTGATTAATAGTTTTTAAAATTAGTACACATGTGTCAATTAAGGTTGTATTCAAAAAATAATGTACCTATCCAAATTGCTTAGACAATTTTTTTTTGTTCCCTCAAGGTTTAGGGTTTTGCTGTGCCCTACAGATAACTGCTTTGGGCATTGGTGAAGGCACTGATATTAGGGCACACACTAGTACACATACTAGCTCATGAAAGTAGGATACCACATGGGCTCCGGTGGACCTTACAAACTTTGTTGACCCTTCTCTTTCAAAGTGCACACCTTATGGTAATGCAGACGTGTTTTGAAACTGGACGGTGTGCCTTTTGCTGAGTCTTATGGTACCTGTGGTAATTAAATTGGAGAATAGCTCTTTCTTATGCTAGCTTTGGATAAAGTGTAATGTCTTTGATCGTATTGTCCCACCAAAGAAAATGATGGGATCATATTCATGCCCTATCCATAATGCACTTTAAGAACTTTCCTAGTGTATATGGAGGGCACTTCTGTATTGGAAATAATGCCTGTTGCTCCTACCGCCTTGTGATTTACCTGTGTTTAAAGGCTCATCCTAAAGTTTGCCTTATTATGCTCTACCTGGGTAAGTGATTTTCATGAAATGTACGTGAAATTTTGGATCATGTCATGGACAAATGGTGTGAAAATGGGCTCAACACTTGCAAATTCATGCAAAGCAAGCATGGGAAAAAAAGATAACTTATTATTGGCCACCCATAATGATTGGTCACACATCAATTATTATCAATTGGTCAGCACAACACTTGACCCATATGATATTTAAATGCTCCCTCACTGTATAGTATTCAATATTTACTATTGTTACAGCATCTCCAGGGGTGCTTTATGTCTTCGTATGCTTAGCAAGATCTCAAAATAAACCCCTGACCGAATACTCCCAGATACTATATCAAATTGTTGACTTAAATTTAAAAAGTGCTAAAGTTTGAAGAACTACTAATTTAAAATTAAAAAAGTAAATCCTCTAGCTAGAAGAGCGAAAGTGATCTGTGATCTTTACTCTTTTTTGTGTAGGTATCAAAATCTACCATGTTTGATATGCAGATGATTAGATAATGTGAGTGATCCGACTGAAAAGCTTGGTTGTTGAGATCAAAGATAAAATAAAAAAATGTCCAACAAAGAAATGAAAACTAAAATGAACAAAGAGAAAACTAAGATCACCAACCCAGCTATGGACAAAAGTAAGCTTTTTAAAATTTTAATAGAGGCTAAGAACGAAAGGTATAAAAAAGCCTGTTATTACAAAATAAGCAAATAAATCCATCTGAAATCAAAGGAAAGTCATCGTGCACACTAAATTTGGACGAAGATACTCAAAATCTGCCGGTTTTGCTCAGGAAAATAGTTTTGGCTGAAAATAATTGTATAGTTTGCAATGACTGGTAAAATTTATAGCAACGTAAAAGAGTGCAATGAATATGATCTCACTACTGATGAGTGATTCTGATTGGCCCCATCAGAGTGATTGGTCCAGGTGGTTTGCTATTAGTAATCCTCCACCTATCCAGGTTTCGATTTTATGGGTGGGGTTGCAAAAAAGCAAATTACTAAACTTGGATGTGAAAAATATTTTTGCATAGTCACATACAGAGCACCACTGGAGATGCTCTTATAAGGGAGAGAGAAACATTGAACACGAATTGCTTGAGTTCCTCTTAGGATGGGATCCTACTAAGTGCGTCCAGTAAAACAAAATGAATTTCAGACTTTACAATGGTACGAGGCATTGGAGATCCCACTTAACAAATGTTGAAATCCTTCATGAGTATTTTCAACACTTCCAAAGTCAAGCCAATCAGGCTTTTACCATGATCATCCCTATTTGTTTTAGTCACTATTGTACGGGGTGTGTTCCACCTTGGAATGTGTCAGGTAAGGTGAGAGGCTGTTCCCTCAATATGTGGTAAGAGGCCAAACCAGGGCCTGTTCCAGAGTTTAACCTGTGTTCCTCACCATTGATTCATATGACTTTACCGTACTGTTCCCACAGTTTATTCACATCACAAGTGGAACTGGTAGAACCACAAGCGGAACCAACCCATGACCACTTGTCCTTCATAGAAACAGAACTGCTCAAGTATCACTTGTCCTTCTTAGAAACAGAACTGCACAAGTATCGTGCCAGAACCCTTTTTGTTACTATGAGGAACTTCCTGTATAAAATCTCCAAAATCAGAGAATGATGGTTTCCCTTTGCTCTTGTCTGTGGGCTTTTCCTTCTGCAATGGATTTCTTCCATTCGTGCAAATTTTTAATTTAAAAAATCAGAAAATGATGTGGAAAAAACTCCAAATTATTGTTGGAAGCTCTTTGCAACTTGCATGTTCTTTGCATGCAAATATGTAAATATTAGTTCATTAAGGCAACTCTTTACAACAATTCAAGGCACTTATTTGAGCAATTTCATTGGTCACAATTTTTTTCTTTCCACCAAGGAGCAAACCTGTATATTATTACAACATTTAAGTGCCAATTTATTGAAGTTACCTCCTCAAAACAATTGAAAGCTCCCATTACAACTATCTAATTAACTATAGAAGCTTTTTTCATGCCTAGGCACTAGGCTATTCCAGAAACTGTGTATATTTGTATAGATTTTCTACACCAATCCTATATTTTCTTTATATATAACCAGCGTTTAAAAAAATTGTTTGCTTGTTAATGTGAGCAACCAAAAACTTTTGTTGCATCTGACCGCTGCTCACTCTTTCTAATTTGTCAATCAGAGTGATTGGTCTGGATGGTTTGCTATTAGAAGTCTCTTACCTATTTCCACTCTCATTTTGAGTTTTATGCATGGGGTTGGAAAAAAAGAAGTAAAATATTGAACTTGGATGTGAGAAATATTTTTGCTGGGTTGCATACTGATGGCAGTTGGAGATGCTCTAATACCATCCTAAAGCTCTTGAAGAAATTTCATTGTATATTTGGAGGGCACCTTATATCATGAATATTCTTCCTAGAAAAAAGAAGCGATCTCATACCAAAAACTAGGTATAAGATCCCTCCCACTCTTAAGGAGTAGGTGTCAGTCCCCCCTTCTATGCCTTATGATCTTCATATGGTTCAATTTATGATACGATAATATTCAGCTTGAGGTTTACAATGAGTAAAGACCATGGCTGATTTCCAAAATGAGGCCAGACTCAGCTACCTTATAACCCCTTCTATTGGTATGTCCCAACCCTAAGGTAAGGCCTTACCCATCTGCGAAAATCTGTGTGGGTTTCTTTAGGGTTCTTGCAGGTAGCCTCCTCACACAGTGTAATATGTCGATGGGTGTTTCAAAAAATGTAATGCCTTAGGAGACAAGCACTTCACTTTTTTGAAAAACCTGATGTTGTTTTTTTGCTGTTATGCCTGGTAGGTATCCATCAGATACCCAATACAAGATTTATTTTTAAAAAATTGCTAAGGTTTTTACATCACATAAAAGCCCTGGGGACAGACTTTAATGAAATCGGGCACATGCTTGGCTCTGCCTAAGAGGGCCCTTATTTGCACCCCGTCAGGCATCGGTAGAAATTTTCTAAGTTTCATTTTCCTTTGTTTATTGGTGGATACCTGCCAAGTATCACAGGAAAATTTTAATTTAATAAAAAACGAGGCGGGCGTTATGAAAATTGAAATTGCCCACTCTAGAAGTGAAATGCCCTCTAGACACGGTGTTTCATTCATTTAAATGCCACGTCGCTTGTGGCGGATAGGTTCTACTTGATATTGTGCCCTCCACATACATTGAAACATTTGGCGGGTGCTTTAGGGGAGGCAATGTAGAAGGTCAAGTCAATCACTTTGCCTATTGCATGAGTCAAATGTCCCCAGTTTCTTAAACTCAATAATTTATTGTGTGTTAGTGATCTTTCATTGATACGTGGTGAGTAGTGAGTAACTTACCTTGCAAGTTGCAAATGGTTTTATGAGCTCACCACTAGCCTAGGCCATGCTAGATGTTACTTTAACCTACCTTCCTACTAAATAAGGGTTAGCCTTTGTTGGCCTCAACTCTTGCCTCACACCACGTGGATAACTTACGTTGGATGAAACCCTTGAAAGAGGGTTGTGCAATCTTGTTGTGCTCTTTATGCACAATAAGACTACCTGTGTATGAAATGGAGGCAATAGCCATATAGGATGAAATGCCATTCAGTCATATGCTCATTTGCTTTTACTCAATAAACTAATGGTGTCCTTTGCTCTTTATTGGTACGGCATTGATAGGAGTAGATTACCCTAACAAAGATAGGGGTTGCTTTTGCTACGTTGGGAAGCATGGATTGGTGCACCCCATCTCTTCAACCACCCTTTTCCCCTTCTTTGTGCTTCCACTAGATTTTGGAATGTCCTTTTTCCAACGTGTTGGACATTATTATTTTACTCGCCAATATAACATAACCCGCTTGTTGTTTAGCCCTTGGATGACCACTTGTCATCTTGTGGGAAAAATCTCAAACTAACCTTGAGTAGTCCATTCACACTTCATAATGCCCAAATCTACTACACATCTCCCGCCCCCACCCGCTCCCACCCCACTCCACCCCTTCCCTCTCCCAAGCCCCCCAAGATATTTGCTTGACCAATAAGATTCCTCCACATGTGCCTTGGTCTCATGCACTCATGCTTGTTGACAAGCCTTTGAGGGAATGTCACTTCTGTCATATTCTCTAAAATAGCATCCCTCCTGCTTTGGGTGTGTTCACACACACACACACACAAAATAGTCATTGGAAGCGTCTACCAAACAACACAAGATTTTCTTTTCACCAATACAATGCCTCCAAGTGCCTATGTGCCTACCTGTTCACACTTCACACCTTATGGGCCGCTGTGGCTTATTCATGTTGATGTCATTCTTCAAAAAGTCAAACCCTAATTCCTATTTCCTTGGCAAGTTTGCTCTCTTTTGCAATACATTTTGTTGTTGTCAATAATTTTATTGAGCCTAAAAGAACTTTTTTTTATTTTTAAAAAAGTGTGAGAGAATATTTTATTTGGAGATAAAACGGTCAAGACCACAACATCATAAAACCATTAGTGTAGTATTGGGGGTATATAACCAATTGTAGGGACCGTCACCAACAATGTGGAATCATGCTATTAGATAGGAGTGCCCAGTTATACGTGTATTGTCATACCTCCTTAACAAATAAACTTGCTGCATTTGATTGTTTGACTTGCAGTTTTGTCCGTAGCACAGAAAATAATTCAAAACGACCTTAATTGAGGACCAAAGTGGGGACACATATTTAAAATTGCACTTAAACCCTTCTTGGGTTTCAATAATCACAATTATCAAAAAATCAAATACTTGGTTTTGATAAATAAAAATTCATCCTTAACCAAAAAAATGAAAATATCATGTTGTTATATAGTTGTGGTTTTTATTTATTTTTTGAAAAAATTAAATAACGACTTAGAAAATTAATGAGTCTTTTGTGAAACTTGATGGTTTTTTTAATTTTTTGAAATACTTGGAATCAAGAGATCGTTGATTTTGATTTTTCCAAATACTCAAAATTGGTGGTTTTTAAAGACCCGCCTGCACTTTTGAAGACCTTTTCGGTGATTACAATTAAATAGTTGAACCTTGTGGGCCATAACATAAATAAAAGGAGGTTTATTTCTTATGGCAAGGAATTTCCAAGATTCTGCTATCCATCAACCAAACACTTCATCAACATTCTCATGAAATCATTCATTAAATTTTATTCATTAAAAAAACATTTAAGTTATAATTCAAAGAGTTATTTAATATTAAACTATAAATTGAAGGGCATTGCATAATCAAATGGAAAGGTCAAAAAAAGGATTTATTTATTTATTTCTGACTCAAATCAATCAGATGTTTTTTTTAAATTCATCGAGCAATATAAAAATTGTAAAAAATTATTGAACTTCTTTTAAACATTAGAATTGAATTATTCAAAAATTGTCAAACAAAATCAAATCCTAGTAGTTTTGTTCACTTTCCTTTGCTTGCTACAGGCCAGAAAGACTGAGTTGGTCATTGTCTACTTCATTAATTTATAAAATTGTATAATGATTAGTTTTTAAATGCAATTATAATGTAATGCAATTCCTCATCATATAATTAATTATTCATCATAATGTATGGATAATATTTTAATTATGCTACTAACTAAACAATTTTGTGAAAAGTAGTCACAAATAATCATAGATAAATAAGTATGGCTTGGATCTCAAAGTTTGATTTATCTTCCAATCTTTAAAAGTTACGACTCAAAAATATCATTCTTATCAAAGTTGGAAGGAACAAAAGTCATACAAAATGAGACCTTCTTGAGACCTAAATTTAACATGATTTATTGATTTGCCTCCTATCCTAGCCATTACAAAGGAGGTCTTTTAAACATTCAAGACTGAGATAGAATAGAAGGTGGTTCATCCAACAAGCAAACATTACATTGACATAAAACAACTACAACCTATTACAACTATTTTTTGTTGAATGAAATGTATCATAAGAGGTTGGCTTCATCATTTCATATGTTCTAAGAGGTTGGTTGACTGAACCTCATGACTCACATTCTTGTGTGTCCCATAACCCATACGTAGGGTTCTCCCATACAATGGATTTATGTTTGGTAACAAGTTCAAGCCTGTTGGTTATCATGGTTAGTTTCAACTTTCATGTGCCTCAACTATCCATAGTCACCTATGTGCTTGAGTCAGTTACCTAATCCAGAAAGTTGTTTATTTAACAAGCTTATGCCCACTTTACATCATGCCCCAAGCCCAAAAAATATGTGATCCAACTTAACCACACTCAAGGCACTTTCTTGCACCAACTTAAGCCCAGCCTTAAGAAAGGAAACCTTCCCCCCATCCCTTCCCCACGTAATGGCAAAGATGGTGTGTATATATATATATGTACAATTATTGTGTTGATTGAAAGAAGTTGGATCTTCATTTTATGAACATTCTTTTTGCAAGAAAAAACCCAAGATTTTGACAATGATATCATTATTGAATATTTTGACCACAACTTTAGTGTAAAACCAAAGGGCTGAACTTTGAGCATTCAACCAATAAGAATGCTCCATTTTGAATTATGTGAATTCTTTAACCCTCATGTAAAAATAAACATTATTTGTAAATATGAACATCTTTGAATTTTACGTCTTCGAGCACGCATGGAACCTTTCACTAGTCTTTGACAAAAATTTGATTGTTGCAAAAAATGTCTCACAATTTTTCTTCTCTTATCTCTTTCTTTTATAAGATATCCCAAATTTTGTACTTTTCTTTGATGAACATCAGTAACTCCGATAGCTATAACGTTGAATTTATCATTTCTCAGTTTCAAAGTCCATCGAGGTACTTCTTTATGAATTTCTTGAAGTTGGAATTTATTATGGAGGTATAATGCCTTCATTAACAAAAATAAGATACTTCTCACTTGGGTTAAATTAGTCGATAATAAATTCTTCCAAGAACGTTCAAGTGTTTGCCATTTTTCCCTTTCCAAATGACTAAAATGGAAAGTTTTTTGCCGAGTAGAAAGATTCGAGACGAGTTCCCAATTTAAATGAGATGCTCTAGTTGTCTTTCTATTTTAAAAATTTGTATTGCCAATTTTGGAGGAGAAATCTGAATAGTTCTTCTGGTTATTATATATCCTCAAAAGGAATTGTGTGTTTAACCCTTATTTAAAACCTAGGACCTCAAAAAAGGTAAAGGGTTTTTGAACCCATTGGAATGCCATGTTGGTTGTAATGCCCTTTTTATTCCATTTTTTTAATCTTGTGTTCATTGAACTCCTTTTCTTACCTTGCATTCCTATCTCCTAACTAGTTATGCATCCTAGAGATTCAAGGTTAACTCAAATCTTATGGACTTATCCAAACTTCATTTGTTTATTATCTAAATTTATTAAGACAAGGTTAGGACTTAACCTATAGCAAACTACCTTAAGGCATAAACATGATAAAGTATAAAAAAAAGTTAGTGTTTCCATTTTTATCATGTGTTGTGCATATAAATGCAATAAAATAACATTGAAATGGTAGAATACCCTTGGTGCCTCTATTACATTTCTAAGAATCTATTTCCAAAAGATTAAGAAAAAAGGAATTTTAAAAGTAAAAGTATCTCTATTTATTACATGATAAATTTGTGATCCAAGGAATCTTCAACACATTTAATTCAATGAAACATATTGATACTAGGTAAGGATATAAAATCATTGTATTATTAAAATCTCCATACAAAAATTATTCCACTTTTTATTTGTTAAAACCTATTTACCACATACTTTACAAAAGTAAATTGCCCAATGGGTTTATTTGGGGGGAGCACCAAGTGTCACCCCAAGACAACCACATGTTGCCCCAACAACCAACACATATGTTGGTTTTAAAACAAGCCCTGCTTGCTCCAAACTTCATTTTGAATCCTTTAGCTCAAATCTTATAAGGCAAAATGGGGAGTCAAACCCCACCCTACCATGTTGGCCAAATCATCATTTTCCACCTTGGTGCCCCATCATGGTGGTCCTAATGCAAAGCCCACCCTATGCGAGTTAGTTCACACAACAAGGCATGTCACTCACCCCTACCTTTTGAAAGTCTATGTCTTTGTAAACATTTTAAACATTTTGCATGTGCCATGACAAGTCTTTCACTTGTCACCCATTATCACAAGTCATTTTGGGTTAATAATTTTTCAACTTTGGTCCTTTCACATTGAGTAATTTTGATTTCACATTAAAAGAAGTTTACATATTTTTTGTACATGTTGTGTCATCTCTTATGATAACTTCACGCTTCATCTAACATCATTCCCACACTTGGCCTTCCTTTATCATTAAAAGGTTTTTTTCCTTCCTTCAGTTCATGTCTTGGTTTCATTTCAACCACCCCTACCACCATGCTTGGGAATAAGCCAATAAACAAGCCAACAAATAATGTTGAATTGGGCTTTTATAATTCAAACCTAATATATCATTAGGGATGTGGTTTTTGATGTCATACATTGGAAATTTCATTCTCACATGCTTATATATTAGTTTAAAGGCATATCATTTAATTTGCACACATCATTACCCCAATCATGCCCTTAGGAGTTTTCCTTAGAATTTAACTCCTAACATCCATTTTCATTGGATGTTATCATCTCACTTAAACCTTCCATTTCCTTTCTCCATGGAATATTTTTTTGTACAACTTGAGTTCCAAATCTTTTGATAACTATGAATTTGGACTTGTGCACCTTTAACTTCATCAAAAGTTTGATTTTTTTCCAAGTTTTCACCTTCATTTTTTAAAGTTGATATCCTGGGCAACACCTAGTGTCTCTTGTGCATTTTCTTTCACTATAGTTCATGCTTTCTTTCCAACTTGAACTTCTCCATTGTTTTTGGTAAATTTGGTCCAAGTGGGTTGGTTTTGTTCATTATGTTTCTTTTCAATGGCAACCTTTCCACTTGACTTGAACATTTAGTTTGCCTTGTTGTTAGGGTAAATTTAACTTCCATTGCAAGCTTATGCTCAATGAGATCAAATCTCCAATGATAGTCTTTTCTTCTTTTATCTTCATCAAATAGTTTTAACTTAAAGACATGGAAGGTTGGATGTTTCACACAAAAGTTGTTGGCGACAACAAAAAGTAAACATATGGGTGAGGTTTGTGGAACACTTTATAAGGCTTTACATACTTTCGATATGAACAAATTTATTAGAGTTTTGGGCATTTAAAAAGCACAAATGTTCAACCATACAAGGTCATTAATCTCAAACTCAATATGTTTTCAAAATTTGTTGGTTTGCTTTTCATAACTCACCCATGGCTTTTCCAAAAGCTTTTTGGCCCACATTTTTCTTTCTACATGAATTTTGACCATTTTTTCAACATTTTTACCTCCATCACAATAGGTTTTTCCCACCTTTGATATGGTTAAATCCATGGGTTGTCATGTTTCAACCTTTCATGTTAATTCAAAAGGACTTATCCCTATTGTCGAATGTTTGGTTGAATTGTAATAGAATTCCATTAAACCTAAGTGGTCACCCCAATCCTTCTAATTGGCTGCCACATAGTTTCACCAATACCAATTCACAGTTCATTGATTTTTTTATGTTTGACCATTGATTTGTGAATGTTGAATTTTAATTTAATCCCAATTTTTTTCATAAATTAATCTTTGGCAAAATGCCCTAACTAGTTATAATTGAAACATTTGGTTGCAATTGAAATATTTTGTTATGTTAAGGTTCTTTTTAGGTTTCTTTTTTTGGGGTTCCTTACTTTTGTGTGGGGCCCTTCTCTCACTTCCTCTTTTTATCTCATTTGAAGTTGTCATTGATTTGGGAGTTGTTATTCATCTTGGTTCGTGTTCACTTTGGCTCTCACCCATCTTGCGAAAAGAGAAGTCATCCTCCATGCATTATACCATTTTCATCATTTCTAGCAAGTCTTGAAGACTTCATTCTTTTGGAAGATGCCCTTTTGGGCCTATGGCTACAAATGATGGAAAAATGTCATCTTGTGGGCATTTTTTTTTTTCATGGGGATTAAGCTTAATTTAAGGCACTAAAAAATTACACATAATGCACCAAAGCCCTTAGTGATTCCTTTGGCACAAGTTCAAAAGTTCTTCCCATCTTTGAAGATTTAATTATGAAAAATGAACCTTTCGTTCAACTTATTTGAATTCATTCCAAAGCACAGTGCTCATGAAGTAGGGTTCTAAGTCCTTTTGAGCCATCCACCACTTTAGACTATGGTTTTTAACAAGGACTATGCTAGTTGTACCATGTTAGTTGCCATGGCTTGGGTTTCAAAATAAGCCTTCACTTGGATGACTTATTGCTTTACTTTAATTATGCAAACATCCTTCCCAATGAAGAACTTTGGGGATTACGTTTTGATGGCTTTTATGAAAGAATCCCTTTTTAATTTTTCTATGGATTTAGGTTTTTAAACCTCCACCCAAGTTTTAGCCAACATCTTGTTGGTTTTAATTTATTGTAGTAACATAGTTTGCAACATCTTCAAAACATGTGCCATATCTCCAACCAACATTGGAATCTTAGCATTAGAGGCAGTGGCTTCAGAATGGCCCTTGCATTTTGTTTAACCATCATATCCAACTTGTCGCAACCCCACTTTTGGAAGAATGTGAAAATGACACTCACACTCCCGAAATGGGGACTTGGGAGTCCTCCGGGACTCTTGAAATTTTAGAGCTCAATTATAAGGGTCAAAACACCTCGCCTTGAGGCGTTTTTCATATCATTGGAAAGCTATCGAAATGTAGATGTCGAAAATGGCCTTGCATGAACCATTTGGACATCTGTAGCAAAGTTATGGTGAAAAGAAAGGTCGAAAGTCAAACCGGCAGTTTGACTCCTGACCACTAAAATTCTGGAATCGACCCAACCCCGGTGTGTACAGGTGGAGTGCGACACACCTTTGGAAAGCTCTCAAGGAGAGCTACAAGTTTTCTTCAAACTTCATCCCAATCAGAGGTCTGAACAAAGAGTTATGAACTCACAAAGTCTTGAGAGTCCAAACCGAGACAATTTCAGGACTCCTCTTTGGGAGTCATGGGACAAAAAACCATTCGGATGTAAGTGCCGCGAAGTAACGCAGAGAATACTATATGGGGGAAGGTGGTGGCTTCCCCTCAGTTCGGGCCATGGTGAGTCTTATGAGTCTAGGGTTACCCATGGCTTGTCCTAGGACCAAAGGTGTTTTGGAATGTGAACTAACCACTTGTTGGTTGGTTTGATGCAAGTTCAAATAAGTAACTAAAACTTGTCCTTCTTCCTAATCCCACCCTGGAGCTTCAGCACGCCCCTCTACCCCTTTTAATGTTGAGAGTTACGAATGTGCCCTCAAGTCCCCACAATTTCGCTATTTTAAAAAACCAAAGCCCATCTTGGGTCTAACTTGGGACTTGGGAGTGCGTCACAACTCATCTTCCAATTTGATTTCTTCCACCATCATCTCTTCCATCATCACCTCCTCCATCCTAGCAAGTGCCTTTTCCACATCCTTGTGGATTGTAAAATCTTTTGTGGATTCTTTCCACTTTAAGGGTTTTCCATCCCTTCTCTTGAAATGAACATTTTTTGGGTGAGACTTTTGCCTTAATACTTGGTCTATTCATATTACTTGAATTCGAGTTGTCACTTGAATCAAAAGATGGCAATTTGGCTTCATTAACTTTGGCCCTGCAAAATTTAATTTTTACATTTTCACTTTTTAAAAAAATGTTCACATAGATTCTTTCTTCTAAACCCATTCCATCCCTTCATCAATGGTTAACATTATGACCTTAAGGTTGGTTGGATATGCAACAACCACAAGTTCAACAATGTTTGCTTTGATATTAGTTATATAGCACCCCTTTGGTTTGTTTTCTCACACTCCCACACTTGTCGAGCTCCTCACACTATCTCGTGTTCCTAGCTTTTAACTACTTGTGCATCCCATGACATTCAAGGTGAATTTGAGTCTTTTGAACTTACCTAAACTTGATTTATTAACTACCTAGATTCATTAAGACGAGACTAAACTTAACCTACTATGAACTATCCTAAGTTCTTTTAAAGCCACTCTGAAGACATGTTGATGGCATTCCCATGTTCCTTAGGAAAACACGAAGCAATGTCCCAAAACAACCCCTAAGTGTTGTTCCTGGGATAACATTTAGGTATGTTTCAAATGGAAGGAAATATAGGGCAACATCAAGTGCCAACCCTGGACAACTCCAAGTTGCCCCAAAGGGTTTATTTGGGGCAGCACCAAGTGCCACCCTAGGACAACCATATGTTGCCCTAGGAACCAACACATGCACTATGTTGGTTCTGGAACAAGCCTGACTTGCTCCAAGTTCTGTCCCAAACCCCTTCACCCAACCTTATAAGATGGATTGGGGAGCTGAACCCCAACCCACCATGTTTGCTGAAGCTTCACTCACCACCATGGTTGAAGCATGGAGCCCACCTCAAGTGAGTTAGCTCACACCAAAGGGCATGTCAGTGGGCCTCTCACACTGAGCTTAGCTTGGGGGTGTGCCAATGGCTTATCACGTGGGGTCTGCTGAAGTGATGGCTGCTAAACAAAACAAGAAAAGCATTGCGAAAACATGTCTCTTTGTGAAAGATTTGGTTCAGAAAATTGAAACTTTGTAGCCACTCCAGAACTTCAGGAAAAAAAGCAGCTAATGTTACAACTGAAACTGATCCTCCTCATCATCATCACACAGATAGATTGCGAGGATCTGTTGGTCCTGAGACCAATTCCTTTGTAATTTGGCTTATGCAGAAACTTTCAAGAGTTACCCAATGCAGCAGCATCCCCCACATTAGGCTATATCGCACAAAAGTTAAACTCCAAAGTAATCAATCTCATCCTTTTCTTTCCTGCTTCCTAGATTATGGTCTGTCCTTTCAGGAATTTGTCAGTACTCGCTTCATGAGTTTCGTGTTTCTTTTCTTCTGTGTTTTTGGTTTGTCTACAGTTTGTGTATGGGTGCTGCAGATGACATCATCTTTGGTGATGCTATGGATTCCATTCCTTCAAATTTAATGCTGCACTCATGCAGTATAACAATTTACAAATAAGAGCATCTCCAGCCAACAGCAGCAGCTTAAGGGGCCTGTACACAATACACTTTAGGACCTCACCAGTCCTAGACCAATGTTTCTTTTCTTTCAATTTTGTGAGGTAGGTGGTGTGTGTTGCTTTCAGGAGTTAGCCAAATTTGGCTACAGGTGAAAGAGGAAAGTAGACAGGTTTAGAAATCCTACTATATTTTGGCAACATACTAGAACCTATTGTCTAAATATGGCCAAAAACAATTTCCCTCATAATGTGACAACTTTGAGCCATCTATTTTCTAAAACAAAAGAGGCCTTTGTATGAGTCACTTTTGCTGTCTTTTGATTCAGCAGGGTGTGAAATTTAAACCCAAAAAAAAACCAACACTGCTCAAGACTTGAGACCTTCCCTACATGAAAAACAAATTTACACTCCAAAGGTTCTATCCACCATCACTTTTGGCTCTCCATTAACCCTTAAAGGTTTATAAGGTCTGATCGGGCTGTTTTTGGAATTTTTAAATTTACTCTCCAAGCATAATTTTAAGTTTTTTACATTTATATAAATTTTAATAAGTATACATTCCACACCTTCATTGGAGACCAAAGGTGGGTACCAGCGTTTTCTTAAGTGGATTTTTTCCATTTTTGCAACTTGAAAAATATGACTTCAACAAGTTCAAAGGATTTTTGTATTAAGAAAATCCTAATTTGCCAGGTTTTGGAAAAAGAATAAATTTAATTGCTAGAATTCTACAAGTTCCAGCAGGTAGCCAAAATATGAAAGGACTCTTTTTTTTTAAAACTTTAATATCTGGCCTATAGCCAAATCTGGCTATATCTTCTTGTGAATGATTGCCAATTTGGCTATATCAAAATTTTGAAATTAAAAATGCTGGTGGATGCTATCTTACAACGTGCTCACCAAAGAGGAGAACAAGGAATGCTCTGATGGCTGACAAATCCCCGGTCTTGAGATTGGTGCAACCAGTTGCTACTGCCACCAGGGAGGAGCAAAGCACCAGAGAAAAACAAATGGTACATTAAGGTCTGGGGTGGCAGATTATGTCATTTGCTTGATCACATTATATGGTGATATCTTCTGATGATCATCATGTACTCATAACAGTGCTCTCAGTGGACCATAATATTATTACAAGTGACTGTAAATAAAAATAAAAATTGAAAAACACTTATTGCACGCAACTCTACAGGAAATGAATTGAAATTTTTATTTTGATATTAGGCTGTAAATAAGGTGATGTGAGGTTATTTGGTATAGTCGATGGATAGGTCAAGGGCGTCAACAGGTTGGTGGCTGTTGTTTGGGTTCAACTGGGAATCTTCTGTACCAAGTAGACAGAAAGTTTATGTTTGTCACAAGTTTCAACCAGGTTGCATGACAATCCAACCATTAGATCTCTCCTTCAATGGGTTCATCTTATTCAATGCCAATCCTCAGGAAAATCCTTGAAGGGCATGGGTAATAAGCAAATTTAAGAATGATTTCATTGTCATTGTCCATTTCTAGAAGGTCAATCCTGGGTTCAAACCATGTTAACTCTATAGTAGTTACTATTTAAGCACACTTTGATATTGTGGAACCTTGTTGGACTAGAGCAAGAGAGGCCCATTTCCCCAATATATCAACATCACTATGTAATAGACACCAAAAGCAACAATAGACCTTGTATAAACTTGATTCAATAGTAGAGCCCATTATTAACAATTTACAATTGACATTATACAATTCTAAATGCAAGTGTATCTTATCGGAACTTGATCCAAATAGAGAGAGCCAAGAGACCATTTTCCACGCAACCATTGTTGACATTATATGAACCAAATGCAATGGTGGATATTGATGAAACTTGTTCGAATCTGACCAAAGGGACATTTTCCTCATACTATATAAACCAAAAGCAAGGTTACTGGATCTTATTGAAACTTGTTCCAATAGAAACAAGGCACTAATTCTTTCCATATGACACAATACAAATGAAACACAACAAAACTATGTATTATTTTATAGTATGGAACTTTGTGCCTATACAAAAAGGCAATCCCTTCTTGCTTACCATAGTACAAGTTTTGCCAGATGTTAATATGGAATCAAGATGCCCATGTGAATGGGGCCTTGGGAAGTGTGCCAAGTTCGTATTTATGTTAATTTTTTTTCTTTGTTTATGCAGGGATGCATATGTGGGATGTGGCAAGACTATGGCCTTATCCATTCTCCCAAAAAATATATATTGACAAGTTTGGAAGGTTCACTTGTAAGTTTTCAACATGCAAAATCATGCCATGTGTTTCTTCCTGGCCTTTTGATCTTGCATATGTGGAAACCATTGGTTAAGATCTTTGTCCACATAATATTGATTATTTATCCTACCATGTTTTCATAGGGTCCAAATTTTCTATTTTTAATTATTTTTAAATGAAAAATAAAAAATCTGACTTTTTAAATTAAAGAATCAAAAAAAGAAAATCATTGGGTGGGGTGTTTTGACCAAACTTCAAATTTCTATAGTTTATCTTGTTTTCCCTATTTTTAATGTGTATTTGCTTCTTGATGATCTAATCAACCAAACTGGCATGTATGAACAAATCAAATTTACTATCGCTCCATAACTTGTGGCAGTTTTTGGAAGGCTTGAAATTGTGTGTTCATTTTCTCAAGCTCCTAGCGCCACTAGGAGACACATCAGAACTCAAAACCAACCCTGAAATATTAATTCAGGACTAGGGTTGAAATATTAATATACAATCAAATAGAATAAGGTGGAGGAAGTGATTTTTTTGGGCGGAAAATTTCTGCTATTTAGTGGGGAAAAAATGTAGAGAAATGCATGTGTTGCAGTGTAAAATGTACTCATTCAGCAATTTTTTTTAATGAAAAAAAAAAACCAACAATTTAGGGTCAAAGAGCAATTAAATTATGCATAGTTAAAAGAGAGCAACAGAGTTAATGTACAAGTATATATATTATGTAACCTTCAAGCTTTTAACACGAGGTTTGGCCATACCAAGGTTCTCCTCCTCCCACCTTCAGAGGAGGCCACCGGGACCAGTGTTATGCAATGTGAGGTGTCGATGAAAGCCATTTTTATCTGTGTGGGATGTTGGCATGAAAGGATGACGAATTGAAATGAAATTGTACGAATGTAAGTCTCCTTTTAAGGTTGCATTCGAAACAAATGGCAATGTTTCCTAACTTTCACAACAGTCTTTGCCACTCTTGTGCGCTGAATGTTTCTTTGTGAGCGCCCGCCGCCCCCCCCCCCTTTTTGTTTTGGCAGGTGGACGAAAACTGTTGTGCATCAACAACGGATTGGGGTGCCACACAACAACACTATGATCGGCTTGGCTAGTTGGATGACATTTGGAATTTTTGAGGGGAAAAAAAAGAAAAGGGAGGAACACCTTAGGCCCTGTCAGTGCTTAGCCAAGGTGAAAATAATAACTCATTAATCAATTAATTAATAAAGAGGGGGAGGTGGACAGCCATGTTCAACTTGGCTGTTACACATTGGTGAGGAGGGTATTGTTTGTATGAATTCGTCAACTAGCTACGTGGCAGCAGCCCATTCCAATCCCTGCAACGCAGTTTTGGCGGGTGCATAATGCTCTCATGGTCGGTGGCTACATAATCGGCCGTTGATGGGCCGGGCTATATCACTACTCACCTACTGTGACGTCTGTTGGCTGACGTATTTCTTGGGCCCAGATTATGGGCTATTTCCGCCTGCCTGTTACAACTGGTAATGCTTCGTTGACACAGCTTCCTAAACATTTTGCATTTTTACCCCCCCCAGCCGCCCCCCTTTTGTGTCTGCTGGTCATGCCTGCTGTGGTGACCAAAATCAATCCATCCATCTATCCATCGATATATGTATAGATATATCCTTTCATCCATCCATCCATCCATGAGTGGATCCCTAAGCGTCTTTTTTTTATTGTTATATTGATTTAAGGTTGTGACCAGTGTTTTTTTTCAATACTTGTGAAGTGCAAATTTGGGCTAAATTTGCTCCATGAATAGCAAAAATTGGTCGAAATTACACTAGTGAAACACATTTTTCCAAAATTTCCCAAATTATAGTGTCGAAATAAAGTGAAAATTCGCTCCAGAAAAAAATACTGGTTGTGATCAGGTCTTATTGATCAATACAGTAAAAGTACAGTACCTTGCGCATAACGTCACTTCTTTTTTAAACAGCACAAATTGAACCAAACCAATCTGGTGGCAGAATCACGAGTGCAGGCCGACCAATTGACCACCAAAATCACCCTGGTGCATAACAAGCTCATGGTACCGATTATATTTTGTAAAGAGCTGGTAGAAATTTTCCAGTCTATGTGGAACAGCCTTTCTTTTTATGGCTAAAAATCACCAACTGGCTACCTCAAATTTGACCCTGCTACCTGTAAGCTTTTTATTATTTTACTATTATTATTTAAAATTTTGCCAAAACTTAGGGTTTCAAACAACCACATAGTGGTGCCACCCCTCATGTCACCATCACCATTCCAAGTCTCCTCACCCATGAGGTTTCGCTTCCGTTGCTCTTACTCACATCAAGTTGTTGCCAATGTGATGATAGCTCCGTTTCATTTTGTAATTGTTTTGTGTAGGGGGTTTAGGAGCTTTGTAGCTAGGTCATTATGGACATTGGTAGATTTGTAGAAGTGCAATAATTTTTTTTGAGGTGTTTGTTGTTTGCATTGTGCAATTTGGAAAACGAAGTTATGCTTGAACCTTCAAGACTCAAGTTGATGGTGGAGGCCATTAGTTTGGTGAAAAAAATCCTTAGTACTTATTAAGAAATTTGGGGGTTACACTGTTTCCAAGAGCTTGTGTTGGAGGTGATCATTGTTAGTTTGTTAGTTTGGGACTCAAAATTGGGAGGTGAGAATGTGCAAATTTACAATCAATATCAAAATTGAGAAGTTAAAAGTTAGTTTTTCTTTTGCTTAAGGGTGCACACACTACATTCTTCTTGTTTTCATGTTTCCTTGTGTATATGCATCGTGCATCATGTGCATGTAAGTTCTTGCAAGTTGCCATTGGGTGTTTTGTTCTTGGGTTTGGGAAGAAGCTACACATTGCAAAATGTGCATTATAGTACAATGTCTCCTCTATCACTTCCGAAAACCTTCAAGTTTAGGCCAATCTTCCCTATTGTCGATGTTGTTGATGTTGAAGCTATTGCAATGGATCTTGAATGGGATGTTTTCTAAATTGTTTTTGTTGATCTAATGAAATTTTTTGTAAGTCCAACTATGGTAGTGAAGAGGAAACACATTCATGAAGGATCAAAGCATTTCCCAGACAAATGAGCCACACAATTACCTTGGGCCAAATTTGCAACATATACCAAAGGTAATGTGCAGTAGGTACATTGTGCAATTCACTTTGAAGTAAAAGGCAAAGAAAAGCTTATGGTTCCTAAGCTTAAGAACATGTTGAAACATGTAAGTAGGCACAAAACCAAGGTTGTTAATGTCGACATTGTAGTAGGTTTTTCCAATTCAACCGTAGATATTAATATGCATGTAATGAACGAATATACACAATCTTTAAGTGTCCTTCAATTTTGGATTTAGTTGTTGTTAAAATTCCATAATAAAAAAAGAAAAATTTTGTTTCAGTTGTTTCAATTTATCATCTATTGTCTCAAAGTCGACCAATGACTAATTTTGAAGGTTTAAAAGAACTTTTCAAGTGCTTAAAGTCAAACACATTCCTAAAAAACATTGGAATGATTTTGTAGGTTGGGGTATAATGGAATCCATGAATGAATTGTTATTGAATTCCATTTGAAATATTTTTTGCAAATTTCTTGTTTATTAATGTGGATGAGGCCACTACAATTGAAGACACTCTTTGATATCCATTCATTTGTTTGTTGTTCAAAGGTGGAAATGAATTCCACTTCTAGTTTGTGTGGAAAAGGTTGGTATGTAAGGGACGATTGAAAATGTTCTTCATTTGATGGTTAGTGTGATGGTTACATTTAAAGGTTTGAATGTTGATCGATTTGGGGCAAAGCTCATATCAATGGGCTATGATGGCAACAATGTGTTTTAAGATGCAAAAGCTAATGTGATTACATAGATGAAAAAAAATGTGATTTTATTTGTTATGGGAGAGCATTGCTTGGCCCACCCAAATCAACTTGGCAATGTTGGTCTGATCAAAATTGACTTTGGTAGTTTGCTTTGAAGCCTTCTTTCATGCTTTGTATGGGTTTTCTCATTCACCTAAAAAAAATTCAAATTTCAAAAGTTATGCGATGTGTTCATAGAAAAATGAAACATGTTGTTAAAAAATGTGAAGACAAGATGGGTAAGTATGTTGTCTCCCATGAAGCACATCATGGAATAATACCAATTTTTAATTGCAAAAATGCATGTTGATTCACCTCAAAACAACATAGTTAATGACAACTTAAGCCTCCTTTGTGACCTAGAGCCCATTTTAGGTTTACATACAATTTTGCCACTTTTGGATTGTGTCCATGTTTTGATTAAACTTGCCCAATCTTGGGACATCTTCATGTGTGATTTTATTGAAGCAATGAATATCTTCCAACTATAGTTCCACCATTTTTACAATGATCCTTATAGTAATTTGTTTGATCCAACCTTTGATGAATTGAATGTTCTCAAGATGTTCACCAATAAAAATTTGCCAATGGGTTTGTGTGTAGACCTAAACAATGAAAAACTTGATTACCTTGTTAAGAATTTTTTGGTGCTAAATATTTTATGAATAACATTGCCTTGCAACAAGCAATTTCAAAGTTGTATTAAGGTTAAACTTCCCCTTGGTGGTGATTCATGTGAAACAAAATTGTGAAGATTCTACTAAGTCTCTTGTCCATGAAGTACGCGGTAGATTCTTGAACCACAAACTCATGTTAGTATTAGTTATGATCTACCCAAATTTTCGGGTTGATCACCTCATTGATGTTAAAGGTTTTTTCCATTACACTTGTGCACTATCATCGTGGTTGCCTATTGTGGGCTTTCAAAGGTTAGAAGAAATGGGGTCCAAGTGAAAAATTTACTTGATGACCATGCTTTGGATTTACAATATTTTTTAAAAAAATGACAATGGTTGCTAATAATGAAGTAATCATGAAAAATATATATCATGTGAACCCTATCACTTATTACCCTTCATATAGTTTTGTCTCCTTTCCCTTTGAAATTCAATCATAGTTGTTCATTTTAAAAGTCAAAATCTACTAGATTTTTATGTTGGGAGAGAACTTTGTATGGGGTGAGTATGGGAATTTGGGTCCCATGCTCACTCAATGCCCACCTTCACACTAGGCCTTGATTCCCAAATTGGCCCAAGCTCCCACCCTTGGGCTAGGCAAGGATTTTTAGAATGGCCCATGTTCTTGATCCTTATTAATGTTAGGCAATTTTTGAAAAACCTCTAGTTCTGATTCTTTAAAAAAATCTAAAGTGGTTCCAATTCCATAGGAAAATGGATTTTAAATTTAGACTTTGGTTTTTTTAATTTTAAAAATATTGATTTTGATTTTGAATATCAAACCCAATTTTGGGTAACTTGGGCTAAAACTAATGATTGACTATACATTATCCTATGGTTAACCCATGTTTCTAGGTTTTCTTTTCAAAACTTTTTTTCCAACACTTCTAGTTCTAGACATAAATGGAGTTTGATTTTAGTTTTAGTTCTTATCTAATTTTGGTTCAAATTTTGCTAATCGAAACCAATGCTTTAAATTGGTCGAACCATGTGTTCACCCAAAGCTAGTCCTTATGACTGTTGGGTGATTATCAGTATTTTTAAAACATTATTGGTGTTGGGTTTGAATTTTTTTTTTGAAACTTGATCCAATGTTTTTTTGCAACAAACCCAAGAGGTTTTTTTTTAATGGAAAAAATTAATTTCCCTTGGGTTTCAAAATGCCAATTCTTAAACAATTCATATTAGTTGGTTTCCAAAGGTGGTTTTTACACAATATATTATTTCAAAATTTGAAATTTTTATTTTAGAATTATAAAACTATAAAATAAACATGAAATTCAATAAATTATGCCAACATTTATATGTCCACAAGTTCATTTTGTTCAAAAGAACCTTCAAACTCCTCAAAATTTAAATTGCTTTCAACTAGCTCCACCAAATGGGAAGGTGGTTTACAATCAATTTTAGGATTGTTTTGCCAATTTGTGCTCACAAAAATCAATCTTTCTAAATCGTTTGATTGTAAATGATATTTCTTCAAGTTTGTAAGTATGTTTGCTTTAAAAAATCCTTATAATCTCAATTTATGACCCAAATAATCCCAAGGATTTGGCAAACCAAAAAGCCAGCAATATGAAACATGGCTTCATGTTTTCCCCACCATTGAAAATGACATTTGATTTCCTTCGGATCCACTTGGTAATGTCTAAAACTCAACAATTTTTTAGGACAAGTTTTATTGTTGGTTCCTTTGTGTTGGGAATTTGTTTTAAATATCGAAATCAAAATCTGCATTTGTTGTTTGGTTTACACATTCAACTTCAAATTGTGCCATTGGGTGTAAATAATGAAAACATTTCAAAAACATAGGATATAATTATCATCTATCATATTCTTCAACAATATTCACCCCTTCTTCACGACCAATAAAAGAAAATACTAAAATGAAAGATATTAAATCATAGGTTTAACATCAAACATAACACATTGTGTTTCTCTCTTCGTAACTTTTTTTTTTAAAAGGAAAGAATTCCAAAACACCACAAACTTCTTTCTTGATATTGGCAACAAACAAATATAACTCAAAAACAATTCCAAAATCATCATAATCAAATTAATTTTGGTAGGTTAGTTTATAACTCTCCCTTCAAGCACATGGTAATGGCATATTACAATGCATCAAACAATAACCAATGGCTATTAAAATAGCTCAAAACATAAGCATTCACAATAGGAAAAGACAATTCACAAATATTTGAAAAAAATTCCAAGTAAAAATAAGCACCTACCACTAATTCTAATAGTATTTTGCTTACTATATCAAGGATAATAGGATCCTTGAATTGCAAGGCCTTTTAGAACTCAATGATTTTACAAACAAACTTACAACCATAATTACACCTGCAATGTTAATATATGTATCAAACAAGCATAATTGAATAATTTTAAAAACCTTAAAATAAAATGGAAAAGGAAGAAAATTAGTTTATATAAGATCAAAAATTCACCTTGTTTTCATTGAAGTATTCAATTTTCTAGGGTAAATGATCAAATTTAAACACAACTTTTCCATTCTTATATGCCATTTCTCAACTTTTTAGGCCAAGTTATACATTTATACAAATATAATTGGGCAAACCTGATGGAAATAAATATAAGGTTTTTGCAAACCTTTTCAACAATTGTAACATGATGATATGCATTAGAAAAAACATGGGCAAAAAAAGTGTTTTTGAAGCTTTTATCCAAATTTAAAAGTTCACATTGCATAATTGATTTCAAAACAATTGTCATTGCATTCAAATTTGACCCTTCATCTTTCACACATGTAATAAAAAAAATTCAATCCATATTATTCAAGTATTTTTGTCAAATTTTTGGCCAAAACTTGGCCAATAGTTTTTATTGCTTTAAATAACCTAATAGTCATTTGTTTAGGTTGTTAATCAAATCCCAAAAAATTAATCACAAGAGCAAAAATATCATGTGCCCCCTTGAACATCCATCAATCAAAACTTATTTTATATATACAATTTACCAATTTTGGTAAAACATATACTTGTTTTGTTTTTTCCACCAATTTAAGTAATATCTTATAAGAAAATTATTTCTTCAAAGGGAAAACAACTCAAATACACAAATGTAAAATTGAATGTTTAAACCAAACATTTTCCACAAATTGCAAGGGTGATTGATTTTTCATAAATAAAAGGCCAAGGCTTTGAAAAAAATCTTTTTATTGCTCATCATACTTTTAAAAAGGATCTTTGACAACAAAAAACTTAGATATTACATTGCTTGACACATTAAACCTTTTCTTTGTTGGTTGTCTTTGAAAAGTTCCTTTTCATAGACCATTTACCTCTTCAATTTTTTTGACAATTACAACATGATTCCCATTCACATGTTTTTAAAAGTTGTTATGTTTTATAATATGTTATAAGTCCATTTCTTTCTTTGTTGCTTAGATTAAAAGCATGCAGAGGATTATTGTGGCAAAACAAACATTTCATGACTTGAAGGTTTCTAGGATCAACTTATTTGTCATCATTTAAACACTAAAAACCCAACAAATTGCATTCCTATTATGACCTCTCCATATATATTTTTTGAACATGCAATTTTTGAAGGTTTGTTTCCATTTCCTTTTTAAAATTTGTTTATGTTATTTCTTTTGTTGATTTTTTTTTCTATTTAAAAATTTGCATTCAAAATTTCATCTTGCATATTCCATTAGTTGAAATAAATTTCATTTTCACCATCAATTAAAACTACATTTTCATTTTGATCACTTGATTCCATTTCTCAACATATATTAGATAGGTTGGAGGAATTTTTTAAAAATAAATATAAAATTTGAAAAAATTACAGGTTTCAATTTTTATTGCCTAATTTATGCAAAGGCTAGTAAACAAAAATTATCAAAATTATTATAAGCAAATAAGGTAGTTGCAAGCATTAACAAGACTAGTGGGTGCCCGTGACCTTCGACCACTGTGAAGTCCTCCAGTTTCTTTAAACTTGGTTCATGTTTTAGTTATTTTTAGAAACTTTTAACTTTTTTTTTAAAAAAAAATTTATGTGTTTTCTATTTTTATTATTATTTTTTATAATAAAAATAAAGTGTTTCTTTTTCATTTTTATATATATTTTTATTTGGATGCAAGTTTGAAGTTTGGAAAAAGAAGACACACCTCATTCTTTTTCAAGTAGGGTTTTTCTTCAATATTTATAAGTTTTATTTTTTCTTATTTTTTACTCTTTATTTGGTTTCTTCATTTTTGGAAATTTTTCTTTTAAAATTATTTTACTGTATTTCCCTTTCCTTGTTTCATTTGTTTCCATTCCTTTTTTATAGTTTTTGCGTTTTTACTTTTTTTTTGGTTTACGTTTATTTCATGTTTTTATTTTTTCTATTCTTATTTTGTCTATCTTCATTTTTTTTATTTTTATGTATTTATTTATTTTCTTTTTATTTTCTTTTTAAAAAAATTCTAGTTTTTTTAATATGTTCTATAATGAAAATAATTTTTTTTTAAAATTGTATTTTTGTTTGATTAGATGCAGGTCCCCTGGTTTTCCCCAAGGATTTCTTTAATAGAAATGGCACCTCGCCTGGCCCCCTGCAACGGCTACCCTGGCCGCCCTACCTTGCCTGTCACCACAGACAGATAGACATCACAGGGAACGGGCAGTGATTGGAAGAATCTTCCAGGCACTGCCCACACAAACAGACAGACATTGTTGCTTTAATATATAGGATTTTGGAAGTAAATGCTATGCCAAAAAAATGTCTTAATGTGGGAAATCTTTTGTGCGAGTGGGATTTTAATCCTACACATGACACACAACACATAATATGTCAAATGATTAACATGGATAATTATTTTTCCTAAAACATGACTAATTAAAATAGAAAGAAAAATTGAAAAAAAATTTGAAAACACAATTAAGACAATAGAAATGAAAAAATAATTTGAAAAGGAAAAAAGAAAAACACCTAAACTATACAAAATACCTTGGAGTCGAAAAAAATTGTCTTCTTCCACACATACATAGAAAAATGCGAAGGGAAGTACCAATCTTAAAAGGACCAAAGAACACCAATAATGCATAATAAAAAAACATTGATGAACAACAAGAGTGAACAAAAAAAAGGCGATGAAAAGCACCAAAAGTTAAAAACGTGCTTAAATTAAGCAAGGAAGCACCAACGAACACTAAGAACACACAACAAGAATGCATAGTAAAGAGGTGTTGATGAGCAATAAGAGCACATAATAAGAAGCCAAAAAACACCAACAAAACATAACAAAAAAGCACCAATAAGCAACAAAAGTAGACAACACAATAAAAAAACAACAACGAGCAACAAGGACATGTAATACATTGTACATCAAGGAGGCACCAATGAACAACAAGAACACACAACACAAGGAGGCACCCACAAGCAACAAGAGCATTCAACACAACAAATAAACACCAACAAGCATCAAGAGCGCATAGCAAGGAAACACCAATGAGCAACAAGACCACACAATGTAGAGGTGTCAATGATTAACAAGAGCGCATGTCAACTAATAAGAGTGCACAACAAAAAGGAATTGATGAACACAAAGAGTGCACAACAAGGAAGCGCCAACAAACATGAAGAACAAACAATAAGGAGGTGCCAATGAACAACAAGAATGCACAACAAAAAAACACCAACAAGCAACAATAATGCGCAACATATGAACAACAAAAACACATAGCAACAAAACACCAACAAATAACAAAAGCTCACAATAATGAAGCACCAATGACCAACAAGAGCACATGATAATGAAATGCCAACAAACAATAAGAACACACATCAAGAAAGCACTAATGAACACCAAAAAAGCGTAAGAAGATTAACCAAAGAAAAAAAAACGCTTAATCACACTCCAGAACACTAAAAACTTTCCATATTTATAAGGAGAGAAGAAAAGGGGGTAAGGGGTAAAGGGTGGCTTCACCTCATGCTGCAAACCTAATTTTTATTTTTATTTTTTCTAAGGCCTACCTACCACAACCAACAATACATTTACTACTTATTGACACCTTGACCCTGCTAATTTTTTACACCTTGACAGGGTAGGAAAAAAATTAATGGAAAGGATTCAAATGGGCGGTTTTCAACCCAGTGAGAACCTCTAGACGGGTTTCAAAAGGGGCATCACCCTTGGTGATACCTTGAGAAATTCAATGTGAGAACCAGCTTGAAACCTGACCGGTTTTCACCACTTTTCTGATACCCTCCCAACACTGATCCTTACCCCACGCATGATGGCTATTGGAGGGCCAATTCATTCACAATAATATTGAGATAGATAAATAGTAAACACATACCCACGAACAAAAATTCCTTGGATGTAAAATCAAAATTTTCATTAATATCCGAATAACCCTAATTTGGTCATGCAGTTTGTGTTGTTTGGTACCTAGGGTTTCATACTCTCGTGTATGCGCGCGCGCAGTTTTGCCTGCTTGCTTGGCCTTGTTTGTGTTGGCGCGAGTTGGATGCATGTTGCGTAGTTGATATTAGCATTGCCGGCTCTCGTTATGCCAAAAACTGCTGCTGCTGCTGCTCCTGCTGCTGCTCAGAGGGGCGCTCTGCAGGGCTCGTTGCATCTCCGATCTCAGGAAGAAAGCATCGTCCCCTGTGTCACCTGACGACGATCAGTCTCAATTGGCTCCGGGTACTGGCTCTCCCAAGGTACGTTTAGTGGCTGGCGTATTAAATCTTTGGCAACAACTCCTGGTCTGGGTTCTCTTAAGTGTTTGAACACCTATATGAGTCTGGTTTGTCGTTAGCTGTGGCTGATTCGAACTGGTTTTAGGTTGCGGTAACTTCATGGCCTTGGGCTTTCGTCCATGGTCTAAATTACGTGCTGTTTTTTCTTTTTGTGTGGGGTTAGGGATCGCATTAGGAGTAGGCGAGGCTGCCGTAATGTCCATTTTAGGGTTTTTTCCCAATAAAGAAGGTTTTGAAGTCACGATACCTCGGTTAGGGTTAGGAACTGTCCTCGTTCTTGGAAAAGGAGTCAGGCCCTAAGGGCTAAGAGACAGTCCTGATGCTTGCCCGTAGAGGAGGATGCATTTTTTTCGTCTTTGTTCTGGAGCCTCCTGCTATTGTGTTCCAGCAGCCTCTTATTGTTTCCACTTCTGTTTCTTTGTAATGAGGAAATGTCATGTGTGGCACAGAAGGCGAACAATGGAAGGAAGATCTCAACGAATGCTGAAAACAGAACACAAAGCAAAAAACAGTGGTATTGTTGGCATGCTAGAGAATGCAGGCATGAAAGATTGATAGGCTCAGATGGGCTCGTGGCATGTTTTTCTTTCTTTCTTTGGTTAATTTGTTATGTGCAGAATCAGAGGCAGGGAGTATTGGTAGACAGGCATGGTTTTGTTTATGTATTCTTTTGGTATGGTTATGTTTTGGACATTTTTTTGAGCATTTGCTGTCAATCCATGAGGGGATGCCAGGGCATGGGTATAGCTGACTGTCCAATGCAAGATGAAGACTGTGTGCACTACTGGACCAACATTAAAACACACAAGAGATGATATTGGAGCTTGTTGAAATTGTCTTCACTGTGGTACAGTTAAATATGTCACATGACAAACATGTATCTCACAAGAACATTCTTGACCTTGTGCAGGAGATCAACGTGCAGGCAGCTGCTAACATCATTGTTGTAATGTTTGATGCTAAGGTATGCTTTGTTGTTGTGAAGTGAGCTGGGATTGCATGTCTTGCTTTTCCACAATAAAGGTCATTGTCAACCTTTAGAGTCATGCCTGAATGAACACATGGAAGTATTGACGAGGTTTTGTGGTTTGCTGTGTAGGTTTGAATGGGGATCTGCCACAGCCAATCATGCTGAAGAAGGATAATTGTGACAAAGTGAAGGGTGTGTCACTCTGCAGGGAAATCATATCAAGGCCAGGGAAGAGCCAAAATCTTTGCCTCCAACATGCTAGAATGGATGATTATTGATTGTTAAGACAGTGCCCCAGGTTGGTGGGCTAGAACCAAAGGTTCCAGTTCTTTGGACCCAAACTGGAACCAGGATCTAACTTTGCAAGTGGGGTCAAAATCTGGAATCAGCCTTCTGCTGCAGAAGCAGTGGGTTTAGCCACCTCTTGACTTCCCCCTTCCAGACCCACCTCCCATTCCCACTGCTGACTTGTTACAAGCATTTTGTTGTTGGGTTAGGATCTCCATTATCTGAACCTAGTCTTCAACATCTGACTTGTAGCAATTGAACTTGGTCCTCTTCTTTTGTACTTCCACTTCTTGTCCAGATTGGTGCCCATTCTAATAAAGTTTGCCAGGGTTACATCAAATCAGGGACTGGAACAAAAGGCTGTCTTCAAAATCTGGAACACTATTGATTACCCCTATGTGGGCATTGAGATGTCTTAGCATAAATTCTTACTTGTATATTGAAAAGCTAAAATGAAGTTTACTTTGTGAAGCTTGTTGTGACTTGAATCACGATGACAACCCCTTTAATCAGGTATTTATCTTGAATTCTTATTGGACATCATGACTGAGTCTTCTTCTTGTTGCCTCCAGAAACCAATGTTTCATGTCTTATATGATTGTTTGCCTGAAATTTGAGCAAATTGAATAAAGAGATTTAAGCCTCCAAATTTGACCTATTACTAAGTAATGTAATACTTGAAATTGACACTAAAAATAAAGTGTCTTCTTATAAAGTCTATTGGTTAACTTAATAGTTTGCACCCAAGGCAATGTTTTTAATGGATGTTTCCAATTACATTGTTTGTTCTTTCCTCACTCTCCTTCTCTTTCATGGGCATACATTTCCTCTTTGTTTCTCTCTCTCTTCAATTCATTCATGAGCAAATGTTTATTTCCTTTCTTAATAGAAAATAAGGTAACCATTAAAATGGATCACTTCAAAGATCAAGTGCATCATTTAAATGGTTATGTTTAAAAAATAAGTTCAAAAAAAGATAAAAGGCAATGAAAAAACATAGCATAATTTTTTTAAACTCCAGTTGTGAAATATAAGGGGCAAAGGTTTTTGAATAATAATCACCTCTACTTCTACAAAGGCTAAAACCTCTAGGAACTTCAACATGTTGTCCCAAAGAAGTTTGAAAAATGGAAGCATTGATAGTTGTGTAGCTCCATCCAAGGGATTATCATCGCAAATCAGAATTTAATGTTGGCATTTACTGGTATGGAAGAGGTAATGGAGGTGAGAAATTATGAATTGGATGATGAGCATTTAAAAAAAGGTAGAAGATTGGTGAAGGTAGCCAAAAATTAGATCAAACACTAGGACTAATGAAGTAAGCAAATATTTAAGGAAAAAGGTAACGAATGTGTGATGAGCAATATCTATCTATGAAGCAAGGTAGTTTGTTTTGTTTTTCTTGTTTTGTAACTATGAGATCCACCAAACCAAGGTGTTTTAGATTGTGTTCAGGGTATCCTTGGAAAGCTCTTGGCAAAGAGGGGTGCATTAGCTTGGTTTCATGACGTTTGGACTTGTGGTGTAAAAGTTCTTGAAGATTGAATGATTTTTTCATTGAAAATTAAATTAAATCATAACTGAAAATTTTAGAGGAATTGGGATGTGCCTTTGGTGTTGTTGGAAATATTTTGAAGATCAAGATTTAATGGAATACATTTCATAAGATTTAAAATTAGGATAGGGGAGATATTGAATTTTGAATGATTTTTTGCATTGAAAATTCAAAGAAATCACAAAAACCAGGTTTTGGAAGGAAAAATTAGTTGCATTGGTCGCACTTGAAGGTCCACTGTTCAATTCAAGTATGAGAAATTGGGATGTCCTTTTGGTATTGTTGAAAAGATTTCAATGAGTAGGTTTCAATGGAATTTATTTCATAAGCTTTGGATTTAATTAAAATGTGGGAGATATCTAATTTTAAGTGATTTTTATCATCGTAAATTCAAATAAATTATAAAGAACCATGATTTGAAAGAAAAATTAGTTGAGATCATGGTCACATTTGCATGTCATATTTAATTCTTCAAAATTTTGATATAAATTGTACAATTTAAGGTTTAATTTAGCCCTAAATTTAAAACCCTACCAAAAAAATCATATGTTGAGTTTCCTAATTTTGAAATGGGTTCACACTTGGGCCAACAACATAGACCACACTATAACTTTGATGTTTTCATTAATGGGTAGGCATGTATTGGATGGGTGATTAGAATTAGTTGTGTAGTAGTGTTAACAATTACAATCAATCTAAAGTTTTGATTGGTGATGAGGTATCGTGACAAAAATAAATTTGTAACTCCTTTTTCCCATTTTTGAATGGAGGCTTGCAACTTCTATAAAAATAATATGTGGCTAGTGAATGTTTGTGGATTTTTTTTCTAAATTTTTCATTATTAAGTGTGAATTTTGTTCAATTTTGTTCAATTTTGTTGGTGTACACTATCTCATCATAAAATAATCAAATGCGTAGTAAGAGGATGAATAAAGGTGTGTGAAATGCATTTGATTATTACAAATCATGTGTTGAGGAGGATATTGTGCAAAACAAAGGTTGGGTTATGGTTTATGATGTTCATACCCTAAGAAAGGAAAGATCTACCCCTCCTTCCATATTTCATTACAATATGTATAAAAGGCCTTCTAAGCCAAATTAACATACATGGGTAAACATTTGTAAATTAAAAAGCCACATGAAATGTAAAAGTATTTACTATACTTTAACATCATTAAAATCATGTTGAATTCCAAAGTTATGTGAATGTTTAATAGATTTATACCATACAATATTTAATTATATCAATGTAGCATGTGGATATATTTTTAAGTAATACAATGAATATAAAATATCCAAAAACATTTTATAAAACTTTGTAACCAATGTTTGATTTATTATTTTAATATTGTTTCGACATTATTTAAGTAGTTTTGGTCAATCTTAAACAACCACATCACTTGTTGATACAAATTCAAGACTCTTAAAGTGCACCCCCAATTCATTAATCTATAAGTGTACCCACATGTCAAATGCAACCAACCATTAATTTGAAAAATTAAAGATGTCAACCAAAGTTTTCAAAGAATATAAAATGTTTGACTGTTAAATCATTCAAGGTTATAATTACTTAAAATCAAACACCCAAAGGAAATTTGGTGCTACGAGTGAAATAAATTATCCCATACAAAATGGAGGGTGTTGGGCACAAATCACCAAGGCACCCTAAGAATTAATAGCAAGAATAATGATGAAAATACAAAAGCAATATTCATAATTTTAAATTTTGAATATTTTTTACATGCTAACTTAAAATCAATAAAAAAAAAAAATCAACTATTCTTGATCAATTTGTGAGAACTGATGAACTTTTAATGCTCAAAGTTATTGAAGCAAATTAAAGAAATGACTTCAACTTTTTAAAAATAAAACTAAAAATGGTGCCTTACAAGTTGAATCATTTGAAGCTCATATGTAAGGTTTTCCAAAATGATGTTTGTTGTGTAACACATTTACCTAAACATGTAAAACTTTGGAAAATTCCTATTAATGAATTAACTTGATTTTTTTGTTACAACCTTGAGTTGATCCTAATGATTTTGACATGAGTTTGATGATAATGAAATTAAATAAAACAACAAAATTAGCCCAAATGACAAAATGTGAACAATCAAATCAACTTGCACAACTTTGTCATAATTAATGACATTTTAACATGTTTTTTGTATCCACTAGAAATAAAGGAGTCCTTGGAACTTTATAGGAATGTTATTGTTTATGAATGGGCAAGCAAGGCAAGGGCACCAAAGGATTTACATCAAGCTGATATAAAGCTTCATAAAGCAAGATTGAGGGAGTAATTGTGCATGAAAACTAAGGACAATTGACCTATGGTAAGTTCTTGCGTATGAATCAAAACAAGTGGGGGAGAGGCCTTTGGAAAGTACTTTTTGAAATACCTTGAAGTTGCCTTTTGCATCATAAACATATTCATCTTGGGTGAATGCTACCATCTGACAACACATAAACAAACATTTTTCATTTATCCAATAGGCAATTTTCCTATATACATCACACATTGATAATAGCTCTTATATTGGTTGATGGAAATGGAGGCAACTCAAAATGGTTTTTTGAATACTTGAAGGGCTTTCTTAAAAACAAAGTCACATTATTCACTCTTGCCATTAGAAACCATTTTATTGCTTTGTTAACCATACAACTATATTTCCTTTTAGTTGACGAATTGTAATTGAAGCAAAGAAAGTTGCTTGGATGTCCCATATAATCAATCATGTGGCAAAAATGAACTTGGCCCTAGATATCAAAACTTGGACACAATAAAAAAAACTTTTAGATCATTAAGTTTTATGGTCAAAGTTGTGGAGAGCTGACTGTTGAATTCTTGCCATTTGCCTCCAGGTTCTTGCAGTGAAGAAGCTAGACACATCAGCACCTCTAGTCCAGAATGAACATGACTTTTTAGGGCTTGTGGGCAACATTGCATGCCTTTGGCATGCCAACATTACTGAGTTGGTGGGGTATTGTGTGGAACATGGACAATGGTTGCTGGTTTATGAGTATATGAGCACCACAGCAATGAAGATACTGTAAAGTGCCCTTTCATTGCAACCAAGTATGATCATACTCACTTGATCATTGCAAATTTGACTCACAAATTTGCAATGATCAAGAGAGTTGATCTGGAAATTTGTGGTTCCTGCCTTGTCGATAGACCTGTACTCTGGAGCTTGCCTCCATTGCTAGGGTGACATCTGTGCTATTGAATGGAGCTGGTGAATAAATGGTTGGCCTTTGGGACAGTAGCTTGCAAATACATTGCCATGCATTGGCTAGGTCTGGCATTGTGAGGAAGGTCCTGAGCCTCCTCACAGATACCATGTCTCAAGTTTATTTAGTTGGATGTAAGGATTGAAATTATGACATCAATCCTCTAAGAGTAATTTGACAAATTGTTGAACTTGGGAAAAGCTACAGCTTTTCCTTATTAGGGAGGTGTGATTAATAATTCAAGGAATATTAAATGCCTGTCTCGTGTAAGATGAAACTGCATATCAACAGAAGTGCTTGAAGTATATTTGTTTGATTTACGTTCTACAATTCCTGGGTGGCAATGTACAGGCACCTGCATGAAGTATGCCTACCAGCAGGTGTGCACCATAAGTTCAAATCTCAAAAATATCCTGCTGGATGATGAGCTCAAGCCACACCTCTCTGACTGCAGAATTGCAGATCTCTGCCCCCTTGGTTCAGATCACCAGGTATATGTTTCTGTCTCTCAGTCAAAAGTCTTAGGAAGGAACCTCTTCATAAATGTGTAACACATAAAAATGCATGAATTTTGCCCTCCTGTGTCAGAATTAGTGCAAGCCCTGGTCCAGCTGAAGCAACAAACAAGTTTGAGCAAACACAGGTCTGGAGATGACTTTGGCCTGATAAATCAAGGCATTGATCGCCATGAGACCATGGAGATCTCTGGTTGAAAATCTTCACTTTGTTTCCCAGTTTTCTGCAAAAATTGCAGGAGTTTCTTTTCGCTTGGTTTCTAGACAAATGTCTTCTCCACTAGAATCTATTTTCAGAAAGGAGTGCCCCTTTGGACTTCATCTGTGTCACTTTTGGGTGGATTTGCCAGTGCTCACAGGAGTAATAGGATCAAAGTGCTGGTGCAGCTGATTCTGTTTAATGGTATCAACGACCCTGTGTTATCATCTAAGATGATTGCAGATGATTGCATACCAATCCCAGTGTGAGTGTCATCTACCATCCTCGTGATGTCTTCCTCCAAATTGGTGGTGCTAGTGGAGGAGGTTCTAGGTCATGATCTTCTACTGAGATGATATCCAATGCTCAGATTACTTTGAACATGATGCACACATGGATTAGTCACAAGATATAGCCAGCAAAAGCCAAGCGATTTTAAGTAAATGCAAGAAATTGCAGTTAAATTATATTTGCCTGTAGCAGTTGCAAAATTTGTGCCAAGGGTTTCAGAAATTATCTGGTGCTGAAAGCAGATCATAGTCTAGAGCATCATCATTAGAATTGAAATAATGTGGTCTTGTAGCTATCACTCTTTTTCCTGGAAATATTGCATTTGAGTAGGCAGTTTCTTAGTGGAACTTTACTTTTGACATTGTTTTTGCACGCTATTTGGTTTCTAGTTCAGCTGAACGATTATGATACCAATACAAAACAGTTATAAGAAAAGAAAGTGTGATCATTTCCTTGACAATTGCCTGTGTTTTTCGAAAGATGTGATATTTTCAAATGTGTTTGATTGATTCCTAGTTCAAACTGAACTGTTCCAATACATATAGATGCAGTTATAAGAAGAGATACCATGTATACCAAATATAATGTTGGACGGATCTAGGGTTTCATTTGTCAAGTGTCAAGACAAATGTTCATGGTGAAAAATGGTTCACCCTTAATGTGCTTTCACCTATAATTAGTATTTAACTCTCAAGTCGAACTTACTTATCAACTTTTCAAAAACAAAAATCAACTTGCCCATCTTTTCAAGAGTGTTTTCTCACAATTCTAATTTTATTCTGAATCTAACAAAAAAATAATTCCAATGTATGTTTCATTGGAATTATAAAATTTGCATAGGAGAATTTATTGTTCCTTAGTTGTGGGCCAGTGGATTTTACCAGCAATGGTAGAATTGATGTAAGATGAACTAAAAATATCATCATCATTTATTACATTTTTGCTACAATTTCAACAAATTGCATCATATTTAATAACATTATCATGTTTCATACACAAGATGAAGTTGAACAAATGATGTTTTGGGGACAATGTGGATGGTTGTTTGAAAATGTGATATGACTCCTTTGTGGACCTCACATGACTAATAATGGTTGGACCACAAGTTGCGTCAACTCCCCAAAATTTTCCAAAATAAAATTGGTGAAGGTTTTAAACAAACTTAATTGGCCCCACATGGTTGATAGGATGTCCTTGACACCTACATTAAGGTCAACTAGTTGTCCATTTCCCTCTTCCAATTATGTTAGCATGAAATATTCTTAAAAATTGACTTATGCAATTATGATTTGTATTGTTGTTGAATCCTTTGTTTTAATCTCATCAAGTAATTCCTTATCATTGTTTGAAAAATTTGAGTTGAGGTTTTAAAAAACAAATTTCACACGTATCTTAAAAAATCAAATCAAATGGTATTCACAAAATTTTTTAAAAATGTAGAGAAAGGAGAATCAAGAACCCAAAAAGGTTTAATCAAATGAAAATTTTAAAAACCAAAAAAACAACTATAGTGAAATGAAAATCACAAACCTTTAAAAAAGTAAAGTGAAATGAAAAATACAAAACCTTATGCCAATATCAAGGCAAATGAAATGGTATATGACATTTGAGAAAAATAAAAATAAAATGAATTCTTTGGGCTTAATATATTCCTTTTTATATTAAAAAATGCCCTAGGTTAAAAGAGATCCAAAGTGGTTGAACCCCCCAAAACCCTAACCATTGAAAATAGTTCCAAGCCCAAACCTTCCTTTGGTTCTCCACTAAACCCTACAACATATCCAAAATTAAAAAAACCTTCCCTATGAAAGTTAGCCTAATTTTATAGATATTTTTATTATGTAGTTTGTAAAATTTCCTATTAACATCAATATGTTATTGAATAAAACCATTGCAATTATTAAACAACAAATTAATGATGGACAAGACCCATGTAAATGGACTTCAAGATGAGCAACTTGAAACCACACATTTATGGGTGTTTATATTGTGCATGGAAACAAGTGCAAGGAATGGAGGAGATTATTGTGAAAGCTTGGGATAAGACAAGGTTTGCTCGACCATTCTAGAATGAATTTCAACTAATTATGATGGAAGCAAATGTGATCAAATTGTTGTTCAAAATCATGCTAGACATTGAAGACCATAATGAAACATACATTGATACTAATCCAACAAAAAAAATAGTTGTAGTCATGGAAAAATGTTTATAAATAGATGCAATCACAACATCAACGTTGAATGTAACAACATGATGTTCAATTTCTAGTTGTAGGACAAGATTGAAGCAAATGGCTAAAAAACATAAAACATTAGTATGAATTTTTACCTACATTTGATTTTTGAAATAATGTCATGGGTTATTTGGGCTTAGTTGGGTTTCCTTAGCAACCTCCATCATAATATGGATTTTCACATAAAGTGACTAACTTTAATATCTACAATGTTGAAGTTAGACCCTTGTGAACTTGGAAGATGTTACACAAGCCTAAATCTATTATGACAAACTTGAGGAAAATAAATGAATATGTTTTGCAAATGAGAAGAACAACATAAAAGTGGTAGCAACTTCCATCTATTGTAGGTTTAGATGTTGTTACACTACTGTTTATTTGAATTGTTGCATATACAATCTTGATGGGCAAGTTCCCAAATTTTTGCACACCATGGTTATTGTTGCCATTTATGAGTTTTCATGGGTGCAGTTTGAATCAATACCTACAAAAAAAAAATTATGCACATAAACATACACCCAAGTAGTTCAAGAAGAAGAAGAATAATAAATCAACCCAACCCAATGCAACATAAGATCATTTCTTTTTGGACCCAAACAACAATAATAGGCTTGGAAGAAGAAAAACTTATCTTTTTTTTCTCCCTTTTTGAAAAAGCTTGGTTGACATGATACAAAATATGGGTGCAAAGAAGAACTAGGACCTAGGATGATGGATGCAATGGTTTTTCTTTTTCTTTTGGATGTACCTAAACATTGTGTTCATCCCAAAATAATGGGTCCTCTTGGAGCTCGAAATTCTATTGTTATTGTACATAACAATTGTTTATAACATTATTATAGAATGGCAACTTGAACTCCCATCACAAAGACATGTTTTGCAAGAACTTTGAAGCCAACAACAACAACTTGATTATTGATTTAACCCATTCCATAAAAGTTTGTAGCAATGACAATAGCAAGTTTGCTTGTAGTTGTCATTGCTCCACTATATTTCAAAGGCCTAGAAACACTAAAAGGTGTGGTTGTTACGATGGTGTTAGTATGGGAGCTTGCATGAAGACACGTTGCAACTACATCCATATACATAAACGAAGGAAACTTTTTCACCAAGCTCCCCATCATTTGCTTGCTCTTCCTTATAACGAAGAAAACATTTTTTTCTAGAGTACATAATACAATAGTTGCAACAAATGTGTTGTTGTTTTCAAGGATGGGAGTGAACATTTTGGTTGTTGTGGAGTTGTTATTGACTATGTTCAAACCAACACAAAGTTTACACAAGCAACAATATACTTTCAAAACTAAGATTAAATTAAGTTCCTAGCAACTTTCGAACCAGTCCATAGCTCATGATCATGTGTAAAAAAAGCATGGTGGCAATCTTTCCATTAGGTTTAGGTTTTTAAAAGTTTCACCAATGGAAACTTGTAATTTTTTGAAATTTTGACATTTAGGGCAAGTATTTTTTTAATTTTGTAATAATTTTGTAATAATTTAATTAATGTTGAATCCATTCAGCTATTATAGTATGCATGTCTGCCCATCCAAAAATATTGTGGCCCCAAAAAAAAACTTTTTTACTTTGACTATAAAAAAAAAGCATTTACACCCATCAAAAAAATTGTGACCTAAAAAAATTAAAAATTTCACTTCAACAATGATTTATAAAAAAATAATTATAAACATAAAAAAATAATGATTCCAAGAAATAAAAAAACACTCTTGAATAAAGAAAAAAATAAATCATCTCTACCCATCAAAAAATTTCCCCACACCCTGATAAATAGAAATTCACTTTTAAAAATGAAAAAAAATCTTTGCCCATCAAAAACATTGTAACAAAAAGAAAAAAGAAAAAACTTAGAAACAAGGTGTCATAAACATGTAGGGTGTAGTATAGTATTAATTGTTTAAAACCATGTGTTTGAAGGGTTTTTTTTTTATTTTGGTTTTTTTCAGAAAGTAATGATTATTGTAATTGTATGCAATATGTGTAGTTACTAATTAAGTTATTTTCTGAAATTTCATTTTCCAAGAACATATTTCATAAAAGTGCTGGAAATTCAAAATTCAAAACCATTGATAATATATTTTGAAATCATTCAAAATATTTTCTAATATGTCCTATCTATTGAAAACTATGTCCACGACGATGGTATCTTATGTACTAAGCCACCTCCATCGTAATGAATGTTTTAATTTCTCATTGTTTGTAATGCTAAATCAATTGATTTTGAAATTTGTGAACGAATTTGTCTTTTAATATTTGTTATACAATATGGAAACATTTGGAAAAAAAATTGAAATGAATGTAATGAATATGAAATATTGGAAATCACTTTTAACATGTTATAAGATGTGTGTTTTGTTGGGTAATGGACTCCTTGAAGGACTTCACCTTAATTAGATTATGGAGTGGTCACAAGGATTCATCCACATGGGCGTATTTGGTTCATTTAAGCAAAAATGCACCTTTATAAAAAAAATTGAAACTAATGTTTAGATGTATGTGAATATGTGTTTAATTTGTTAATGTAATGAAACAAGGCACATAATATGATAACCTAAATGCAATGTAAATAGGTTTATGGTCTGACCACTAAGCTTGAGTAAATTTTGAATGACATTGTTGTGTTGGTGCATTTGTCCATATGTGGTCTATTTGTGTTTTATTAATGGTTGTGTATTCAAATAATAAAAGTTTGAATTTTTGTGTATTCATGATGTTATGTAATGTCATGGATTGACATGTTTATGTTAAGATATCAACATTGAAATCTCCTATGATGATCATTAGAATGTTTCGAGACATTTGTTTTATGATAGTTTCTAATATGCAAGAAAAATAATTTATTTACATTTTAGGTGGCTTGTAGACTACAATTAAATACAATGTTTCTTGTGTTTTATTGTTGAAAAATGCAATAATGAATTTAGCATTAACATTTGTCAATGAATTTGTTTGTGTCAAAGTTACCATTTCATCATATAGTACCATAGTTCCATGTTCATCATAACAAGAGACGATGTTGGATTTTTTATTTATTACAAGGTATAACTTCTTATTTGCTTGAATAATTTTTACTCTATTTTCATTCAAACAAAAAATGTGTGATGAGAATAAATTTGGATCTACAAGGACATCACGAAAGTGTGATTTTAAAGAACGAGTATAAAGGGATTGTATGACTGTGAATTTTTCAAAACAAGATTTAAAATGGGAGTGTTAATTGGTATCATGTAGTAGTTTGGAGTCAATACATTTCTTGTTTAATAAAATGATCTATTTGAAAAAAATTAATCGACAATGGAAACAATAAATATGAATTTTCTTTGTAACGAATTTGAGATTATGTTGTATATGTTAAACCTTGTTTTATTACACTAGTAAGGTCGAATGTTAAAAATGTTCAAGGGTTAAACCTTGTGCACGGTGTATTGTGCGTATTGCAATTAATTGGACAAGAAATTGGATTCTTATAATAATGTGACATGGCTTGTTACCTATTTGTATTTCAAGCTTTTGTTCAATTGGTGTTTGGTTTTTGTTAGGTGCAGAAAATTCTTTGTATATGTGTGAATTTTCTAACCCGGTGTTGAACCAAATGTGAGGATTATGGAAATTGATCCATATCCAAGGTTTTGAAACATTTTTGTATATTCTTTTCGAATGTTTCATTAACACTATTAACAAGACCATTTAATGTGTGATAATTTCTAATGCATAGTTCCACTAACATATGTTTTTTAAGGAATAATTCATGATGGAGTCCAGATGTTTAGTTCAAAAGATCTAATAGTTGAAAGCAAATAGGACATGTGTTTAATTGAATGTCTTGTGCTACAAACTTGAATGTTTCACCCAATGTGTTTTTATTATGTTTGGTTATTTCAGCATTCATATAGAACAAATATGGCAAGGTGGTATCTATTGGTGGCATTTTCAAATAAATTTGGTTAACGAAGTTTATGTCATCATACATTTTTGAAGCTATTCCAAATCAATTTTAAATGTTGATGATAATTGTGTTGTTTTGTCACATGATTTGTTTCAATTCATAACATTTTACATGTTCATTCCAAACATTTGTTCCAAGAATGTTAAACTCATCCAATTATGGTTTTAAAATCCATGAATTTCAAACTAGTGGAGCTTGGTAGAAATCACTTGACATAATAATGTCTAAACCACCCATTAAATTGTCATGAACTTGTTTTATTGCACATAATATATGGTCAATGAACAACGATATTCTTTTACCAACTAATTAAAGATATTTCATTATTATTAATGATTGCAATTGAGTATATGTTTTAATTGAAATATTACATCTTTCATCATTTAATGCTTTAAATTTGTTGATTTTTTAATTTATTAAGACTGCAAGTGCAGAATGTATTGTGGTACTGTTAATATTAAATGTTATTTTTATTGTGTATGTTAATTTCATTATTGTTGGTTTCAAAAGGTCATGATTATGTGTTTCTTGTGTGTAATAATATAACATGATTTGAATCATGCACATTAATGTGAATGTTTTTCTTATTCATACACCTCTAGTGAAGAAAATGCATAAAGGATTTAATGGTGTCTTTTTTTTAAAGAACAATGTCATCAACAAATGTTCATTTTTCATTATTAAGTTTTTTGCAATTCTATTGAGATTAATTCGTATAATAAACGTTCATCAACATTATTGGAATCAATATATGTTTTTAATCTTATTTTCAAATATTTATATATATTTTTTGTGTTATTCCCATATTTTAAATCATATGGTTTGATTTCTTTAATATTAGTAAATACAATGGATTTTTCTTTGGATTACTTACGTCAATAATTATTTCATTTGAAAAAAAAATTCCCATCCATTTATTTTGTGTTTTTGTGTGTATTTTAAAATTTGTGATTATAAATAATCCCATTCATTATTATACTCACCATTTTCATTGAAATTATGTACAATTTTTTTGGGGTTTTTTAAAACATTTTTTAATTGATGTACGCATCGTTCCATGAAACACAATTCTTTTTTTAATTTGTTTCTATTTCATGAAAAGGTTTGAACAATAGCAATAATTTTTTATAATGATTTCAAGGGTCTTTATGTAAATTAAATGACGCCCAATGAATAATTTTACTATATTTATATTTTAATGATTTTTAGTGTTATGTTTAACAACATATTCTGTTGGAGAAATGTGGTCCAAAGATTGAGGTCATTTTTTGTATTTATTGACTACTAGTTTATGATGAATTTTAGTTGAGGTTGGAAACAAATTATGTAACATTTTTTACGGTAATACAATGAAAGCTTTGTCATGTTTTTCACATGTGTTTACGAATTGAAATGATTTTGTTGAATGATATAATGAAACTAATAATGATATGTGTATAGCTTGTTACACAAACATTTGTTGTGCATTTAAGAATGTTGTTCCTAGCTTTTTAATTTGTTCATGTTTACATTTAAAAAAAATTGATTACATTTTTTTTGTTACAAATTTATCCACTTTTGTTAAATAAGAAGTAAAGTAAGTTGTAGTTACATATGGATTTAAGATGTATTATGCATATGTATTTGCTTCCCACAAAGGTCTAGCTACATGTATACTAAATGAATTTGTTCGTATGTCACATGGTTTATGTTTTAATAACAATGTTGGTTTTTGCAAAGTGCACCATAATGTAAGGTAAATATCTTTGTTCATTTGTAAATTTGAAATGAATTCATTGAAAGAATTTTCGTGGCCTAACCCCATGTTAATAAGTTTTTCAAATATTTGAATTGTTATTTGAAAAAGGTTTTGTGTATGTTTGTTTTCATTCAATCGCAATAACATTTTTTTGCATTTCATTGAAGGTTTTGGAAATTCAAATCAACAAATCAATTGACCTTTTTCCCTACATGTTCATTTGTGTTTATGTATTTACATAATTTGTGATTGATTTTTCAAGACTATTTGATCTATTGTTAAATATTTATTGATAGATTTTTTGACTTGTTCGTTTGAAGAAATGTTGTATTGTGGGGCATCTTTTATCCATGGTAATCCATGGTCATGTGCTGGACCTATTGATTGAAATTTTGTCACAAAAAAATAATCTTGTATTTCACCAAACATGATAGAATTTTTTTTTTAAATTTCAAAAACTATTCATTCTATGTGCATATTATCGCACACAAATAACATAATCATTTCTAACAAGTTCTTTAATGATTGGTAAATTGCCATTTTCTATTATTATCCTTTCATTATTATGTTTTTTGTATAATTGTTTCAACAATTCTATAAATGTAAGCCAATTATTGATGCATGTCATGAATGTTACAAAAAAATATGTTTACAAACCTAATTGTCTGATCATTGTAGAGACATCTTTCCAAAGTCAATCTAAATAGTCTTCAGATGTTCATATGTACATCCAAGTTCTTTGTAGTCAAGGTCAAATTTCAATATTTTATCTAAGTTGACATTGTTCAATACATCATTGACTATCAAAACATGGCCCAAAAGTTTTGCTTTTGATTTGAATCCATGTAAAAGATAATATGCCATGGACCAAAATTTTAATTGTTTTGAAAAATATATTCATTATATGGTATATGCAAATTTCCTATTTGTGTTATTCAATTTTGCTTGTGCTATTTTTTGATATGAACATTTCAATGGTTTTGAATGACTAAAACAAAAACCTTCATTTAGTGCGCTTATTAATGATTTGTTATTGTCATTAACAATATGTTTTACATTTAGGAGGTTATGTATTAATGTATTTGTCTTGTCTTTTTTTAGCATTTCTTCAAATTTGTCAAAATTATCTTCATCAATGTCATTTTCAATAAATTTTTATTTGAAATCAATGTTTTTACTTACATTTGTGAATTCTTTGAAATCTTCCCAATTTGGTTTTATAAAGATTTTGCACTTATGAATGTAAAGGAGTTTGACAAAGCTGTAATTTTTTCATAATTATATTATAATGAACATAAACTGTCATATATATATATATATATATATATATAGATTTATATTCCAATTTCCTTTTTAAAAACATAAAAATTGATAAATCATCATATGGCATATGCAGTAATACATTTTGAATTAGATTCAAATCGGTTGGAACATTCACAACACTCCCATGTATTCTATATTATATGTATATTTGTAATTGAAAAATCTATGCAAATGCAAGGTGAGGTGTGACCAAACATACTTGAATATTATTTAACATTGAAACAAAATTCATGTTTAGTTTGTTTTCTATGATATGATTTCATAAATTTGAATTGAATGGTTTGCCATGTTTCATTTTCCTTTCGCACAATTTACAAATCAATACTTGATCATCTAATGTTGTAATTGGAATGGTTGTAAAAAATCAATTAATATATGATTGAGTTCAATATTGGATTTGGTATGCAGAACATAATTTTAGACAAGAATAACAAACATGGTTTGCAATGTTTTGAATTTCTTTTTTGTATTTTACAATTTGATTTTTTTTTGTTTTCAAAATAGCTACAAGTTTTTTTATTTACATTTGATTTTTGGTATTATTAATATTTTGTGATGCTTCATGTAGTATGTGAACATTTTCTTTTAGTGAACTATTGAGTTTTAAAAGATTTATATCAAAATTATTCAAATTAAATGAACAAATAAAATTATGAAAATTATGATTTAAATTAAATATTTTAAATTATGATTCAATATCATTATTTAAATGTCTTTCTCATAAAAATGTTTTACATAATACGAAATCTTGGAAATATATTGTGTATTGGTATCTCCAAATCTATTTTTTCAATGTTAGGTTTTTTTCATGGGGAATGGTAATATATATATTTTTTCCATTTCCATTTGAATGTTTTTTATTACTGTAAGTAGGTTGTCATTTTTTTATACAGTTGATGTGTTTCAAATGTCGTTTGATTTGCAACATATTCAACCCAACATTGGGAATTTGGTTGTGAATGTTAATGCAATTTCCTGCGGCATCCATTCATGATATTGTTTTTGAATTTCCAACAAATTACTATCCAACTGAAAAATCCATGTAATTTTTATTTTATTTTTTGTTAAGAAGATCATTTTTTTATACTATTGGGTTTTTTTTTCATGCCATCATTATTTGTTTCACACATTTTTTTATCTTGGAAATCAAAATAAACTATTATTTGATAACATGTATTTGCAAGTTCAAAATGGTTGTTTCCATACACAATGCACAATGTATTCCCAATATTGGTTTCATTTCATACTTTGACCGTTATGTGTTTGTTATTCTTATTCCAAACATAGATTGGACATTGCAAGTAATGTGATATCCAATAAACAATAGTCAAATCACCCCATAATCTACCATTCAAAGTTGATAATGACATTTTTTTAATGTATGTTTCTTTGTCATTTGCTTGCCCATGATGTAAATCATGTAAAAATTCATAATTTAATTCAGATTCATGACATAACAATGCTTATGATATTTCAAACCTTAAACATTCTTGTAAATGGAACATAAAATTCATTTAGATTGAATTTAAAGTTATTGAATATTTTAATAAATAAGTTGTTACATCAAATAAACAATATCCAACACTATATTGAAAATTAATAATTTGTTTAAAGCCAAGTTTAGTTAATTCTTGATCAATTTCCATGAAACGACAATTTCAATTTGAAAGTTGAATTGAATTCTATATGTTTAAAAACTAAATTTTTTTTATAAAAATTATGTTCTAAAATTTAATTGATCAATATGAAATTTGTATTAACTTATATTGGATTGTATATGCAATATCTTAAATCTATTTTTTACCAATGTGTATAACATACTTTGGATTGTGATGGAAATTGATATTTATACTATCAACTTTATGAGGTTTTTCGGCTTTGGATTTAAATTTAAATTTAAATTTATTTTATTTTCTAGGGTTTCAAGTCTTAAGGTGTTGGGTTTATGGATTTTTGGTTTTGTAATTTGGTTCTTTTGTTTGACTTTTGATCTTAAGAAACTTGGAATTAGGGTTTCATGAATTAATATTTTTGATTTTTCAACTTATAATGCACATTTTTATAATTATGTTTTTAAGGTTTCAAAATTGTGATTATTAATGTTCAACTTTACAATTTTAGGGTTTCAAATTTGAAGGTTGTAGATTTGAAGTTTCAAAATTGAAGGTTTTGGATTTTAAAGTTTCAAATTTCAAGTGTTAGGGTTTAGGGTTCATGGTTTATGTTGAAATATGTTGATACTTATATAAGTTTTAGTTATAAGTTTTAACTTGAAGATTTCAACAAAATCCCAACAAAACCCATCCATATTTCACTGCTTGCTATCTATCAAAGGAAAATTCTCAAATGACCATATTCAAGTTTTCCCAATCCAAGGTTTTGCAAATTTAAAACCAAGCTGAAATCCAAACTTGCAAAATGACAATACAAATATAATTTTCAAAACATGAACAATAAGATAAAGATTTAAAAATGTATAAAATTTAAATTTGACCATGAAAAGGGTTTATAGTTTATATGCACATGCATAGTATGGACAATCCACAAAATTTTTATTGTGTACATGAAAGGCTTTCAAGCTCTTCAAATAAATTGAAAAGAGCTTAAGGACTTCAAATTTCTTTGGCTTCTTTTGCAACTTTGGACTTTTCGTGCTTAATTTCTTTTTCTCCACTTTTTTATTTTGCTTTTAATTCACATCCTTTTCCATAATAGAAAATCTAATGACGTTAGCTAGGTTCAAAATGAATTTCCTTTTAGGTTTTTTATCATGAAACAACTAAAGGAAAAAACCTTTTGTCTTTTTGAAATCCTTAGGGGCTCCAAGATTGATGATCAAGAAGCGCTTTGATATGAAGGTCACATAAAACATAATCAAATCCCTAGCCATTTTCTTGTTCAATTTTGCATGTAATTTGTGTTTAGGTTTGCATTGGAATTGTGAACTTATATTCATGGCAATAGAATCCAATCCTAATTTGTTAAGGATGGTAGATGGCATCTATTCTAGATGTTCTTGAAGCAAGATGCCCCCATAGGAATATTGAGCTTGCTAACAACTTGCAATGACATGATTTTCAAAAGCATGTATGTGAAATTGATACTTTCATGAAAACAAACAAACATCCAAACATAAAGGGTTACATGTAAAGATATGTGAAAGTAATCACTGTGAATTTTTAAAAACAAAACTTTTGGGGTTTAAGGTTCCTATCACAAAGAAGTAGGGGAGGCCAACTTCTTCCCAAAAAAAAGAGAAAAAGACCACAAGTATTATCAAGATAATGATGATCATATCAGATTTTCAATCTAGATTATCAACCTGAAAGAAATGACAACATCCTTAAGTAAAAAGTAAAAAAAATAATATTTGAAATTGTGAAGCTATAAAACATCATAACAATACAAAATACTCTACTTATATGCATGCCTTTTGACATATTGTATTATTTTTATCAAATGAATACTTTTGGTCATGACCCACAAATTGTTCCATTATATTGAGATTAATAAATTCAATGTGAAATTGCCTTTTCACTTCTACAAACCTCCATCCCTAAGATGCCATTCTAGCAAAAAGGATAAGTGAACAACATTGTTGTACTAAAACAAAAAAAAACGTAAAAAAACCACACCACATTCAACTCCTCTTAGTTGGTGTTATATAACTCAACAAGATGGTTGTACTATTTGTAAAACTTAGGAAAGAAGGAAAGGGCATGCATATCCTTGGGACCTAAACCATTAGCGACCACTAAAATGAAAGACTTTGAAGACCTATAACCTTTAGAATGTCCAATTTTTCCAAGTATGGTCTTTACATAAATTCAAGTATGGAATGTGTTAAAACAAATTGTAGTGTGATAGGAAATGGATCAATTTGGTCTATTGTGGTGCTTGCCCCGACCCTCAAGACAAAACCCTAGTCCATCTACTCAAATTTGTTTTTGAAAATGATTTCAAAATTTTGAATGTGAACAAATGATCCAACATTTGGTTTTGGACAAAAGGTAGTGACAAAATTTGAACTGAACGTCAAGGTTATTGTTTTTAAACCAAGTGCATTTCTTAAGTCATAGTGTATATACTTGAAAGCAATATTGAAAACATTGTAGGATCCGTATTTATTCATAATAAAACCCTCAAATTAGCCACTTAACATTCTTTGTTGAATGTTGGTGATCTAAATAACATTGAGAGGTGCATTTCTTTCCTTGCTCACACTTGGAACTAATTTTACCATACTACCACTTCAAAAAGAACATTATGATTTTTTTGATAATTTTACAATGCAAAAACTAGAAATTGGTGACAAGACACTACACTCCCAAGATTTGTAAACTATAGACAAATTCAAAGTTAAACCCCAAACACTTCACGATACTTAAATCATTTTGAAAAACTAGAAACACAAAACATTTATGAGATTTTTCAATTTCAATTTTTTTTTTTTACATTACTTACAATATACTATAGAAATTTTCAAAAACTGGAAGTAAAAAACAATTTTTGAATTACTAAACTTCGAGAAATAAAACTAAACCTTGTGCAATACCCATTACAATGAAATATGTGGAAACCCTAGGGTTTTGAGGTTAGGTTTTAAGCATTCAAATTTAGGGTTGAGACCCCATACTGAGGGTTCAACTTGAAGTGAATTAAAATTTGTCTAGTGAATATTAATTACTTTAATCCCAATTGAGCATGCATAAAAAAACCAATTTTAATTTGTTGACATGGGTTTCTGTACTTTTACAACACTTTATTGGAGTATAATAGACTATTGTTTTTCCAACAACCTATACATAAAACTACAATTTTCCAACATCTCATATTGCCCTTATAGTAAACATTAGTGACCCCATACAATGAATTTTATTGTTGGGAAAGTAAATAAAAACAAGAGTACATAACAATGTGAAATATGAAAATATTTTAGGATACTAAGAATATGGAGGCATGTAATTGGAGAGGAAATAGATCAAAATACCTTGTTTTTAATGTGTGTAATGGATTATGGGCAACAACAACAACGTTCCTTAATCTCCTTGCAACTGTTATTGGAATCGAATCAATTTGTTGCTTACTTTAAAGTTGTTCCGTTTTCAAACATTCCTAAACCATGAACATGGATAATTTTACCAAAACACCCATCACATGGCCAAAAAAATTCAAGAATATACCCCATTATACTGGGTAGAATAAATCAAACATTCATAAAACTTATTACCCTTGAAGCTAAGTAGTTTTCACCAAATTCATAAACAACATTCTAGAAATTTGGTGGCTACACATGATTTCCAATTGCCATTTAATCATCTTTCGATCTTGGTTTGGTATTATAATAACAATTTTAGTAATAATGTTTAATAACTAGTTGTTGAATGTCATGCTACTCTAAGCCATCTTTAGTTCTATAATCAGACGTCATGTCAAACATAATGACATTGGAAAAAAACTTATGAAAAAATTAGCATGGGTAAATAAGAACAAAAAAAGAAAGTAACAAGTTTCATGAAATGAGTCCAAAACACTGTATTATTTATGACTGATGAGAATGCATACCACAACTTTAATTTTTGATGAAAAACTAGAAGTTGAATGGTATACACTGGTGTGATCATGGAACAACCATGTATCATTCTACCTATAAAACCTTGCATCCTATCATCCTCGTGAGGTGCATTATGAATCAATAGAAAGTTCCCCTAGAAACTAATTTCATTGACATATTAAGTTGATTCATGTGTTGAAAGTTGAAAATTCATGTTATTTCAAGATCCAAGATGTCAAAAAGGAGGTCCAAAGTTCTTTAATTCAATTTATGACACCTGAAACCAAGCATTTTTAGGATAAATCAATGATTATATGGGTTCAAAAAGTATTTTACATTGCATTCCCAAACATTCATAGAGTTGTAATGAAATGTTTTGCATGACTTGAAGTTGGTCATTATGCATGCTTGTGAATTGATTATTAACTTTTGATAAACAATCCTTAAATGGGTTTTCTTCACCTACATTCTTCACTTAGGCTTTTTAATTTATGTTCCTTAATAATTTTTTTGATATTTGTATTGCCAAGGAATAATCTCAATTGAACAACTATATATGCACGTTTCACAAGCATATAAATGAGTCACAAAATGGATTAGGAACACCTAGTACAAAATAGGAAGGAACAACCCAAGTGCCAAGAAATGACCTCCTCAAAAGCAAACAACACACTGCCAACAAGGGCTCTAAAACTTTGTTGCAACATTAATTACATGGCCACAAGTCATCTACACCCAACCAACCCACAATGCTCATTCCTTGGTCATCAAGTCCCCAATATGGCTTTAAACCTCATACCATACTTCAAAATGTCCTTTTAACAAATCAAACTTACTACTACACTAGTTAAACAACCATAAGTCACTAAATCCCAATACAACCCAACAAGTCAATCTTCTTGGTGACTAACCCCAAATATGGCCCTAAACTTTGTAATCTTCAAAGCAATTGCAATATACATTATTGGCTACAACATTATTGGGGTTTATGCCTTATAAACCAACCCACATACAATACATCTTACATGACAAGCAGTTGAACAAACCTAGCCAACTTATACAATGAAGGCACCAATGTGCATAAGAGATCCCTTTTTGCCCAATGCCAACCCTCTTCCAATAGATCCAATGTTACCTTAAATTTGCATAAAGATAAACTAGCTTGCTTTTGAAGCAATATGTCCAAACATCAAAGCACGCTTCCTCACTTTATCCTCTACTGGAGCCTTGTGTGACAAAAAAAATTAACACAAACCATAAGTTTCATGCATACAAATACTAGAGAAAGACACTAACATGCACTATGCAAAGATAGAAACCAGCATGCAACTATGCAAAGATAGAAACCAGGAGAATCCAGAATGCTGCCCCTAATGCATCTTGAATGGACTTAATAATTGCACCTTGTTGCCCAATTAAATTGCCTACAACTGAAACCTCCTTGGTTGCAAAGACTACAAAACCCTAAACCTTAGAGAATGGGCACCACCTAGCAACTAGGCGCTCATTGCTTTATTCCCTATTCAAATTTTTTAGTACAAGGAGGGGTGAAGGAAAACATGAGCTGGTGGTACAATGCAACAATATGGTTTGTGTGCCTATTCAAATTTTTTAGTACAAGGAGAGGCGAAGGAAAACATGAACTAGTGGTACAATGCAACAATATGGTATGTGTGCCCTAGGTGCCTTTAGTTCCCCAAGATTGATGTGAGAAATTGAGGAAGAGAGGTGAGGGGGTCAACATAAAAACATACTAAATTGTTGAATCCCCATAACCTTAATCCATCAACCATCATTTCACCAAAAAAAACTGTCTTCTACCAATGCAATGGTCCTTGTCCCAGGGCCCAATAAAGAAAGTCTCTCTGCCCAGGCTCTGCCCATCAAAATATTATTGCCCCAAAAGATAAACAAAGAAAGTGTCTCTGCCCATAGGAAGTATTGTTGCCCAGAAAAATAGACTAGAACAAGGGGTGTGTCTCACTGTGGCCTTGCCATTTACATCAAAAAGTATCCTAATGCAAAAAAAGAATTATGAAAACTCAAATATTTCACCATGCAAAAATACAATCTTCGAAAAAATCCTCCAAAAGAAACCAAAATCCTTCAAGATGTCATAACTCTACAACTAATCTCAAGTTTCAACACAAGCCAAAATGTCACCTTTGAAAAATCCTCATATAAAAAAAATAGACATACCTTAGTAGGGGCCAAAATCCCTTAAGCTACTATACTCTATAATGAATCTAAACACAATATCCTTGCCTTGGTAGGCAAGGCCAACATAGGGGCTAATGGAAGGATAACTAGAATTAAGCTGCAATTAATCAGAATTTTATTGGTAGTTACTACGAGTTCCAATCCAAAAAACCTAGAACAAAGTCTAATCTTTAGAATTGAAACTAAAAGCCAAAATCGAAATTCAGTTTTTTTAAGAACCAAACCCAAAACTGAATTCTCAATTCCATTTATGTGTGAGTGGAATTGGAATGGAGAGGATCGATCCTTCGACAGGAGCAAAGCAGCGATGGTGCGACAATCAAGGGGAGCAGAGCTTTGAAGTCTGTCTCAAGTACGGCATAGGAGTAGAAGGAATAGGAGCAGGAGCAGCGAGGGTGCGACAACCAAGAGGAGCGGAGCTTTGAAGTCTGTCCTCCAATACGGCAAAGGTCATAACTTACACTTTTGAGTTAGTCTGTCCGCAAGTATGGCAAAGGTCAGAGCTTATATACTAGTGAGTTAGTTTGTCTTCAAGTGCGAAAGTGGACGTCTGCAAGCTCTGGCGTTGCAGTGAGGACAGTGGCGATGGCGAGCCCGACCTCAGCAGTGGCATCCCAGGTTTAGGGTTTTTAAATTTTATTTTAAGGGTTTAGGGTTTGGAGTAAGATGGCCGAGTACGACACCTCATAGTTTCACCTTCGTAGTCTAAAGTGTGTCTTGAGCCTCGACGGCAAGCAATCCCTAGCTGTTTGCGCTCTATAGATTATCAAGAAAAATGAAGGTAGAACAACATTTGGCAATTGTTGACCATTTTTTTGACACACCTAACCTGAAATCTAAGAAAAGCCAGAAGGCACAAAGTGACAACAACGACAAGTTCAACACGTTGCTTGACCGTGCTCAAAAAAAGATCGAAGCACAAATTGCACAATTGTAACAAATCTTTGAGCATGTCACCAACAACTTTCTGGAACGTATCACAGTAGCCCAACAGTCAGCCCTTACTGCTAGTCATGACAATGAGGTTACAAAACAACTTGTTAAGGAGGTGGTGGAGGAGTCAGGGGGAAAGTGGGTGGACGTTGTGAAGAAGATGGGCAAACAGATGGACAACTTTGTTAACCAAGGTGAGGCCAAGGAACGCGCCACACGCTCCTGCAACGCATGTATCATACGATTTGACGAAACAAAAGGCAAGACAACACAACAATTGCTAGATAAAGTCAATAGTCAGGTTCTACAAGGACAGATGAAGCTAGCCATCAAAGTTGTGGCAGTAGTGCGCCAGCCCATCAGCAGGAGAGTTGAGACCAAGCTTGGGACTGTACACACACGAGGTGTACTTGTTACTTTTGCTACAACTGAAGACAGAAAAGTTGTCTTTCAAAACCGTGTAGTTCTGAAAGGTACTCATTAGGGCTTGGAAGAGGATTTGACCAAACAACAGCAAGAGCAAAAGAGGGCATCATGGCATCTATTTGAGAAGGCCAAAGCGGAAAAGATGAAAGCTTACTGGCGAGGCGCAGACCTTTACATCAATGACACCAAAATCACAACCTAGCACTAGGGGTGCTGGGACTAGAAAGCATTACGAGTCTCCCTGTGGAACATCCATGGGGGGACAAACACAAAGCTAAGTACTAGTTCACATATACAGAGACTGTTTGATGACTCAGATGTTGTTGCACTGATTGAAACACATTTGTTCCCTAATGAAACACCATTACATATGCCTAGTTTTCAACGTTTACACAATCCACGCCTTGTATTTGACATGAGCTTAGTTAGAGCAGCAGTGAAGCATAGTGGTGGTGTTGCAGTATTTGTGAATGACTCATGGTCAAACTATGTATCCCTATGGAAACAGAGCACACATGGTGTGAGCCATGGATTATAGTTCAACAAATAGTTAAGCTTTAGTTCCTTAAATTTCCTTACTACTAATGATTTGAATGCTTATAAACCTTCAAGTAGTGATTATTAATAGTTGAATTAGCTTTTGTGATATTTCTAGGCATAGAATACTTCTTTATTTTAGTTGATGTAACGCTTAATTAGTTTAGGACCTCGTAAACCTTTAAAAATGCATTATCCTTTTTTATGTTGTAGAGAAGGGAAAAGGGATGTAGAATTAGATGGGATTTATTGATATATTGGGAATACAAGCCCATAATTAACAATAACATTTCACCATGACAATGTTAAGTTAGT